>Mya_p2__coassemble_475_pt1 | contig 76959 bp, 67 predicted proteins | sample Mya_p2__metabat2_high_PE_003 | metagenome-assembled genome bin Mya_p2
ATATATAGCTTTTCCGTTTCTCAAAAAAATATATTTCAGACATTTTTTGGAAAAAGTCGTTGGTTTTATCTTTGTTAGGCAGAAATAGCGTAAATTTGCGCCATGAATACATTTACTTCTACTCTAATTGGATGGTATGCCCAGCATCGGCGTGAATTGCCATGGCGGGATACTACTGACCCTTACCGTATTTGGATTTCTGAAATCATCTTACAACAGACGCGGGTAGTACAAGGGTATGATTATTTTCTTCGTTTTATGGAACGTTTTCCAGATGTCTCTTCGTTGGCTGAGGCTACTGAAGATGAGGTATTACGTTATTGGCAAGGGTTGGGCTATTATTCTCGGGCGCGTAATCTTCATGTAGCAGCGCGCAGCATGAACGGGGTATTCCCTACTACTTATGAGGGAGTACGAGCTTTAAAAGGAGTAGGAGAATATACTGCAGCTGCCATTTGTTCGTTTGCCTATGGGATGCCATATGCTGTGGTAGATGGTAATGTGTATCGGGTGCTGTCGCGCTATTTGGGTATAGATACTCCTATCGATTCTACACAGGGTAAGAAACTTTTTGCTGCGCTTGCCCAGGAACTGCTTCCAGAAAATCAAGCTGCGGTCTATAATCAGGCTATTATGGATTTTGGCGCTTTGCAATGCACACCGCAACGACCTAAGTGTGAATTTTGTCCGCTGGTTGATACTTGTTCCGCTGTAGCTGCCGATCGAGTGCAGGATTTGCCTGTAAAACAGCATAAAACACGTACATCTAACCGCTATTTTAATTATATTTATGTACGCGCAGGCGCCTATACGTATTTACATCGTCGTGAAGCTGACGATATTTGGAAGAATATGTATGAGTTGCCGCTTATTGAGACTGATACGGATTGGAGTGAGGCTAAATTATTGTCATCTGTAGAATTTACTTCTCTCTTTGCGCCTGATGAGCAGCCTGTGGTGCGTGTGATACGTCGTCAAGTGAAACATGTGCTTTCACATCGAGTGATTTATGCAAATTTCTATGAAGTGCAACTTTTGCCGGATACACGCTCTTTTGCCGGATATTTACGTGTAGAGCATAGTGAACTCCATCAGTATGCATTTCCGCGTTTGGTACATCAGTTTTTGGAAATATATGGATAAAAACGGATAGAAGTTTGCATGTTGTAGAATTTCTCTTTAATTTTGGCGAAAAATTATAAAAGGCAGATTGACCATGTCTATTAACAAAGTGATTTTATTGGGTAATGTAGGACACGACCCGAAAATAACCTGGTATGAAGGAGGCAATTGTGTAGCACAGTTTTCGCTGGCAACCACAGAGCGTGGATATACTCTACAGAATGGTACACAGATACCAGACCGTACCGAGTGGCATAACTTGATAGTCCGCGGTAAGATGGCAGAAACGGTGGAGAAGTACGTACACAAAGGAGATAAACTTTATGTGGAGGGAAAAATCCGAACTCGCTCATACGATGATCAATCAGGTATCAAGCGCTATATTACCGAAGTCTTTGTAGACGTAATGGAAATGCTTACGCCGAAATCTCAGCAATCAGCAGCTCCGGTTCAATCTACTCCGCAGCCTGTGCAGTCTTCTTCAGTTCAGAATAATCAGGCTGATGATTTGCCCTTTTAATATGTTTCATTAAAAAACACATCTTTGGATTCAGACGCTTATTTATGCCAGTTGGCAGATGTTTTTAACAGTATTACAGTACAGCCTCCATCCTTTTCGGCTTTGATAGCCATTGTGTTGGCCGGCTTGTTGTTGTTAGTATCCGGATTCGCTTCGGCATCCGAAATAGCATTTTTCTCGCTTTCGCCCTCTGATTTGAGTGCCATTGCAGAGGAGAAGCACCCTTCTGACGAAAAAATCAGCCGTTTGCTCGAGGATACAGAGCGTTTGTTGGCTACGATTTTAATTACCAACAATTTTGTGAATGTTACCATTATTATGCTGTGTAACGTATTCTTTATGAATGTGTTTCAGTTTCATTCTCCATTGGCTGAATTTTTGGTATTGACGGTAGCTCTTACATTCTTGTTGTTGCTTTTTGGAGAAATAATGCCAAAGATATTTTCTGCACAGAATACCCTTCGGTTTTGTCGGTTAGCTGCGCCTGGCATTACGTTATTTCGTTCGCTGTTTTATCCTTTAGCTTCCTTGTTAGTATGTTCCACTTCATTTCTTAACAAGCATTTTGCTCGGAAAAATCATAATATTTCAGTTGATGAACTTTCTCAGGCTCTTGAGTTGACCGATAAGGCAGAGCTGAAGGAAGAGAATAATTTGCTGGAGGGTATTATTCGTTTTGGAGGTGAGACAGCTAAAGAAGTCATGACTTCACGACTCGACGTTGTAGATTTAGATATTAGTACTCCTTATAAAGATGTTCTGAAGTGTATTGTAGAGAATGTCTATTCACGAATTCCTGTTTATGCAGAAACTCGCGATAATATCAAGGGGGTGCTTTATATTAAAGATCTTTTGCCTCATCTTAATAAGGGGGATAACTTTCGTTGGCAATCACTTATCCGTCCTGCTTATTTTGTGCCAGAAACAAAAATGATTGACGATCTCTTGCGGGATTTTCAAGCAAATAAGATTCATATTGCTATTGTAGTAGATGAATTTGGTGGTACTTCAGGCATTGTTACAATGGAAGATATTATTGAAGAGATTGTAGGTGAGATACATGATGAATACGATGATGAAGAGCGTACGTATACAGTGTTGAATGATCACACTTGGGTGTTCGAAGCTAAGACTCAGTTAACCGATTTCTATAAGATAACTCGGTTGGATAGTGATATTTTTGATGAAGTGACAGGAGACGCTGATACTGTAGCCGGTTTGTTATTGGAGTTGAAAGGCGAGTTTCCCACCTTGCACGAGAGAGTCCTTTATCGTAACTATGAGTTTGAAGTGCTTCAGATGGATAATCGCCGCATTCTTCAGGTAAAGTTTACTATTAATCAGCCTTCCCAATAAGTTAGTACGAAATCGGGGTGTAGTTCATATTGCAGAGTAAATGTATGTTGTGTGGGTGTGCGATATTCTTTGGCGTGGATTCTACCCTTTATTTGTGGAGTAAAGGGTAGAATCTGGAGATGTTCACGAAAATCTACTTCTGAGGTTCCTAGGCATTTGAAAAGGGTTTCTTTGGCACTCCAATGTAGCAGTAGGCTCCAGGTGTCATCTCCTCTGTAAGGAAGAATAGTCTCGTCTGTTCGTATGAAGCGCGTTTTTACTTTATGCACTCGTTGTCCATATTGTTCTATATCAATACCAACTTCTCGGTTGGCCAGGATAACCGCTACATATTCTTTAGTATGTGATATGCTTATATGCATTCCCCGACTTTGTATAATCGGTTTTCCATTGGGCAGGTAGTCTATTTCAGGCACTTTCCCTATTAGTACTTGCAGCAGACGTCTCACTGTTAGCCATTCCATGCGTCGATGTGGCGCACTAAAACGTTGTAACGCTTCTTGGCAGAGCGTTGGATGTTGTAATTGTTCGGTCAGTTCTTCCCATGATTCTTGCATTTTCCATACGCCCCAGCAAAGTTCGTTTGTTTTGTGTTTCAAAAATAGTCCCATACAATAAGATTATCGCATTCCAATGATTTAAGGAGACAAAGGTACAAATAATCTCATTATTTTGCCAAAGTGAAGATAAATTCCAATCCTCCTTGTGGACTGTTTTTGGCAGAGATTGATCCGCCATGCATCAGTACGGCATTTTTTACGATAGCCAGTCCCAGTCCTGTTCCTCCTAACTTTCTAGAGCGTCCTTTGTCTACTCGGTAGAATCGTTCGAAGAGTCTGTTTAAATGTTCTTCAGGTACACCTACACCGGAATCTGCGAAACTGAAATAATAAAAATGCTCATCTTCTCGGAAGCAATTAATACGTATTTGTGTTCCTATGCCTGCATAGGCTATGGCATTATCTGTCAAGTTTCGGAAGATGGAGTATAGCAATGAATAGTTCCCTTGCATTATGATGTCTGGTCGCAGCATATTGTTCACAGACATTTGTTTATTTTCCAGCTCCAGTGCCACTTCATTTGTAATATTGTCTACCAACTGTGAAATGTTCACTCTGTCCATATCTATCAAGTGTGCTGCTTCATCCATTCGGGTCAGTACAGAGATATCTCTGAGTAACCGGCTCAGTCGATTACTCTGTGCATAACAGCGCTCCAGGAAAATGTTCATTTTGTCTTTAGGTAGTTCGCTGTTGGTGACAATAGTTTCTAAATATCCTTGAATGCTACTCACAGGTGTTTTTAGTTCGTGCGCGATATTTTGCGTCAACTGTCGTTTCAGTCTTACCTGTTCCTCCTCCTGTGTAACGTCATTAATAGAAATCTCAAAACTTAAGTCTTGAAAAATAATACATTCTGCTACAAAAATACGTCCATTCTTGGTTATATTTATCGACATTCGTTTTTCTTCACTGCCAGAGACGGGGCGTAGCTGTGCCTTTCCGATAAATTCTGTAATCGGTAAAAATTCTGTTACGTCGAATACGGCTTCTGTAGTCGGTAAATTTCGGTCAGAAATAAGGTTTACGTATTGTGTGAAGAGGCTGTTTACCAGGATTTCTTTTTTATCGCGGTTGAACACACCTAAGCCTTCGCGTGAAGTCTGTAGGTGGGTGATAAGTTTCTCACGCTCTATATAAAGAGCTTCTTTTGTTTGACGTAATCGTTTGTATATTTGTATGATATGTTGTGATATGTCACCTAATTCGTTGTGAGGAAAAGCAGATTGAATATCCATTTCGATTGGTTCGTTCTTGTCTGCTCGCATAGCAAATTCTCGTAAGTGACCGATGGCAGTACCTAGTTTTGAAGTAAATGTATAGAAAACACCTACCAATAGCATAGTTACAAAAAAGGTAAACCATAGATAATTTGAATCAGCAGCTAGGTTATTAATCAGTGTCACATTATAGGGAAGAGCGGATCGAATAATGTATTCTGTATACAAGGTAGCTGAATAGAAATAAGGCACACCAGTGGTTTCGGATGTACGTCTTACGTCATAGCCTCTTCCTGTCAGCATACACTTATGAATCTCAGGACGGTTTATGTGGTTGTCCTGAGGTAATGACTTAGATGGGTAACTATCGTATATAACTTTTCCCTGTTTATCTATAATCGTTACGCGTAAGTCATGGTTTACATACGCTTGTATATGTGTGTCCAGTACTTCGTTCCATTGTTTGGTATCTGTGATTCGTAATACCATTTCCAGACGGTCGTTGTAGTCTTGCAGTTGTGTATGTAGCAGTTCTACCTTATATTCCTTTTCCCGTTGATATTGGTATGCTATAAAACAAGCAGCAAAAGCCAGAAATAAAGAAATGACCGATACGAATAATTTCAGGCTAAATGATAAGATGGGTCTATCCCTTTTAGTTTGCTTCAAAACAATAGCCATATCCCAATCTAGTTACAATACATTTTCCATAAATACCTATTTTTTTACGCAGACGAGTAATGTTTACGTCGATTGTACGGTCCAGTACGTAAACTTCGTCGGGCCACACGTGTGCCAGAATATCTTCTCTGGAAAAGACTCTGCCCTTGTTTTCTAGCAGGAAAAGTAGAATTTCAAATTCTTTTTTTGTAAGAGAAACTTCCAAACCGTCTATGCAGACCTTTTTCTTTTCTACATCCATTACCAAGGTTTCATGACGCAGCAGTTCGGTAGGTTGTTCCAGTTTTTTTGCAGTACGTTTCAGTACAGCTTTCACACGTGCTACTACTTCTCTTAATGAAAATGGTTTAGAGATGTAGTCGTCTGCGCCTAAATTGAATCCGGTTACCGTATCATTTTCTGTATCTTTTGCTGTGATAAAGATGATAGGAATTTCTGCAGTTTTCGGTTCTTTTTTTAACATACTGGCCATACGAAAGCCCGAAATCTCTCCCATCATTACATCCAATAGTAAAAGATGGTATTTTGTTAGGTCTAGTTTCAGAGCTTCTTCAGCAGAGTTGGCTGTGTCTACTTCATATCCTTCATTTTCAAGGTTAAACTGTAGTATCTCACATAAATCCTCTTCGTCGTCTACCACAAGAATTCGGTAATTATTCATAGCCATTGAATTTTAATAATTTATTCTACAAAAATAAAGCATATTTCTAATCGTTTGCAAAAGTGAGGCAAAAATATTTCAGGTCTATGAAACAGATGTTACAATAGTGTTACATCTGTTTTTCAGAAAAAAATGCAGAAATATTTGTTCATACCTGGACTATTCGTTATCTTCGCCCTTGCATCGGTTTGCTGTTTCTTTTCAGGAACTGCGATTAAAAGGGAAACAGGTGTAAATCCTGTACAGTCCCGCTGCTGTAAGTTTCAACATAGCAAACTGTCGGCTATACCATTGCCACTGATATCCTGTAAAGGGGGTCGGGAAGGCGCCGCACAGCGAAACAAGTCAGAAGACCTGCCGTTGCATACTAATTTCATCATTGCTTTCGAGGAAAAAGCGCTGAGTTTAAAATGATTCCGGAGTTTTTTGTTCAATGTGTAGCTCCCTTCTCATTTCATACATCATCCCTTAATTCAAAGAAAGTGAAGAAAATAAACTCTGCCAAAGTTTATGGAGATGTCCGGTCGAAGTGAGTTCGCTCGGACATCGTTTTTTAGGGGGTAAGGTGTGTGTTTATATGAAATTAAAAAGCTACCTTTGTTGCAAATCAATAGAAATTTTTATGAACACAAGACTTTTTTTACCTATTCTCCTTTGGGTAGAAATTATTTTGGGTAGCTGTACTTCTTCTCCGCAGGTGCCTGCAGGTACATTTCTGGTAGAAGGTTTTTTGAAGAATGTGCCCGACAGCACAGTTCTCGAACTGATGAAAGAGGATGGAGGACTTCTGAAAACTCTATGCAAGGATACGGTAATCGATGGCAGATTTTCGTTTCGTGATTCCATTGCTGGTACAGAACCTGTAAAGCGATTACTCTTGGTCTTCAGCCAAGGATTTCCCGGGACGTGGGCTGATGTGTGGTTGCAATCCGGTAAGTACGTCAAAATAACTGGTCAAGATTGTCTGCATCCGCTATGGGAAATCACTAGCGATATTCCTGAACAGCAGTATACTAATGATTTCATGGCTTTGTGTTCTGCTGAGCGTAGACAGTCGTTGCAATGGATGGCGCAGGAGTATGATTACATTCGTGCATCCAGAGGAAAAAGCCCTAATAGGAAAGCTATTGATTCTCTACGTGTGCTCCACGATCCGTTGGATAGCTTAATTTATCTGGCAGAATTGAATTATATGAAGCAAGCTCCGGTGACAGCAGTATGGTTGGATAAATATAAGTCTTACTGTTCGTTTTTGCAGTGGAATAAAGAATTTGGTCATCAGGATTTGATTTGTTCATTGTATGCCCGTATGTCTGATGCTGACAAGTCTACTGAGGCAGGCAGGGAAATTACCGCTTATATGAATTTGCCGAAAATAGTAGGTGAGGGGGATGAGATGGTGGATGGTGATTTGTATGATTTGGATGGTAATGTACGTCATCTGGCAGAGTTTAAGGGGAAATACATTTTGCTGGATTTTTGGAGTCAAGGATGCGGTCCTTGTGTGGAATCTCTTCCGGAAATGGAAGAAGTCGCAGAACTCTATAAGGGTAAATTAGAAGTAGTCAGCATCAGTCAGGATTCTAAAGATAACTGGAAGAGTTTTGTAGCTAAGCGAGCACTGAAAGGCAATCAGTGGAATGAACTTCGTTCGGGTAATACAGGACTTTCGGCAGCTTATCAATTAAAAGGAATTCCTCACTATGTAATGATTTCGCCCGAAGGAAAAATAAAGCAAGTTTGGAGTGGATATGGTAAAGGATTATTGAAGACGAAGTTGCAGGAATTGCTTAAGTAGACAGACTCTTTGGCTATCACTTAATTAGATAAATCTTACGTACAGTTTGCAGAATTCGGCAGGAATGCCCATCTTTGTACATTTTTTATGGAATTTAAGAATCGTGCAAATAAGAAAGCTAACAAGTGGATAAATATTGAAATGAACAGATTGATTCTAGTAATGATGCTGGCAGGATGTAGTTTGCTAGCCAAGGCGCAATTCACGCACGGTACTACCGGATTGCTGGAGATGCCTACAGCGGATATGCAGAAGGATAAAACCTTTATGGTGGGTGGAGGTTATCTGGATAATACGGTAACGCCTCCCAACTGGACGTATAACACATGGAATTATTACCTAAATATTACCATTTTCCCTTGGCTGGAGGTAGCTTATGCTTGTACTATTTTCAATCATTGGAATAAGAATATACACATTAAGAATCAAGACCGCAATTATTCCGTACGTTTAAGGCTATGGAAAGAGGGCTGGTGGAAGAAGTGGACACCTCAAATTGTGATAGGTTCCAATGATGTAGGCACTTCATCTGGTGATAATGGAGGAACCAGTGTAGGCGATAGTGGAAATGGTTATTGGAACCGCTATTTTCTGGCAGCTACCAAGCATTTTACTTTTCAACAGTTCGGAGAGTTGGGGCTTCATGCTTCCTATCTTTATAACAGGCGGAAAGATAATCCGCTGAACGGGCCTGCTTTTGGAGTAAATTTTCGTTTCGGACTGCAGGGCTCGGGCTTTTGGAATAAGGCAGTAAACGGGGTGAATCTGATGGCAGAATATGATTCAAAGCATGTAAATATAGGAGGTGCTTATTCGGTATGGAAAGACCGGATACATGCCTACTTTGAGTTAAGTCAGTGTAAGCATCCCTCTGCAGGCCTCAGGTTGAGTGTGTGTCTGAAGTAACAGTTTGCTTACCAGCATCAAATGCAGTAGAATGTGTAATCTAATTTCTTTAAAAGAGGAGGAATGATGGAACAATTTAAGAAATTTATTTCGCCCGAAGCATGGTTTTCCATGTGTTATCCGGCCGAATGGAATGAGTTTGAAGATGGGGAAGGTTCTTTCCTATTCTATAATCCGAATGAATGGACAGGTAATTTCAGAATTTCTGCTTTCAAAGGGCATGCTAAGTATGCTTCGGAATGTGTGCAGGAGGAATTGAAACAGAATGAGGCGGCTCGTCTGACAACTGTAGGACTTTGGGAATGTGCGGCCAGTCAGGAAATGTTCGAAGAGGAAGGGGCTTGGTATACAACACATTTGTGGGTCTTTGGCCGTGGCGAACTGGTTTTCGAATGCTCGTTTACGGTGGCTAAAGGAACTTCAGTAAAGCAGGCTGAAGAAGTGATTAGTTCATTGATGATAAGAGAAAAGGGTATGAAATATCCGGCCGAGATTATTCCAGTGAGATTGTCAGAGGTGTATCTCATTAATGAGGCTTATGAATGGGTGAGTCACACTGTAAAGGAGGAATTAAAAAAAGATTTTCAAGGTCTAGAGACAGATATTGTGCACATGCAGCAGGTGGTAGACAACGGAGTGATACCTCCCAAGAAGAAAGATCAGTGGTTGGCATTAGGTATTACGTTGTGTGTAATTATGGCCAATGAGGTAGATGGCTTCGAGTGGCATACTTTAGTAGATGGCAACCGTGAAGTGCCTGTTTTATTGAATCAGTCTACCGGACAGTGGATCGATCCCATGAAGCTTACTTGGAGCCGTATAAAGGCCGGTGAAAAACTGAGTTTGGCCGAAGCTTATACAGCCGCATTGGGACAGGAATAACAGCGCTTCCCTTTCTTTTTTTCGAGCTGAAACAAAATTAGTATTAATCTTTTTCTAGTATATACTGCGTGAATCCGATATTACAAGTAGAGAATCTTACCAAGTCGTTTGGCGACTTGGTCTTGTTTGAAAACATTTCCTTCGGTTTGGCTGAGGGACAGCGTGTGGGCTTAATCGCTAAAAATGGAACCGGTAAATCTACCTTGCTGAGTATCTTGTCGGGCAAGGAGGGAATGGATACCGGGAAAATATCTTTCCGTAAAGATTTGCGGGTGGGCTATTTGGAACAAGACCCACATTATCCGGAGCAGCTCACGGTATTGGAAGCCTGTTTTCATCATGGTAATTCTACGGTAGAGTTGATCAAGGAATATGAACGTTGCATGAAGACGGAAGGACATCCGGGTATGGATGCACTGCTCACCCGTATGGATCAGGAAAAAGCCTGGGATTATGAGCAAAAAGCCAAGCAGATTCTTTCACAGTTAAAGATTAATGACTTTGACCAACCGGTAAATCAACTCTCAGGCGGACAGTTGAAACGGGTGGCATTGGCCAATACGTTGATTACAGAACCCGATTTGTTGATTTTAGACGAGCCTACCAATCATCTTGATTTGGATATGACAGAGTGGCTTGAGGAATATCTTAAGCGTTCCAGCTTGGCTTTGTTGATGGTAACGCACGACCGCTATTTTCTGGACAGAGTATGTTCTGAAATCATGGAATTGGATAATCGCTCTGTGTATAGCTATAAGGGCAATTATAGTTACTATCTAGAGAAGCGTCAAGAGCGCATGGAAGCGAAGTCGGTAGAGATAGAGCGTGCCAACAATCTGTATCGCACGGAGTTGGAGTGGATGCGCCGGATGCCTCAGGCGCGCGGCCACAAGGCACGTTATCGTGAAGAAGCTTTTTATGAATTAGAGAAAGTGGCCAAGCAGCGTATGTATGAAGGAAATGTGAAACTGGATGTGAAAGCATCCTATATCGGCAGTAAGATTTTCGAGGCCGACCATCTGTACAAGTCGTTTGGCGACCTCAAGATACTGGATGACTTTTCTTACATTTTTTCGCGCTATGAGAAAATGGGAATTGTGGGGAACAACGGTACCGGTAAGTCTACTTTCATCAAGATTCTGATGGGGCAGGTGAAGCCTGACAGTGGAACGCTGGACATTGGAGAGACCGTACGTTTCGGCTATTATTCACAAGAGGGGTTGCAGTTTGACGAGCAGATGAAGGTTATTGATGTGGTGCAGGACATTGCCGAGGTTATCGAATTGGGCAACGGTAAGCGACTCACGGCATCGCAGTTTTTGCAGCATTTCCTTTTTACTCCAGAGACCCAGCACAGTTATGTCTATAAATTGAGTGGGGGAGAGAGAAGGAGGCTGTATCTCTGTACCGTATTAATGCGTAATCCTAATTTCCTGGTACTCGATGAGCCTACCAATGATTTGGATATCGTTACTCTGAATGTATTGGAGGAGTATCTGCAAAATTTCAAAGGTTGTGTCATTGTGGTGAGTCACGACCGTTATTTTATGGATAAGGTGGTAGACCATTTGATGGTGTTCAATGGGCAGGGCGATATTCGTGACTTCCCGGGTAATTATACCCAATACCGAGCTTGGAAAGAAGAGAAGGAACGGGCAAAGAAAGAACAAGATAAACAGGCACGTCCTGCAGAGAAGTCTACGGCTGAATTACGTCCTCGTTCGGCAGAGAAAGAAAAGAAGAAGCTTTCGTTCAAGGAGAAACGCGAATTCGAACAGTTGGAACAGGAGATTATGGAACTGGAAGAAGAAAAAAAATGCTTGGAAGAGGCGTTATGTAGCGGTACGCTTTCTGTAGATGAACTTACTGAAAAGTCAAAGCGACTGCCCGTGCTCGAAGAATTGCTCGATGAAAAGACCATGCGTTGGTTAGAACTCAGTGAATTGGCCTGACCTTTCTTACCTAGAGGAAATATGAATCAGAATCTTACCAATTATCACAGTCACAGCCTGTTTTGCGATGGCCGGGCCGAAATGAGGGATTTTGTTCGCTTTGCTGTGAGCAGCGGGTTTACTTCGTATGGTTTCTCCAGCCATGCTCCTTTGCCGTTTTCCACTCCGTGGACCATGGAATGGGATGTAATGGATGATTATTTGGCTGAATTTCGTCGTTTGAAAGAAGCATATGCCGGCCAAATCCAACTTTATATCGGTCTTGAAATTGATTATCTAGACGAAGCAAGCAATCCGTCTGCCGAACGTTTTCAGCATCTTCCTTTAGATTATCGCATCGGTTCGGTGCATTTGTTGCACGACGACCAGGGAAGAATAGTGGATGTAGATACCACACCGACCCGTTTCCGTGAATTGGTAGATTTGCATTTTAATGGCAACTTAGATAAGGTGATTCATCTTTATTACGAACGTTTGCTGCGCATGGTAGAGTTGGGTGGATTTGATATTGTGGGCCATGCAGACAAGATGCATTACAACGCATCCCGTTACCGTCCGGGTCTGTTGGATGAGCCTTGGTACGATACCTTGGTACACGACTATCTGGCCACCATAGCCCGCAAGGGGTATCAGGTGGAAATCAATACAAAGTCTTTTCACGAAACCGGAACCTTCTTTCCCAATCAACGTTATTTTGGCTATTTGTTGCAATTAGGAGTGCTGGTGCAGGTCAACAGTGATGCGCATTATCCACAGATGATAAACAACAACCGCCCGAAAGCACTGCAAGCTTTATGGCAGGCAGGCTATCGGACGGTGATGGAATTACACCACGGGCAGTGGCAGGAAGTTCCTATTGTGCTTTAAGCAGAAATTCGTCAATGGCTTTTTTATACGTAGCCTTGTCGGCTGCTCCACGGAACAGTTGAGGCTGTTCGTTCATAGGAATAAACACTAAGAGAGGAATGCTGGTAGCTTGAAACAAAGCTGCCAGTTCTTTTTCCTTATCCACATTTACTTTATATACTGTAATTTTTCCCGCATATTCTTGTGCCAGCTCCTTCAGAATGGGGGCTATCATGCGGCAAGGACCACACCAGTCGGCATACAAGTCGATAATGGCTGGCTTATCGCCTTTGAATTTCCATTCTTGTGTTTCGGCAGTATAGTCAAATATACGGTTTATAAACATCTGTTTGTCCATCTGAATAACGGCATCGGTAGATTTGGCTGTCTGCTGCTGTTGTACAGTCTTCTGTTGTTTAGAGTCTGCCTTTGTATGGGTACAGGCATTGAGCGTGATTCCTCCGATCAACAGCAGAATGAGGGTTGCTAGCTTTTTCATAATTCTTGTTGTTTTAGTTTTCAATTGTCATCTCTTCGATAAGGTGATTTGCACCGGCATATTTCTCAATGATGAAGAGTATGTAGCGGATGTCTACACATACAGCTCGCTGTGACGAGGGGCGGAAAGCGATGTCACCGGTCAGTCCTTCATAATTGCGGTCGAATCCTGTGCCGATAAGTTGTCCTTTGGCATTGAATACCGGACTGCCGGAGTTTCCTCCCGTATTGTCAGTATCTACTATGAAGCAGGTAGGCATATCGCCGTCGGGCAGCGCGTAGCGGCCATAATTCTTTGTCCGGTACAGTTCTTTCAGCTTTTCCGGAATCACGAATTCCCAATTGTTCGGGTCTTCTTTTTCCATGGCCCCTTTCAATGTAGTGTAATACTTGTATTCTACTCCGTCAGCAGGTTCGTACGAGCGCACCTTGCCATACGTCAGGCGGAGCGTAGAGTTTGCATCCGGATAGATAGGAGTACCAGCTGCCTGTTTCATCTCCATCATGCCCTTTACCCACACTTTATGCGCTGCATTATAATTCTTGTTGGCTTCCATCATGGCCAGTGTAGTGTGCAGCAGTCCGTCAGTAATGGAATGTTTGAACAGAATCATCCAGTCTGTGCTCAGTTTGTAAAGGCTGGGCTTGCGGATAAACTTGTCGAAGTTTTCACGGTTGCCAAAGATAGAATGCTCAAAGCAGGCATCTATGAAAGCATCGCTGTTGCCTTTGAAGCGTTTGCCGATTACCTGGCAGATACCGATTTGCTGGTCGGCCGGGATATAATTCATATACGTGGCCAGCATCTTTTTACCCACCAGCCGTTCCACTTGCGGGAAAGGTACCGACTGAAAATACTTTTCAGCATCTTTCCTCAATTCTTCCGTAGCTTCACGGATGGCCGTTTTATCCTTACTTTTCAGAGCCGATGCCAGTCGGGCTGTGTTGGGGATGCGCATAAAGTCGAGTGCCGTAATCAGGGCTTCCTGAATGGCCTGCTGATGGTAGAGAGCCGGCTTGCGCTGACGTACTATCTGCTGTATCTGGCTGAAAGCCTGTGCATAGGTCGTATCGCCTATAGCCTGCCCATGCTTTAGCAGTGCCTCCTGCTGGGCGCGTTTGGTCTCCAGCACTTTCAGTCGCAGCAACCCTTCATTCATGCCGATGGCGTTTTTCCAATAATTAGCCGATGAAGCATATTTGCTGGCATAATGTATGCGCACGGCATCATCTTTCAGCATCTGTTCCATCAGCACCTGCTGACGGGCATCGCGCACGTGGTGGCGCATAAAATTGGTGGTTTGCATACGTTCTTCCACTTCGTCGGCTATCATGTAGCGCCAGTTGCGGCCCGGAAAACCCATGACAAAAGTGAAATCCCCTTCCTTATAACCAGCCAGACTGATGGTGAGGTGTTTTCTCACTTTCAGCGGTACATTCTGCTCACTGTATTCTGCCGGTGTTCCGTCGGGTGCAGCATAAATGCGAAACAGCGAGAAGTCTCCCGTGTGGCGCGGCCACATCCAGTTGTCGGTATCGGCACCGAATTTGCCGATGGAAGAGGGCGGTGCCCCTACCATACGGATGTCGCTGTACACTGTCTTCACAAAGAGATAGTAGCGGTTTCCTCCGTAGAAAGCTTTTAGCTCCAGCTTTCTGCCGGGTGCTTCCAGGTCGATGTTCTCGGCTTTGGCAAAACGTTCTGCCACACCATCTAGATATTTAGGCGACAGATAATTGGTTCCCTTGGGGTCTTTATCCGTCTTCAGCTGCTGCTTTACATAGTCCGTCACATCGAGTATGCGGTCTATGTACGTCACGGTCAGTCCTTTGCAGGGAAGTTCTTCATTGCGGTTCATGGCCCAGAAGCCGTGCGTCAGGTAATCATGTTCCACCGAGCTGTGCTGCTGTATGGCACCGTATCCGCAGTGATGGTTGGTCAGTACCAATCCTTCCGCCGAGATAACTTCGCCCGTGCATCCCCCGCCAAAGTGTACCACCGCATCTTTCAGTGCGATGCCCTGCGGGTCGTAAATCTGGTTCACCGGAATCAGCAGTCCCAGTTCCTGCATGGCCACCTGATTCTGTTTTTGCAGGTCTGTAAGCATCCACATGCCTTCGTCGGCTCTGCTTAATAGAGCCGACGAAGCCAGTAGTGCAGTGAGTAGAATCTTTTTCATAAGGCTATCTTCTACTGGTTTATAGTAGATTATTCTATAATCTGCATTTCGTCTACAAGGTGCTTGCAGCCACCCAGCTTCTCCAGAATGAAGAGCACGTAGCGGATGTCCAGTGCGATGCAGCGTTGCAGGTTATTGTCGAAATTGATGTCACCGCTGAGCGATTCCCAGTTGCCGTCGAAGGCACAGCCGATGAGTCGTCCTTCACCGTCGATGACCGGGCTTCCGGAGTTACCGCCGGTGATGTCGTTTGTAGTGAGGAAGCACACAGGCATCACCCCGTTCTTCATGGCATAGCGTCCGAAGTCCTTGTTCTGAATCAATTCTTTCAGCTTGGCCGGTACCACGAATTCACTGTTGTTGGGATCTTCCTTCTGCAAGATACCGTCGGTAGTAGTGAAATACTTGTAGTGAACCCCATCTTTCGGGTTATAAGATTTTACGTTACCGTAAGTCAGACGCAGCGTGAAGTTGGCATCGGGATAAGAAGGAACCGGCAACTTCATCTCGCCCAATCCGCGGATGTAAGCCTTGTGCAGCAGTTCGATGCCCTCTTCAGCCTGTTGCATAGCCATACCCAATTCACGGATTTTCTCAACTTTAGCGCGTGAATAGGCAGTAGCCAGGTCGCGGTCTATAGCCTTGATGCTGGGTTTCTTCAAGAACTTGTCCAGGTTTTCGCGATTGGCCATGATAGAGTTATCATACAGTTGGTCTACATAGGCATCGTAATTACCCTTGAATTCTTTTTCGATGGTCTGGTAGAAGGCCGGCAACTGTTCGGGTTGCAACGCTTTGGCCAGTGCAGGCAAGATAGCCTTGGCCACGGCGCGGTCCACTTCGTGGTCGTAATCCTTGTTGTGTGTTTCGTTAAATACCTTTTCCAGTTGCTTTTTAGAAGCCTGCAGCAGTGAGTCATTCTTTTCTTTCAGCGCCTTTTTGATGTTGTCCATTACCAGGAAGGGGCTTCCGAATTCTATGGCACCGCGCAGTGCTTCGTGTGTGTAGTACAACTGGCGCAGCAGCGGACTGCTTTTTTCCACCAAGGCATCAATTTTCTCTACCACGCCCTGGTATTCAGGCTTGCTCTTTGCAAAGTCGGCAAACTGCTTTTCAATAGCAGCCTTCGTACCCAGCACATCATTGTCTACGATGGCCTTGTTCATACCGATAGAGTTCTTCCAATAGTTGCTGCTTTGAGCAAATTTGCTGGCATACTGGATACGAATCTTGTCACTGGCTTCCATGAATTTACGCAATACATCCAGACGCACACCGCGCATATCAATCATAGCTTGGTTGGTGGCTGTCATACGCTGTTTCACTTCACTCTGTGTCAGGTAGCGTTCTGTGCTTCCGGGGAATCCCATAATCATGGCATAGTCGTTCTCTTCCAGACCTTTCAAAGAGATGGGTAGGAATTTCGGAGTCTTCAAAGGCACGTTGTCGGCCGAGTAAGCAGCCGGTTCGCCGTTCTTGTCGGCATAGATACGGAACATAGAGAAGTCGCCCGTGTGGCGCGGCCACATCCAGTTGTCGGTTTCACCGCCAAACTTACCTACCGAGGAGGGCGGGGCAGCTACCATACGCACGTCGCTATATACCTTATAATAGAACAGGAAATACTTGTTTCCGGCATAGAAAGGCAGTGCCTTGGCTTCGATACCCGGTTTTCCTTTAAGGTCGCTCTTTTCGAACTCTTCCTTGGCCAGCTTCGAGAGGAAAGGTGCAGTCATGGCTGTGGTTTCATCCACCTTGCCCTCTTTCACTTGCTGGTTCACCAGGTCGGTAATGTCTACGATGCGGTGTACGAACCGGAACTCCAATCCCGGAGTAGGCAATTCCTCGCTGCGGTTTTTGGCCCAGAAACCATCGGTCAGGTAGTCGTGTTCCACCGAGCTGTGCTGCTGTATGGCACCATATCCGCAGTGGTGATTGGTTAGAATCAATCCTTCCGGCGATACGATTTCGCCGGTACATCCACGGCCAAAGATACCTACCGCATCTTTCAGCGATACCCCGTTGGTATTATACAAATCGTCAGCCTGCAGTTTCAGACCTTGCTTCTTCATCAGTTCGATGGAATTTTGCTGTTTCATCAGCTGAAGGAGCCACATACCTTCATCTGCCTGGGCTGTGCCGATGCAGATTGCGGCAGCTGCCGCTACTAGATACTTTTTCATTGTCATTTTAGTTTATATTGATAATTAAAGTTTTCAATCTAACAACTAGCGTTGGTTCTTGATTTCTTCCAGATGCTTCATCACATTGGCCGGTGGCCGCTGGTTCATCAGTTCATTCTTCATGAAGTCCATGTACGGAGCCACATGGCGGAAGAACTGCCGATACCCGGCACAGAGATAATTCAGTCCCGGTTCGCCCGAAGCAGTACGTGCAAAGCGGTTTTTCGGACATTCCCCGTTGCAGGCAAAGAGCCATTCACATTCCTTGCACTGGGTGGGTAGCGACTGCTGTTTCATCAGTCCGAATTGCTGCTGCCTTTCGCTGTACATCATTTCCACCAGCGTCTGCTGATAGATGTTTCCCAGCTTATATTCCGGAAATACGAAGTGGTCGCAGGCATACACATCGCCGTTGAACTCCATCACCCCGGCATGGCCGCAGGTCTTTCCCATGGAGCATACGCCCGGCTGTTCGCCCATCCAGTTGGCCAGCGTAGAGTCGAACAGCTGGATGTAATACGTTCCCACATCCTCCTTTATCCATTCATCGAACAGCGTGCATAGAAAGTCGCCCCACTGCTTGGGGCTTACCGAGAAGTCGGCCAGTGAAGCAGTGCCGTCGCCGTCTGCCAGCGAGGCCAAGTGTCGGCCGTCCTGATGCGGATTGATACGCTCCACAATGGGGGCAAACTGGATGTAATGGCAGCCTATTTCTTTGAAGAATCGGTAAAATTCCAGCGGATAATCGGCATTAAAGTCGTTCACCACCGCCATGCCGTTCCATTCCACCCCATGCTTCTTCAGCAGGTTGATACCCTGCATTACTTTCACAAACGAAGGCTTGCCCATCTTGTTGCGCCGGTATTCATCGTGAAATTCCTGCGGTCCGTCGACAGACACCCCTACCAGCCAGTTGTTTTCGCGGAAGAATTCACACCATTCATCCGTCAGCAGAGTACCGTTGGTCTGAATGCAATTATCTATGGTGCGTCCGTTGGCATATTTCTTTTGCAGTTCCACCGCTTTCTTATAGAACGATAGCGGTCGCATCAGCGTTTCTCCGCCGTGCCAGGTGAAGAGCACTTGCGGCATGGTCTGCGAATTGATATATTCTTCTATGAAGCGTTCCAGCAATTCTTCGCTCATCACATGTTTAGGATTTTCCCGGTAAAGGTTGGCCTTCTCCAGGTAATAGCAATATTCACAAGCCAGGTTGCACACCGCACCCACAGGTTTCAGCATCACGTAGAGCGGTTTGGCAAAAGGTGCATAGGTAGACATGAGTTGTTTCCTTGGTTAAAATGATTATACAAATGTTTCAGCCAGTGGCAAGATGTGCAAAAATACGTAAAGCAAATGAAAATACCTTTCTTTGCTCCTTGTTTATAAGGATTATTAATACCTTTGCTGTGAAATTGTAGAACTAAAATATAACATTTGGCACTTATGATTCGTATAACCTTACATGTGACTCTCTTTATGGCTTTGGTGTTTTCGTTGGTTTCCTGCAGTAAAAAGTATAAAATCGAAGGAACTTCTTCCATCACCAGCCTGGATGGAAAGATGCTGTATCTGAGAGTGCTGAAGGGAGGACAGTGGATTACGGTAGATTCGGCCGAAGTGGTACACGGTCTGTTTGCCATGAAGGGGGCAGCCGACACCACCCGCATGGTGACGCTGTTTATGGATGATGAGAGCATCATGCCGCTGATACTGGAAGACGGCAAGGTAGATGTAGTGATCTCCAATGCTGAGCTCACAGCGAAAGGCACACCGCTGAACGATGCCCTGTATGAGTTTATAGACCGGAGAAACGGAATGGAACTACAATTGGGCGAACTGGAACGTAAGGAGGCTCGTATGGTACTCGATGGGGCTAATCTTGAAGATGTGCATGCCAGTCTGGTGAAAGAAGAAGAAACCTTGGTGAAGGAAATGAATACCTATATAAAAGGTTTTATCAAGGATAATTTCGAAAATGTATTAGGGCCCAGTGTCTTTATGATGATGTGCAGCACACTGCCCTATCCGGTAATGACCCCTGAGATAGAAGACATCTTGCGCACGGCTCCGGCTTCCTTTAAGGAGCATTTCTTTGTAAAGGATTACCTCTCTAAAGCCAAAGAGAATATGAAGCTGCTGGAAGAGCAGAAACGGCTGCAAGGGGGTAAATGATATTAAAATCCGGAGTCTTAGACTTGGAGAAAACCCTAAGCAGATACATGGATGATGTATCGGATTTCCGGCAAATGAAACAATAAAGTCTGGCTAGCGTCTGATGTTTTGAACTACATCACTTCCTGGTCGTCATTCTTCACCATGCCCCGGTACTTTTCCGGCAGGGCACTCTCTACAGCCGCATACGCCTCGTTCAGTGTTTCGCGGATGTTGGCTGCCCCTTTTCCCTTCGGGGGGATAGGGTCGTGAATCGTCATAATCATGCGGTGGCGGCTAATCCACTTGCCCGTGCGCGGCAGAATCTCGAACGATCCGTCTATGGTGATGGGCACCACGGGCAGTTGCAAATCGTCGGCCAGCTGAAACGCACCGCGCTTAAAGTATCCCATGTGCCCCGTAAAGGTGCGGGCACCCTCAGGAAATACCACTACCGACACACCGTTGGTGAGCGAAGCCTCGGCCTTCTGCATGGTAGCCATAATCTTGCCCGGGCTGCTGCGGTCCACGAAGATGTGTCCGGCACTCTCGCACGCCTTGCCCACAAACGGAATGCTGCGCAATCCTTTCTTCATCATCCACTTGAAATTTCTTCCCAGATAGCCGTACACCAGAAAAATGTCGAAAGCTCCCTGATGATTGGGCACAAAGACATACGAGGTATGGGCGTGCAGTTTCTCTCTGCCCACTACCTTTACCGGAATAAGCAGTATGATGCACACCAGTTGCGACCATATCTTGCCCGGATAATAACCCCAGAAATGCGCATTGCCCAGCAAAGATCCCGCAATGGTAATCAGTGCGGTGACGATGGTGAGCACCAGCAGCACCGGAAGAGCAAAACACAGCTGATAAAGAATGTAGAGTAGCTTCATGGAAATGTATTTTTTAGTCGGCGGCAAAGTTAGTCTTTTTATTCGATTCCGAAAGGAAATGCACCGTTATTTACTTCGCAGGGTGATGACCGTGATTTCCGGCCAGGCACCGAAGCGGAAAGGCAGGCCCACATAGCCGATGCCCACGTTGACATACAACGCCCGTTGCCCCTCGTGGTACAGCCCCGACCATTCCGGATATTTCAGAGCCGACAACGACCGCCCGAACATTTCCATCTGCATGGCATGGGTATGACCGGCCAGCATCAGCTGTATATCCGATTGTGGCAATACTTCGCGTCGCCAGTGAGTGGGGTTATGGCTCAGCAAAATGCTATACATTCCTTCTGTGCCTTTCATGGCCTGCTCCAGGTCGGCGTGTTGCGGAAAGGGCGGCTCTCCGTCGTTCTCCACTCCGATAAGGGCGATGCTGTCGCCCCGGTGGTGCAAGACTACGTGCTCATTGTTTAGCAGCTGCCATCCCATCGCCTTCTGCGTTTCCAGCAGATATTGGTGGTTGCGGAGTTCTTCCTGCGGATTCTTCCAGTGATAGTAGGTGCCGTAGTCGTGATTACCCAGTACGGAATACACCCCGTCTTTGGCTTTCAGTCTGCCCAGTATGTGGTCGAACCCTTTCAATTCATAACTCTGCTGGTTCACCAGGTCGCCCGTAAACACTATCAGGTCGGCTTGCTGCGCATTTACCAGCTCCACCATACGCTCTATCTCTTGCGGCTTGTCGTGCCAACTGCCGATGTGTATATCCGACAGTTGCACTATGCGATACCCGTCGAACCCTTGTGGCAGGTCGCTGTGGGCCACCGTCACCTCTTTTACTTCGAACCGACTGACACCCACCAAGGCCCCATACAGGATATTGAAGAAACTGACAACGCCCAGCACCAGCCCGGCCAGGGTAAAGGGGCGGCGGTGAATGACGAACGGGCTGCGCGGCTCTCTGAAAGGCGTATGCCAGACGATGTACGACAAACTTCTGCCTATTCCGCGGCAGGCGATGCCCAGCAGCGAAGTCAGCATCAGCGTTATCTTGGGCACTGCCAGCAGCATCACCGCAATGGCCAGTTTCCCGATGGCTTCCGGATGGTGCGCCAGTGCGTTTCCGCCTGTGAAATAGATGAAATATACATACGTCAGCGTAAGCAATGCGCTGGGAAGCCAGTACAAAGTCCGCCAACAGAAGCTGGAGGTGCGCTTGGTGACGTAAGCCAGGTAGAGGTAAATATCGGGCAGCAGCAGTGCCAGCAGCAGAATCAGGGTTACACGATACATATTTTTATTAGATTAAAAACCAAACTCCGTTCTATAGCCGATAGGCTATCATCCATACAGCAAATATAGTGTGTCCGTCTGTTTCTACCAAATTTTGCTTTGAAATTTGGAATATCCGGATGAAAGTATTACCTTTGCAGCCGTTTTGAAAAGGAGAGGTGCTCGAGTGGTTGAAGAGGCACGCCTGGAAAGCGTGTATACCCCTAAAGGGTATCACGAGTTCGAATCTCGTTCTCTCCGCAACAGTAAGTGCAGAATTAGGGTAGAAGTAACATACTTCTGCCCTAATTTTTTTATATATACGTATAAACTTCTCTGAAGCCAAGTGAAAACTATAAACGGCACTGCCGTTTGTACAAACGACGATGCCGTTTATATAAACGCCGCTGCTGCTTTTATAAACGGCGGTGCCGTTTATAAAAGTCATGCAGCTTCCGGAAGTTTTTCAGCCGCCTATTTGTGAAAATACAGGCTATTTCATAGTTCTTGGAAGTTTTTCAGCCGATGGGTTGTATGTTTTGATATTTTTTCGTAACTCTGCCAGACAATAAGAAGCAGGATAACTACTTCTGAATATGATGTAAAAGAACTTCTAAGTATTTCACTCATTAATATAGAAACAGTATGGCAAAATATGTGATGCAAGAGATGAATATCTCGTATGAAGAGGGCAAGAAGAAACTGTATCCCCGTCTGATTGAAGTAAGGCAGGTGGATTTCGACAAACTGTTGGAGCATATCAGCAAAGCCAGCGGACTGTCTAAAGGGGCCGTTACCGGTGTGCTCAGTACGTTGGCCGAGCGCATGGCGGTGCTGATGGCCGATGGATGTACCGTCAAGATAGACGGGCTGGGACGGTTTACTCCCACGCTGGCTCTGAAGAAAGGCGTGGAGCGCGAAGAATCCGATGAGCAGAAGACCCGCCGCAATGCCGCCAGCATTGAAGTGGGCGGTGTGAAGTTTGTGCCCGAAAAGGAGTTTCTACGTGCCATAGACAACTGGATGTCGTTGGAACGTTCTCCTTATCACCATACCATCCGTTCCGGCAGTTGTCCTTATACGCCTGCCGAACGGAAGCAGTTGCTGCTGGATTACCTGCACTCGCATGCCTCGATAGACTGTGCCACCTATATGCAGCTTACCTCTCTGAAGCGTACGGCCGCCACCACGGAACTGCGCCGATGGAGTCAGGGAGAGGAATCCATTATTCAGGCGCAGGGACGGGTGCCGCATAAGGTGTATACATTAAAATGAACGTTTATTTTTTAGAGAAACAATTATTTTTGCATTCATAAATCTAATTGCTTATGAAAACTGTCTTTCAATCTATGCTACTGTCTGCCCTCTGGCTGATGACTTCTGCCGGTGCCGGCGCACAGTCTTTCCGGAAAATACTGGATCGTCCGCACGATGTGGTCAAATCGGTATGGGAATCTGATAATGAAGGAAATCAGGAATTGAATTATTACAACGAGGATTATTGCCCGTATTACCTGTATAGGGAAGGCGATGATTCCTATGAATTGCAGCCCGGTAAGAACACCGTTTTCAAGAAGATGAAAAATTCTCCGTACGACAATCCCTTTAACCGCCCCACTTCTTTTATGTATTTCCGGGGCTTTTTCCTGAAGAATTTTCAGGTGAATACCCCTTATGCCTTGCCGGTAAAGAGCGGCACACAGACGGCCTGGAGAATCGACAGGCGCGAGTCGGTCAGAACCCTGCAGTTTCGCATGGCTGCGGGCGATACGGTCTATGCCACCCGCAGCGGAGTGGCCTGTCGCACGGTGATTCCCCGCCAACTGCTGATTTGCCATGCCGACCATACTTTTGCTGCCTATCTGGTGATGCAGGAGAATTTTATCACTCCCGGTGAAGAAGTGCGTACGGGGCAGCCGGTGGGCATAGCCGGCCCTACGGGAGTGTCCGTATCTTTTTTCTTTTTGGATAAAAACAAATTCAGCGGACTGAAAGCCGCAGGCTATATGTATTCGCACTTCACGCCGGTATTCCGTACAACGGAAGGCGATGTGAAGCCGGAAGAAAGGAAGATGTATACGGCATGGGTGGACGACGGACTTATCATGCTGGATATGACCAAGCGGGAACAGAAGAAGTATTTGAAACGAAAAAAGTAACGAGATGAAACTCTTGGGATGGTTGTTGGGAATGCTGGTATTCAGTCAGGGTATGATAGCTCAGCAGTTGGAAATATCGTATGCGGGCGATGAACTTCCGGCGAAAGAAAAGGAGTGGATAGAGCGTTTTTTGGCAGAAGAGGTAGCGTTCTATGCGCGGCTGGGCTTGAAGGATACCACCCGTTTGCAACTGACGGTATTCGATAAAAAGCAGGCGGCTCCGCACGATGTATATGCTGGGTGAAGTGGATTTGAAGTCGTTCGTGGATAATGCAGATGGGAGTTTTCGTAAAAAGCTGCATACGGATGAATCTTATGCCTACATCCTTTCTCATGCCTTGGTGACTTTTGTGCTGGAAAAGGCGGAAGCGGATTATCTGGCAAAGCTGGTTGCCTTGCTGAATCAGCAGAAGGCTGGCGCTCGCAGTTCGCTGTTGATAGAAACCACCTATCCCGGCGGTTTTGCACAGTTTGAGCAGGACTTTGCCCGTTTCTGTCATCAGGATTAGAAGCATTTCGATGATGTGGTCATTTTCTGTATTTATCTCTCGTCTGTATATGGAATATTGTGCGGATGCATGTGTTGTTATATGGAATTAAAGCATAAATTTTGTGATGAAGAATATTTGGAATTTAATATTGGGAAGAATACTGATTGGTATTTTTGTGATAGGGGGTGGATTATGGGGTATGTCATGCAGCAATCCTTCGGAGAAACCATTGCCTATTCCTTCGGAAACTATATGTTTCAAGGATTTGGAAAATAGGAGTCTTTCAGAGTTGCTGAAATCAACTCATACAAGGTATATCTTGTTGCGCAATGAAAACTCTAAAGAACTGCTCGGAAGAATAGATAAAATCAAAATTATTAATGATAGAATTTACATAGCAGATACTAAGCTTCGTTCTTTGGCAGTTTATGATATGCAAGGAAATTTTATTTCACAAATAGGGAAACGAGGTCAAGGCCCTGATGAATATGTTAACCTAACTGACTTTGATGTAGATAAGGAAGGGAATGTATTTGTATTGGATGCCCGACAAAATAAATTGCTCTGTTATGATAAGGATTTTACGTGTATAGATGATACCCGCCTCGATTTTCAGGCTGATATATTAACGGCATTGGATAATGACTCCTTATTGTTTGGGCTTTCTTCATGGAATAAGAAGGAAGGGAAAGGCCGAAAAATAGCCAAGGCCGACAGGAAGGGCAACATCGCTAAGACTTTCCTGGATTATGACGAGTATGTAGACCCTGCATACTGGATTTCCATGTATACGTTTGCGGCTGCCGGGGATGTATTGGCTTATAATCAGACTATAGACAATACAATTTATCTTTTTTCCAAAGATGGCGAATTAAGCGAGTCTATAACATTGGATTTTGGCTCAGAAAATGTACCGGATGAGGATAAGGTTAATATAGAGCGTAAATTGGAAAGTTATGACAGTTATTGCTTGATACGTAAAATAGTAGCAGTTACGGATAATGCCATTATAGGTTTTATATGGCAGCACAGACAAACCAAATTGTTTGTTATTGATAGAAAATCAGGATGTTGTTATTTAAGCGATGCTCTTGATGATGTTGACAGGAGGCCGGGGTGTGGCTATTTTAATGGAGAGCTAATCTCGTATATTGATGCAGAAAGTGAAGCGTTGCCCGATTCTGTGAATGAATTTGTCAGAAATGAGGGTTTTGTTTTGTTACTGCAAAGTGTACGTAGTTCAAGATAAAAAACACGAGGTGCATAATTTTATTTAAGTGTTTTTTGGAGGGAAAGTTAGTTTATATCCTATACCCCTGACGGTTTTAATTTGTATATCGGTATGTTTCAATTCATTTTTCAGTACCTTTATGGTATGATAAATCCTATCTTTTAATCCGCTTGTTTCATCATTAAAGCCGTATGTTTTATACATAGTTTCGTATTTTAAAAGGAATTGCTCACTCTTTATAAATAATCGGAAGAATTTCAGTGATTCCCCTTTTAGAACTATTTTTTGTGTTCCTTTTATAAGGGTACCATTTGTGTTATCCCAATAGATGTTCGTGTGAATGACAATCCATTGGAGATTAATAGATGTTCTTTCTGCTTGTATAGGGGGGATATTTGTTTTTGGTTGTCTGTTGTTGCGTTTCTTTATATAGATATAGGTGAGCAATCCGATTATGCTCGATGATAGGATTACATATAGGGAAGCATTCTTTATTAGAACCCATAAAGGTATATGTACATGTGCTTTCAGTATAATGTCATTTTCTTTGTTGGAGTCTTTCCGGAATCTTTTTTCCAGCACGAACTTGGTACCTTTCATGGTTTTTGAATTCATGCTGTTTGTTGTATTTCCTTTGTGACTACAACTGATGGAAAAATAGAAAGGCAGTCCTTGATGGGCGATTTCTTCTCTGAAAATACTGTCCAGTTTCAGTCTGCATGGGTCTTTTTTTATAAGGTAGGCTTGTATTCCCCAGTTTATTTTGTCATTTGTAGATACGGAATCCGGATGATGAAAATCGTAGTGAAAGGTCATATTGTGAACACTTGATTGCTTTTCTTTCTCGATGGCTGTAAGAAATGCCGTATTACCTTTGTGTCTTAGGTTTTCTTTATTGCTGATAGCTACAGACAATGTGATTGCAAATATAAGAATCAGATAGCAAATGGTGAATATGACGAGAATCTGTTTGTGCCTTTTCATTTCTTTTCACTATTTTTGCAGCAAAAGTATGAAAAAGAAATAACATTCCAAATTTATGAAAAAGCATTGTTGTCTATTAGTATGGTTACTCATTCTTTTTGCGTGCTGCCAGCCAACATCACGCAATGTGAAATTTTCAGAGGAACAAATCAAATCCATGTGCCTTGACTCTACTGAATCCGGACCAATTTCTACAAAAGAATTACAGACAATAGACTTAAATCCTTATTTAGGGGAAAGAGCCTTTGAACTGACCCCGCATATTAAAGAACTTAGGCTTATACAATTAGAAACTACAGAAAGCAGTCTTGTGGACAATATTTATAAGGTTATTGTAACCGACTCCATGATTTATATCTTCGACAGTTATAAAGGTGGAGGATTGGTGTTATTCAATTCAAATGGAAAATTTATAAAAAGAATAGCCCATGGTGGAGGCCCTGGTGAATTATCTCAACTGCACGACGTAAGTTATGACACTGATTCTAACGAACTGATTGCATACCAACATCCTTATCTTACATTTTATTCATCGAAAGGAGATTTTCTCAGACAACAAAGACTTCCTTTAGGGTTTTATAACTTCTTGCCTTTTCCGGATGGATATGTCTTGAAGACATTGGATAGTTATGGAAATGAACATTTGGGAAACATCTCTCAATATACAGTATATCTGACTGACAAAAGTTTTAAGATTAAAAGCGCGTATCTGCCCAATATCCCGAATAACGTAAATTATGGGGGATATTCTTATTTATATGCCAATTCAGGCTGCGTACAGATAACCGGCAATTTCAATGATACCATTTATCATTATACCCCGGAAGGACTGTCGGCTGCCTATGCCATCGATTATGCAAGCAAAAAACTGCCCGAACATGCCCTGAACTTAAAGCACAAAGCATTCTATTCATTTCTAAGTTCCAATGACTACTATTACTTCCTTGGAGAATACTTGGAAACTCCTGAATGCAACGTGTTCTACCTTCGCAATGATTACAGAGGTCATCAGACAGTAGTATTCAGGAATAAGAGAACTGGAAAAATGTTTGGCGGAACCAATGCCAATTTTGACATTTCAGAAATTCCTGCCATCGCTTTCCCAAAGACTACCTTCAAAGACTGCTTGGTTTCCATCCATTATCCCAATATCGAGCAAGACAGATTCTTGAAAAATAGCCATCTGTTGACTCCGGAAGATAAAAACATGATATGCAATTTAAAAGAGGATGATAATCCTGTCGTCATATTCTACCGACTGAAGTTCTGATGCTGTAAAAAAGAGCTGTCTTGTTCAATATGGCTGTGCATGGAATATTGTACGGATGCATGTGTTATTGTATAGTATTAAAAAGTGGATTCTGAAAGTTTTCTGAAATATTCGTCATAAAATAGTTGATATTCAGCGGGTTGATGTATTGTCGGTTTTTAATCTGCATCATTGATTTGTATTTTGCATATTTTTGTAATCAGATAAAAATAAAAACAACGACATGAAACAAATCAAATTGTTACTGGTATTCATACTATTTATTAGTTGTGACAACAATTCTAAACAGCTATCAAACAGTGATGCTGGCATAGATTATATCGAACTGAATGATAACTGTTTCGATGAGATAAAAACCGAACTGATAGATAGCATACGTATTTTAAAGTTGAACGAGAACGACAAATCCTTTTTTACTGCCATTAGTAAACTCATGATTCATAATGATACACTATATGTTTTTGGCCGTTTTGGAAAAGACCAGTTAGTGTCGTTTGATAAAGATGGGAATTACATAACTACGTTTAGTCAAAAAGGTGGAGGGCCGGAAGAATATATTCGGTTATGGGATTTTGATGTGGATTCTAATCAGGTCTATTTATATGATCGCGCAGCAAAGAAGATGTTATACTATGACCACTCTGGAAACTTTATCAAAAGTCACTCATCTTCTTTCAGAGGAGATGCCTTCGTAGCATTGCAAAATAAGGAGTTTCTATTTTCTTTAGCCAAAGACAACGACAAGAACCCCAAGGTATGTATAACGGATTCTACACTGACTATTACCCAAACACTGTTTTCTTATCAAAAAGAAGAATTTGATGACAGAGTAACTGATAATCTTTTTCAGCGAGTAAAGAATGCTGTCTACTATAATAAAGTGGTCAATGATTCTGTCTATATGTTTTCCAGTCAAGGGGATATGCAAAAATGCTATTATTTCAATTTCAATAATAGAAATGTTCCCAATGATGAAAAATATAGTTATGAAAAACTGCGTTCTTCCAAAGGAAAATATGTGTATTTTAATGATTGTCCCATGATTTTAAATAATTTCATTATAGGGTCGGTTTTTCAAAACGGGAATAAAGGAACTTTTCTATATGATACTAAAAAAGGTAAAGGAGGTATTAAAGAGTGGAGAGCTCATAAAATAGAACTGTCAGATATTATTCTTCCAATAACGACGACCCGGAATTGTGTTGTTGGGTGGATGGATTATTCAGCCTATGAAGCTTTATCGGACAAGAGTATGTTTTCTCCAGAATTAGTACAACATTTAAATGACGGTGGGCATGTCTTGGTGTTTTATTATCTGAATAATGTCTGATTTTAGATATAAATGATTGAATATGAAAAATGCAGTATTTGTACTTGTCTGGCTATTTGTGGGATGTAGTGTAGATAAGAATATCAAGCTTAACGACATACAAGTCAGCTTTACTGATTTTGAAGAGACGGATTCATTGATTTTTACCGGTATGTCTGAGGAGGTAATAGAAGAACCATCTGAAATGAGAGTGATTGATAATTACTTGATTATAAATAATTTTAATAAATTAGGGGATGACTTTATTACATTGTATGATTTAGAATCAAACGGAATTCTTAAAACCTGCTTGGCTAAAGGAAGCGGTCCTTATGAAATGGCTTCCTGCAGTATCTGCACTTTGGGTGATGAGTTGTGGTTGTATGATATGGGTAAATCTCAAATAGGACGATTCCCTGTTGCACAAATGCTGAATGATACCTTGCATCCTGATTTATTTGAACTTTCAAGATATTATTATGATGTGACAATGTTGAATGATACCATCATGGTTGGTTCAAACGACTTGTCTAGTAGTAAAAAGATTTCTTTTGTGAATCTAAAGAATGGTAACATTACTTATGCGGGAGATTATTCATATTTAAATGGCAAGATACCCGAACCAGTCTTGATTGACGCTTGCAATTGTTATATTGATGTGAATCCAAAGACAAAAGCAATATTGTTGTCATATCGTTATACGGATGTTATAGAGATTTACGATTCTGCGGGTTGTTTAAAACATTCTCTACACGGACCTGAATGCTTTGATATAAAGTTTAAACCGGGTGCAAGTGGAATGCGGAAAACAAAGGAGACCAGAAAGGCTTTTGTTAACAGTTATGTGACGGATAAGCATATTTACTTGTTATATTCCGGATGTACCAGAGGGGAAAAGAACTGGTCTAACGGTACAGAAATATTTGTTTATTCCTGGAATGGAACGCCTGAAAAACGATATATTCTTAACCAGCCAGTCTACTCGTTTGCTGTAGATGAATCTCGTGGGTATATTTATAGTTTTTCTTTAGAAACAAGTGAATTAGTCAAGGCTGCCTTATGAATTGCAGCAACGTATTATTGTGGCTTTGTTCGTTGATTCTATAGAATATATAGCGTTGGCGACCAATGATCACTGCCTGATTCAGAAATTCAGCAAGGGGAGTTTTATTCTGAGAAACCTAAAATATTTTATTGTTAATAGCAGCTTATGAAAAAGTATGTTTATGTACTGAGTGCAATGTTTTTATTGCACTCATGTTCTTCAGAGCCAAAGGTGGATGGAAGCGACTTTGTGATTGATTACCATGAAAATACTACTTTTGACTGGAATGCTGTGTTGGATATAGAGGAAGTGATTCCGTTGGAAACCAGCGATTCCATTCTGTTGAGCTATGCCAGCGAATGCTTGGTTGCCGCGGATAGAATCGTTTATGCTGACAGTAAGCAAAAGGCATTGTATGTGTTTAATCGGGAGGGGAAGTTTGTTTATAAGATAGATGCTTTAGGTGCAGGAGATAAAGAATATACGATGATAAAGGATGTGGCGGTAAGCCAAGACAATCGTGATTTGTATATATTGGATCAGGCATCAATACTGGTTTTTGATTTGGTATCAGGGGAATACCGTAATCGGATTACGTTGGATGAAAAATATGCTTCGTCCTTCTATCAGTTGGCAGAAACCGGTAATCAGGTATTTTATATCTGGTCTACCGACGCAACTACTAGTTTGTATGTTCTGGATAAGGGAAATGTATACCCCATAAAAGAGCGTGACGGATTTCCTTTTGTTTGTCAGAAGTTTTATATAGATGCCGATGGGAAGGTGAATTTAATATCTGATTGCGGGCGGTATTCCATAGAAACGGTAGAACGAGATAAGACTATTCCCAAATACTCTTTAGATTTTGGTCGCTGGGCATTCCCTTATGATAAGAATATGCGGACAGTGACCGACTGGGAGAAAGTGGACAGTCAGGCTTACTTCAAAAGTCTGCTTTCTGCTTTTGAAACAAAAAATGCGTTGTATGTCAGCACGGCTACTCCTGCCAAGAAGTTGTACTGCATCGCCATTCAAACAGCTACTTCCAAGATGATTTATGGAAATCAGGATGCAGATTCTCCGGTAGTGGTGATAGGTTCGGACAGTACATCATTTTGGGGGCTGTTGTATCCGGCATTGTTTAAGGAAGGTACCGCTATATCTGATTTGATTAAAAAACATCATGTTTCCGATGATGATAATCCGATAGCAGTGAGGTTTAAGTTCAAGTTTACGTAATTGCAGGTGGATAGAGCCGTATGGTATGGCTGCATTGCTGTGCATGGAATTCTGTACGGATGTATGTATTACTGTGCAGAGTTAAAAAATGAATGCTTTTATCCGGTATCAAGATAAACTTAATTATTATTTTTGCTGTCTGTTAAACTGAAAATAATAACAATGAAAACAACTTTAAATTTATTGCTGCTGGTATTTGCAGTATTATCGTGTTCCGGCAAGAAAAACAATTTGAATAATAAGGTATCGTTATATGCCACCGATAAGATGAAAAGCTTTAATTTAGATTCAGATACTAAGTATAACGCTTTTTATTTATACCCTTTTTCTGATAGTGTTGGTAAAGAATATCTTTCTTTTCTTAACTATAGCAGTAATCAGGTACTTTTTTATGATTTAAAAAGCTGTAACTTCCTTTTTAAAATCAATATGCCAGCAGAAGGCCCTGATGGTATAGTACAGCCTTCAGGGTATTATATCAAGGATTTGGACAATATCTATTTAACTTCTTATGCTTACAGTGGTTTAATACAAGTTGATACGGCTTCGCATATTATAAAAAGGATACCCTATGGAAAAACAGATTCGGGATTTAAGTTCCTTCCTTCATATGTACTTTCTTCGCATCCGTATACAATACCTTATTCTATTGGTGGTAGAATTCATTTAATGCCTCCTTTGGTGGAGAGGTTTTGTCCTGCGGATAAAACACCGCTTTGCGTTTCCATTGATACCATATCTTCTCAATTTGTAGCTTCTGAAATAACGTATAGTGATGTGTTGTCGGAAGAAGAGTTAGCTGCGAATGATACCAGATGTAGCAGGGTGTTTGATGGCAAAACTTTTATCTATTCATTTTATGTAGATGAAGATATTATTATTGCTGATAAAGATCATAAGGAATTTCGGAGAATCAAATCTGCCAGTCAATACATCAAGTCGCCTGTAGAGAAACAGAAACAAGGTGTAAAGGGACCTCAATCTAACTTGGAAGTAGCACGTTATGGCGATTTGATATATGATAAGTACCGAAAGGTATATTACAGGTTCGCTTATCCACAAGTAGAATTGGATGACAAAATCAACTGGAGGGGAAAGGCTGTTTATGGCAGAAAAAAATTTTCAGTGATTATATTGGATGAACAATTTAATAGACTAGGTGAGACTTTATTCCCTGAATCAATATATAATTCATATGTCTTTTTTGTAAATAAGGATGGATTATATATTAGTCGTGATTATCAAGTTGGGATAGGAAATCAATCTGAAGATTTTATGACGTTTGAACTTTTTGAGTTGAAATAAAGGAGACTTTAATTTTCAGTATGTTTTTATCCAATATAGATTTGTATGAGTTCAGTTGGAATGGGACTTTTTTAGAGCTGAGTCTACAGGTGAATTTTGGCGAACCTTAACGGTATACGGCAATGTTCCGGATAAATCCTTTACTTTGGACTTTTACGGAACAGTCAGATAATGAGTATGAAAAGAGTGGAACTATGAAATTTGTTTCTGCCAATTCAAAGTATTCATATTCCACTCCATGTTAAACCAACCCATTGAAAGAAAGGAGGTGTAACCGCTGCAAAGATAAAGAATGCAGAGTGAAGTACCTAACAAATCATGTAAATGTTATAACAATTCAGATTACAATTAAAATGAGAAATTTAATAAGAAAAGCAGCTTTTGTGGCAGCATTTGCATTGGCAACAGGTTATGGTGTATATTCTTCACAGGAAGAAGTGGAATTGTCAGAATTAGCATTGGCTAACGTGGAGGCGTTGGCTCAGGGAGAAACCTCAGAAGAGTTTACCGGTAAGACATGTTGTATTGCTGTATGGGACAATACCAATTGTTCTGGTTGCGACGGATATACCTATAGCTATGCTATTCGTCAATAAACGAATATACAATCAAATATATGTAGATAGTGAAGTTGGGCTGTTGTAGACCAGCTTCATTATCTGAAAAAAAAACAGATATGAAGAAATTAGTATTATTTTTTGCGGGAGTAATTGGTTTATTTTCTTGTCAGTCAGAAAAATACAGCGTTGAACGTGTTAGCAATCTTGAGTATGAAACAATAGTGGATACGATAATATCTCAAATGCCTGGCAGTATATTCTATCAGGATGGTCTTGTCTTTTGGCATGATGCCTTGTCTTCAACCCGTTTTGTCCGTGTGGTGAATGTGTCCGATGGGTACGAACTGAATGGCTTTGGCAATGTGGGAAACGGTCCTGATGAGTTTACATATCCTCTTCTTTCTCTGTCTCTTGATGGAGGGTTTTATCTGAACGACGGAAACAAGCCGTTAGAACAGTTGTACAGTCTGAACCGTTCGACTGATTCACTGCATGTGACAAAGTCTGTCTATGAACTCATTCCCCGTACAACCCGTATGCTGCATTTGAAAGATGATACCCGTTTTTATCTCTGTCCGGGAGAGGAAAAGATGTTTCTTACAGTGCAGAAAGGAAAGAAGTACCGTAATGGAGTATGTCCGGTGAGTGAAGAGGTTTCGAACAGGTATGATATAGTACAGGGCAATGTGTCGTACAATGCTGTGAATGGAAAGTTGGTATACAGTGCAATACGTTTTCCTTATCTTGCGGTATATGATTGGAAATCTGATGGCTGGCAGTTGGGTAAAGAATTGAAGTCTTCTTTTGATTATACGGTGTCCGATGGTGAGATGAAGTTGCCTGTGCAAAGTTCTGGAGCCATGGAGTTGGCATTGACGAAAGATTATATTGTCCTTCTGCAGCGTGACAGAGAGGTGGAAGGTGAATCTTCGGCTCCGAAATATCCTCGTGACATGTCTGTTCTTCCACACTCTCTTTTTGTTTATGATTACGGGCTGGAGCTGACCAAGATAGTCAACATGCCTTTTGCGCTGTTGCGTCTTTGTGGTGACGTGAGCAGTAACAAGGTATATGCCATAGCTGTCAATCCGGACTTTTCGCTGATACGGATTGATCTTTCAGGGTTGTAGATGGCTTTTATCGTATGCACACACACCTTATAAAATATAGAAACAATGAAAAGATATAATCTGTTATACATCCTCTGCTTTATGATTTTTCTGCTCTCTTGTACAGAAAATAAGGCGGATGAAAAATGGGAAGTAAATCTGCTGAATGAAGAAGTGGATAGCATAGGCTATTCTTTATTCGTTGATTCTATAGAATATATTGCGTTGGAAACCAATGACAGTTGTCTGATTAAGAAAGTCAGTGACATGGCTTTCAGTGAACAACATCTGTTTGTATTCGATGAACCCCAACAAACTATTTGGGTATTCGACAGGAAGGGCAAATTCTTAAATAAAATCTGCAAAAAAGGGACTGGCCCCGGCGAATATTCAAGCATTCATCGGTTTGAATACGATGCCAAGAACAATCGGATAGCCGTTTTGTCGTCCTTCCAACAGAAATTGCTGTATTATACCTTGCAAGGGGAATACATCAAGACCGTCAAGCTGGGAGTCAAGGCACAGGATTTCAAACTATGTCCGGAGGGTGGTATCGTCTTGTCCAATGCCGGTATGGATGATGCGAGTGCCGGCATCTACTTTCAGCCTGATTCCGCACAAGTAAGCCAATTATTGGTCAGCAGAAAGCCTAATCACATGGTTTATTTTACGCCTCTTTGGGAACTGTGTTCTTACGACCATACCGTTTGCTTTATGGCTCCCAATTTCGATAATGTGGTATATCATTATCAGGACAATCAGTTGACTACAGAATATCCTTTCCAAATGAAGCCCGGCTTAAGTCAAGACTATGAGGAAAGTGTGTCGTTGCAGCACTTCAATGATTTCCTGCGTACCGTTTATCTGGAGGGCAATCAATGGATATATGCCGCTTATTGGTCATCGCTCCATGATTTGCGGTTATTCTTATATTCTAAGGAACAGGATAAATATTGGGTAGGGAAGAACTTGGTGAATGATATAGATAAGAAAGGGGTCGGTGCGTGGCAACCGGTAACTGACAGGAATGTGTTTGTAACTTGTCTTGAACACGAAAATCCGGACGAAAACCCGGTGATAGGCATTTTACATTTGAAATAGCAGAATGGTAATATAAAGAATAGATGTATGAAAAGTAAGTTAGTTGTAATGGGGATGTTCGCTTGGTTGCTGGCAGCTTGTCAGCAGAGTGAACCAACCACGGTAATGGATTTGTTCAAGACTTCCAAAAGTCTTGTTCAACAGGAAAGTGGTATCAGCGAAGAACATTTGGCACGTGTGGAAGGTCTGACGTGTGATGGAGAAAATTTGATAGTCTATGACTTGCATTCAGGACAAAGTTATTCTCTGTTTCATCTGAATACCGGAGCATACATTACCAGATTCGGCAACATCGGTCAAGGCCCGGATGAAATTCCTGCCGGGTGCTTCGGGTACCTTAACAAGGGTAGTTTTACTGTGTTCAATAACCAGACCAAGGAAATCAAGCAGTACTGTTTGGGTGCCTTAAACGGCCAGCATGAAGTGGAACGTCCGGTCAGGCTGGCTAGATATGATATTCCGGGATTTTACGTTTCCCGACTGATTGCCATCAATGACAGCACATTTTTAGGGGCAGGTTGCTATCAGTCGGCCCATCAGTTTGTATGTTTCAATAAGAATGGTGATGTGATAGACAGCGGAATAGATGTATATAATAAGTCCAATCAGGCTTTTAATGATGCGAACCGTTCTTTGGCCAATCAGGGAGATTTGGTGATGCAACCGAGTGGTAATGTATTTGCATACTCTCTGAATTTTTCTTCCAATCTGGATATAATCAAGATGAGCGATGGAAAAATATCATCTGTAAAATCTTTAAGGATGGGCGACCCTGTCTATAAACCTGCGGTTGGAGGTGGTGGTGCGTTCAGCAGTGCAGATCCTACCCGGGAAACTATCATAGGGTACATCGGGCTGAGTGCCACTGAAAACTATATCTATGCACTTTATTCCGATAAAAAGCTTTATGAACAGGGAAGCAGGAAGTCTACGACTGTACTTCAGTTCGATTGGCAGGGAAATGCCGTCTGCAAATTTACCTTGGATACAGAAGCATACTTTATTACGGTAGATGCTGCTGACCAAAACCTCTATGCTGCCGTAAAAGATGAATCGGGCGGATGGAAAATTGTTGTTTACCATGTAGGAAATTGATTGGTTTGTAACATCGTTGTGAATGGAATTCCGTACGGATGTATGTATTACTGTCCAGAGTTAAAAAATGAATGCTTTTATTCGGTATCAAGAATAGATTTAATGATTACTTTTGCTGTCTGTTAAACTGAAAAATAATAACAATGAAAACAACTTTAAATTTATTGCTGCTGGTATGCTTGGTAGGGTGTAGTCAGTCTCCCCAAAGAGTGTCTTTCGACGAAACCGCACAAGCTGCTTCCAAAGTCTTGTGTTATGTCGGCACCGGATTTTTGTGTAGGGACACTCGAACTTCTTAACGAATAGTAATAATTATCTAATATAGATTTGTATGGGTTTAGTTGGAATGGGGCTTTTGAAAAATATTGCTGTTGGCATGATAATGCCGTTTATGGTAGTCTGTTGTACTACTAAAAAAGAGTCGGAAGTGAAGACGAATGTCGTCAGTGTGGTTCTAGAAGATGCCATACCCTTGAAAGAGGCTGCATCTTCTATCAATGTACTTACGCTGAATGACTCTTTGTCTGCTCATTTCCCCGGTAATTTAACCAAAGTAGAATGGGTGGGCGATTCGATATGGGTGTTGGACTCTTGGAAAGACCCCGGTCTTTACCTGTATGATGCCAATGGATTGCTTGTCAATTCATACACCAAAAGGGGAACCGGTCCTGATGAATTTGTAGGAATTGTAGATTTTAATATTGTGTCTTCGGGAGTTGTGCTGCTGGATACCTATTCCACTTCCCAGCGAATCTTTCTGGATAAGAATTGCACGTTTCTTTATAAAGATGAAGCCGAAACTCAGGCTGGTCATTTTTTCTGTGAGGATGATGGCGTGTGGTATGACCGTGGCAATGTGGCGTATGGCACGAATAAAGACAAATTGATATACGTGGATGGCGGATCCAGAAAACCGGTGCTGTCTGTGCCTAAAGAAGTGGAGAATGTGACATTTGCCAGCTATAACGTGTTTGCAGAGGTTGCGGCTGATACGATTTTGTATTTGCCGGCTGTGGAACCGCGTATCTATAAATGCTATGACGGACAAGCGGAAGTTTTCATGGAATTGGATTTTCAGGGCTTATGGCCGGATTTTTCTAGTGCCAACAAAAACAATCCGCTGGAACTGATGCGAAGCATTGCTGACGAGGGTAAGATATATACCACAAATATGCTTTCAGATGGGAATAACGTAGCTGTATCTTTCTTCTGCAAGCAGGATTTTTATGTATTGTATTTTAAATATAAGGATAGGGGGTCGTATAAATTATTCAAAGTGGATAGTAAAACGATGGGAGCTTTAGGAAACTTGGTTGCCATGACCGACGGTTGCCTTGTATTCGGTGAACCCGGTAAACTGTTGAAAATTAGAGTGAACTGACAATTATGATAATATGAGAACGCACTATGGATATGTGATGCTGTTGCTGGCTTTGGGAATGTCGGCCGGTTGCAGCGGTGGAAAAGAGGATGCCTCGGAAAAGGAGGGGGTGGAAACTGTCTTGCCCGCACAGGTGAATGAAGTGACGATAATGACGTTGAAGAAATCGGTGTTCAGCCATGAACTGGTGAGCAACGGCAAGGTGGCAGCCTCGCAATATGCCGACCTTTCGTTTCGCATAGCATCGGAACCGGTGGCACATATCTATGTGAGGAATGGTGATGTGGTGAAGAAGGGGCAGAAACTGGCCGAACTGGATCGCTTTACGCTGCAAAACAGTATGGAGAAGGCGGAGATTGCGCTCCGCCAGTCGGAACTGGAGATGAAGGATGTGCTGATAGGGCAAGGGTATGCGCCCGACCGTATGCAGGATATTCCGGAAGAAACAGTGCAGTTGGCCGAGGTGAAAAGCGGATATGCCCAAAGCAGGGCTGCCTGGCACATGGCAAAGTATGAATTGGAGCAAGCGGTCATCACCGCTCCGTTCGATGGGGTGGTGGCCAACCTCCAATCTCATAGCTTCAATCGTCCGGATGCTTCGAAGCCGTTTTGCCGGGTGATAGGAAACAGGGGAATGGAAATCAATTTCAAGGTGCTGGAAAGTGAGTTGCCGCTCCTTGGCAGGGGCGACCGGGTGGAAGTGACTCCCTTTGCCGGAATCACCGGTTCGTGCAGTGGCACGGTAACGGAAATCAATCCGCTGGTAGATGAAAACGGGCTGGTAAGTGTCAGGGCCAACGTGAATGGGAGTGGAAAACTGTTCGATGGCATGAATGTGCGGGTCAGTGTGAAGCGTTCGGTGCCCGATTTGTTTGTAGTGCCTAAGTCTGCCGTGGTGTTGCGCACCGGTAAGCAGGTGGTGTTTACCTTGAAGGACGGAAAGGCGATGTGGAACTATGTGACTACCGGCATGGAGAATATGACAGAATATACCGTAACGGGCGACGGCATGACCGAAGGGGCGCAGGTGATAGTGACCGGAAACGTGAATCTGGCGCATGAGGCTCCTGTGAAAGTAATTCCTTAAACCGGGCTGTGATATGGTGAAATTTCTTATCAAAAGGCCGATAGCGGTACTGATGGCTTTTACTGCCTGCTTCATTGTGGGGCTGGTGACGTATTTCTCGCTGCCTGTATCGCTTTTGCCGGATATAGACATTCCGCAGATTACCGTACAGGTGAGCGGTGAAAATTCATCGGCGCGTGAACTGGAGAATACCTTGGTGGCTCCCGTAAGAAGGCAGTTGATGCAGGTGTCCGGACTCAGCGAGATGAGGAGCGAGGCTCGCGACGGGTCGGGCATTATCCGATTGTCTTTCGATTTTGGCACCAATACCGATTTGGCGTTTATCGAAGTGAACGAGAAAATAGATGCTGCCATGAACAGTCTGCCCAAGGATGCGGTGCGTCCGAAGGCTATCAAGGCAAGTGCTACGGATATTCCGGTGTTTTATCTGAATATGACGCTGAAGGATGCCGTTCCTTATCGAGAGGTGGACGAGGAAGCGTTTCTGGAAATGTGTGCGCTGGTGGAGAATGTGGTGAAACGCCGGATTGAACAACTGCCCCAAGTGGCCATGGCCGATATGACCGGTGTGCCGCAGAAGATGCTGCGAATTGTGCCCGATATGGAAAAGATGGAAAGTATGGGCATGGGCATAGCCGACCTGGAAGCTGTTCTCTCGTCGAACAATGTGGAGCCGGGCAGTATGCTGGTGCGCGACGGCTACTATGAATATACTATCCGCATTGCGTCTATACTGCGCACCCCGGAAGATGTGAAGAACATTTATTTCAATCGCAACGGGCGGGTGATGCAGCTCAGTGACATCTGTAGTGTGCAGACCGTTACGCATCATGAGAGGGGGCGTTCGCTGGCCGGAGGAAAACGGGCCGTGACGCTGGCCATTATCAAGCAGGGTGAAGAGAATATGGATAATCTGCGTAAGGAGCTGAAAGAGACTACCGATTATTTTATGCGCATTTATCCAGACATAGAGTTCTCCATTTCGCGCAACCAGACCGAACTGCTGGATTATACCATTTCGAACTTGCAGCAGAACTTCACGCTGGGGTTCTTGTTCATATTTATGGTGGCGGTGTTCTTTATCGGTGATGTGCGTTCGCCTTTGGTTATCGGTATCAGTATGATAACTTCGGTGGTCATCACCTTCTTCTTTTTCTATATCTGCCGCATTTCGCTCAATGTCATTTCTCTGTCGGGCTTGATTCTGGCGGTGGGCATGATGATAGACAATGCTATCATTGTGACGGAAAATATATCGCAATACCGTGAAAAGGGGTATTCGCTGAAACGCGCCGCTGTGGCGGGTACGTCGGAAATGATTACTCCGATGCTGAGTTCGTCGCTCACCACCGTTGCCGTATTCGTTCCTTTGGTGTTCATGAGCGGTATAGCCGGTGCCATCTTTATGGATGAGGCTTTCTCCATTACTTCCGGACTGATGGTGTCGTATTTCACGGGCATTCTATTGCTTCCGGTGCTGTATGTGTGGTTCTATAAGATAGGTATAAGAAGGCACAACTGGTTTACTGCCAGTTTCAGGAATCTGCTGAAGAATGAATGGCTGAACCGTTTTTATGATGCAGGCATAGAGTGGGCATTCGCGCATAAGAAGACGACGCTGGCGGTGGCCGTGGCGTCTCTTCCGCTGTGTGGGGCGATGTTTATGATTATCGACAAGGAACGTATGCCCCGAATAGACCAGAATGAAACGGTGGTGAGTATAGAATGGAATGAGAATATCCATACGGACGAGAATCACCGGAGGGTCAACAGATTATTGGCAACCGCCGATTCGCTGGTGGTGGAGCATACGGCTTATGTGGGTATGCAGGATTATCTGCTGGATACGGAGAACGAACTTGCTGCTGCCGAAGCGGAACTGTATTTCCGCGCGGCCCATCCGTCGGGAATACCGGTGCTGACGAAACTTTTAGCCGACAGCATACACAGGCTCTATCCATTGGCCACGGTTACCTTTTCGCCTCCTGTAACCATCTTCGAGAAACTTTTTGTGACCGGAGAACCGGACTTGGTGGCACAACTCCGCACCGCCGACCGTGCCTCGGCCCCCACAGTGGAGGAGGTTAGGGCGATAGAGGCTGCCATAGCCGGCACCACCGGTTACCAACCCGCCGGCACAGCCTTTCGCAGCCAGTTGAATGTGGTAGTGGACCGGCAACGCCTTCTCTTATACCACGTGGACTATAACGAGGTAGTGAGGGTGCTCCGCACCGCCTTGAAGGACAATCAGGTTTCCACACTACGATCCTATCAGCAATACTTGCCTATAGGTATAGCCGGAAGAGAGAAGAGCGTGAACCGTATTCTGGCCGAAACGCTGGTGGAAGCCCGGACGGAGGCTGTAACCCAAGAAAGAAACTATATCCCTTTGCGCGAATTGGTGCGTATAGTTCCCGACGAGGATTTGAAAGAGATTACTGCCGGCAGTAACGGTGAATACATCCCCGTGAATTTCTATGGCGTGGAGCAAGTGCCCGAAGTGATGAAGGGCATACGGAAGGCGGTGGATGCAGACAACCGTTGGGAGGTGTCTTTCAGCGGCAGTTTCTTTTCCAACCAAAAGATGATGGGAGAATTGATGGTTATCCTTTTCATATCTGTGTTGTTGATGTATTTTATTCTTTGTGCCCAGTTTGAAAGTTTCCTCCAGCCGCTGATTGTGCTGGCTGAAATTCCGATGGATATAGCTTTCGGTCTGGCCTTGCTGTGGGCTACGGGGCATACCATGAATCTTATGTCGGCTATCGGTATCATCGTCTCCTGCGGTATCGTGGTGAACGACTCTATTCTGAAACTCGATTCCATCAACGAACTGCGCCGGGAGGGGATGCCGCTGCTGGAGGCCATTCATACGGCCGGTCGCCGGCGGCTCCGTGCCATCATTATGACCACGCTGACCACGGTGTTTGCCATGGTGCCGTTGCTTTTTACTTCCGACCTAGGCTCTGAACTGCAACGTCCGCTTTCGGTAGCTATGATAGGCACGATGATGGTGGGGCTTCTCATCAGCCTTTTTGTAATTCCTCTTATTTATTGGTTTATCTATAGAAAACATGAGACTCAAAAGTATTAGCATATGTTTCCTGCTGGCACTGTGTGGAGCGGGAGTGCAAGCCCAGCAGGTATGGAAGTTGGACTTGAAGAAGACCATAGCATTGGCCAACGACAGTTCGCTGTCGGCTTTCCGCTATCAGAACATGTACCTGTCCGGTTATTGGGAGTACCGTACCTATAAGGCTGCACGGCTGCCGAGCCTGACGCTGAATATGACTCCGGCACAGTATAACCGCAACATCACCCGACGCTATGATTCGCAGCAGGATATTGACGTGTATCGTGAGCAGCAGATGTTCAGTGCGGGTGCAGGATTAAGTCTGGTGCAGAATTTTGATTTGCTGGGCGGTACCTTCTATATGAATACTCAAATGGACTATATGCGCAATTTTGGCGATTCTAAATCCACCCAGTTCTCTGCCATACCGTTCCGAATCGGCTATCAGCAGAATCTGCTTGGGTTCAACGCTTTCCGATGGGACAGAAAAATAGAGCCGCTGAAGTTCGAGAAGGTAAAGAAGCAGTACCTGTATCATGCAGAAACGGTATCGGAAGAAGCGGTGGGCTACTTCTTTTCACTGGCCATGGCGCAGGCCAATTATAAATTGGCATTGGACAATGTGGCCACAACAGACACGCTTTATGCCATAGGCGAACAGCGGAAGAAGATAGCTTCTATCTCGCAGGCCGACCTGCTTACGCTGAAACTCGACAGGGTGAATGCCCGCAACGCTTTGCAAAATGCACAGATAGCCCGCAAGCGCGCCATGTCGGCACTGGCCACCTTTCTGAATATGGACCGCAATACATATATAGAAATAGACCTGCCGGCACGTCCGCAGGCCATAAGCATCCCCGTAGACCGGGCTACGGCACTGGCCCGCGAGAACAATCCTGTCTATCTGGAACAGAAGCAGAACGTGTGGGAGGCCGAGCGTGAGGTAGACCGCACCAGGAAAGAATCGCGCTTCAACGCCAGTTTCAATGCCAGTGTGGGGTTCAACCAGGTGGCCGACAATATCGGTGATGCCTATCGGAAGTTGCTTCAACAGGATTTGGTATCGTTCACCGTATCTGTTCCGTTGGTAGACTGGGGCGTGCGTAAAGGCAAATACAATATGGCAAAGAATAACCTGAATGTGGTGAAGATTGCTGCCCGTCAGGAAGAAATCAGTCTGGAAGAAGATGTGATGATGACGGTGAGCGATTTTAACGTGCAGCAGGATATGATAGCCAGTGCAGAGGAGGCATTGGATTTGGCGGAATTGGCTTACGAACAGACGCGCAAACGCTTCATTATAGGCAAGGCCGACATCAATAGCCTGACGCTTGCCTTGAATCGTCAGCAGGAGGCGCAAAAGAATTATATACAGGCCATGCAGAACTATTGGCTGAATTATTACAAGATACGCAAGCTGACGCTGCATGATTTCGAGTCGGGGTTGTCGCTTTCCGACCGTTTTGATTTTGATAACCGTCTAAGGTAGTTTTGTAATGGCTGGCATAAAAGGGAAAAAAGAGGAAAGGCCGCTCGTGTGGTCGTCGTTTGCTCTTATCATAACGTTTGTTTGTCTTTCTTTGGTGGGCGTGGTACTGGTGCCGCTATTGCCGGTAAAGTTGGCTCCCTCACAGGAAATGCCGGGGCTGTCTGTATCGTTCTCCATGCCGGGGCATTCGGCCCGAGTAGTGGAGACGGAAGTAACCAGCCGTCTGGAAGCTATGCTGTCTAGGGTAAGCGGTATAAAAAACATAACTTCCACTTCGGATAACGGCGGCGGACACATCCGGATAGAACTGGATAAACATACCGATATGGATGCCACCCGTTTTGAGGTTTCCACCCTTATCCGGCAGTTGTGGTCGCAGTTGCCGGATGGGGTGAGTTATCCGGCCATTTCCACGCAGCGGAGTGACGACAAGGCCTCGCGTCCGTTTCTGACCTATACACTGAATGCCCCTGCTGCGCCGATAGTGATACAGAAATATGGGGAAGAGCGTATCAAGCCTTTGTTATCGGCATTGAATGGGGTGTATAAGGTGGAACTTAGCGGTGCCACCCCTATGGAATGGCGCATCGTATATGACAATGTGCAGTTGGAAAGGACGGGAGTAGGTGTACAGGATATTCTGTCGGCCATCAGGGAAAGGTACGGCAAGGAGTATCTGGGTATCTGTGAATGGACGGGGAGTGAAGGAACGGAATGGATAAGGCTGGTGCGCACCACAGCAGGCAGTACCGATGGCTTTGTGCCGTCGGAAATTACCGTCAGAACGAAAGGGGGCAGCCTGGTACCTTTAGACCGTCTGGTAAGGGTGATGCGTACGGAGCAGGAACCTTCTTCATATTACCGCATCAACGGCCTCAACTCTGTGTACCTGTCGGTCACTGCATCAGAAACCGCCAATCAGCTTCTTCTGGCCGGGCAGGTGAAGAAAGTGATAGCGGAAGCAGAGTCTGTGATGCCTCCGGGCTACGAGATACATACCAGCTATGATGCTACGGAATATATTACGAAGGAATTGGAAACCATCTATTTCCGTACCGGGATTACTGTATTGATTCTGCTGCTTTTTGTGGCTCTCATTACACGGAACATCCGTTATCTGTTTCTCATTACAGCCGGCCTGACCGTAAATATTGCGGTGGCTGTCATCCTCTATTATGCCTTTGGGCTGGAAATACAGCTTTATTCACTGGCGGGGATTACTATTTCGCTGAATCTGGTGATTGATAACATCATTGTGATGACCGACCATATTTTGAGAAGACGTAACCTGAAGGCATTTATGTCGGTGCTGGCCGCCACGCTGACCACCATTGGGGCATTGGTCATTATCTTCTTTCTGGACGAGAAGATACGTCTTAACCTGCAAGATTTTGCCGCTGTGGTAATCATCAATTTGGGTGTCTCGTTGCTGGTGGCACTTTTCTTTGTGCCGCCCATGATGGAGAAAATCGGTCTTGAAGCAGGCAAACCGAGAAGGATGCGTAGGTGGGTAAAGCGTGGGGCGGTGCATTTCACCCGTTTCTATAGGGGGATGATTGTGTGGCTGAGCCGTTACCGGGCCGTAGCCTTCATCTTGCTGGTACTAGGGTTCGGGCTTCCGGTGTTCATGCTGCCGGAGAAGATAGAAGATGCGGAAAACAAAGGCCGGTGGGCGGAATGGTATAACAGTCTATTCGATAACCATACCTATAAGGAAGACATCAAACCGATAGTAGACAAGGCCTTGGGTGGCTCGTTGCGTCTCTTTGCCGAAAAAGTGTACGACGGCAACTATTTCAATCGTGACGGAAGCGAGGTAGTATTGTCCATCAATGCCACTTTGCCAAATGGCAGTACGCTGGAACAGATGAACGTGCTGATAAAGAAAATGGAAACCTATCTGAGCGAATTTAAGGAAATACGCCAATTTCAAACCTCTGTACACAATGCGCGCAGGGCCAGCATTCAGGTGTATTTCAAGAAAGAACACAGCCATACGGGTTTCCCCTATATATTGAAGTCGAATGTGATAAGCCGTTCGCTGACTATCGGGGGAGGCAGTTGGAGTGTGTACGGGCTGCAAGACCAGGGCTTCAGCAACGATGTGCGTGAGTCGGCCGGGAGCTTCCGCGTAAAGATGTACGGCTATAATTATGATGAACTGAGCCATTGGGCCGAGGAGATGAAGAAACTGCTGCTTACCCACCGTCGCATCAAAGAAGTAACGATAAATTCAGAATTCTCGTGGTGGAAGGACGACTATACGGAATACTATCTGGAGTTTGACAAGCACAAGATGGCAAAAGAACATCTTACAGCATACGATTTGTTTGCTGTGCTGCATCCGGTATTTATGCGCAACCAGCAGGCCGGCAGCATACTTTATGACAACAGCCTGGAGCATTTGCGACTTTCTTCCAGGCAGAGCCGGGAGTATGATGTATGGGCGTTTATGTCGGTTCCGTTTGTAGTGAATGGCAAGCCCTATAAACTATCCGACCTTGCCGTGCTTACCAAAGGACAGGCACCGAAACGGGTGGCCAAGGAGAACCAGCAATACAGACTCTGCCTGCAATATGAGTATATAGGGTCGTCGGAACAAGGACGGAAACTGCTGGATGCAGATATTGAAAAGATGAAGAAACAGTTGCCTATGGGGTATACGGTGAAGAACGAGAACATTCATTGGAACTGGGGAAGAGATAACGGTAGCCAGTATCTTTTGCTGCTGATGGTCATTTCTATCATCTTCTTTATTTCGGCCATTCTCTTTAATTCGTTGCTGCAACCGCTAGCCATCATCTTCGTGATACCCGTATCGTATATAGGGGTATTCCTCACCTTTTATTTATTCGGATTGAATTTCGATCAGGGTGGGTTTGCTTCCTTTGTGCTGCTTTGCGGCATTACGGTGAACGCCAGTATCTACATCCTCAATGAATACAATGCCATCCGCCGTAACTATCCGAAATTATCGCCTTTGAGAGCTTATACAAAGGCTTGGAATGTGAAGATAATGCCGGTCTTTCTTACTGTGATGTCCACCATTCTCGGTTTTGTGCCGTTTATGATAGGCGAAGAAACACCTTTCTGGTTTCCTTTGGCAGCCGGAACCATTGGTGGGCTGGTGATGTCGGTAGTCGGCATCTTCATCTATCTCCCAGTGCTCAGCGTATCTGGAATTGTGAGAAAAAATAGTACTCCCCGGAAGAGATGAAACAAATTGTATCACGCAGAGGCTGCTTATGAATCTTGGCAGAAGACAGGCTTCACTCTGCCGTCAGGGCTGCATTAGAACGGCTTCTGAGAGGCTTTCTCTATGGGTTTTCTCCGTGTCTTATAACTCGGACTTAATCCGGCCTTGGTTAGGAGTTGGTTAGGAGTTGGTCAGGAGCTGGTACGGAGAGGGAGCAGGTAAGTAAAGGTGTCTAAAATCTGTGATAAAAATACTAAAAGAAAAAACAGAAATAAGGAATGATTTGTTATTTTTGCAATGTTTTCAAATTTCTAATTAATGCGATTATGATTACTGAAAAATTACAAAATGCGATTAATGCGCAGATTACTGCTGAAATGTGGTCATCAAACTTGTATCTGTCTATGTCTTTCTACATGGAGAAAGAAGGTTATGCCGGTATGGCTGCTTGGCTGAAAAAACAGTCGTTCGAAGAACATGCTCATGCTTGCGAACTGGCTTCTTACGTGATTAAGCGTGGAGGAAAGGCTGTGCTTGATAAAATCGATCTGGTACCCGTAGAATTTGGTACTCCGCTGGAAGTGTTCGAGCAGGTATATGCACACGAATGTAGAGTGTCTAAGCTGATTGACGACTTGGTAGATGTGGCTGCCGCAGAACGTGACAAGGCTACGCAGGATTTCCTTTGGGGCTTTGTGCGCGAGCAGGTGGAAGAAGAAGCTACTGCTGCCGGTGTGGTGGATATGCTGAAGAAAGCTGGAACAGCTGGAAGTGTATTCTTTGTAGACGCTAAGTTGGGCGAACGTAAGTAATCGTTATATTCCAGGATATAAAAAGAGAGAGCGGATGTCCGTGTGGCCTATCCGCTCTCTTTTTTTATTATATAGGCGTAGAAATTACTTCAATACACCCAATTCTTTGCCTACCTTGATGAAGGCAGCGATACATTGGTCCAGATGTTCTCTTTCGTGGCCTGCGGAAATCTGTACGCGGATGCGTGCCTGGTCTTTCGGTACTACCGGATAATAGAATCCGGTGACATAGATACCTTCTTCTTGCATACGGGCTGCGTAAACCTGTGAAAGCTTGGCATCGTAGAGCATCACGGCGCAGATGGCACTCTGTGTGGGCTTGATGTCGAATCCGGCAGCAGTCATCTTGTCGCGGAAATAGTTGACGTTTTCCACCAACTTGTCGTGAATGGCGGTACTTTCCTTCAGCATCTTGAATACTTCCAGGCTGGCACCAATAACGGCTGGAGCCACGGAATTAGAAAACAGATACGGACGGCTGCGCTGACGAAGCAGGTCGATGATTTCCTTACGGCCGGTGGTGAAGCCACCCATGGCACCGCCGAAGGCCTTACCCAGCGTGCCGGTATAGATGTCTACGCGTCCGTAGGTATTGTAAAGCTCGCTTACACCGTGTCCGGTAGCACCCACTACACCGGCAGAGTGAGATTCGTCTACCATTACCAGAGCATCGTATTTCTCGGCCAAGTCGCAAATCTGGTCCATTGGTGCTACGTTACCGTCCATCGAGAACACACCGTCGGTTACTACGATGCGGAATCGTTGAGCCTGTGCTTCCTGCAGACATCTTTCCAAATCGGCCATGTCGGCATTGGCATAGCGGTAACGCTTGGCTTTACACAGACGCACACCGTCGATGATGGAGGCATGGTTCAGCGAGTCCGAGATGATGGCATCTTCTTCGGTGAAGAGCGGTTCGAACACACCGCCATTGGCATCGAAGCAAGCTGCATACAGAATGGTGTCTTCCGTGTGGAAATAGTCAGAGATGGCTGCTTCTAGTTCTTTATGGATGTCTTGCGTGCCACAAATGAAGCGTACTGATGACATACCGTAGCCGCGGCGATCCATGATCTCTTGTGCTGCTTTAATCAGTCGGGGATGATTGGACAGTCCCAGATAATTGTTGGCACAGAAATTGAGCACTGTCTTTCCTTTTACAGTGATAGCTGCTTGTTGAGCGCTTTCTATGAGGCGTTCTTCCTTATAAAGACCAGCCTCTTTGATTTCAGCAAGGGTCTTGCTGAGATGTTCTTGCATTTTACCGTACATAGTATTCTGTTTTTTAAATTGGTGAATTCTCTGATACCTGAATGATTATAATCACCTTCTTTGTATTGGGTGATTCTTCACCTACAAAGGACATCATTTTTCTTGGAATAAACAATAGCAATAAGATAGAAAATTGAAAAAAAAGTGCGTATATTTGCGACTCGTTACTAACAAAACTTTTTTAAGCTAGTCGTATGAAAAATATTTTGGTGATTGGAGCTACCGGACAGATTGGTTCGGAACTCACATTGGAGTTGCGCAAACGTTATGGAAACGACCATGTGATAGCCGGGTATATTCCGAGTGCTATGCCTCAGGGTGAGTTGAAGACTTCAGGTCCGTCGGCCATTGCTGATGTAACCGACCGTCAGTCTATCGAGGTGGTGGTGCGCCAATTTAAGATAGACACTATTTATAACTTGGCTGCTCTGCTTTCTGTAGTGGCCGAAAGTCGTCCGGAGATGGCCTGGAAAATCGGTATCGATGGTTTGTGGAATGTGCTGGAAGTGGCGCGTGAATACGGTTGCTCAGTATTTACTCCTAGTTCTATCGGTTCGTTCGGTGAGTCTACTCCGCATGTAAAAACTCCGCAAGATACGGTACAGCGTCCGCGTACAATGTATGGAGTAACCAAGGTTACCACAGAATTGCTCAGTGATTATTATCACACGAAATATGGTGTAGATACTCGTTCGGTGCGTTTCCCCGGTATTATCTCGAATGTAACCCCTCCGGGTGGCGGTACTACCGATTATGCTGTAGATATTTATTATTCGGCAGTGAAAGGTGAGAAATTTGTATGTCCTTTGCAAGAAGGTACACTGATGGATATGATGTATATGCCCGATGCTTTAAATGCAGCGATTATGCTGATGGAGGCCAATCCTGATCGTCTGAAGCACCGTAATGGATTCAATGTGGCATCTATGAGCTTCTCTCCGGAAGTAATCTATGCTGAAATCAAGAAGCATGTACCCGATTTTGAAATGGTCTATGAGGTAGATCCTCTGAAGCAATCCATTGCCGACAGTTGGCCCGATTCGCTCGATGATTCCTGCGCTCGCGAAGAATGGGATTGGAAACCTCAATACGATTTGGAATCTATGACGGTGGATATGCTTGAAAAACTGAGAGTTAAATTAAACCAATGACCTGAAGAAGGGTCGGTAGCCGATGAAAAAAATATTCTGGGGGTGTGGAATGCTCTTAATGATGCTGGCCTGTACTCCCAAAAATACAAAGGTGGATCCTTTTGAAGGGTTGACCGAAATGATAGATTCAGCCGCTCATCATCATGGGCAGGCTGATTCTGTATGCACGGTAGAGGTGATTCAGCCGTCTGTGCCCACGTTGGCTGATGAACTGTTTGATGATTTTATATTCAATTATGCTTCGGATACGGTGTTACAGAAACAGCGTACGGTGTTTCCTTTGCCGTACTATAAGGGTAACACACCGCTGAAGATAGCTGAACAGGATTGGAAGCACGATTGTCTCTTTACACAGCAGAATTATTACACATTGCTATTCGACCGCGAAGACCAGATGGATGCAGTTGAAGATACGTCGCTCACGTCTGTACAAGTGGAATGGATTTATCTGAAGACGCATCAGGTGAAATGCTATTATTTCGAGCGGAAGCAGGGAATGTGGATGCTGGAAGCCATCAACTTAAGACAGATTGAGAAAGATGGCAACGAGAATTTTGTGGAGTTTTACACTCGCTTTGCTGCCGATAGCGTGTATCAATTGAATCATGTGCGTCATCCGCTACAATTTGTTACCATCGACCCTGATGATGAGTTTTCTATTTTGGAAACTACGCTGGATGCCGGCCAATGGATGGCTTTTCGTCCGGTACTTCCTTTAGAGAAGCTTACTAATATCAATTACGGGCAGGAAAATAGTGATTTGTCCACTTCTAAAATTTTGAAGGTGAACGGAATAGGAAATGGCTATTCGAATATCTTTTACTTCAGAAAGAGGAAAGGAGAGTGGGAATTGTATAAATTTGAAGATACAAGTATTTGACGTATGATAATCGTAGATGGTAAGAAGATTCCCAATACGTTTGGGCTGGAGGTGAAGGCTCATCGTTGGGTAGAATATACTTCGGAAGAAGAATTGCTGGATTTTATTCGTCGGGGCGCACTGGAAAAGCCTTATTTGCACGTGGGTGCCGGCAGTAACCTGCTGTTCCTAGATGATTATCGCGGCACTGTGCTGCATTCTGGTATCTTGGGTGTGGAGTGTGTGCGTCAGGATGATGAAACGGTATGGTTGCGCGTGGGCTCGGGAATGGTTTGGGATGACCTGGTGGCTTATTGTGTACAGCAGGGTTATTATGGAGCAGAGAACCTTTCGCTGATTCCCGGTGAAGTGGGGGCAGCCGCTGTGCAGAATATTGGCGCTTATGGTGTGGAGATGAAAGACTTGGTGGTATGTGTAGAAACGATTGATGATGCTGGTCGTAAACGTGTGTTCTCGGTAGAGGAATGTGATTATGCGTATCGGAAGAGTGTTTTTAAGCAGCCCCAAATGAAGTCTGTGTTTGTGACGTATGTAACATTGGCTTTAAGCCGGAAGGAAGCATATAAACTGGATTATGGCACTATTCGTCAGGAGTTGGCTCGGTATCCACAGGTGAATCTGGCTACAGTTCGTAGGGTGATTATGGAGATTCGTGGAAGTAAGTTACCTGATCCGCAGGTGTTGGGCAATGCAGGCAGTTTCTTTATGAATCCATTGGTGGAACAGGAGAAATATGAAGAGTTACTTCGCTGCTACCCGGATATGCCTCACTATCCGGCGGCAGATGGTAGGGTGAAGATTCCTGCCGGATGGATGATAGAGCAGTGCGGATGGAAAGGAAAAGCGTTGGGCCCGGCTGCTGTACACGATCGTCAGGCCTTGGTGCTGGTAAATCGGGGTGGAGCCACAGGGAAAGATATTGTGGCACTGAGTGATGCGGTGAGGAATGATGTGTGGAACCGGTTCGGCGTATCTATTTGCCCGGAAGTGAATTTCATAGGATAGGTGGAGCGGTTTGCCGGGTACAGGAAGAAACCTTGCCTGGATTGTCAATTTAGAAAGTATGAAAATCAGAATATTAGGGAGTGGTACTTCTACGGGTGTGCCTGAAGTGGGCTGTACGTGTCCGGTGTGTGTGTCGACCGACCCGCATGATAATCGCTTGCGGACTTCTGCTTGGGTGCAGACGGAAGACGCAACGATTTTGCTGGATTGCGGACCGGATTTCCGCATGCAGATGTTGCAGATGAATACTTTTTGTAAAATAGATGCAGTGTTGCTTACTCATGAGCATTATGACCATGTGGGGGGACTGGATGATTTGCGTCCTTATTCTCGTATGGGTGAGGTGCCTGTTTATGCTAATGCTTATACGGCTCATCATTTGCGTCAGCGCATGCCTTACTGCTTTGCCGAACATAAGTATCCGGGGGTACCACAGATTCGCTTGGAAGAGGTGGAAGTCGGCATGCCTTTCTTTATTCATCGCACTGAGGTGATGCCTCTGTCGGTAATGCATGGCAAACTGCCGATTCTAGGGTATCGTATCGGTGGAAGGTTGGGGTATGTCACAGATATGCTTACCATGCCTGAAGAATCTTACCGGTTGCTTCAGGGGGTTGATGTGTTGGTGATGAATGCGCTCAGGCCGCAACCTCATCTTTCGCATCAAAGTATTGATGAGGCTTTAAGGGCGGCTCAGCGTATAGGTGCAAGGACTACGTATTTTATCCACATGAGTCATCAGGCCGGATTGCATGCTCAATTGGAAAGGCAGCTTCCTCCGACAGTCCGATTAGCATATGATGGTCTTGAAATACAAATTTAATAGAAAGGGAAAGAATATTTATTTAAGGTTTATTTTGAATTGTGGATAAAAATGTTTATTTTTGCCAAAACTTAATTAAGAAACCTTATGACTCTTCGCTCTTTCATTCGAATGTCTGTCACAGTATCTGTGGTGATGCTGTGTATGGCTTTTGCGGCTTATTCTTATCTTCGGCTCCATACGGCCGATCGGGCGAAAGATTTTAATCTTTATTCCTTGGTTCCTTCTGATGCAGTGGCGGTAGTGGAAACTGAACGTATGGCTGATTTGATAAATGAGATTGATGAAATGCAATGCAGCAAAGACGGTCGTTTTCTATACGTTTCCGAATTATTTACTTATTTGAAGAATTACCTGGCTTCGTGGGTGGATGATGCACCGCATGGATTGAGCAAGCAGATGAATAAGATGCTGATTAGTTTCCATCAGCCGGATAATGCCATGAATCAGGTATTGTATTGTACTTTGGGGGCAGAAGACGGAAGTTTGGTGGAGGCTTTTATTCAGAAATATGCATCGGAATCGTTTCCGCCGAAGATATTTAAATATGAGGGGGAATCTATTTATATTTATCCATTGAATAACGGGCGTTTTCTGGCTGCTTATTTTACACCTGATTTTCTAGTGGTGAGCTTTCAGAAAAGATTGGTGGAGCAGGTAATTGATACTTACCGCTCACGGAAATCTTTGCTGATGCAGCCTGCTTTCAGGCATCTTTACCACGGTAGTCATGCTCACGCATCGGCCACTGTGTATTTGCGAATGAAGTCGGTAGACATGGGAAAGGCTGCTGATAGTACACAGATGGTGGCTCCTTTGGGTTGTTGGGCTGAGTTTGATTTGAAATTTGGTGAACGGGTTGTTTACTGCACCGGTATGACTCAAGGGTCGGATAGCGCGTTTACTTTCATCAATGCCATGCGTCGCCAGGAGCCTGTAGAAGGATTCTATGGTAATCGTTTACCTTCATCTACTTTCTTTTATAATTGTTGGGCATTGTCGGATAAACCTTCCGTATTTGCTTTTACTTCGCAGCAAGAATATGCGAAGACTACGTATGCTGACGATGTGAAGGCTAGAGATGATGAGTGGAAAGATTTTCTGTTAACTTACGGTGGCGATCGAGTGATGTCTTGTCTGTTTCTCTCGAAAGATACTGCCGACCATTATCCATGCGCGGTGATGCGTATGCCTATGTCGCGTGCTGCTGAAGCAGAGGCTTATTTACGGATTCATGCCCAGTGTTCTTCTGCACATGGTCTACGGCATTATCTTTTACCGAACAGCACCGTGCTGACACAGCTGACAGGTATCACTGAATCAGCTTTTAGTACCGTTGCTTGTTTTTATAAGGGCGATTGCCTGTTGGCACCGGATGTGAGAAGTCTGCGGGCTTATATAGATGCTTTAGAACAGGAAAAATGGCTGGAGGGGATGCCTCGCTATGAAGAACTGACTGGTAGTCTGTCGCCTACATATAATTTTGTATGGATGGCGGATATGGAAACAATGGCTGTTCAGCCGGCATCTTATGTAAGACTGATTCCCAGTTTCTTTTTCCGTCATATAGATTTTTTTCGTCATTTTTTGGTAGCTGTGCAGTTTACTTATGCAGAAGGGATGGTGTATCCCAATATTGTGCTGCTCTATAAATAAAGCAAGAAGTTGTTTTGCATTCTATTCAGTAAAAGCAGGAACAAAGTTGATTCGTATCTAAGGAACAGGTTTGTCGGGCGGTTCAGAGGTTGTTTTTTTGAGGGTTATGAAGAAAGAAAACGCGGATTCACTGGCTTATTCATGAATCCGCGTCAGATAATTCTTTATGTCTGAAGTCATTCAAATGATGACTCGTTTTAGAAAGGCAAATCGTCTTTTGCATCACCCGACAAGAAATCGGGAGCTGCAGCTTGTACAGGGGGTACTTGAGCTCCGGCAAACGGTGCAGCATTCATCGGTGCTGTTGTGGTGGCGGGCTCTACTTTCCAAGCACGAATTCGGTTGAACCAACGGTCTTGCCACTGGTTGGCATCAATATCGAATGATACTTTCAATTCTTGTCCCATTTGGATATTGAATGCTTCAATTTTGTCGGCACCGAATACTTCAAAACACATTCTCCGCGGATATTGGGAGCTAGTACTGTCTTCTATCACAAATTCCTGTGCCTTCCATTCGTTTCCTGTTCTGTTAGATACTCCTCCTTTGGCCGGGAGTATGGCGATAATCTTTCCTATAAATTCCATAATCCTAGTATTTAAAACTGGGGCGAAGTTACAATAATTTAGGAATATTCCACGAACAAACCTACTTTTTTCTTTCTATAATTCTTTGTTGTAGGGAATTCTTTTGTAACTTTGTCGGATAGTTTGCAATCAAAATTTAAAATATATATATTATGAATTTTATCGTTTCAAGTACAGCACTTTTCAGTCATTTACAGGCTGTTAGCCGTGTAATCAATTCCAAGAATGCATTACCGATTCTCGATTGTTTTCTTTTTGAACTGCAAGATGGAACGTTGTCTATAACGGTGTCGGACAGTGAAACCACGATGCAAACCTCTGTTGAGGTGAACGATAGTGATATGGACGGACGTTTTGCTGTGACTGCCAAAACTTTGCTTGATGCGTTGAAGGAAATACCAGAACAACCTCTTACGTTTGATGTGAATCTTGACTCTCAGGAAATAACTGTGCAGTACCAAAACGGTAAATATAGCTTGATGGCACAGAATGCGGATGAGTTTCCGCAGACTACTATGCTGGGAGATAATGCAGTGCGATTGGATATCGATGCTCAAGTGCTGTTGAAAGGTATCAACCGTGCGGCTTTTGCAACTGCTGATGATGAACTTCGCCCGGTGATGAATGGTGTATATTTTGATATTACTACAGAGAATATTACCATGGTAGCTTCTGACGGACATAAACTGGTGCGTTGTAAGGCTTTGGATTCACATGGCAGTGAACGAGCTGCTTTTATCTTACCTAAAAAACCGGCATCATTGTTGAAGAACTTGCTTCCAAAGGAGCAGGATAATGTCGTGGTGGAATTTGATGAGCGGAATGCTATGTTTACATTGGAAAATTATCGTATGGTTTGTCGCTTGATAGAAGGACGTTATCCCAACTACAATTCAGTGATACCTCAAAATAATCCTTATAAAGTGACGGTAGACCGTCAATTGCTGATAGGGGCTTTGCGTCGTGTATCTATTTTTTCATCACAGGCTAGTAGCCTTATTAAACTGCGCTTACAAAATAATCTGATTATTGTGTCTGCACAGGATATTGATTTTTCTACTTCGGCAGAAGAAAGTCTGGTGTGTCAATACGACGGCAATCCAATGAGTATAGGATTTAAATCCACTTTCTTGATTGATATATTGAATAATATTTCTGCTGGTGAGGTGATTATTGAATTAGCCGATCCGTCACGAGCTGGGGTGATAGTTCCGGTGGAGCAGGAAGAGAATGAAGATTTGCTGATGCTGCTTATGCCAATGATGCTGAATGACTGAGATGGATATTTTTAAATAGATAGCAATCATGAAACTAAATTTGAAAAATCCGATTGTTTTTTTCGACTTGGAAACAACCGGAACTAATATCAATACAGACCGGATAGTGGAAATCTGCTATTTAAAGGTTTACCCTAACGGAAACGAAGAATCCAAGACGCTGCGGATTAATCCGGAAATGCATATCCCGGAAGCTTCTTCGGCCGTGCATGGCATATTCGATGAGGATGTGGCCGACTGTCCTACGTTTAAGGAAGTGGCCAGAAAGGTGGCCAATGATTTGGAGGGGTGTGATTTGGCGGGATTCAATTCTAACCGTTTTGATATTCCTGTATTGGCTGAAGAATTCCTGCGTGCAGGGGTGGATATTGATTTAAGTCGTCGGAAATTTGTAGATGTACAGGTGATTTACCATAAGCTGGAGCAGCGTACTTTGTCGGCGGCTTATAAATTCTATTGCGGAAAGAATCTGGAAGATGCTCATACAGCTGAAGCAGATACCCGTGCCACATACGAGGTGCTTAAGGCGCAGTTGGACCACTACCCGGATGTGCTGGAAAATGACGTTGCTTTCTTGTCAAACTATTCCAGTTTCAATAAGAACGTGGATTTTGCCGGCAGAATGGTGTACGATGACAACGGAGTAGAGGTGTTTAATTTTGGAAAATACAAAGGTATGTCGGTGTCGGAAGTGCTGAAGCGGGATCCCGGATACTACGGTTGGATTTTGAACAATGATTTTACGTTGAATACAAAAGCGATGTTGACAAAAATTCGCTTGCGTGAAATGACTCAAAAAGTATGATGGAAACAATCCTGAAAGGCAAAAAAATAGTATTGGGAATTACCGGCAGCATTGCTGCCTACAAGGCTTGTATGCTGATTCGCGGATTAGTGAAGAAAGGTGCTGAGGTACAGGTGGTCATTACTCCTGCAGGAAAAGAATTTATCACACCGCTTACTTTGTCTACCTTAACGCATAAACCCGTAGTTAGCGAGTTTTTCGATAGACGTGACGGTTCCTGGCATAGTCATGTAGATTTGGGGTTATGGGCAGATGTCATGCTCATTGCACCAGCTTCGGCTTCTACTATTGGAAAAATGGCACATGGCATAGCAGACAACATGCTTATCACTACTTATCTGTCGGCCAAAGCTCCTGTATTTATTGCCCCAGCTATGGACTTGGATATGTATGCCCATCCGTCTACTCAACAGAACTTGCAAACGTTACGTTCATATGGAAACCATATTATAGAGCCAGGTACGGGTGAATTGGCCAGCCAGCTGATGGGTAAGGGAAGAATGGAAGAACCGGATGAGATAATTCGTCGGTTGGAAATCTATTTTGCTTCACAGCAAGGCGATTTGCTGCATAAAAAAGTATTGATTACGGCTGGACCTACTTTCGAAAAGTTGGATCCTGTACGTTTTATTGGTAATTATTCTTCTGGTAAAATGGGTTTTGCACTAGCTGATGAGTGTGCTGCCAGAGGGGCGGATGTAACTTTGGTGGCAGGACCGGTACAGATGCAGACTCGTTATCCGGTGAATAGACGAAATGTGGAATCGGCTGCTGATATGATGCAGGAAGTACAGAATGCCTTCCCAGAAATGGATGCTTTGATTTTTGCGGCTGCTGTGGCCGATTATACGCCGGCTGACGTGGCTGATGAGAAACTGAAACGGGAAAAGACAGGTGCCATGACACTGGAACTGATGCCTACTGCCGATATTGCTGCCACGATAGGGAAAAGAAATGCTGAATTAGGTTCGCCCAAGACTCTGGTGGGTTTTGCCCTGGAGACGAACGATGAACAGGCGAATGCGCAGGGCAAGCTGGAACGGAAGAATCTGGACTTTATTGTGCTGAATTCCTTGAAGGATGAAGGGGCTGGATTCCGGTGTGATACAAACAAAATAAGTTTGATAGACCGCAAGGGACAGACTGAATTTCCGTTAAAGGCCAAGACTGAAGTAGCGACAGATATTATCAATCATCTGGTGGAAGTGATGAAAGGAAAATAAGCGATGTTACAATCACTATTTATACAGAATTACGCACTGATAGAAAAGCTGGATATAGGATTTGAAAACGGCTTTTCTGTGATTACAGGTGAAACAGGTGCTGGAAAATCGATTATCCTGGGTGCTATTGGGCTGTTGTTGGGGCAGCGTGCCGATGTAAAATCTATTCGCAGGGGAGCGTCGAAATGTATTATCGAAGCGCGCTTTGATATAGGGTCTTACGGCATGAAGAGTTTTTTCGACGAGCATGAATTGGAGTATGAAGATGAGTGCATTCTGCGTAGAGAAGTTTATGCATCGGGTAAAAGCAGGGCTTTTGTCAACGACACACCGGCACAGGTGTCTCAAATGCGTGAGTTGGGTGAAATGCTGATTGATGTGCATTCACAGCATCAGAATCTGTTGCTCAATCAGGAAGGGTTTCAACTGAATGTTCTTGATATCCTGGCGCACGATGAAGAAGAACTGGAAAAGTATATGTCTCTGTACAAGGAATGGAAGGAGCAACAGCATAAGTTAGAGCAACTGATAGCTCAAGCGGAACGTGACCGAGCTGATGAGGATTATATCCGTTTTCAGTTGACACAGTTGCAGGAAGCGGACTTAAAAGAGGATGAGCAGGAGGAACTGGAGCAGGAGGCTGAAACATTGACACATGCTGAGGATATTAAAGCAGGCCTGTACCGTTCTGATCAGACATTAACTTCGGATGAGGGGGGGATTCTACCCATGCTGAAAGATTGTCTCACTACATTACAGAGTGTGCAGAAGGTGTACTCACCGGCAGTAGAGTTGGCCGAACGATTGGAAAGTGTATACATTGAACTCAAGGATTTGGCGCAGGAAGTGTCGTCCCGGGAAGAGGCTGTAGAGTTTAATCCGGGTAGGCTGGATGAAGTGAATAGTCGTCTGAATACTATTTATACCTTGCAGCAAAAGCATCATGTGGGTACAGTGAGTGAGTTATTAGCTTTGGAAGAAGAGTATGCCGGAAAATTATCTCTGATAACTTCTTCTGATGACCAGATAGAGGAGGGTAGGAAAGAATGTGAAAGATTGCTGGGGCTTGTTATGCAGCAAGCGTCTGTACTGACTGCTTTGCGCAGTGCTGCAGCTCGTGGGGTAGAAGAACAGATGTCTGCAAGGTTGGTTCCCTTGGGAATGCCTAATGTACGATTCCAAGTGGCTATGGGTGTTCGTAAAGAACCAGGCTTACATGGATTGGATACGGTGAGTTTTCTGTTTTCTGCCAATAAAAACGGTATGCTGCAAGAGGTATCGTCGGTGGCCTCTGGAGGAGAAATAGCCAGAGTTATGCTTTCTATTAAGGCTATGATTGCCGGCGCGGTGAAACTCCCTACCATTGTTTTTGATGAAATTGATACTGGTGTGTCGGGAGAAATAGCAGACAAAATGGCAGATATCATGCAGGAAATGGGAGAGAGTAACCGACAGGTGATTAGCATTACTCATTTGCCGCAGATAGCTGCACGTGGGCGTGCGCATTATAAAGTCTACAAGCAAGACAATGAAACGGAAACCAATAGCCACATCCGTCGTTTGAATAATGAAGAACGGGTGGAGGAATTGGCTCACATGCTGAGCGGAGCTACGCTAACCGATGCTGCGCTGAATAATGCCAGAGCATTGTTGAATTATGAATGATTGATTAATTCTTTAAATATAGATACATGATAGATAAAAGTGAAATGATATTTGGCGTACGTGCCGTGATGGAAGCTATTCAGGCAGGTAAGGACATTGATAAGATTTTAATAAAGAAAGACATCCAGAGTGATTTGTCTAAAGAATTGTTTGCTGTGCTGAAAGGTACACTGATACCGGTACAGCGTGTACCGGTGGAGCGTTTGAATCGTATTACCCGGAAGAATCATCAAGGCGTGATAGCTTTTGTGTCGGCTGTGACTTACCAGAAGACAGAAGATTTGGTGCCTTTCCTTTTCGAGCAAGGTAAGAATCCGCTCTTTGTTATGTTGGATGGCATTACAGATGTACGTAATTTTGGAGCTATAGCGCGTACTTGCGAGTGTGCGGCAGTGGACGCTGTAATTATTCCTGCAAAAAATAGTGTGACAGTCAATGCGGATGCCATAAAAACGTCGGCAGGTGCCTTGCATACGTTGCCTGTGTGTCGTGAACAAAGTTTGAAGGATACTTTGAACTATCTGAAGCAAAGCGGCTTTCATATAGTGGCAGCTACAGAGAAAGGTGATTATGATTACACTAAAGCAGATTATACAGGACCGATGTGTATCATCATGGGAGCTGAAGATAAAGGTGTATCTTATGATAACTTGGCTTTGTGCGACGAGTGGGTAAAGATTCCTATGCTGGGCAGTATTGAATCGCTGAATGTGTCTGTTGCAGCTGGAATATTGATTTATGAAGCAGTGAAACAACGATATTAAAAGCAGATACATTATGAAAAGAATAATAGTAGGCTTGCTGATTGGTCTATGTGCCATGCAAGGAGTTATGGCGCAGGCTCCCAAATGGATGGAGAAGGCCAAACAGGCTGTTTTCTCTGTAGTGGCTTATGACGCTGAGGATAAAATACTGAATACGGGAAATGGATTTTTTGTATCGGCCGATGGTGAGGCTCTGTCGGACTACTCTCTTTTCAAGGGTGCTCAGCGAGCTGTGGTATTAACATCAGCCGGTAAGCAGTTGCCAGTAGAGGCCATTATGGGGGCTGATGAATTGTATGATGTTATTCGATTTCGAGTGAATACTGCAGGTAAAAAGGTAGAAGCGTTGTCGGTAGCTGCTACTCCTCCTTCAGTGGGTTCAGAAATATATTTGCTTCCGTATTCTACCAGGAAAGATCGTTCATTTACCAAAGGTACAGTGAAACAGGCTGATGATGTAGCAGATAATTTCCTGTATTTCACCTTGAATATGTCTTTACAGGATAAGATGGTGAGTTGCCCTGTAGTAACGGCTGAAGGCAAAGTGTTTGGTATGGCTCAGCAATCTTCAGGTGAAGAAAATGCGCAGTTAAGTTATGCAGTGGATGTTCGTTTTGTTCGGCAGCAGCAGATTACTGCGTTGTCGTACAACGATGGTGCATTGCGCAATATCGGCATTAAAAAAGCGCTGCCAGAAACTGAAGAACAGGCTTTAGTATTTCTCTATATGGCAGCTCCTCAAGTATCCGCAGAAGTCTATAGCAGTTTACTGAATGATTTTATCAGTCAGTATCCAGGCAGCGCAGACGGCTATCTTCGTCGTGCGGCACATCTCTTGTCGCATGCTGTGAATGAGAAAGATTTTCAGGCTGTTGAGCAGGATATGGATAAGGCTTTAGATGTTTGCAAGAAGGCTGATGATGTGCATTATAATAGGGCCAAGATGGTATATTCTTACTTGATAGCAGCTTCTGGTGAAGTTTATAAAGAATGGTCGTACGACTGGGCTTTGCAAGAAATAGAGAAGGCTATTGCCATTAATTCTCTTCCTGTCTATACTCAGTTGGCGGGTGACATCCGTTTTGCCAAGCAAGACTATACCGGTGCGTTAGCTTGTTATGAACAAGTGAACAAAACTAACCTGAAGTCGGCGTCTACCTACTTTAGTGTGGTGCGTTCCAAAGAAATGCTTCAGGCTTCACAGGAGGAGATTTTGGCTTTGATGGATAGTTGTGTGGCACAATTGCCGCAACCATTTACCGAACAGGCTGCGCCTTATTTGCTGGAACGTGCACAGCGCAGGGTAAATGCCGGAAATGCGCGCAAAGCAGTAGTGGATTATGATGCTTATTTTGATGCAATGTCTGGAAAGGTAAACGACGTGTTTTATTATTACCGTGAACAGGCTGCACTGAAAGCCAAGCAGTATCAGCGTGCGCTGGATGATTTGGCAAAAGCTATTGAGCTGAATCCTAAAGAACTTACTTACCGTGCCGAGTTAGCGGTGGTCAATATCCGTGTGGGGCGCAATGAAGAAGCCATCAAGGTACTCGATGCCGCTTTGGCTGTAGATGCGACCTATGCTGAAGCTTACCGTTTGAAAGGATTGGCTTATGTGCAACTTAAGCAAAAGAATGAAGCTTGCAGTTGCTTCGCCAAAGCAAAAGAATTAGGAGACCCAAATGTGGAAGAACTTATTCAGAAGCATTGTAAATAAATCTATTTTTTTAATCAAATTTTTATAGACAGTTATGAAAAAGGTAATTTGCAGCCCTAAGGCTCCGGGTGCTATCGGTCCGTATAGCCAGGCTATAGAAGCTAACGGTATGGTGTTTGTATCAGGTCAGTTACCTATAGATGCGGTTACAGGTGTGATGGCTGAGGGAGCAGAAGCTCAAGCCCGCCAATCGCTAGAGAACGTGAAGCACATCTTGGAAGAGGCGGGATTGAGTATGGGTAATATCGTTAAGACAACCGTTTTCTTAGCCGATATGTCTTATTTTGCCGATATGAACAAAGTGTATGCCACTTATTTCGAAGGTGATTTTCCGGCTCGTTCGGCCGTAGCCGTCAAGGCTTTGCCGAAAGACGCTTTAGTGGAGATTGAGTGCATCGCGGTGCGCTAATAAGTCGGCCACAATGAAACTGCTGCCTCCCACGAAGATAAAGTCTTCTGGGAGGCTTTTTTCTTGCGCAGCCTGTACGGCAGAAGGTACGTCTGCATAACAATGACCGTGTAAACCTTGTTGGGCAGCCAATGCAGCTAGTTGTTCCTCCGGAAGGGCACGCGGAATGCTGGCTTTGGTAAAGTAATAGTCTGCCTCTTTAGGTAAGAGTTGGAGCACACCGCTTACATCTTTATCGTTTACCATGCCTATAACGATGTGTAGTTTATTGTAAGTTTGTTGTTTGAGTTGTTCTACAATATAGTTTATTCCTCCTACATTATGTCCTGTATCGCAGATAAGTGTAGGAGAACTCTGTAGCTTCTGCCACCGTCCCATCAGTCCGGTTATCTCGCAAACGTGGGCAAACCCTTGCCGCACACATGAGTCGTCTATCCGGAATCCTGCTTCTTTCAGTACTGGTAGAGCTGTGAGTATGGTTCGGCGGTTTTTTTGCTGATACAGCCCTTTCAATTCAAACTCTATGCCCGGATAATCTTCACGGTCGTTTTCCTCTGCCCAATAAATAGGGGCGCATACAGTTTCAGCTTTGTTTTGGAATACGGGGCGTGTTTCCGGAGTGGTTTCTCCAATCACCACCGGAATACCCGTCTTTATGATACCGGCTTTTTCCTGAGCTATCTGTTCCAGAGAGTGTCCCAGAAACTGTACATGGTCCAAGCTGATATTGGTGATGATGCAAAGGTCGGGTGTGAGTATATTGGTGCAATCCAGTCTGCCTCCTAATCCCACTTCAATAACGGCCACGTCGATGTGTTCTTGTGCGAAGTATTGGAATGCCAAGGCTGTGGTCAGCTCAAAAAACGAAGGATGTAAAGGCTCGAAAAAATGACGTTCCTGCTCTACAAACCGTATGACTTCTTCTTCGGGAATGGGCTGTCCGTTAATTCGGATGCGTTCGCGAAAATCTACCAGATGCGGTGATGTGTATAGCCCCACTTTATATCCGGCTTCCTGTAATATGGCAGCCAGTGTGTGCGAGCAGGAACCTTTTCCGTTGGTGCCGGCCACATGGATGCTCCGGAATTTGCGGTGAGGATGCTGAAAATGTTCATCTAGCAATAGTGTGTTTTCCAATCCTTCTTTATAAGCTTTTCCTCCTATCTGCTGAAACATGGGGACGCTGTTATATAAGTATTTTAAAGTGTTCTGATAGTCCATCTTTTATAATATTTAACAAGGAAATAAATCTTTCTCTAGAGTTAATTTGTTATCTTTCGAAAGACAAAGATATTAACTATTTAAATGTAATGCGTATGGGAGCCAAGAAAAATTTTGTGATTGATACGAATGTTATCCTTCATGATTATAAATGTCTGAAGAATTTTCAGGAAAATGATATCTATCTTCCCATTGTAGTGCTGGAAGAACTGGATAAGTTTAAGAAAGGCAATGAGCAGATTAATTTCAATGCACGTGAGTTTGTGCGTGAATTGGATATGGTAACCGACGACAATCTGTTTACGAAGGGGGCTCCTCTAGGAGATGGTTTAGGACGCTTGTTTGTGGTGACCGGTGCTGTAGATTCTCCTAAAGTACATGAGTCGTTTCCCACCCGTATTCCGGACCATCAGATATTGGCCGTGACCGAAAGCTTGACCATCAGTAAGCCGGGTATGAAAACCATTTTGGTTACCAAGGATGTGAATCTCCGTATGAAGGCCCGCTCCATCGGTTTATTATGCGAAGACTATATTACAGATAAAGTGCTTAATGTGGATATCTTTGAGAAAAGCAATGAGGTCTTTGAAGGCATTGATCCCGGCATGATAGATCGTATATATTCTTCTCATGATGGAATCGATGTGGATGAATTCACTTTTAAGGAGATGATTCATCCCAATGATTGTTTTGTATTGAAGAGCGACCGAAACAGTGTACTGGCACGGTATAATCCTTTTATGCATACGGTATGTAGGGTGCATAAAACGAAAAACTACGGCATAGAACCCCGTAATGCCGAGCAAAGCTTTGCTTTTGAAGTGCTGAACGACCCCAATGTAAAGCTTGTCGCATTGACCGGCAAGGCGGGGACAGGAAAGACTTTGCTGGCTTTGGCGGCAGCCTTGGGTAAGCTGAATGATTACAAGCAAATCTTGCTGGCTCGTCCCATTGTGGCCTTATCCAATAAGGATTTAGGATTTTTACCCGGTGATGCCAAAGAAAAAGTGGCTCCTTATATGCAGCCTTTGTTCGATAACCTGAACGTCATCAAGCGCCAGTTCTCTGCCACCTCCAGTGAAGTGAAGCGCTTGGAAGAAATGCAAAAGAGTGAGCAATTGGTGATTGAAGCTTTGGCTTTTATTCGTGGGCGTAGTCTAAGTGAAACTTATTGTATAATTGATGAGGCTCAGAATCTTACTCCACATGAAATAAAGACGATTATTACGCGTGCAGGTGAGGGTACCAAGATGGTGTTTACAGGAGATATCCAGCAGATTGATCAGCCTTATTTGGATAGTCAGTCTAACGGACTGGTATACATGATCGATCGTATGCGTGAACAGCATCTATTTGCGCACATCAATTTGGTAAAAGGTGAGCGTAGCGAATTGAGCGAACTGGCCAGCAATCTGATGTAAGGACTATTTTATCAGTTGCTTGTAGCGTTCGTAGCGATCGGTAATGTCACGTACAAAATTGTAGGTTTCAATGCCTCGGAAATAACCGTTTTTGCATATAGGATCTGTAAAGTAATCCTCGTTGCTTTTCAGCAGGATGAAATTTTCCACATTGTTACGCCATTTGTGCTTGTCTTTACCGTATTTCTCGGCCAAAGCCATCGCATCGAATACGTGTCCGATGCCAGAATTATAGGAAGCCAGGACAAAGTTGATTCGTTCTTCATGAGGTACTTTGGTAAAACTGCGCTCGGTGGCAGCTATATATCGTGTGGCAGCCTTGATGCTCTCCTCCGCATAGTGTTCCTTGCCGGAAGGAATTCCCATGGCACGTGCGGTGGCGGGCATCAGTTGCATCAGTCCTTTGGCTCCTGCCCATGATACGGCCGTCGTATCAAAATTTGATTCCGTATAAGCCAATGAGGCCATCAGTCTCCAGTCCCAGCCAATTTCAGAGGCATATTTTTTAAACAGATGGTCAAAATGAGAAATGCGTCCTTCTCTGATAGAAAGGATGGGAGAGTGGGGGATAGCTTTGCTTTGCTCAAAATATCGTTTCATACTGGCCGTGTACTGCGGTGAAGTACAGTTCTGCCGGCTCCATTCGTCTATGGCTTGTGCCAGTTCTGTGCATTCCTTTCTTACGGCCCAAGATACGCGTTGGTCAAAACTGACGGGCATGCTTACATTTAGGTTTGGGTAGTAGGTCTTGTTGAGTCGTGCTACATCATCTTCTGCTACTGTATAGTCGATGACTTTCTGAGCTACCTGTCGAATCAAGTCTTCTTGGCTAATGCTGTCGCTTTTTACCAGATGAATCCTTAATCCTCCTCCTAATTCTTTGTTGAGATTCAGCAGCCGATTATAAAATTTACCAGGTTTTACGTAAACGTCTTTACCTACCAATTCTGTAACATCTTTCAGCGGTGTGTTTTTTCCATTATTCCGTTGTACCAGTACCTGGTGTGTTACCGTTTCCTCTCCACAATACCTTACCTCTTCTTTGTGCTTTCTGGTTACAGGTAGGTGGTAGGCTATCAAGTCTCCTTCTCCGGCATTTAATTTTTCCAGCAGTTCCTTAGGACTTTGGGCAATTTTTACTTTTAGCTTCACACCTAAACTCTTGGCCAACTGTTGGCTTAGCTCGTATTGAATGCCCATTTCTTGTCCTCTGTAGTTAAAATAAGTAGTAGAACTATATAAAGTTAATGCTACTATTTCTCCACTATCTTTGATTTGGGTAAGGTCGTGCACAGTTTTTCCTTGTGTGTTACCGGAGTGGTTGCTACAAGCTGTGCACAATAAGAGAAGCAGAAATACCGGTAAATAGTACTGGCTTTTCATGTATACTAGGTTTTATTGTTATTTTAAATGCCGGTGAATATACATGGTAAGGATATCAATAGCTTTTTGATTGTTTCCTCCGTTGGGTACAATAATATCTGCATACTGTTTGGTCGGTTCTATAAACTGGTCGTGCATCGGTTTCAGTACATCACGATATTTATCAATGAGCATTTCCAGTGGGTGTCCTCTTTCTACCATATCTCGCGAAATGACGCGGAGCAATCGTTCGTCTGGTTCGGCATCGACGAATACTTTGAGATCCATTAAATCGCGCAACTCCTTGTCGTAAAGACTCATAATTCCTTCAATGATGATTACGTCTTTCGGCTCTACATGGATGGTTTCTGGCAGTCGAGTACATACCAAGTAAGAATAGGTGGGTTGTTCGATGGCTCTACCTTGTCTTAATTCTGCGATTTGGTGTTCAAATAGAGACCAATCAAATGCGTCAGGGTGGTCAAAGTTTGTTTTCTTACGTACTTCAAGCGGTAGAGATGACTGGTCATTATAGTATGAGTCTTGAGGGATAACTGCTACCGAACCAGCTGGCAGACTTTCTACGATTTTCTTTACGACGGTGGTTTTTCCAGAACCTGTTCCACCTGCAATTCCTATTATTAACATCCGTTTATGTGTATAATTGAAACAAAAAAATTAATTTTGCAGCGGCTAAGGCCGCTACGGTTGACAAATATAGAAATAATCAATAAAATAACAAAGAATATGGTAAAACACCTGGTATTATTTAAGTTGAAAGATGAAGTTCCCGCTGCCCAAAAAGAAGCAGTTATGTTAGCATTTAAGCAGGCTATAGAGGCTCTTCCTGCTAAAATATCTGTGATTCGTAAAATAGAAGTGGGACTGAATATGAATCCTGGTGAAGTGTGGAACATTGCTCTTTACAGTGAGTTTGATACATTGGATGACGTAAAATTCTATGCTGCCCATCCCGATCACGTGGCTGCCGGTAAATTATTGGCAGAGGTGAAGGAAAGCCGTGCTTGTGTAGATTATGAATGTTAATGGTTAAATAGAAGGTAAACATGAAGAAATATATCTTTTTGTGGATACATCTGTTGTTTTCTTTTGCTGTGCAGGCTCAGATTCAAGAACCTGTCCAGGTAAAATCAGAGTGGAAACAGGTGTCTTCCGATGAAGTAGAAATCCTTTTTACGGCTTCGATAGAGCCGGGATGGCATCTATATTCTACTGATTTGGGCGAGGGTGGCCCTATTTCGACCTCGTTTCATGCCGAAACCCTGCAAGGTGCCACATTGGTAGGCAAACTGCAACCGCTAGGGAAGGAAATCAATGCTTTCGATAATATGTTCAGTATGCAGGTCCGTTATTTTGAAGGAATGGGCCAGTTTGTACAAAAACTTAAACTGACGGATGCTGATTATATGGTAGAAGGCTATTTGGAATATGCAGCTTGTAACGACGAAAACTGTCTGCCTCCTACAACAGTTCCTTTTAAATTTGCATCAGCCAATCAGCCGGTTGCAGCTGTAGATAATTCGTCTTCTTCCGTACAGGCAGTAGACAGTTCTCTGAGTAGTTGGTGGAATCCGGTAGTCGATGAGTTACATGCTTTAGGCGAAGAATCATCGCAAGAAGACATGTCTTGGATTTATATCTTTGTCACCGGCTTTGCTGGCGGATTATTAGCCTTGTTTACACCTTGTGTATGGCCTATCATCCCGATGACAGTAAGCTTTTTCTTGAAGCGTAGCAAAGACAAAAAAAAGGGTATTCGTGATGCTTGGACTTATGGCGCTTCAATCGTAGTAATTTATCTGACATTAGGCTTGGCCATTACAGCTATCTTTGGAGCCAGCGCGTTGAACTCATTATCTACCAACGCAGTATTCAATATCTTGTTCTGTCTGATGCTGTTGGTGTTTGCTGCTTCCTTTTTTGGAGCCTTTGAGATTACTTTGCCTTCTAAATGGAGCAATGCAGTGGACAGCAAGGCAGAGGCAACTACTGGTTTGCTGAGTATTTTTCTGATGGCTTTTACTCTATCCTTAGTGTCATTTTCTTGCACCGGACCGATTATCGGATTCTTGCTGGTACAGGTATCGACCACGGGCAGTGTAGTGGCTCCTGCTATTGGTATGCTAGGCTTTGCTTTAGCCTTAGCTTTGCCGTTTACACTGTTTGCACTTTTCCCTTCTTGGCTAAAGTCCATGCCTAAATCTGGTGGATGGATGAATGTAATCAAGGTTACCCTGGGATTCTTAGAATTGGCTTTTGCCTTGAAATTCCTTTCTGTAGCCGATTTGGCCTATGGTTGGCGTATTATGGATCGTGAGACTTTCTTGGCTTTGTGGATTGTTATTTTCGCATTGCTGGGCTTTTATTTATTGGGAAAAATTAAGTTCCCGCACGATGATGACGACACCAAGGTAAGCGTTCCTCGCTTTTTCATGGCTCTTGCTTCTCTCTCATTTGCTGTCTATATGGTACCGGGATTGTGGGGAGCTCCCTTGAAGGCTGTCAGTGCATTTGCGCCTCCTATGCAAACACAGGATTTTAATTTGTATGCTCACGAAGTGCATGCACAGTTTACCGATTATGATTTAGGTATGGAATATGCTCGCCAGCATAATAAGCCGGTAATGCTCGATTTCACAGGTCATGGATGTGTGAATTGCCGTAAGATGGAGTTGGCCGTATGGACCGATGAACAGGTGAGCCATCTGATGCAGAATGACTATGTGCTGATTACTCTTTATGTAGATGATAAGACTCCGCTGCCGCAGCGTCAGCGTATTATAGAAAATGGCGTGGAGCGAACTTTACGTACCGTGGGTGATAAGTGGAGTTATCTGCAGCGTGTAAAATTCGGTGCCAATGCGCAACCTTTTTATGTGTTGATAGATAATGAAGGCAACCCGCTTAACAAGTCTTATTCTTATAATGAAGATATACCCGCATATGTGGAATTCTTGAAGAAGGGGTTGGAAAATTATAAGCGCAAGTGACTAAGAATATTTTAAACATAATAATAGAAATACGATATGGGAGGATTTTTCGGAACAGTAGCCAAGTCTAGTTGTATGGCGGATGTTTTTTATGGTACAGATTATCATTCGCACCTGGGAACCAAACGAGGCGGGATGGCCACTTATAACGAAGAGGATAAACGCTTTTTCCGTTCGATTCATAATTTGGAGAGTGCTTATTTTCGTACCAAGTTTGAAGATGAACTGGATAAATTCGAAGGTAACTCAGGTATTGGAATTATAAGTGATACGGATGCTCAGCCAATTATACTTAATTCGCACTTGGGCCGTTTTGCTATTGTCACCGTAGCTAAGATAGCCAATATGGCAGAACTTGAAGCCGAATTGCTGGATCAAAATATGCATTTTGCGGAGCTTAGCTCAGGCCAGACCAATCAGACCGAGCTAGTAGCTTTGCTGATTATTCAAGGAAAGACGTTTACGGAGGGCATCGAAAATGTGTTTCGTCGTGTAAAGGGCTCTTGCTCTATGTTGCTGCTTACCGAAGATGGTATTATAGCTGCCCGTGACAAATGGGGGCGTACTCCTATTGTGATTGGTCATAAAGAGGGAGCTTATGCTGCAGCCAGTGAGTCGAGTGCATTCCCTAATTTGGGTTATGAAATAGAACGCTATTTGGGTCCTGGTGAGGTGTTGCATCTGAAGGCGGATGAAGTTATACAGCTACGTCAGCCGGAAGAAAAGATGCAGATTTGTTCATTCTTATGGGTATATTATGGATTCCCGACTTCTTGTTATGAACATGTCAATGTAGAAGAGGCTCGTTTCCGCAGTGGTATGAAAATGGGACAGAAAGATACTTCAGAAGTGGATTGCGTATGCGGTATTCCTGATTCTGGTGTAGGAATGGCTTTGGGATATGCAGAAGGAAAGGGCGTTCCTTACCATCGGGCCATATCTAAGTATACCCCTACCTGGCCCCGTAGCTTTACTCCCAGTAAGCAGGAGATGCGTAGCTTGGTGGCAAAGATGAAACTGATTCCCAACAGTGCTATGCTGAAAAACAAGCGTTTGCTGTTCTGTGATGATTCCATTGTGAGGGGAACGCAGTTGCGTGACAATGTAAAGGTATTATATGATTGTGGAGCAAAAGAGGTGCATATCCGCATTGCTTGCCCTCCGTTGATATACAGTTGTCCGTTTATAGGCTTCACTGCTTCCAAGAGTCCGATGGAGCTGATTACTCGTCGTATCATCAAAGAATTGGAAGGAGACGAGAATAAGAATTTGGATAAGTATGCTACAACTGGTTCGCCAGAGTATACTAAAATGGTGGAAATCATTAGAGAGAGATTTGGACTTGATTCTTTGCAGTTCAATACATTGGAAACTTTGGTTGAGTCTATAGGTTTACCCAAGTGCAAACTCTGTACCCATTGCTTTGACGGTAGTAGTTGCTTTTAACAAGTAAAAGAGTCTATTTGGTGAAAATGTGAGGATAGTCTTTAAAACATTTTAAAAAAGCCGTAGATAGGTCATGCTTTTGCATGCAGTATCGTATTTTGGCAGATGTTTTGTAGAATACTTCTAGAATTAATAACCTAAATAAACAGAAGATATGATTGGAATGCAATGGATTATATTCATAGGTATCGCAGTGGTGAGCTGGCTTGTACAGATGAATTTGGAGAATAAGTTCAAGAAATACTCTAAGATACCTACCAGTAATGGAATGACAGGAGCAGATGTAGCGCGTAAGATGTTACGCGATAATGGGATTTATGATGTGCAGGTAACTCATACTCCAGGGCATCTGACCGACCATTATAATCCTGTGAATAAGACTGTAAACCTAAGTGAAAGCGTTTACAACAGCAACAGTATTATGGCTGCTGCAGTGGCTGCCCATGAATGCGGTCATGCTTTGCAACATGCCCGTGCCTACGCTCCGCTTACCATGCGCAGCAAATTGGTGCCGGTAGTATCGTTTGCTTCTAACATTATGTCGTTTGTTTTGTTGGGCGGAATTCTGTTGCTTCATAGCTTTCCCCAGTTGATGCTTGCAGGTATTATCCTTTTTGCGAGTACTACTTTATTTAGCTTTATCACATTGCCTGTAGAGATAAACGCCAGCAAACGTGCCTTGGTATGGCTTAATGCCTCGGGTATTACGAATGTTTTTAATCACGATAAAGCAGAAGATGCCCTTCGTTCAGCAGCTTATACCTATGTAGTGGCAGCCTTAGGCTCTTTGGCTAATCTGGTCTATTATATCATGCTTTTCATGGGTAGAAGAGAGGACTGATAAATCGTGACTTTTCTAAATATGCGGCGGGTCTTATAGAAAGCCCGCCGTTTTTCTTTCTTACCTCAAGAAAATCTGTTAACTTTGTGACGCATTTAAAATAAGACAATTATGGCAGCAAAACCTTGTATTCCTAAAGGAACGCGTGACTTTTCGCCGGTAGAAATGGCGAAGCGTAATTATATATTCAATACCATTCGCGACGTATACCATCTGTATGGTTTCCAGCAGATAGAAACTCCTTCTATGGAGACTCTTTCCACATTGATGGGCAAGTATGGCGAAGAAGGCGATAAGCTACTGTTTAAGATTCAAAATTCAGGAGATTATTTTGCGGGGTTGACCGACGAAGAACTTCTCAGTCGCAATGCGGCAAAGTTGGCTTGTAAATTCTGTGAAAAAGGACTGCGCTATGATTTGACAGTGCCGTTTGCCCGTTATGTGGTGATGCATCGTGAAGAGATTACTTTCCCGTTTAAGCGTTATCAGATTCAGCCCGTTTGGCGTGCAGACCGACCTCAGAAAGGCCGCTATCGTGAGTTTTATCAATGCGATGCCGATGTGGTAGGTAGTGATTCGCTGCTGAATGAGGTGGAACTGATGCAAATAGTAGATACCGTTTTCAGCCGGTTTGGCATACGTGTATGCATCAAAATCAATAACCGTAAAATCCTGACCGGTATTGCCGAAATTATTGGGGAAGCAGATAAAATCGTAGATATTACGGTGGCTATTGATAAGTTGGATAAAATCGGTTTGGATAACGTCAATCAAGAACTTCGTTCGAAAGGCATCAGTGAGGAAGCCATTGAAAAACTGCAGCCTATTATCTTGCTTAGTGGCAGCAATGAAGAGAAACTGGCCATCTTGAAAGAAGTATTGGCTGGTAGTGATACGGGTATGAAAGGAGTAGAGGAGAGTGAATTCATCCTTACCACGCTGACTAGTCTGGGTTTGAAGAATGAAATCGAATTGGATTTGACATTGGCACGCGGTCTGAATTATTACACCGGTGCCATCTTCGAGGTGAAGGCTCTCGATGTGCAGATTGGAAGTATTACCGGTGGCGGACGTTACGACAATCTGACAGGTGTGTTTGGTATGTCGGGCGTATCAGGAGTAGGGATTTCGTTTGGTGCAGACCGTATTTTCGATGTGCTTAACCAACTCGATCTTTATCCGAAAGAAGCTGTCAATGGAACTCAACTTCTCTTTATTAATTTTGGTGAACGAGAAGCTGCTTTTTCTCTGCAAGTATTGGCTCGTGTCAGAGAGGCAGGCATACGTGCAGAAATTTTCCCCGACTCCAGTAAAATGAAGAAACAGATGAGTTATGCCAATGCCAAAGGTATTCCTTTTGTGGCTTTGGTTGGCGAAAATGAACTGAATGAAGGTAAAGTGACACTGAAAAATATGGATACTGGCGAACAGAAACTTTTGTCGCCCGAAGCATTGGTGGATACCTTGATTCATTAAATCATTAATTAAAATAAAAAAGGAACGTGTATATGTTCCTTTTTTTGTATATTTAAAAACTGAAGTGTATTGCATTGCTCTTGTAACGTTCTGGTAAACGAATAGTAATGTTAGCGCTTTATATTTGCAGTAACAATTTTTTTAAATAGGAGGCTCTTATGGTATCTGTAGAATTCAAGCAAGAAAAATATAATGCGTGGGTAAGTTTACTGATGATTATAATTGCGGTATTGTTTCTGCTATATATGGGCAGTTCGTTGGTAGATTCCACACGTGAGTTTTGGTCTGGGTGTTCCATTCAAGAACTCTTGCCCTGAGAATGAATAATTTTTTTAAAATCAAGACGGATGTTGAAATTTATATCTTGGAATGTGAATGGTCTGCGCGCTTGTGCCGACAAGGGTTTTGCTGACATCTTTCATCGGCTGGATGCTGATTTTTTCTGTCTGCAGGAAACTAAAATGCAGGCTGGTCAGTTGGATTTGTCTTTTGAAGGATATCAATCTTATTGGAATTACGCTGAAAAGAAAGGCTATTCTGGTACAGCCATCTTCACCCGCCATCAGCCGTTATCTGTAGCCTATGGCTTGGGTATAGAGGAACACGACCATGAAGGGCGTGTTATTACATTAGAGATGAAAGACTTTTATTTGGTAACTGTTTATACGCCCAATTCGCAAGATGGCCTTCGTAGGTTGGATTACCGCATGACGTGGGAAGATGATTTTTTGCTTTATCTTAAAAAGTTGGAAGAGAAAAAGCCAGTTATTGTTTGTGGTGATTTAAATGTGGCTCATCGCGAAATCGATTTGAAGAATCCTAAAACCAACCGTAAAAATGCCGGTTTTACGGATGAAGAACGAGCTAAATTTTCTACTTTGCTGGCAGCTGGTTTTACCGATACTTTCCGCTATTTTTATCCAGATTTAGAAGGGGCTTATTCCTGGTGGTCTTATCGTTTTAAAGCTAGAGAGAAAAATGCGGGCTGGCGTATTGATTATTTCGTTGCCTCTAATAGTTTGCAAGGCAGATTGAAGGGGGCATCTATTCATTCAGATGTGTTGGGTTCCGATCATTGTCCTGTGGAACTCTTGTTAGATGGGGTATGCTGATTTTTGGGGGATAGTATAATTCCCTTCCCTTTATTTTATGATTCAGGCACCAGGTGCAGGCAGTAATTTGCTGTCGGCTGATTTGAATTCATACGGATTCATTTCCGCTTCCTGAGTGTCTGAATATTTTTTGTCTGTTTTTCTCTGTAGACTTCAACTATTTTCTCTATAGATTTCGATTATTTTTTTTGTAGGTTTCAACAATTTTCTCTGTAGGTTGAGTTTTCTTAATCTACAGCTTTCTTTTGCTGACCCTTTAAAACAACTTACCCAAGCATACGAAGATTCGTACACTTGGGTAAGATAGTATTTATAGAGTATTCTTATGCTTATTCAGCAACTTCTGCACCCCAATTTTCGCGAGCCAAACGCTTGTAGCTATTGTAACGCCACTTAGCATTTTCTTCAGCTGCGTCGAACAGTTGTTCAGCTTCTGCAGGATACTGTTTCATTACAGATGCGTAGCGAACTTCACCCTTCAAGAAGTCTTTGAAGCCTGTCCAATCCGGTTCTTTGCTATCCAAAGTGAACGGATTCTTGCCTTCAGCTTCTAAAGCTGGGTTGTAACGCCACAAGTGCCAGTAACCGCACTTAACAGCCTTTTCTTCTTCAGCCTGGCTCTTACCCATACCAGCTTTCAGACCGTGGTTGATACACGGAGCGTAAGCGATGATAAGTGACGGTCCAGGATAAGCTTCTGCTTCACGCAGAGCCTTCAGAGTCTGAGCCTGGTCAGCACCCATAGCAATCTGAGCTACATATACATAACCGTAAGTAGTGGCCATCAGACCGAGGTCTTTCTTACGTACGCGCTTACCGGCAGCAGCAAACTTAGCGATAGCACCCACCGGAGTAGCCTTAGAAGACTGACCACCTGTGTTAGAGTAAACCTCTGTATCGAGTACCAAGATGTTAACGTCCTTACCAGAAGCAATTACGTGGTCCAGACCACCGTAACCGATATCGTAAGAAGCACCATCACCACCGATAATCCACTGGCTGCGTTTTACCAGGAATTGCTTCAAGTCAGCGATAGTCTTGCAGCTAGCACACTTGTCAGCAGCAGCTTCTACCATCGGGATAATCTTTTCAGCCAATTCCTTCGTCTTGTCAGCGTCGAGGCAATTATCCAGCCAAGCCTGGAATACTTCCTTGTATTCAGCCGGAGTACCTTCTGCAGCGATAGCTTCTGTCATAGCCTTGGCAATGCGGGCACGCATCTTTTCATTAGCCAATTCCATACCCAAACCGAATTCGCAGAAGTCTTCGAACAGAGAGTTAGCCCAAGCCGGACCGTGACCCTTTTCGTTCTTAGTATACGGAGTAGAAGGAACTGAACCAGAGTAGATAGAAGAACATCCAGTAGCGTTAGCCACCATTTCACGGTCGCCGAACAACTGAGAAATCAGTTTCACGTACGGAGTTTCACCACAACCAGAGCAAGCGCCAGAGAACTCAAACAGCGGAGTAGCAAACTGAGAATTCTTCACGTTAGCCTTGATATCAATCAAGTGTTGTTTAGTCTTCACGTTTTCTACGCAGTATTCCCAGTTGGCAGCTTCACCCAATTGGCTTTCCAGGTGAACCATAGACAATGCCTTGCCACCCTTCTTCGGGTTACCCGGACATACATCCACACAGTTACCGCAGCCCAAGCAGTCCATAACGTCTACCTGCATACGGAAAGTCATGCCGTCGAATGCTTTACCTACAGCCTTCAGTTGAGTGAAGTTAGCACCCTTCTGTTCTTCAGCATCGAGTACGAACGGACGGATAGCAGCGTGAGGACAAACGTAAGCACACTTGTTACATTGGATACAGTTTTCCGGATTCCATTCAGGAACGAAAGCAGCTACACCACGTTTTTCGTACTTAGCAGTACCTTGGTGCCATGTACCATCTTCGATACCCTTGAATGCAGATACGGGCAGCAAGTCGCCGTCTTGAGCGTTAATCGGACGAACCACTTCGTTGATGAATGCCGGATCGTTGTTTTCAGCAGCAGCTTCCACTTCCAGGTTAGCCCATGCCGGGTCGATAGCCAATTGTTTGTATTCACCACCACGGTCTACGGCAGCGTAGTTCTTGTTCACCACATCTTCACCCTTCTTACCGTAAGACTTCACGATGAATTTCTTCATCTGTTCTACAGCCAAGTCTACAGGAATTACGCCTGTGATACGGAAGAATGCAGACTGCAGGATGGTGTTGGTAC
>Mya_p2__coassemble_609_pt1 | contig 36208 bp, 29 predicted proteins | sample Mya_p2__metabat2_high_PE_003 | metagenome-assembled genome bin Mya_p2
CCTAAGTTCACCTCCTTCACTCCTAATAACTCCTAATAACTCCCTCTAACTCCCTTTAACTCCTAAATTAGACTCCTAAGTTCACCTCCTTCACTCCTAATAACTCCTAATAACTCCCTCTAACTCCCTCTAACTCCTAAATTAAACTCCTAAATTCACCTCGTCTCCTGAAGCAAATCCTTCGGTTTGCTGGCTACGAATTCTTTCAGATAGAAAGGCTCGAAGTAGGCCACGTCTTGAAAGTCGTTTTCGGCAATCGCTTTTTCGGCCAGTGGAAACATCATGCTGGCCAGCGGATGAATGTGGTCGATGAAATGAGCATTGGGATGCGTCAGCTTTTCCTTGCACTTGGCTGCTCCGTCGCCGAAGAAATATACCGGATGTTTTTCCAGGTATTCTGCATACGAATGCTCGTCTACGATGTCGGCAGCAATGGGGCGCACAGGCTTCAATGCACGGTCGTAGATGGCGGCATACACCTCCATGCGGCGCGCATCAATCATGGGGCAGAGCAGGGCATCGTCGGGCAACTCGTCGTGATAGAGCAGCACCGGCACGCATTGCACCTTCAGGGTGGGCAGGGCTATGAGAGGCAGGTTACGGCCATAGCATACTCCCTTGGCCATGGATACGCCGATACGCAGACCGGTGTACGAACCCGGACCGCAACTCACAGCCACCGCATCGAGCGGCAACGCATGACTGTCGGCAAAAGACAAGGCTTCGTCGACAAATACTCCTAACAGAACGGCGTGGGAAGGACCGTTCAACTCTTCTTTTTTAAATACATTCTGTCCGTCCTGGCTTAGGGCTACCGAGCATGCGGAAGTGGACGTTTCAATATGTAAGATACATGACATACGCTTCTATTCATTTAATTAGCAGACAAAAGTACATTATTATTTTCAGTATTTAAAAATAATCCCGTACTTTTGCGAAAAAGTTAAGAAGCATTATGATACAATCAATGACGGGCTACGGCAAGGCAACGGTCGAATTGCCCGATAAAAAAGTAAGTGTTGAGGTAAAATCACTCAACAGCAAGGCTATGGACCTGTCGGTTCGTGTAGCTCCTCTATACCGGGAAAAGGAAATGGACATTCGCAATGAAGTGGCTAAACTGCTGGAACGCGGCAAGGTGGATTTCAGCCTGTGGATAGAGAAGAAGGAGGGGGCGCAGTCGGCTACGCCTATTAACCGCGAATTGGTAGCTGCTTATTACGACCAAATACGCGAACTGGTGGCTGTAAAGGGCATTCCGGAACCGCAAGACTGGATGACTACGCTGCTGCGGATGCCGGATGTGATGACGAAGGTGGAGGTGCAGGAGCTGACCGAAGAGGAGTGGACACTGATACACGGTGCCGTGAGCGAGGCTTTGGGCCATTTGGTGGATTTCCGTAAGCAGGAAGGGGCTGCACTGGAAATGAAGTTCCGTGAGAAAATTCATAACATAAGAAAGCTGCTCTGCGAGGTGGTGCCCTTCGAAGAAGAACGGGTGGGAAAAATCAAAGACCGGATTACCGACGCCCTGGAGAAGACGCTGAGTGTGGATTACGACAAGAATCGGCTGGAACAGGAGCTGATCTTCTACATCGAAAAACTGGATATCAACGAAGAGAAGCAGCGGCTGGCCAATCACTTGGATTATTTCATCGCTACCCTGGAAAACGGCAGCGGACAGGGAAAGAAGCTGGGCTTCATTGCGCAGGAAATGGGACGCGAAATCAATACCCTGGGCAGTAAGTCGAACCACGCTGAAATGCAGAAAATCGTGGTGCAGATGAAGGATGAATTGGAGCAAATCAAAGAGCAGGTGCTGAATGTAATGTAAATAACTCTCGGCCAAAGCAAGGTTAGCTTTTAAAAGAAACAGCTTTAAAAAAAGGGAATGAGTATGGGTAAACTGATTATTTTTTCGGCTCCGTCGGGGTCGGGTAAGTCGACAATCATCAATTATCTGTTGACACAGCATTTAAACTTGGCTTTCTCTATCTCGGCCACGAGCCGCGCACCCAGGGGAACGGAGCAGCATGGAGTGGAGTATTTCTTTCTGACTCCCGACGAGTTCCGTCGTCGCATAGCTGCGGGCGATTTTCTGGAGTATGAAGAGGTGTATCCGGATCGCTTCTATGGCACGCTGAAGGAGCAGGTGGAACGTCAGCTGGCCGACGGCCAGAACGTGGTGTTCGATGTAGATGTGGTGGGCGGATGCAACATCAAGAAATTCTACGGCGAGCGGGCACTGTCGGTATTTATTCAGCCGCCTTCGGTGGAGGAGCTGCGCAAGCGGCTGGTGGGCAGAGGTACGGATGCTCCTGAGGTGATAGAGAGCCGCATAGCCAAGGCGGAATATGAGCTGGGCTTTGCCTCGAAATTCGATACGGTAATCGTGAACGATGACCTGGAAACGGCTCAGGCGGAAGCATTGAAGGTGATTCAGGATTTTTTGAATCGATAGTCTCGGAATTGCCGGGGTCTCCGGGCTTCCGGCAGTTTCTTCTCTGCTTCAGAGAGGGGCTAGAACCGCTCTTTCTTCGGATCCTATAACTGGGAGCGGGTACGGAGCGGGTACGGAGAAGACTGGGAGTTGATACGGTGAAGAGTCTGTATGTATCCAGGAATAAAGTAACTGTTGTTTTCGTTTACCAAAAAGTTTGGTGTATGAATAATAGAAATAAACCCAAGATTCCGGCTTTTATCAGTTATACACCTCGCTTCACCCGCGTTTTGCTGTGCGTTAGTCTGCTGGGAGCGCTGATAACCATATTCTATGTGGCTGTAGCGTGTTACAGGGGAGCAGAAGTAAAAGTGTGGAACATGCTGCTTATCTTGGGCGTTTTTCTGCTGAATGCTGTAATGAATTGGCAGGCGTTGCGTCATGCTCCTAAAGAGAACGGTAAGCCACTGAAGCACGGAAATCCCGGGAATGAAGTTTAAGAAGCCGTGTAGTTGTCAGAAAAAGAACTTCTAATAAGAAAAGAATGAATATCAGATGGAGGTAGGAATTTTCAGCGGGTCGTTTAACCCGATACATATCGGACACTTGGCGCTGGCCAATTATATCTGTGAGTTTGAAGGACTGGATGAACTGTGGTTTATGGTCAGTCCGCACAATCCTTTGAAAGAGCGGGGAGAGCTGATGGATGATACCCTTCGGCTGGAGTTGGTGCAGGCTGCCGTAGAGGGGTATCCGAAATTTCGTGCCAGCGATTTCGAGTTTCATTTGCCACAGCCCTCGTACACGGTGCATACGTTGGAAAAACTGCGCGAGGCATATCCGCAGCATCATTTCCATCTGATTATTGGGTCGGACAACTGGGCGCTGTTTCACCGGTGGCGCGAGTGGGAGCGGATATTGGCCGAAAATGCACTGATGGTATATCCTCGTCCGGGGTACCCCGTAGAAGCCGAAAAACTGCCTCCACAGGTCAGATGTGTGTCATCGCCCGTATTCGAAATCAGTTCTACGTTTATACGCTCTGCCTTGCAGCAGGGCAAGGATGTGCGCTACTTCTTGCATCCGGCTGTGTGGAAGCGGCTGAACGCCCTTTCTATGCCTCTGTAAGCTACACATTTCTTATAAGTACGTGCCTTTTTACGGCACGTACTTTTTTATTTCATTGATAAAGTCTTGTCCGTATTTCTTCTTCTTATACTCGCCGATGCCGCTGATGTTGCCAAACGCTTCTATGGTAGTGGGGCACGAGGTGCTGAGCAGGTGAAGCACCTTGTCGCTCAGTACGATGTAAGCCGGCAGGGCCTCTTGGTCGGCCAGCCGCTTGCGCAGCGCCCGAAGAGCCTGGAAGATTTCCTCCTGACGGTCGGCAGTGACGGACAGGCTGCCCCCTGAGTGTCTGGTAGCAGCGGCCGGTGTTCCGGCAAAAGGCAGACTGCCCGTGGCTGCTTTCTGTTTTCGACCTTTGCTATTCACCGTTTCTTCACGGCGAATCACCACCAGCTGCGCCTCTTTGCGTCCATAGAGCACCTCAGCCCCGGCAGCTGTAATTTTCAGGTGATTGTTCTCATTATAAGCTATTTCGAAATACCCCATTTGCAGCATTTGCAGCAGATAGTCGTGCCAGTCGCGTGCAGGAATCTCTCTGCCTGCTCCAAAAGTTTTCAATTGCTGATACCCCTTCTCGGCCACCTCGGCACTGAGGGTTCCCCGCAGGATATCTACCAGGATGCGGGTGCCGATTTGCTGATCGGTGCGCACGATGGCACTGAGCGCTTTTTGCACGATGACGGTACCGTTGAATCGCTCCGGCGGGTTGCGGCACACGTCGCAGTTGCCGCAATCGTGCGTCATGGTCTCACCGAAATAATTCAGCAGAATGCGTCGGCGGCAGATGTCCGATTCGGCATATTCCTGCATACGTTGCAGCTTCTCCAGATTGATACCCTGTTGTCCGCTTTCATTGGCAAATTTGGTAAGCAATATGAGGTCGGCCAATGAATAAAAAAGGAGCGTATCGCTGGGCAATCCGTCTCTGCCCGCCCTTCCTATTTCTTGGTAAAAACTTTCGATACTTTTAGGCAGGTTATAATGAATCACCCACCGCACGTTGCTTTTGTCTATGCCCATGCCAAAGGCGATGGTGGCACATACCACTTGCACCCGGTCATTGATGAAATCATCTTGGGCCCTGTTGCGCTGTTCGGCCGAAAGTCCTGCGTGGTAAATGCCCGCACGGATGCCGTTTTTTGTCAGCATTTGCGCTACGGTCTCCGTCTTGCTGCGGCTCATGCAATAGATGATGCCGCTCTCGCCCGGATGACGGTCGATGAAGTCGAGGATGGCTTTCGACTTCTCTTTCTGCTGGTATCCCCGCTTCACGGTAAGGCTCAGGTTGGGCCGGTCGAACGATGACAGAAAGATGGCTGGCTGCTGCAGGTGCAGCTGCTGCACGATGTCTTGCCTGGTCAGTTTGTCGGCTGTGGCTGTGAGCGCTATCACCGGCACTCCGGGAAATTGCCTTCTGAGCATGCCCAGCTGCGTATATTCCGGCCGGAAGTCGTGCCCCCACTGGGAGATACAGTGCGCCTCGTCTACGGCGATAAATGATATCTGCATGTCGCGCAATAGATAGTTGGCTTCCGACAGTAGTTTTTCTGGCGACACATACAGCAGTTTCAGTTCCCCTTTGATGCATGCCATACGCAGGGCAGAAGCTTCGGTCTCGTTGAGGTTACTGTGCAAGGCACCTGCCTTGATTCCGTTGGCGCAAAGCGACTCTACCTGGTCTTTCATCAGCGAGATGAGAGGAGATATCACGATGGCTGTGCCTGGACACAGCAAGGCTGGTAATTGATAGCAGATGGACTTTCCGCCTCCGGTGGGCATCAGAACCAGTGAATCTTTCCGATGGAGTAAGTGCTGGATGATATCCTCTTGTAATGGACGGAAACGGTCGTATCCGAAATAGGTCTTTAATGTATGAAGCATGCGTGTATAATCTGTAGAAATTTAAAAACAATCGTTAGCGAATGCAAAGGTAGGGGAATCTTTATGTTTGTCTGTCTATGTTTTAAAAAATGTAATTATAGTAGATTTTATTAAGTTATGAGATTGGAAATGTTAAAGAGTCTTATTAAACCGTCGGTAGTTTATTTATACATGTAAAATAGACGTTTAACCATAGAAAATAAGTGCAATAAAAGTTGCGTATGATAAAATAAAATCAGACTTTTGTAAAGTCTAAGGAAAGAAAAGGCGATTTTTAATTTATAAACAAACCTAACCAGTTAATTCAAATGAGTGATTTTGAAATGAAAGAAACTCCGGAAAATGTAGAGAAAAAACGTCCCTACAATCTCCGTGAGAAAAAAGAAAAAAATGCAGCTTACCGGTCGCTGATACGCCCGGAATTAGCGGATGAATTGTATGACAAAATATTGAATATTATTGTTGTACAGAAAAAGTATCGGGATCCTGATTATTCGGCAAAGGATTTGGCGAAGGAATTGCAGACCAATACTCGCTACCTCTCTGCTGTGGTGAATTCTCGTTTTGGTATGAATTATTCTTGCCTGTTGAACGAATACCGCATCAAGGATGCTTTACATCTGCTGACTGATAAACGATATGCTGACAAGAATGTAGAAGAAATCAGTACGATGGTGGGCTTTGCCAACCGTCAGTCTTTCTATGCGGCATTCTATAAGAATATGGGAGAAACTCCGAACGGCTATCGCAAAAGAATGTTGGAAAAGAATCAGAAATGATTCTTGCTTCGGCTTCGGATAGGCTGTAGATAGATTGTGATGCCGGATGTACCGTGGGCGTATGGATAATACATCACCGTACATTCGGCATTTTTAATAGATAAAAATATATAGTCATGAAAAAACAACTTGCATCCATGGCGGCTGCACTGACTTTGCTTGCAGCATGTGGCGGTCCGTCGAAAACTACTGCTACGGCAGATAAATTTGATTACACAGTGGAACAGTTTGCAGATTTACAGATTTTACGCTATCGCGTACCGGGGTTTGAGGAACTTTCGCTCGCCCAAAAGAAATTGGTGTATTACCTTACAGAAGCTGCCCTGCAGGGACGGGATATTCTGTTCGACCAGAATGGTAAGTATAACTTGCGCATACGCCGTGCATTGGAGGCTATTTACACGGGGTATAAGGGCGACCGCACCGCTTCTGATTTTCAGGCATTGGAAGTGTATCTGAAACGGGTGTGGTTCTCTAACGGCATTCATCACCATTATGGCTGCGAGAAGTTTGTGCCGGGATTTACGCCGGAGTTTTTCAAGCAGGCACTGGAGGCCGTAGAGAAGGGTGCCTTGCCCTTGGCAGAGGGGCAGACGGTGGCGCAGTTCTTTGAAGAGCTGAAGCCGGTGATGTTCGATGCCAAAGTGATGGCCAAGCGGGTGAATCAGGCTGCCGGCGAGGATTTGATTCAGACTTCGGCTTGCAACTATTACGACGGTGTGACGCAGGAAGAGGCTGAAAAATTCTACGGTGCGATGAAAGACCCGAAGGATGAAACGCCGGTGTCTTACGGACTCAACAGCCGCCTGGTGAAAGAGAACGGTAAGGTGCAGGAAAAGGTATGGAAGGTGGGCGGACTGTATGGAGCTGCGCTGGAGAAGATAGCCTACTGGCTGAGAAAGGCGGCGGAGGTAGCAGAAACGCCTGAACAAAAAGCTGTAATTGCTAAATTGGTGGAATATTATGAAACGGGCGATTTGAAGACGTTTGATGAATATGCTATCTTGTGGGTGAAGGACTTGAATTCTCGCGTGGATTTTGTGAACGGATTTACTGAAACGTATGGAGATCCGCTGGGTATGAAGGCTAGCTGGGAGTCGCTGGTCAACTTCAAAGACCTGGAAGCTACACACCGCACCGAACTCATCAGCAGTAATGCACAGTGGTTCGAAGACCATTCTCCCGTAGATAAACAGTTTAAGAAAGATGAGGTGAAGGGGGTAACGGCCAAGGTGATTACAGCTGCTATCCTGGCGGGTGATTTGTACCCGTCTACCGCTATCGGCATTAATCTTCCGAATGCCAATTGGATCCGCAGTCAGCATGGCTCAAAATCGGTGACTATCGGCAATATTACGGATGCTTATAACAAGGCAGCTCACGGCAATGGCTTTAGTGAGGAGTTTGTGAATAGTCAGGTGGAACTGGATCTGCTGAATCAGTATGGCGACCTGACGGGTAATCTGCACACCGACCTGCACGAATGCTTGGGTCACGGCTCGGGCAAATTGCTGCCTGGCGTAGATCCGGATGCCTTGAAGGCCTACGGCTCTACCATAGAAGAGGCTCGCGCCGATTTGTTCGGACTTTATTACGTGGCCGATTCGAAGTTGGTGGAACTGGGATTGACCCCCAATGCCGAAGCGTATAAGGCGGAATATTATAACTTCCTGATGAACGGGCTGATGACGCAGCTGGTGCGCATCGAACCGGGCAATCAGGTGGAAGAGGCGCACATGCGTAACCGTCAGCTGATAGCCCGCTGGGTGTTTGAGAAAGGTGCTGCCGATAAGGTGGTGGAAATGGTGAAACGGGATGGAAAAACCTATGTGGTGGTGAACGATTATGCCAAGGTGCGTGAGCTTTTCGGACAGTTGTTGGCCGAAATTCAGCGTATTAAATCTACCGGTGACTTTGCCGCAGCCCGCGACCTCGTGGAACAGTATGCCGTAAAAGTGGATCCGGTCTTGCATAAGGAGGTATTGGAACGCTATAAGAAGTTGAATCTGGCTCCTTATAAGGGATTTGTAAATCCGAAATACGAGGCCGTGACCGATGCTTCCGGAGAAATTACCGATGTGAAAGTGACGTATGATGAAGGCTATGCAGAACAGATGTTGCGCTACAGCAAGGATTATTCTGTATTACCCGACATTAATTAAATATTTTCTCTACACTTAATGGATAGTAAAGTGGATTTAAAAGAACAAATCAGAGAAATTAAAACACAGCTCCGTCTCTCTATGAACGGAGCTGTGTCGCAAAGTATGCGTGAGAAAGGACTGGTATATAAGTTGAATTTCGGTGTGGAACTGCCGCGAATTAAGAGCATAGCCGCAGGTTATGAGAAGAATCATGAACTGGCGCAGGCACTGTGGAAGGAGGATATTCGCGAGTGTAAAATTCTGGCGGCCATGTTGCAGCCCGTAGAGAGCTTCTTTCCAGAGATAGCTGATATCTGGGTGGAGGATATTCGTAATACTGAAATGGCTGAAATGACTACCCTGTATCTTTTCTCCCGATTGCCCTATGCCCCGGCCAAGAGTTTCCAGTGGATAGCCGATGAACGTGAATATATACAGGTGTGCGGATTCCTTCTTATCGCCCGGCTGCTGATGCAGAAAGGCGAAATGGAAGAACGTGTGGAAAATGAATTTCTGGATCAGGCGATTACAGCCTTCCTGTCTGGCAGTTATTCGGTGCGCAGTGCCGCAGCTACGGCTATTCGCCGTTATATGCAGCAGGGTGAGAATCAGGCCTTCACTGTGTGTCGCAGGGTGGAACCCTGGAAAGACGCTGCACAAGAAGAGGCACGGTTGCTGTATCAGTTGGTAAGCGAGGAAGCCGGATAAGGCAGTTTTCTTTGGTGTGTCGCTGAAAAAAGACTTTGAAATCCCTTGTTGGCAAAGCTGAAGCAAAAAGCAGATCGCTTTTAAACTTTTTCCTCCTTTATTTCTTTCTTTCGGCAAAAAGGATTAACTTTGTCGGCTGTGTTATCAACCAGGATACCTGATATGGATAGTCAGAATGTGAAAGATACGGTGAAGCAGATATTGACGGAATATCTGAATGCGCACGGGCATCGAAAGACTCCCGAACGCTACGCTATACTCGAAACCATCTACTCCATAGACGGGCATTTTGATATGGATACACTCTATTCACTCATGGCCGATCAGGAAAATTTCCGCGTCAGCAGGGCCACCTTGTACAATACCATCATTCTTCTGATTAATGCCCGCCTGGTAATCAAACATCAGTTCGGCAATTCTTCTCAATACGAAAAATGTTACAATCGAGATACTCATCATCATCTTATCTGTACCCAGTGTGGTAAGGTGACGGAGTTTCAAGATGAAGAACTGCAGCATGCCATAGAGCATGCCAAGTTGAGCAAATTCAACCTGACGCATTATTCGTTGTATATGTATGGGCTGTGCAGCAAGTGTGATAGAGTCAATAAGCGAAAGAAGAATAATAACCATAAGAAACAGTTATGAAAGTAGACATTCTATTAGGATTACAGTGGGGCGACGAAGGTAAGGGTAAAGTCGTCGATGTATTGACTCCCAGATACGATGTAGTGGCGCGTTTTCAGGGAGGACCTAATGCGGGCCACACGTTGGAATTTGAAGGACAGAAATATGTGCTTCGTTCCATTCCTTCCGGAATTTTTCAAGGAGATAAGGTAAATATCATTGGTAATGGAGTGGTGCTCGATCCTGCTTTGTTCAAGGCAGAAGCCGAAGCACTTGAGGCATCGGGACACAACCTGAAGGAACGTTTGCACATTTCCAAGAAGGCTCACCTTATTTTGCCTACGCATCGCATACTGGATGCTGCTTATGAAGCTGCAAAAGGCGATGCTAAAGTAGGAACTACCGGAAAAGGTATCGGACCGACTTATACCGATAAAATCAGTCGTAATGGTGTGCGTGTAGGCGATATCCTGCATAATTTCGATGAGAAATATGCTGCCGCTAAAGCCCGTCACGAACAGATTCTGAAGAGTCTGAATTATGACTACGACCTCACTGAATTAGAGAAGGCATGGATGGAAGGTATTCAATACCTGAAGCAGTTCCATCTGGTGGATAGCGAACATGAAATCAACGGATTGCTGAATAATGGCAAATCGGTACTTTGCGAGGGCGCTCAGGGCACTATGCTGGATATTGATTTTGGTTCGTATCCGTTTGTTACTTCATCCAATACCGTTTGTGCAGGTGCTTGTACAGGGTTGGGAATTGCTCCTAATAAAATAGGCGATGTGTATGGTATCTTCAAGGCATACTGTACGCGTGTGGGTGCCGGTCCGTTCCCTACTGAACTTTTTGATGAAGTAGGTGAGAAGATTGGTGCTTTGGGACATGAGTTTGGTGCCGTGACCGGACGTAAGCGTCGCTGTGGATGGATAGATTTGGTGGCTTTGAAATATTCTGTAATGATTAATGGGGTGACCAAACTTATCATGATGAAGAGCGATGTACTGGATACGTTTGAGACCATCAAGGCTTGTGTAGCTTATAAGGTAAACGGTGAGGAAATCGATTACTTCCCGTATGATATCACTGAGGGAGTAGAGCCTATCTATGCAGAGTTGCCCGGTTGGCAGACGGATATGACCAAGATGCAGAGTGAGGATGAATTCCCCGAAGAATTCAATGCTTATCTGAGTTTCCTGGAAGAACAACTTGGCGTGCCTGTGAAGATTGTTTCGGTGGGTCCTGACCGTGAGCAGACCATTGAACGTTATACAGAAGAAGCTTGATGATATGATGCGGAAGGGTGAGTTCTTGATAAAGTGCGCCCTTTGGCCTCTCTTTTAGATACGCGGATGATGCAGATTCGGTAGGGAATCTGGATGGTCCGCGTATTTTTTTATGAGAGAATTGGTCATATCTTTCGGAATTATCTTTAACTTAAACTAATCAGCCGTATGAAACACACTATTTTAGCTGTAGCTTTGGGGTGTCTTTCGTTGACCTCTCTACAGGCGCAAAAGTATCAGCCCACAGAGGCTAACCTGAAAGCTCGTCAGGAATTTCGTGATAAAAAATTTGGTGTCTTTCTTCATTGGGGGCTTTACAGTATGCTGGCTACCGGTGAATGGACAATGACGAATAAGAATCTGAATTATAAGGAATATGCCAAACTGGCCGGCGGATTCTATCCTTCGCGCTTCGACGCTGCTCAATGGGTATCGGCTATCAAGGCTTCAGGTGCCAAGTATATTTGCTTTACTACCCGGCATCACGAAGGCTTTTCCATGTTCGACAGCCGTTATACCGACTATGATATAATGGATGCAACTCCTTTTAGGCGCGATATAGTGAAGGAATTGGCCGATGAATGCCATAAGCAGGGCATCGGGCTGCACTTTTACTATTCTCACATTGACTGGTATCGCGAAGATGCGCCCTGGGGACGTACCGGCAGGGGCACAGGGCGCCCTTGTTCGGAGGGTGACTGGAAAAGTTATTATGCTTTCATGAACCATCAGTTGACTGAACTGCTGACGCGGTATGGCAAGGTAGGGGCCATCTGGTTTGACGGATGGTGGGACAAGGATGAAAATCCGGAATTCAATTGGGAGCTGCCCGAACAATATGCGCTGATACACCGGTTGCAGCCAGACTGTCTGATAGGCAATAATCACCATCAAATACCCTTTGAGGGAGAGGATATTCAAATCTTTGAACGTGATCTTCCGGGAGAAAACAAGGCCGGCTTGTCTGGTCAGGATGTCAGCGACTTGCCGCTGGAAACCTGTGAAACCATGAACGGTATGTGGGGGTATAAGATAACTGACCAGGATTATAAATCGGCTGAAACATTGATTCATTACTTGGTGAAGGCTGCCGGTAAAGATGCCAATCTGCTGATGAATATCGGGCCGCAACCCAATGGAGAATTGCCTGCTGTGGCATTGCAGCGTCTTAGTGAAGTGGGGCAATGGCTGCAGACGTATGGTGAAACTATTTACGGTACACGGGGAGGGTGTATTGCTCCGCATCCGTGGGGAGTGACCACGCAGAAGGGAAATCGCTTGTTTGTGCATATTTTAAATTTGTCTGACAAGGCTTTGTTTCTTCCGTTGGGCGATAAAAAAGTGAAGCGGGCAGTGGATTTTCTGAATAAAAATGCCGTAAAATTTGTAAGGGTGAAAGACGGCGTTCTTTTGCAACTGGATGAAGTGCCGGTTGGTGTTGACAAAGTGATAGAATTGGAACTGTAAGAAGCCCTGCTTATGCACTGCGTCGTTAAGAAATGAAAAAGAGAGGTAATCGCTTGGTGATTCGCCCCTCTTTTTCTATCTTTACGGGAAACTTTAAAATAAGTAAAACATGAATTTAGTAGAACGTTTTTTAAAATATGTAAGTTTTGATACCCAGTCGAGTGAAGAAACAGATGTAACTCCTAGTACTTCCAAACAGCTGGTGTTTGCTCAATATTTGAAAGAAGAACTTGAGGCCATGGGGCTGGAAGAGATTTCGTTGGATGAACACGGTTATCTGTTTGCCACTTTGCCCTCTAATGTAGACCGTCCTTTGCCTACCGTAGGATTTATAGCCCACATGGATACCAGCCCGGATATGACCGGCAAGGATGTATCTCCACGTATCGTGGAAAACTATGATGGAACCGACATCGTATTGTGTAAGGAAGAGAACATCGTTTTGTCTACCACCCGCTTCCCTGAACTACTGGATCATCAAGGAGAAGATTTGATTGTGACCAATGGAAAGACGCTGCTGGGGGCTGATGACAAGGCCGGTATTGCCGAAATCATTTCGGCCGTGGCTTATCTGCAGGAACATCCCGAAATTCCGCACGGAAAAATACGCATAGGATTCAATCCTGACGAGGAAATCGGGTTGGGTGCCCATAAATTTGATGTGGAAAAGTTTGGCTGCGACTGGGCCTATACGATGGATGGTGGCGAAGTGGGAGAGTTGGAGTTTGAAAACTTCAATGCTGCTGCTGCCAAGATTGTATTCCATGGACGCAATGTGCATCCGGGGTATGCTAAAAATAAAATGATCAACTCTCTGCGTGTGGCCCATCGTTTTGTGTCGCTGTTTGCTGATGCCGAAACTCCGGAGAATACGCAGTCGTACGAAGGATTCTTCCATCTGATAGGTATGGCTGGAGAAGTGGAGCAGACTACGGTAAACTATATCATTCGCGACCATGACAGAGTTCGCTTTGAACGCCGCAAACAACTGATGCAGCATAGGGTAGACTTTATTAATGATGAATATGGGGCTGGAACGGCTACCTTGGATATGCACGATCAATATTATAATATGCGAGAGAAGATAGAGCCGGTGATGCATATCATTAATATTGCTTTTCAGGCCATGAAAGAGGCTGGTGTAGAACCTCGTGTAAAGGCCATTCGAGGAGGAACGGATGGTGCACAGCTGTCGTTTAAAGGCTTGCCTTGCCCGAATATCTTTGCCGGTGGATTGAATTTTCACGGAAGATTTGAATTTGTACCTGTACAGAGTATGGAGAAAGCCATGAATGTCATTGTTAAAATAGTAGAGCTGGTGGCTAAAAATGAATGTAACTGACTAAAATATTATTACCCTTAAATAATAGCTTTTAATACCTTGAAATTATGAAAACAACTCCGTTTACTGAGAAGCATCAAGCGCTGGGAGCCAAGATGCATGAATTTGCAGGTTATAATATGCCGATTGAATACAGCGGCATCATTGACGAACATCTGACTGTATGTCAGGGGGTGGGCGTGTTTGATGTATCGCATATGGGTGAATTTTGGGTGAAAGGCCCTCAGGCATTGGCTTTTCTACAGCAGATTACTTCGAATAATGTGGCAGCTCTGACTCCTGTAACGGCCGATGCTCCCGGTAAAGTGCAGTATACTTGCTTCCCTAACGAACAAGGTGGCATTGTGGATGATTTGCTAGTATATCATTATGAAGCGGATAAATACTTGCTTGTGGTGAACGCTTCCAATATAGAAAAGGATTGGAAATGGTGTCAGGAACATAATACGGTGGGAGCCGAACTGGAAAATGCATCCGACAGAATGGCACAGTTGGCTGTGCAGGGCCCCAAGGCAATTCTAGCCCTACAGAAGCTGACTGCTATCGACCTCTCGGGCATTCCATATTACACCTTTACTCATGGGGAATTTGCCGGAGTGAAAGATGTTATCATATCCAATACCGGATATACAGGAGCAGGAGGATTTGAACTGTATTTTTATCCTGAAGATGCTATGAAGATATGGGATGCCGTTTTTGCAGCAGGAGAAGAGTTTGGTATCAAACCCATCGGACTGGGCGCGCGCGATACGTTGCGTTTGGAAATGGGATTCTGTTTGTATGGCAATGACTTGGATGATACCACTTCGCCCATTGAGGCAGGTTTGGGATGGATTACAAAGTTTGTAGAAGGTAAGAATTTCACGAATCGTGCGCAGCTGGAAAAGCAGAAGAAGGAAGGCACTGAACGGAAGTTGATAGGTTTTGAAATGCTGGATAGAGGTATTCCGCGCCATGGATATACGCTGCTGAATGCAGAGGGAGAACCCATCGGACACGTTACATCGGGCACCATGTCACCTACCCGTAAGATAGGTATCGGCATGGGCTATGTAAAACCGGCGTATACGAAAGTGGGGACTGAGATATTTTTGGATAATCGTGGTAGAAAATTGAAAGCACAAGTGGTTCGCCCGCCTTTCAGGAAGTAGGATTTTAGGTGAATATTTGTGTAAAAAAACTAAAGGTGGTATCTTTGCACTCCTAATTCTAACTAAATCATAAAATCATAGTATGGCATTTACCAATAACGTAATGATTGTGCGCCATAAACTTATGGCCAAACTTGTAGATCTGTGGAATCAAAATCGTCTGATAGAAGAAATCGATCGCCTGCCCATTGAACTGAGTCCGCGGCGTGGTCGTCCGTTGGGACGTTGCTGTGTGCACAAGGAAAGAGCAGTGTATAAATATAAGATGCTTCCATTGCTGGGATTTGACATGTCGGATGAAACCGATGAACTGACTCCGCTGTCAGAGTATGCGCGCAAGGCTATCGAAGAGCGTAGAACGCTGAAGGAAAATATTCTTTGTGTAATAGATGAAGCATGTTCTTCTTGTATTCAGGTCAACTATGAAGTGACTAACTTGTGTAGAGGTTGTGTGGCTCGCAGTTGTTATATGAATTGTCCGAAGGATGCCATCCGCTTTAAGAAAAACGGGCAGGCTACGATTGATCATGATGCCTGCATCAGTTGCGGTAAATGTCATCAAAATTGTCCGTATCATGCCATTGTATACATCCCAGTGCCATGTGAAGAGGCTTGTCCGGTGAAAGCCATTAGCAAGAATGCCGACAATGTGGAACATATCGATGAATCTAAGTGTATCTATTGTGGCAAATGCTTGAATGCTTGTCCGTTTGGTGCCATTTTTGAAGTTTCGCAGGTGTTTGATGTTTTGGAGGCTATTCGCCGAGGAGAGCAAGTAGTTGCTATTCCTGCACCTTCTATTTTGGGACAGTTTAAATCTACTATCGAGGAAGTGTACGGAGCATTGCGTAAGGTAGGTTTTACCGACGTTATCGAAGTGGCTCAGGGCGCTATGGATACGGTGAGCCACGAAGCTGCCGAATTGAAGGAGAAAATAGAAGAAGGTCAGGCCTTTATGACTACTTCATGCTGTCCTTCATACATCGAAATGGTAGAGAAGCATGTGCCTGATATGAAGAAATATGTGTCTTCTACCGGTTCGCCGATGTACTACGCAGCCCGCATCGCTAAACAGCAATATCCGGATGCTAAAGTAGTGTTCATCGGTCCTTGTGTGGCCAAACGTAAGGAGGCACGCCGGGATGAATGTGTAGATTTTGTGATGACTTTTGAAGAGATATCTTCCGTATTTGAAGGATTTCATATCGATTTGAAAGAAACTCCGGCTTATAGTGTAAGTTTTACTTCGGTGAAGGAAGCACATGGATTTGCACAAAATGGTGGAGTGGCAGGAGCCATAAAGGCTTATTTAGGTGAAGAAGCAAAGTCTATTCCGATGATGCAGGTAGCTGATTTGAATAGAAAGAACATAGCTTTGTTGCGTGCTGCAGCCAAGACCGGTAAAGTGGCAGCGAAGTTTATAGAAGTAATGGCTTGTGAAGGAGGATGTATTTCCGGTCCTAGTGCACACAATGACTTTACATCTGGTCGTAGACAGTTGAATCAAGAGTTGTTGAAGCGTCAGGAGTCTTACGAAAATAAAGGAGAGCAATAGGAATTGTGGAGTAATTTAATTGACAGATTAGAACAAGGTGGGCGACTTACGAAAGAGGAGTGGATTACCTTGTTGCAGAATGATAATGAAGATTTTCTGTCTTTATTGCAAGAGCGTGCCCGTGCTGTAGCCCGGGCACGCTTTGGTACCGGCATCTTTGTGAGAGGCCTTATTGAGGTAAGTAATTATTGCAGAAATAATTGTTATTATTGCGGTATTCGTAGTGGTAATGCTTCCGTTAGGCGTTATAGGTTGAATGAGGAGTCAATTCTGGCTTGCTGTCGCGGTGGTTATACGTTAGGATTCCGTACGTTTGTGTTGCAAGGAGGCGAAGATCCTCGGCAGACCGATGAGTTCATAACCGATGTGGTGCAACGGATTCGGAATGAATTCCCTGATTGTGCCATAACCCTTTCTTTAGGTGAGAAGTCGCGGGCTTCGTATGAACGATTTTTTCAGGCTGGTGCCAATCGTTATCTATTGCGTCATGAGACTTATGAGGATAAACATTACCGATTATTGCATCCCCCAGGTATGTTAAGGGAACACCGCTTGCAATGCTTGGCCGATTTGAAAGATATAGGTTATCAGGTGGGTACGGGTATGATGGTAGGAAGCCCCGGACAAACTCTATGGGATTTGGCAGCTGATTTGCAGTTTATACAAGACTTTAAGCCCGCCATGATTGGTATTGGTCCGTTTATTCCACACCATGCTAGCCCCTTTGCTCACGAACCGGCCGGCAGTCTGCAACAGACCTTGAAGTTGCTGGCTTTGCTCCGTTTGATGCATCCCGCCGCTCTCATTCCGTCGACCACTGCTCTAGCTACCTTGTCGCCCAAGGGTAGAATACAAGGAATCTTGTCGGGTGCCAATGTGGTAATGCCCAATTTGTCGCCTGCAACTGAAAGGAAAAACTATGAACTGTATGATGAAAAGGCTGCCTTGGGAGCCGAATCGGCCGAAGGACTTTCTATATTACAGCAAGAACTGTCGGCTGTTGGCTATCATATTGATTATAGTCGCGGAGATTATCAGATATAACCGTTAATCAAATAAAAGATATTAAAGTGTATAATTCTAAATCATCCATAGCAACTGAATTTATCAGTCACGAAGAAATACTCGATACGCTGGAATATGCCCGTCAGCACAAAAATGACCGTCAGCTTGTAGAATCTCTGCTGGAAAAAGCGCGGTTATTTAAGGGGTTGAATCATCGGGAAGCAGCCGTGTTGTTGGAGTGTGATGAACCTGATTTGATAGAGCAGATTTTTCATCTGGCCAAGGAAATAAAACAGCGATTTTATGGAAACCGTATCGTAATGTTTGCTCCGTTGTATCTTTCCAATTATTGTGTAAACAGTTGCGTGTATTGCCCTTATCATGTGAAAAACAAAACGATAGCACGCAGAAAGTTGACACAGGAGGAAATACGGAAGGAAGTAATAGCTTTGCAGGATATGGGGCATAAGCGCCTGGCACTTGAAGCAGGAGAAGACCCGCTACGTAATCCCATTGAATACATATTGGAATCCATTCAGACTATCTACGGTATTCATCATAAAAACGGTGCTATTCGCAGAGTAAATGTTAATATAGCAGCTACTACCGTAGAGAATTATCGTAAGCTGAAGGATGCGGGGATAGGTACATACATCCTCTTTCAAGAAACGTATCATAAAGAAAATTATGAGCAGTTGCATCCGCGCGGTCCGAAGAGTAATTATGCGTATCATACGGAAGCTATGGACCGTGCCATGCAGGCCGGTATAGATGATGTGGGTATCGGAGTGTTGTTTGGTTTGAATACCTACCGATATGATTTTGTAGGTTTGTTGATGCATGCCGAACACTTGGAAGATACATTTGGTGTAGGTCCGCATACCATCAGTGTGCCGCGTATCTGCTCTGCTGATGATATAGATGCGGGTACATTCGAAAATGCTATTTCTGACGAGATTTTTCAAAGGATTGTGGCGGTAATCCGTATCAGTGTGCCTTATACAGGTATGATTATCTCTACAAGAGAGTCGCAGAAGTCGCGTGAAAAAGTGTTGGATATAGGTATTTCACAAATTAGTGGAGGTTCGCGTACCAGTGTAGGTGGTTATGCCGAGGAAGATCGTATGGAAGAAAACTCTGCACAGTTTGATGTAAGTGATACCCGTACGCTGGATGAAATTGTCAATTGGCTGCTTCGATTGGGGTATATACCCAGCTTCTGTACAGCTTGCTACCGTGAAGGGCGTACAGGAGACCGTTTTATGTCGCTTGTAAAGACTGGACAGATAGCCAACTGTTGCGCACCAAATGCATTGATTACTCTGAGGGAATATTTGGAAGACTATGCTTCAGAGGATACCCGTAGATTGGGTGAACAGATGATAACGCGACAGATTCAGTATGTACCTAATCCTAAAATTCGTGAGCGCGCTCAACTCTATTTACAGGAGATACAGCGCGGTAAGCGTGATTTCCGTTTTTAAGTAAACCGCTTGGCGGTATTTTACACTATTGATAGAATAACCCATTTTGTTTGTATGACAGCTACTCCCCGTTCTAACAGACTTCATATTGCATTGTTCGGCAAGCGTAACAGTGGCAAATCTTCTTTAATCAATGCACTGACCCATCAGAAAGTGGCATTGGTATCGGATGTTGCAGGCACTACTACTGACCCTGTATACCAAGCGATGGAAATACCAGGCTTAGGCCCGTGTGTATGGATTGATACGGCAGGGTTCGACGATGAAGGCGAATTAGGTCTGCTTAGAGTAGGTCAGACATTGAAAGTTTTGGAGAAGACGGATATAGCTTTGTTGGTTTGTTCTTCGGCCGACGTGGATAAAGAACTGGAATGGGTGGAAAAGTTACGTGAGAAAAAGATTCCTATTTTACCGGTGCTGAGTAAAGCAGACCTGCTAGCGGATGTGTCGGCCGAAGTGGATTCGTTGCAAAGTCGGTTAGGTATTTCTCCGTTGGCTGTCAGTGTTCTGAATAATACGGGCATAGAAGAGGTGCTGGCAGCACTGAGGCAGATGGCTTCTGAGGAAGTGCAGCCTGCTATTGTCTCTCATTTGGTAGGAGAAGGCAGTTTGGTATTGCTTGTGATGCCTCAGGATATACAGGCACCCAAAGGCAGGCTTATACTCCCCCAGGTGCAGACTTTGAGGGAATTACTGGATTGTCGTTGTTCTGTAATGAGTTGTACTACTGAACAATTAGACCAAACGCTGCAATCTCTTTCTCGTGAACCGGATTTGATTATTACAGATTCGCAAGTATTTCATACAGTCTATGAAAAGAAACCGGCAAGCAGTTTGCTGACTTCCTTTTCCGTACTCTTTGCCCGTCAGAAAGGAGATATAGCGTATTTTACAGAAAGTACTGCTGCTTTCCAACGTCTTACTGAGCATTCGCGTATATTGATAGCGGAAGCTTGCACACATGCACCGTTGACCGAGGATATCGGACGTGTGAAGTTGCCACGGATGCTTCGGAAACGGTTTGGGGAAACGATTCAGATTGAGATAGTCTCAGGAGCCGACTTTCCCGCTGATTTAACTCCTTACGACTTGGTGATTCATTGCGGTGCTTGCATGTTTAATCGTAAACATGTGCTTAGTAGGGTAGCTCAGGCTCGTAAGCAAAAAATACCGATGACCAACTATGGAGTTGCCATAGCGTGGGTCAACGGTATTTTAGATAAAATTGTCTATTGATATTAGAGCTTTTCTCCGTTGATGAGGGTTTGTACAATGCGCTCAGCAGTACGTCCATCCCAACGGTCGGGTAGGGTGGTATGTTTCCAGTCTCCCTTCATAAGTTTGTCTAGCGAGGCAGCCAGTGCAAAGGAGTTCTCACCCACTAATTCATTGGTGCCGATACGCCAGGTTTCCGGATGTTCTGCATAGGAATTCAGTGTGATGCAGGGTACATCAAGGAAGGTAGCCTCTTCGGCTATGTTTCCCGAATCAGTAATGATACCTTTTGCCTGATTAATCAAGAAGCCAAAATGTAAATAACTCTGTGGAGGCAAAATATGTAGATTGGGGGCATTCAGATCCAGACTCTTTACAGCTTTCTCTACGTAAGGATGCAGCGGTGCTACGATGGGCATTCCGTTTGCCTTGTCCAATACTGTTTGTAGCAGTGATTGCAGGATAGCCTTTTTCTCTAGCAAATCATGACGGTTTAAGGTCAGCAGCAAATATTCGCCTTTTTTCAGTCCCATGGTGTCGAACCATAGGGGCTGTATCAAGCGGTGTCGGTTGTAGCGGATGGTATCAATCAGAATGTTTCCTACATAGTGGATGTATTCTGGTATCATACCCTCTTGATTCAGGTTTCTGTTGGCTACCATTCCGGCTGTGAACAAGTAGTCTGAGATGGCATCTACAATGGTGCGGTTTACTTCGCGTGGCATATTCATGTCAAACGACCGGGTTCCGGCTATGACGTGAGCTACTTTCAGCCCTCGTTTTTTGCCTACGATGGCACAACTCATAGTGGCAGTTAAGTCATCTACTACAAGAATCAGCTGCGCAGGGTGGTTGTCCAGTTCTTTTTCGAAGGCTAGCATAATGGCAGCCGCCACTTCTGAATGGTTATGTCCATTTACTCCCAGATAAGCATCTGGCTGCGGCATAGCTAAGTCGGCAAACAGCGAAGCATCCAGACTGTTGTCATTTTGTAATCCGGTGTATACTATCCGGTACGAAATGTTTTTTCCACTCTCCCTAGCACTGTCAATAGCACGGCAGATGGGAGCAATCTTCATAAAATTGGGACGTGCGCCCGATACGATGGTTATTTTCATTATTTATCTCGACTGAAAAATGATAGGGCAAAAATACGCTTTCTTAGGGAATTTATTTGTTACTTTGCCGAAAAAAAAGAAAACTATGCCTACTTTTGTTCAAATACTCGATTTTATAGGAACTTTTGCCTTTGCCATCAGTGGCATTCGTCTGGCTTCTGCCAAAAGATTTGATTGGTTTGGTGCGTATGTCGTGGGGTTTGTAACCGCCATTGGCGGTGGTACTATCCGTGATTTGTTACTGGATGTCACTCCTGGCTGGATGACCGACCCTATTTATCTCATATGTACGGCAGTAGCTTTGTTGTGGGTGATATTGTTCGGTAAATTTCTGATTCATTTAAACAATACATTTTTTATATTCGACAGTATTGGTTTGGCTTTGTTTACGGTAGTAGGGGTAGGTAAGAGTTTGGCTTTAGGTTATCCCATTTGGGTAGCCATAATAATGGGTAGTATTACCGGTGCTGCTGGAGGTGTGATACGTGATGTATTTATTAATGAGATTCCTCTAATTTTCCGTAAAGAGATTTATGCCATGGCTTGTGTGCTGGGAGGTATGTTTTATTGGATTTGTCAGTTATTGGGGATGGATTCCTATCTGTGTCAGATTATCGGTGGTGTATCAGTATTTGTAGTACGCATTCTAGCCGTGAAATATAAGATTTGCCTGCCCACACTCACGGGTAGTGAAGATTTATCCGAAGATTCCTGAATGTTCTGTGATGTTTTTTATCATTCTAACCTGTCTGGAAAACAGCCCTATTCTCTTGAATATCAACGGGAATAGGGCTGTTTTTTTGCTATTGCTTTTTAAAATAAGGCATCTTTGCTGTTGAAGAGTTTACGCTCATTCAGTTTGATGAGTTTGCCGTATTTTTCGAGACGTTTCAAGTCAATGTTTTTAGGGTTTCCCATGATGCCTATGCAGTAGGGCTTTCCTTTGATATTGTCTTCATAGAACTTTTCGATGTCCTCAAAGGTAAGAGCTTCTATTTTAGGCAGGTTTTCTTTGGCGGGGTCATCCTTATAACCTTTTCTGGTTAATGTGCGGAAGATTTCCGCTTTATTGCGGAAGGATGGATGTGTGGTCAGCGTTTCCTGTCGGATGTAGCTTTTGATATTGTCCATACGTTCTTTGTTCTGAGGCATATTGTTGATAAGCTCCATAAACACATCCAGGGCATCATTGGCTTTATCGTTTTGCGTACCGATGTTACCGAATAAATACGTTTGACTGCCGGGCAATTTAGGTACACTGATATATGCTCCTGCCGAGTAGGCCATCGAACGCTTTTCGCGAATCTCGTGCATCACCAGACCGTTGAATCCTCCAGAGAAATACTGGTTGAAAGCGTCACGGATTACGTCGTCCTTCTTGTCATAGCTGCTCAGTGGCAGATAGAACCAGATTTGGGCTTGTTCGGCATCCTGGTTCGGAAGGAAGTACACGGTATTTTCTGTAACGGCTGCCAAAGCTTTGTCTTGCGGCGAGTTCGATGTTTTTTCATTGGCTATCAGAGGCAGGTTTTGGCTGAGGATGTTGTAAGCATTGTCAAACGGCATATTGCCACAGTAGAAAATCTCAGCCCCGTAGTTGGCCGCACGGGTAATATCTCCCGTCAGCTCCGAAATCTGTAGTTCATAGATTTCCTTATCGGTCAGTTCGTTGATGAATTCCGACTGGTCTTGATACAGCATATATTGCATTAAGGCATACGAGAGCGTGTTGACATTCTCTTTGCGTTGTTGGCGGGCACCCAGCAGTGAACCTTTGATGCGGCCCAATTGCTTTTCATCCAGTTGGGGCATCAGTATTTGCCGTGACAGCAACAGGCAGGCCTGAGGCAGTGTTTCTTCATACCCTTCCATGGTGATGTAGAGGTAGTCATCGCTCGCGCTTACACTGCAGGTGGCATTCAGTTTGCTGAGTTCTTCCTTTAATTGCTGAGGCTCAAAGGCTCCCATGATTCCTGCATTGTTCATCAAGTCGGCCGCTATGCCCAGTTTGGGGAATTCGCGTTCACCCACCCCATACCTCAGTGTCAGGCTGAATACATTGTTCTCCGGGTTGGGGGTATAATACATTCTAGAGCGTTCGTTCAGCGGTTTGCTTTGCACGTCGGCAAAGTTGATAAACTTCTCCTCCACGTGTCCGATGGGCAGATTTTTAAACTGCATGGCATAGAGCGATTGTTTGCCCACCGGCGGTTCGATAGGCTTGTAGCCGGGTTTCTGGATTTTATTGTTTTTGTCCGGCGTACCTTTTTCTATATGAATGGCAATGTAGTTGTCGGTGAGGTATTGTTTGGCCACACGTTTGATGTCTTCGGTAGTTATGGCCATTACCTCATCCTTGTAATTCAGGATTTCGCCCAAGTCTTGTTCGTTGATAAAGGCACTCATCAATACCATTGCCTTATTGGTATTTGATTCCATCATCAAGTCAAAGTCGCGGCACATATTAGCTTTTATGGCATTGATTTGCCATTCTTCAAATGCTCCGTTGGCCACTTGTTCGATAGCTTTCAGTGCTTTTTTCTCTGCGTTCTTGTTCGATTCAAACCGTCTTTGGTTCTCGTCATACAGCGGGATGGCATAAATCATGTTTCTACCCTGTTCGCGGCGGAAGTCAGGCTGTGCGCCACAACTGGTCAGTTCGCCGTTGATGGTCAGTTTGTCCAGTGTTCCCGTATTGCTGCTATTGTGCAGCAGCGACATGGCTATTTCGAGTGCTTTCTCATCTGGATGTCCGGCAGGTACCCCTTTATAAGCCAGGCACACCATAGGATAATATCCTATTTTGGCAGTATATTGTGTACGTCCTTTAATGTCCAGGTCGGGATAAGTTATCCGTTCGGGGGTAGGTCGTTTGGGCAACCTGCCGAACGTGGCTGCTATACGTCCGCTTATCTGCTGTGCATTTACGTTGCCCACCAGGATAAGAGCCATGTTCTCTGGCGTATACCAATTTTGGTAGAATTCTATCAGTTTGCTCAGACGCGGATTTTTCAGGTGTTCTGGCAGACCGATGATAGGGCGTGCATAAGGATGTCCGGCATAAGCCTTGCTGGCTATGAATTCATTCTGCACGGAGTTGGGATTATCCTGATACATATTATACTCCTCGTACACACTTTCCAATTCCGTCTGAAAGGTGCGGAATACAGGATTAAGCAATCGTTGGGAATAGATTTCCAGCCATTTGTTTATTTGGTACGGTGGAAAAGAGTTGTGATAATACGTCATATCGTAGCTGGTTCCGGCATTCAGATTCTTGCCTCCCATGCTCTCTATCAGGTTCATGAACTCATTCGATACGCTTATTTTCCCGGCCTCTACCGTCAGTTCATTGATTTTTTTATTGATGCTTTCTTTCTTCTCCGGGTCGGTTTCTTGCGCCATTGCATCGTATTGGGCAATGATTTCTTCGTAGATGGGCTTTTCCTTGCCCCAGTCCAATGCGCCTATTTTATCTGTTCCCTTAAACATTACGTGCTCCAGGTAGTGGGCCAGTCCGGTATATTCTGCCGGATCATTTACCGAGCCTGTGCGGCAGGTCACCACGCCATACACATCGGGTTTGCTGCTGTCCTCCCAGATAAAGACCGTCAGTCCGTTCTTTAGTTTAAAAGCTTTCAGACCTTGTGCCATACTGGCAGGTATGCAGACCACTGAAAGTGCGATTAGCAGGAAAATACTTTTAATTGTTTTCATGATTGCATTTGTTTGGTTAATACTCTAAATATCTTTAAATGCAAAAATATAGTAATTTTATAAAACGTCATAAAATTAAACTTCTATAAGGTGATTTACATTTTTTTAGAACACCCCTCAGAAAGCTGTAGTTCGGCCCGTGCAGAGCTGTAGGTTGGTATGCAGAAAGCTATAGGTTAAGGAAGTGAAAGCTGTAGGGGGTATCTGAATGATAGTCAGTATGGAAACCGTAGTAGAAGGGCCGTCCGGAGAATCTCTGGCATAATGATATATAACATATATTTTGGGTGGAAGAAAATGTCGTAGGATTTGTCTAAATGTCAGATTATTCTTTTATATTTGCTTTTGTGACTAATTAACCTATCTATATAAACTAATTCCTTACCGTTATGAAAAAGGAAATTAAATTCAGTCTTGTCTATCGGGACATGTGGCAGTCGTCCGGTAAGTATCAACCACGTGTAGACCAATTGGTCAGAATTGCCCCTGTAATTATAGAAATGGGTTGCTTTGCCCGGGTAGAAACCAATGGAGGCGCTTTTGAGCAAGTCAATCTGCTCTATGGCGAAAATCCGAATAAGGCCGTTCGGGCTTTCACTAAACCTTTTCATGAAGCAGGTATTCAGACACATATGCTAGACCGAGGCTTGAATGCTTTGCGGATGTATCCTGTACCGGCCGATGTGCGCAGACTGATGTATAGAGTGAAGCATGCACAGGGAGTAGATATTACCCGTATATTCTGCGGACTCAATGAACCCCGCAACATCATACCTTCTATCAAGTATGCTCTGGAGGCAGGCATGATACCTCAGGCTACGCTTTGTATTACGCATTCGCCCGTGCATACGGTAGAGTATTATGCTGATCTTGCTGATAAACTGATTCAGGCCGGTGCACCGGAGATTTGCCTGAAAGATATGGCGGGTATTGGCCGTCCGGGTATGCTGGGTCGCCTGACGAAGGCCATCAAGGAGAAGCATCCCGAAGTAATTATCCAATATCACGGCCATAGCGGACCGGGACTTTCCATGGCTTCTATCCTGGAGGTGTGCGAGAATGGTGCCGACATTATCGATGTGGCTATGGAGCCTTTGTCTTGGGGAAAGATACATCCCGATGTAATCTCCGTGCAGGCCATGTTGAGGGATAAAGGATTCCAGGTGCCCGACATCAATATGAAGGCGTATATGAAGGCACGTGCACTCACTCAAGAATTTATGGATGACTTTTTGGGCTATTTTATGGATGCTACCAATAAACATATGTCGTCTCTGCTGCTGAAGTGCGGACTGCCCGGCGGTATGATGGGCTCCATGATGGCCGATTTGAAAGGGGTACATGCTGGTATCAATCTTATTCTGAAGGGAAAAGGAAAACCGGAGTTGAGTATTGATGACCTTCTGGTGATGTTGTTTGATGAAGTGGAATATGTATGGCCTAAATTGGGTTATCCTCCACTCGTCACTCCTTTCAGCCAATACGTAAAGAATGTGGCTCTGATGAATGTCATGTCCATGGTGAAGGGAGAAGACCGGTGGACGATGATAGACAATAATACCTGGGGGATGATTCTAGGTAAGAGTGGACGTTTGCCGGGAGAGTTAGCGCCCGAAATTGTAGAATTGGCAAAGAAGAATAATTTTGAATTTACCGATGCAGACCCACAGTCATATTATCCAGATCAGCTGGATGAATACCGTAAAGAAATGAAAGAAAACGGTTGGGAACTCAGCGATGACGAGGAAGAACTCTTTGAATTGGCAATGCACGACCGTCAGTACCGTGATTATAAGTCTGGCATTGCCAAGAAGCGGTTTGATGCTGACCTGCAGCGTGCCAAGGAGTCAGCCTTGTTGGGTAAAGACTTCTCTGAAGAAGATGTAAAGAAACTGAAGCGAGCCAAGGCAGAACCTATTACGGCTTTGGTAAAAGGTCGGGTTATTTGGGAGATTGACGTAGAGGCTGCATCCATGCCTCCCGAAGTGGGGCATAAGTACGAGCCCGATGATACATTCTGCTATATCACCACGCCTTGGGGAACACACGACAAAGTATTGGCTAATTTTAGTGGTCGCATCATTGAGGTGTGTGCCAAGCAGGGTGCTTTGGTCAACAAAGGCGACGTGCTAGCCTATATTGAACGCGGAGAAGAACCTGCCTGATAATAGGTGAGGTGCCTGGAAATCTCGTGAAAGTTTTAGGTGATTTTGTCAGAAAGCCTCAGTCATGTTGAAATAGAATAAAGTCTGATTATTCACAGTATTCTTGCCAATATCCAGACGTACATTCATACGAGGCTGTACTTCTATGCGAAGTCCTACTCCGAAGTTAGGAAGTACGGCCTCTATTTTTCCCATGGTAGGGCCCATGAATCCGCAGCCGGTCCAGGCTACAAATCCCAGGTGATGCACCATTTTCTTGATCCAGTTACTGCGGTCTGTATTGAACATCTGTCTGTATTCAGCCATTACAATATGCGAGGACTTGTCGCGATACTGGCCCATATAATAACCCCGTAAATCGAACGGGGTACCCGTCAGTGAATACTGTGTCAGGGGAATATGGTTGCCAAACACATTTTTGCTTTGAGCCGTCCAGGCAATGACTTTACGGTTGCCTACCGATTTATACTGACGGTAGTCTAGTTCTAGCCGGCTGAAGTTGCGGTCGCTGCCTATGATTTTAGAGTAAGCCATGCCGCGCACATCCAGATAAAGGCCTTGGTAGGCATTGGCCGGAACGTCACGGCTATCGTAAGTTAGCAGAAATCCTAGTCCTGAACTGAAGTTACGGTATCCGTCAGTACCGCCTCCGGCTTCCACATACGAAGGTTCCTGCAGCAGTCCTTCTGCAGGATTAGTCCATCTGTCGTAGTTCAAGTCTACTTGAGGTCCGGCAAAGAAATTACTCTTGCCCAGCCGGAACAGAAACCAAGGATTCACCTGAATGCCGCTGTAGCGATATTGGCTGGTATGTTCACCACGCTCGTAATCCTTGTTGGTGGCATAGCCTACACCATAGAAGTTCTCTTCAGTATTCTTGTAGGCAAATTTTCCGAAAATACGGAAGCGATCGCCCTTGAAGAATAATTGTGGCTTTGTGAACAGATTGATGCCTCCTTTAAACATAAAGGCTACTGCCATAGGCACTACAGAACGTAGCTGAGTGGTATCCGAGGGATTCATTCGGAAAGTAAGCAAAGCACTTCCCCCTAGGATAGCACCAAAATCCGGGCTGTAACTAGGTCCGCCCAGAATATTGTAGTGGAGATTTCGTTTGGCCACCCGCTGACGGCGCAATTCTTTTTTACTTAAAGTTGGAATAGAGTCGGCTGTCTGCCCCGGTATCTCCTTCTCTTGCGCCTGCAGCAGGGAGATGCTCATCAGGCATATTAGTAGCGTGATTAAGTATTTATTCATAATGTATATTTAATATTTTGCAAAGAAAACTATTTAAAATGGTTTAGTTTTCATTAGAATTGACAATAATTCTAAAGGGTTTACTAAAAATTTCAAAAATGATGGTATTTTTGCAAAGAAGTAACAACTATAAAAACATGGTCAGAATGAAAAAACAAATCTTATCCGTTTGCATGTTGAGTGCCGCTTTTGTCGGAGTGTATGCACAAGAAGGTGGCATTTCTGCGGCGATGATGCAAGAAATTCAGCAAAGCTATCAGGCTACAGCTGCCGATAAAGCCTTGCGTAACGCTATCAGTAATAACGATATCCGTCAGTTGGCATTGAATCAAGAGAATCGTAAGGGGTTGGACACTCATTTTTCTGTCCGTGTAAATACAAAGGGCATTACCGACCAGCAGTCATCTGGTCGTTGCTGGCTGTTTACCGGACTTAATGTAATGCGTGCCAAAGCCATTGCCAAGTATAATTTGCCTGCCTTCGAGTTTTCTCAGGTATATCCTTTCTTTTGGGATCAGCTTGAAAAATCCAATCTTTTTTTGCAGGGAATCATAGACACTGGTAAGAAACCTATGGACGATGATATGGTGGAATGGCTCTTCAAGCATCCGTTGAGCGATGGCGGTACGTTTACCGGTGTGGCAGACCTTATTACGAAATATGGTTTGGTACCTGCAGAAGCCATGCCCGAAACCCATAGCAGCGAAAACACTTCACGCATGGCTGGCTTGATAGCTTTGCAGTTGAAAGAGTTCGCGTTACGCCTTCGCCAGATGGTGGCTCAAGGAGCCAAGCCTGCTGCGCTGGAAAAAGAAAAGACAGCCATGCTGGGCACTGTATACCGTATGCTGGTTTTGAATTTGGGTGTTCCTCCTACAGAGTTCGATTTTGTACGCAAGGATGCTTCTGGTCAGCGAGTGGCTGTAGAACATCATACACCTCAGTCTTTCTTGGAAAAATACGGCGATACCCATCTGCTTACAGATTATGTTATGCTGATGAACGACCCTTCACGTGAGTATTACAAGACTTACGAGATAGATTTCGATCGTCATCGCTACGACGGTAAAAATTGGATGTATGTGAACTTGCCGCTCGAAGATATCAAAGAGATGGCCATTACTTCATTGAAAGACAGTACTATGATGTATTTTTCTTGCGATGTGGGCAAACAGTTGGATGCCACTCGCGGACTATTGGATGTGAATAATTATGATTATGGCTCTCTGATGGGGGTAAAGTTTGGCATGAATAAAGAAGAGCGTATTCGCACCTTCTCCAGTGGCAGTAGCCATGCCATGACGCTGGTGGGAGTAGACCTGGATGAGGCTGGGAAACCGGTTAAATGGCTGGTAGAGAATAGTTGGGGAGCAGCTAGTGGATGGCAGGGTCACCTGATAATGACTGATGAATGGTTTGACGAATACATGTTCCGCTTGGTGGTAGAAACGAAGTATGTGCCAGAAAAGGTCAAAAAACTGTTCCAGCAGAAGCCAGTGCGTCTGCCTGCTTGGGATCCGATGTTTGCTGAAGAAGAATAATCTTTGTATATACCCATTCCGGGTCAACTCCGTACCAGCTCCCTGTCAAGTCCGAGTGGCTTATGGCTGATAGAGCCCGGTGTATACTTGGACTGGGTACGTTTCATATCTTGCTGAAATGCAATGCGGGTGTATTGCCAAACATGAGCAATACACCCGCTTCTTTAGTTATAAAGTAAGGTAAGGTTAGGTAGTCATTTTGTTGAAAAATCCACTTTCTTATAGCGTACGCCATCGTATAGAGAATGATAACGGATGTTGAGCCCTTTTTTCCCCTGTATGAGATTGTGGATGTTTTTTAATTTGTACGACACTAGCCCGGAACCCACTCCATTGTCTTTTTCATCATAGGCATTGTGTCTGAACTCCAAATTCAAGTATTCATTATTTTCTTCGGCTGTTTCAAGACTATTTTCGTTCACAGCTAGTGTAAGCAGGTGTTTTTTATCCGACTGCTTGTCATATCGCAACTGATATTGGATGTTTACATGGTTTTCTGTCAGCCACAGATTGGTAATGTTTATGTGGTCATTTCCTGCTTCCTTTTCGCTTAGATTATCAGGTATCCGTTCTATGTCTTTCGTAAGAATATTTTCTATGCGATAGATTATAGCATTGTATTCGTAGCCCGGAATCTTCTCGTCCAGCAAATCAAAATAGATAAAAGAACGCTGTTCATCTTTCACCTCATAATTGTTGATTTGCGTGGTATCACCGGGATACATTTTTCCACCTGCATCAAGTTGAAAATAGTAATCCTGCTCCTCCTTTACCTTAATGGTTCCGATGGTGAGTTGCGAGTAATCTTTCTCATCGTTGTCTAAACACGATTGAAAGAGAGTAGATATCAGAAAAGTGATTAAAGCGGCTATTCCGAAAGTTCTTGGTTTCATAATGCCTGTTATTTTAGTTAGACAATCAAAAAATGGCGATAGATAGCAAATACTGCATCTGTAGATGTTAAAGAATTGAAATAGAAAAAACTTCTCCATGCGATGCAGTATTTTTGCATCGCATGTATTCTAATAGTAAACACGTGTGGAAGTGAAGATAGAAGAACAGGAACTTGCAGAGAGGTGTAGGCGAGGAGAGAATGAGGCCCGCAGGCAGCTGTACGAGCGTTATGCAGACCGAATGTTTGCAGTGTGCTTGCGCTATGCCGGCAACAGAGAGTTGGCCGAAGACCTCTTGCACGATGGATTCCTTAAAATCTTCGAATCGATGGATAAGTTTACCTGGCGAGGTGAAGGCTCATTGCGGGCTTGGATGGAGCGGGTTGTTGTGAATACAGTGCTGCAATATTTCCGTAAGCAGGATGTGTTGCAACAGTCGGTTGATTTAGAGAGCATACCTGAAATATATGCTGAACCAGATGTTACGGTGATAGATGCCATACCCTCTAAACTGTTGATGCGGTTTATAGAAGAACTTCCGGTAGGATACCGTACGGTGTTCAATCTTTACGTGTTAGAAGGTAAATCACATAAAGAAATAGCCCAATTGTTGGGTATTCAGGAGAAATCCTCTGCCTCGCAGTTGGCTCGTGCCAAGGCTACGTTGGCAGCTAGAGTAAATGAATGGATGAAAGATAATGCATAATTCCATGGCTTATGAAAGATGAAGAATGGTTGAAACGAATGAAAGAACGGCTGGAAGATTTTACAGAGCCTGCACCTTTATCCGGATGGGAACGTTTGGAAAAGGACTTGTCTGTATCTTCTGCCCCCATACCTTCCCGTCGGTTACCTTTGTACAGATATTGGGGGGTGGCTGCTGCTGCAGTTCTGCTGCTGGCTGTTTCCACTGTAAGTATTTGGCTGCTGAATTCTTCTTTACCTGAAGAAGTAGGTCAGTCTGTACCGATGTCTGTACGTCAGCCTGTGGTAGTGCAGGCTGCTTCACAATCTTCTGTGGAGACGAAGAAGTCTGTAAAACTTTCTGATAAGCGGTTACCCGTTTCACCTGCAGAACAAATGTGTGAAGTATCTCACGTAAGAATGCAGCACGTAGAAGTTGCCAAAGATACGCTTTTGGTAGGTGTATCGGTGGTTGATGATAATACGAAAGAGAAAGTAGCAGCAGATTTACAAGATATGTCAATGGCATCAGATTCTGTGCATGAAGAAAATGCAAGTACAGAAAAATCGCCACGCAGAGATCGTTACCGTCCATCTGCCAGTGACAAATATCATCTTCCTGCTGCCACAGGCGGTCGTGAAAAGCAGGCTCGATGGTCAGTAGCTTTAGCGTTGGGCAATACTGGAGGGTTTGCGGCACAGCACTCTGCAGGGAGTGCTATGCTGCAGCAGGCTTCTGCTCTTTCAGTTAATGGAAAATTAGATTTGTCAGCCACCTCGAATGGATTATTAGCCATCCCTGCTGGTCAAGAGGTTGTTTTTCGCGATGGTATACCGTATCTGTCCAGCCGCACCCCTGTTATAGAATCCGTGGAGCATAAGCAACCCATCAGCGTAGGTATGTCTGTGCGTAAGGTGTTGTCGAAGGGCTTTTCCATAGAAACCGGATTGATGTATACTTTTTTGTCATCTGATGTGGTATTTTCGGGGCATGTAGATAAACTTGAGCAGAAGTTGCATTATTTAGGCATTCCTTTGCGTATTAATTGGAGTTTTATGCAGAAAACTCGCTTCGAACTTTATGTATCGGCTGGTGGGGCTTTAGAAAAATGCATGTATGGTAAATTGGGTAGTGAAGAACAGACTGTGAAGCCTGTTCAGCTTTCTGTGTTGGGAGCAGTGGGAGCACAGGTAAATCTCACTCATCGGCTTGGAATCTATATAGAGCCTGGTGTATCTTATTATTTTGATGATGGTTCATCTGTGCAAACTATCCGAAAAGAAAATCCCTGCAACTTTACGTTGCAGGGAGGTATCCGACTGACGTATTGACAGCGGCAATTTTTATAAATATTCGGCATTGGTTGGTGGTCAATTGTCAGTTTACCACCACTAGGTCGAAATATTCTTTAAACAGTTTTTCAGCACTTCTCAGTTGTTCAGGCGTGTTCTCTTTCACGTCTTTCAAGGCATAATCCAATCCCATTGCCTCGTATTTATGCACCCCAAGGCGATGATAGGGTAGAATCTCTACCCGTTGGATTTGTTTGAAATTTCTAAAGTGGTTACCTAAATTTCTGATATCTTCTTCAAAATCACTGTATCCAGGCACCAGTACATAGCGTAGCCAGAAAGGTTTTCCGTGCGTTTCCAGCCATTCTGCCGTCCGTAGTGTCTGTTCATTGCTTCTTCCAGTCAGGTCCCGATGACGCTGGGGGTTATATTGCTTTATATCGAGCAGTACTAAGTCTGTAAGCTTCAATAATTGTTCTACCTTTTCATTCCATATTCCGCCATTACTATCCAGACAGATGTGTATATCCTCCTTTTTCAGTTCGTCGAAAAGTGGCAATAGATTCTCGGCTTGAAGGGTAGGCTCGCCTCCTGAAAAGGTAATGCCTCCTTTTTTGCCGAAAAATGGTTTTTGGCTGACTGCCATTTCTTTGACTTCTTGCAATGAAGTAGGTTTCCCTCCTTTTACCTCAATGGTGTCGGGATTGGCACAATATAAACAGCGGAAGGGGCATCCCTGAAGAAAGACAACGAGCCGGAGACCCGGCCCGTCGAATGTACCCATACTTTCGTAAGAATGTACGTTTATCATAGGCATTTTGCAGATTACATACGTTCGTGGAAACTGCGACTGATAACTTCTAACTGATGCTCGCGGCTCAGTTTAACGAAATTTACAGCATATCCTGATACTCGGATGGTGAGTTGCGGATACTTTTCAGGATGCTCCATGGCATCTTCCAGCATTTCGCGGTTCAGTACATTCACGTTCAAATGGTGCGCACCTTTGGTAAAATATCCATCCATCATGGTTACCAGGTTTTCTACGCGTTCTTCGTCAGTAGGTCCCAAAGACTTCGGAACGATAGAGAATGTATTGCTGATACCGTCTTGTGAATCGCGGTAGCGAAGTTTGGCTACAGAACTCAGTGAAGCGATGGCTCCGTTCTTGTCGCGTCCGTGCATAGGGTTGGCTCCAGGTGCGAAGGCAATACCTTTGGCACGTCCGTCGGGGGTAGCTCCTGTTTTCTTGCCATACATCACGTTTGAAGTAATGGTAAGCAGTGAGAGAGTGGGACGGGCATTTTTGTATATCGGCAGTTTTTTCAGTTCTTCGCTGAAGTAGTATACCAAGTCTACACCCAAATGGTCTACACGGTCGTCATTATTGCCGAAGCAGGGGAAGCTGCCTTCTATGTCGAAACCTTCTGTCAGGCCGATTTCATTGCGGCGTGCAGTAACCTTAGCATATTTGATGGCTGACAAAGAGTCGATGGCAATAGACAGGCCGGCTACTCCATACGCCAAATTGATGCGTGGGTCGGTGTCGATAAATGCCATCTGGGCTTTTTCGTAATAATATTTGTCATGCATATAATGAATGATGTTCATTGCTTCATTATATACACGTGCTATTTCGGTCAGCACCTTTTTATAGTTGCTCATCACCTCTTCAAACTTCAGCTCGTTGCCTGTCAGTACAGGGATATCCTTTACCATTACAGTACCTGTATTTTCGCATCGTCCGCCATTGATGGCTAGCAACAGAGCTTTTGCCAGGTTACAGCGTGCGCCAAAGAACTGAATCTGCTTACCGATGGCCTGATATGATACGCAGCAGGCAATACCATAGTCGTCGCAGTTGCGTACTTCACGCATCAGATTATCATTCTCATATTGTATGGAACTGGTGTCTACCGATACTTTAGCGCAGAATTCCTTGAATCCTTCTGGCAGTTCGGGGCTCCAGAGAACCGTCATGTTAGGTTCAGGAGAAGGACCTAGGTTGTAGAGCGTTTGCAAGAAACGGAAGGAGGTCTTAGTTACTTTTACTCGTCCGTCATTGAAACGTCCGCCGATGGCTTCTGTTACCCATGTGGGGTCTCCTGCAAAGATGTCATTGTAGGACTGCATGCGCAGGTGACGCACCATACGTAATTTGATGACAAACTGGTCTATCAGTTCTTGTGCAAAGGTTTCGTCTATAACTCCGTGCGCTAAATCATATTCAATAAAGATGTCCAGGAAGGAAGAAACATTACCTAAAGACATGGCAGCTCCGTCTTGTTCTTTTACGGCAGCCAAATAAGCCATGTATACCCACTGTACGGCTTCTTGGGCCGATGTAGCCGGGCGGCTCAGATCCAAGCCATAGTATTCTCCCATTACTTTGATTTCTTTCAGAGCCTTAATTTGTTCGGCTACTTCTTCGCGCAGGCGGATGCGTGCTTCTGTCATCGGACCCGTCAGGTGGCGCAAATCTTCCTGTTTAGCTTCAATCAGACGGTCGATACCGTAAAGAGCCAGACGACGATAATCGCCGATGATACGTCCGCGGGCATAGTTATCCGGCAGACCCGTCAAGAATCCAAGAGAGCGGAACGAGCGTATTTCTTCTGTGTAAGCGTCAAATACACCGTCATTGTGCGTTTTTCTATAATGTGTAAAGATGTCTTTCACCTTTTCATCTACTTCCACGCCATTTTCACGGCAAGCTTTTTCCACAACTTTTATGCCGCCGAAAGGCTTGATGCCACGTCTCAGCAGTTCGTCGGTTTGTAAACCTACGATGAGTTCGTTTTCTTGGTCAATGTATCCGGCTTTGTGAGATGTAATGGTAGAAATTGTAGTATAATCCAATGAGCGTATTCCTTGATTAGCACGTTCTTCTTCCAATGCTTTCAGGCATATGTCCCAGATTTTTTTCGTTCGTTCGGTAGGCCCTTGCAGAAACGAAGCATCACCCATATAGGGTGTGATGTTTTTACTTACGAAATCACTTACATTGATTTCCTTGCTCCAAAGTCCGTCAATAAAGGTCTTGTTCAATTCCATAATTTACAATATTATAATAAATACATGATATATGTTTCTTTAGAGCGTGCAAAATTAGTCATTTTCTCTTTTCTATTGCTATAAATTTCCTATAAAAAGTGCTATTTGGCATAAAATACCTAGAAATCGGTATTTTTTTTGCATAAAAGTTTGCAGGTTTAAAAAAAGTGCGTATCTTTGCAACGCTTTAAGAGAAAAGCACGGCTGAAAGGTCGATTCTTAAGAAGTATGGAGAGGTGGCAGAGTGGTCGATTGCGGCGGTCTTGAA
>Mya_p2__coassemble_646_pt1 | contig 32976 bp, 26 predicted proteins | sample Mya_p2__metabat2_high_PE_003 | metagenome-assembled genome bin Mya_p2
AGTTTATAGATAAGTAGACTGCCTTTGTCAGTCGGGTGTTCACCTTTTGTCAGGTAGATGCCTGATTATTTCTTCTTAATGGCATTTGGTTGAATGCTAATCAGTCGGAAACGAAGGCGGTCTCGTCGGTCGTATCGTAAATCATCGGGATAAGGACTGGTCTCTGTTAATTTGTCCAAACCTCTTCCAAATTGATAGGCGTAAGAATGAGTTGCTCCGGTACTTTGACCAGTCGTTCCTGCTGGGGAATGTTTGGTTACCGCATCAGAACTCCAATAAGGGAACCATTCTTTGATTGGAAAATCAGGGTCTAACGTATTTTTTAATTTCTCTATCATCTGCCACGCTTCCAGTGAGGGAATTGTCCAATACCAATGATAACCCCAGTCATCTGATTTTATTTCGGGAAACCAACGTGCTAGTAATTGTTCGGGTGATTCACTAGGTGTAGAAGAATGCTGATTTAGATATAACATTGCTGCATAAATCATAGCACTTCCGCCATCCTCAATGATTTCTTCGTCAGGATTATATGTTCCTTCTATATGTGTCGGTCTGGTTTCAGTGCCGAATGGCAGATAATGGGCGGCAACTTCCCGATGTCCCTTACAGCCTTCCGCAGGGTTCTCTTGAAATAGATAATAGGTATTATCAAAACCGCTTGCATTATTTACATGCAATTCTTCACCATAAAATCCCCAAGGTCGGGCAATTCTATCTACCCGGTCTATATGAATTTCAAGTTCTTTTACACCAAAAACTTTTTCTAGAGCAGGGTATTCTTTAGGAGTAATAGTCCTTGTTAGCCATAACCATTGGGTGATAGTCATGGTATTTAATTTTGTACCATTTTGTTTATCCCATAAGGTAATGGTACTGGTTCTTTTTTCTGTTTTTTCAGATATTTCCCAATATGCAGGTTGGGCATAAACCAATATTCGTCCTTTTCCATCCACTGTATTAACCCAAGTTCCTTCAGCGGCACTCATCCATTGTTCAGTATTACTTTGTGGAACTTTACCATAAATCCATAAAAAAGTTCCATCTCCAGTAATCCAAAACGGACCTTTTCCTACTACGTCTATGTAGAAATATTCTCCACTAGCATTCATATCCACATTATCAGTTATAAACGACCCATGGCTCAAGTCTGTATCTACGCGCCAGGTAACCGCTTTAGGATTGTATTCTAATTCGCCATTTTCATTGATTTGTCCTCCTTCCGTTACAGCATTTCCGCTGAGTGCTAGGGTCACTTTATAGTAATGATTACCTTTCACGTCAAAGTCATTGAATACATTAGCCCCCAAAAAGAGTTTGAATGACACCCAGCCACTCAGTTTCGAGTTGCCGTGTTCATCTATCTTTTCATAGTGTGCCCTTACTTTTATGTATGAGCAATTTTTCGACCCTGCTTCGATATCTTCTTTCTTGGTAGATGTAACCGTAGCCGGGCGTTTGAATTGCTGATTCTCTTTAGTTACCTCCTTATGTCCAAAATCAGCACCGTGAATGTTTTCAAATAAAAACAGGGGGTCTACGTCTTTATCCGAAGGGTTGGCATCAGGGTCAGTATAGTGCTTTCCGGCTGTCTGCTGATAACTTTTCCACGTTTCTCTGCCACAATCCGTTTTACTGGCTTCTCCTACTATGGGATTCCAAGCCAATTGCTGGTATTCTTTAAATTCACCGGTAGGAGAAAATTTCTTTAAGTCTGTTGGTTGGTTGTCTGTTCCGATAGTGCATTCCGTAGGCACATTATGCAGGCTGATAGAAAAATTGCTGAGACAGATATTCTTGTTCAGCTTGCTGCCATCCACTTCTACCGTCACCATGGCTACCGTGCGTTTTAATTCCGCTTTCATCGTGAGTCCCGCAGTGCCGTCTTGATGCTGGTGCATACCTGCCGGATCGGCTTTCGCAAACATGGCACAGCCTGCCGGTACCCCTGGAGTAGAGGTGGATACTTCTTTCAAGTTTTTCAATTGAGCTATCGTTTTGGCTTTACTCTCATCTATCTTGCCATAATTGGCCACGATGTAGAAATCTTTTTGGGTTAAATTATCCAGTGCTGTTGCTTCTGGGTCAAAATGTATGGTGATAGTACCGTTATCGGCAGCCCACGTTACTTTAGGATTTGAATTTTCAGTGGCAGATTGTTCAGTGAAATAATAGTAACCGCGACCGATAATATTCTCTCCATCAGCGATAATCACATTCAAGTCTTTGATGGTGTTGAAGTCTGTAGCTCCTGCTCGCGTGCTCACATTTTGGGCAATGGGCTGCGGTAATTTTATGCTGAGAGATACACTTTTAGCATCGGGCGGCGTGTTGTCGTCTAAATCATTTACACAACTGGTCAAGGTGAAACATACTCCGAGTATGATTCCGCCTATCCACTGACATAACTGCCGTATAGTAGTATAATGAGTCCGTTCCATATCATTAGTTATTAAAGTCTGGTGTAAGGTCTTCGATGGCCCAGCTGGGAATAGAAACTTCTACGCCCACGCTTTTGAATTCTATCAAGATAGGAATGAGTAATTCTTCGAGTGTAAGGTCTATCTCGGGATGTTGGGCCAGAAAATCAGTTAAATTCATGCTGAAAATTGATTTTCCCACATTGTCATAGAGGGTAATGACCGGTTTCTCCACTTGTCGCAGGATATTGAAAGTGTGTCTGTACAGATTATTCTCATACACTGCGATGGGATGAATATCTGTAAGTTCTGTGCTATAGTCTTTATTGAAGTTGACCTTTTGCGATACTTGAGCAAACTTCAAGACTGGAGCTTGGTCTGCCCGTACCTGGGCAGGTGTATATCCTTTTACCTCTACACAGACATCGTAGTGGGCAGCGGTAAAGGGAATAATGGCTTCCAGTTCTCGTGATTGGGGTACGGTAATCTCTTGGCTGGCATGATACAGCGCATCGAATGTGGTAATTTTTTTCTCGGAATTACAGTTGGGGTGCGTGCAGTGCATTTCATTGAAGTCACCGGAATGAATTCCCGACGTCACTGTTTCATGGAGTGCATTACCGATGCAGACCACTCTATACGTGCCAGGGTTTAATACCATTTGTTTGCTTTGGCTTTTCATTTCGTTCTGTTCCAGGGTATGCGTAAGGATGCATTGGTTGTTGGCGTCGAATACATACAAATCCACTTGACGAATCTTTTCATGGAAGATTTCTGTAGTGCCGTTGCCTACATAACTGAATCGGAGGGTGGTCTTGCCACAATCATCCCGGTCTTCTTTGATGCATCCTGCCAACAGAACGAGAAAAAGCAGGAGTATAGCTGATTTGATATGTTTCATGATTACTGAACGCTAATTAAAGGTTTTGTTTTATAACATTTGCAAGGTGCCCCTTGAAGAGGCACCATTGCAAATGATAAAGGCTTTTGCTGATTATTGGTATTGAGGAGTTAATGTTTCAACTTCCCACTTCTGAACTGTTACGTTTACTTGGATACATTGAGTTTGTGATGGATCCCACGGACCGATATTTTCTTCTTTAAACTTTAATGTAACCTGATAAATCATACCCGGTTCAAACTCCTTTTCTCCAAAGTTGGCTGTAATTGTATTGTTAAGCGGCGTTACAGCGTCACCTTTCTTAGCTGCTAAATAAAGCTTAACTTGCAAGTCTTGTTCATTTTTAGCGATGAAATTATAGCCATATACTTGCTGGTCGGTTGGGTAAGTGTCAGTAGCCTGATTCAATGTAACTCCGGTAATGTTATCCCATGCCCAGAAATCTGCTGAACCGAAAGTGAAATCTTTACCAGTTTGTCCAGGTTCATTGACATTAGTTAATGTTAAATCTTTAGTAGTAGTACCTCCGAGTGTAACTTCTTGCCATACATTCATCAAACCTATAGCTTTCAATTCAATGCTGCTGAATTGGTTGCCTAAGTCTTCGCATTGTATGCCTTTGATTTCTATTCTTGAAATTAACGGCTCCAAATTAATTTCGGCTTTAAAAACTTTATTGTGTCCTAAATCATCAACTTTGTTTGTTTCTTCGGCCAGTTCTTCGTCCACTCCATATAGTACAATGTTATTAACATCTTTCTGATCAGTTGCTTGAACTACAGTTGCTTCTAATGCGTCTTTAGTTGCCACCTTGCTTAAATCTCCAGCGTAGTTACCCGCTATGTACACTTGGTTTACAGCACTTGGTAAATTGTGTTCAACATAGCCTGCAGCACCTGTTAAAGCATTCCATTTTTCAGTATCTGTGGATGATAATTTTACAGATTTAACGATGTTGGTTCCCTGTGCATAAAAGATGGTAACATTTGAGAGCTTAATGGCAGTACCATCTTTCAAATTTCCAGCTTGACCACCTAATCCAGCTTGTGAGTCACCCAGAGTGCGTGAAGTAGCTTCGTTACCGATTTTGATAACCACCGATTGCTTTTCACCATTGTCGAAGTTGCTCACTTCATCATCACTACTACATGCTGCGAACGCCAATCCAGCTAACCCCAGCATAAAGAATTTGTTTAGTTTCATACTATTAAAATTAAGTTAGTTAATGAATATGTTTATTTTCACTTTATAAGTCGTTGATGACTGCCTGAATCTCTTTCAGGTTGGTCTTGGCATCCTGGCTGCCGGCCTGTTCTGCCTGTTGGAACAGTTCTTGGGCGCGGGCGTACTGCTTCTCGTGGGCATAGGCCACGCCGAGGGCATTCAGTACCTGCGGAGCTTGGGCGGCTTCCGAGGCTTCCATTAATTGAATGGCTTCGCCTGTCTGGCCTTCCTCTATCAGCAGGTGGGCAGCGTTGACGATGGCTGCCGGATTGGCCGGATACGTGCGGGCGGCGGTCAGCATGGTTTCGTGATATGCGGCACTGCCTTTTTCATAGCTCTGCGCCACCGTGTAGATTTCTTCCACGCTCAGCAGGTCGGGGCGGGTCTTGATTTGCTCCCGTGCTTCTTCCAGATTGAAGCCGCGCACCTCGTACTCTATGCGGTATTCGTTGCGGCGCAGAGGACCGTACACCTCGTCCATCAGCCGCTGGCGCTTTTCGCCGGCGGGTATCAGGAAGCGGATGCGTCTTTCGCATTCGTCGGGGTCGTCCTTGCAAGAGTCGTATATCTTCAGTGCCTGTTCGGGATCCAGCAGGTCGGGATGTTGCGTCATCTCGCGGCGGAAACCTTCCCAGTCTTCACCGCCTCCCACCACATGCCACAGGCTGGCCTGGGTCTTGGTGTCTTTCTGCGCATAGCGGGCCAGCGCTTCGGCACGCTGGATAGACAAGCGCTGGTTGTAGCTGGCCTTACCTTCGGGCGAAGCGTAGCCAGTGATGTAGATGCCCTTGATGGTGAGGTCGGGGTTATCCTTTACCAGTTCGATGGATTCGCTCACGGTGTTCAGCTCCTGCTGGTTGCCTTTATACTTGGCCTCTACCCGGTAGCTGTCCCAGCGGAACTGCAGGCGGGCCACCCGTACTTCGTTGCGCACCTTTACCTCTTCTTTTTCGGGGGTCAGGTAGGTAGTGGCATAATGCGGCACATAGGGGGTGTAGAACGGTTGGCGCACGGTCATCTCTTCCCGGCCTTCTTCGCATTCCCGGCAGCCGGTCACCTGTTCACGGATCACCAGGCGGCTCTGCGTCATCCAAGGTTCGTAGGTCACGGTGGCCCGGTAGCGCAAGGTATCTGGCAGCGTCTCGCCACTCTTCAGTACGGTATAAGCCCCTTCAGTAGCTTCGGAGCGGCCGGTCAGGGCTTGCTGGCGCTGATGTATGCGGCTGCGGATGCGTCCGTCTATCACGATGGGCTGCAGCACCACTTCCTGGTTGCCTTCTTGCTGCACGATGGCCGGCGTAAGGCGCACGCTGCGCTGCCGGCTCACCTTCAGTTGACTGAAATCCAGCAGCAAATCCAGTTGCATGGTTCTGCCTGTCTTCTGTACGGATTCCTGGTTCACCTGCACACGGGTGAGGTTTCCTTCCTGTGCCTGCGCACCGAAGCAGGCAGCAGCTATCAATAAGGTAGTATAGATGGTTCTTTTCATGCGTGTGTCCTCCTTTACTTGATTACATAGATAAGTGATACGGCGGCTTTGGTTACGCTGAAGTAACCTTTGTCGTTCTTTTCTTTCCATTCACCGCATTTGGGGCAATCGTATTTGTCGTATTTGGCATGTACGTAGCCCAGACCGATGCTGGCTTCCAGGTTCCACCGATTGCCCAGCACCCATTGGTAGCCGTACACCAAGCCGCCTCCCACGTACCAGCCTTCATAGCGGTAGTCTTTGGTAGAGGGGTAGATGCCCAGGGGAAACTTCACGTTGCCCACATTGAACTGGCCGCCCAGCAGGTGTATGCCTGCAAAGTGGCCGTTGAAGCGTTCGCAAAACCAGTAGCGTGCTTCGGGTTGTGCCATCCAGTGTTTCCACTTCTTGGCATCCGAAAAGGTAAAAGGATTATAGTTGGCAGAAAGATCGAGCGTCCACTGCGGAGCCAGGCCGATTTCCGCTCCTAGATTAAAGGTAGTAGTGAGGTCGTAGAGCAGGTTGCTCTTTACGGCCACTTGCTGAGCTGCCAGATTGGAACAGATACACAGCAAAACAGCTACGAAGGTTTGTTTAATTATGTTTCTCATTTTCGTACTATTTGGTTGTGACAAATGTATAAAAAATGAGAAAATATTTTCGTTGGTTTATGTGCGTTTGTTAAGACAATTTGTATAATTCCAGACGACGATTTGTACGGTTTTAGATACTATTTTGTCCTAAATCAACGGTTTTATGAGGTGACTTTTTGTCGCTTTTGCTCGTAATCTATTGAAAGACAAGCATTTCTACCCCCCCCCCATTGTACTGTTCTTTAAATTCAGTAAATGTCATGCCTGTAACGGATTTAAAATTGCGTTGAAAGTTGCGTATATTCTTAAATCCGGATTCTTCGGCCAGGGCTTGGGTAGAGAAGTTGGGCTGTTCGATCATCAGCTGGATGGCATGTTGTACTCTGAGGTAGCTTAAATATTCCGGTAGCGTCATCTGTAGGTGTTTCTGCATGATGCGGCTAAAGAGGTTTTTGTTGATGGAGAGTTGGTTCAGGATGTCTTGTCGGCTGAGGTTGGGATTCAGGTATAGTTTTTCATCTTTCACGAGTCGTTCTATCCGCTTGAATAGGTACGTGTCTGTTTCTGAACTTTCAGTGAAAAGTTCTGTCGGTTCCGGTATCTCATCTATGGTTATTTCTTCGCTAGGTTTTAATTGCCTGTTATTGCATGGCAGGTCGTCAAAGTTGGCATTTGTTGGTTGCAATTTGTTTTTGTGGGTGCGTAAGTGCCTCCATCCTACCCAAAGCAATAGGCTGCAGGATAGAATCACACTGGTCATGATGCAGATGGTGATGGCCATTCTTTTTATAAGAGTGCGGTGTCGCTGCATCACTATCTCTTTCGCTTTCAGTTTGTACAGTGTGTCCAGTTGGGTTATGGCTTCTTGGGTCAGGGTGTCGATACCTGCTGTATAGGTTTGCTGTGCCGATATATGCAATGTGTCGGCTTGTATGGCAGATGGTTTTGTACTGTTTATAACCATCCAAATAATAAAAGTAATAAATCTAATCATGTTTTGTTTGTTGTAGGCTTAATCAATCTTTACAAAAATAATAATAATAAACGAGATTATGCTTAGATTGAGAGCGTTTTTATTTACACGGATGTTTTTTTATGTGTTGTTGTGCATGGATGTGTGTGTGAATGAAAGGTTGATAACTGATTTTTCAAGGAAATATAATCTCTTTTTCTTTGGATTCTTCCCGGATTTCCTGTTACTTTGTTCATCGTTGAACTTTAAATGAATGAATGATTATGAGAAAGAATAAGAAATTAACTCATAGCCGCAAAGAAGAAGAGCAGGGTAAGAAGGTATTGAAAGTAATGGGGGTTATTGCTCTCATTTTGGTATTCCTCATGTTTGTTCTCTATTCTTATTGGGGCTAGTGTTTTCGTTGTGTGCTTATGTCGCTAGAGATTGAACGGAAATTCCTCGTTAAGGGAGATGGGTATAAGGCTTTGGCCGAATCGCAAAGTAGGGTAGTGCAAGGGTATATTTGCAGTGCCCGAGGCCGCACGGTGCGGGTGCGTATTCGTCAGGGTAAAGGCTATCTTACGATTAAGGGTGCCAGCAATGTGGCCGGTACCAGTCGCTATGAGTGGGAAAAAGAGATTTCTCTGCAAGAGGCGGAGGAATTGATGACCCTTTGCGAGCCGGGTATTATTGATAAGGTGCGTTACTTGGTGCCTAGTGGTGGCCATGTGTTCGAGGTAGACGAGTTTCATGGAGAGAACGAGGGGCTGGTAGTGGCTGAAGTAGAATTGGCCGACGAAGATGAGGCGTTTGTGAAGCCGGATTTCATTGCGGAGGAGGTGACCGGTGATGTGCGTTATTATAATTCGCAGTTGATGAAGCATCCATTCAGTGCTTGGTAAAAAAATAAGGTGTATCGCTGGAAAAACGATACACCTTATTTTTTTGTGCGGGTGATAGGACTCGAACCTACACGCCTCACGGCACCAGATCCTAAGTCTGGCGCGGCTGCCAATTACGCCACACCCGCAGTGGCTTCTTTGTTAAGCGGTGCAAAGATAAGAAGATTTTTTGTTTCTGCAAATTCTTTTGGAAGAAATTAGAGATTACCTTTCAGTAACTGTCTGGCTTTTTCTATAAGGGTATCGATGCCGTTGGCTGCTTCTTGCAGGTTCATATCCAGATGTATATCCGGGTCTATACCAAATTCGATGTGCTCTTTCCGGGCATTCAGGTGTGGGCTGGCCGAGAATCGCACGGTCCATCCGTTGGGTAGTTCCGAGGTAAACGGCAGTCCGGCTCCGCCGCCGCTTTTATCGCCCAGTAAGGTAACATTGGGCAGGATGCTCATCATATTGATAAATTCGTTGGTGGCGCTGTAGGCATGCCGGTTGGTTAGCACCACCACCTGCTTTTGCCAGCGTATGCTGTTCGAGGGTTCCAGATAAATGGGGTAGGGCTCCGAGAAGTCGTTGTGTCCTTTGCCTGTTTTATGCTGTATGTAGCCCGTTAGCACCTTTTCATTGGTGAATCGGGCTGCCAGTCGTTCGGCATACGTCAGGTTTCCTCCGCCGTTGTTTCTTACGTCTATAATCAGTCCGTTGCAGATGGACAGGTGTGCCAGTACTTCATCCAGGTTTCCCTCTCCGAATCCGTGCGAGAAGTCGCCGTAATAGATGTAGCCGATGTTGTCTTCCAGTATTCTGTATTTCAGTCCGCCGGCTATGTAGTAGTTTCTTCCCAGGTATTTTTCCACCACCGCCTCGTTGAAGTTACGTGGATAATCCAGGTACCAGTCCCAGTAGCGTGCCGAGTTGAAGGTGCTGTACAGATTCACGTGTCCATCTTTCAGTTCTGCCAGCATATCTCCCAGTACCTCGAAGAGACCTGTATGGCTCATGTTGGGGCTGATGCGCCGGGCATACTGGTCGTGTATGGCATCCCAGTCTATCTGTTTACAGGCCAGAAAGCAATATTGCTCATCAATGATTTTCCACAGTGCTTCGAAGTTGCCCTGTGGACTGTTGTCGTAATCTTCTTCACGGATGCAGCTGTTCAGTCCCAGCAGCAGGCAGGCTAGGGCTAGTATAGATAGGATGTTCTTTATGCGGTTCATGGTTATTTGTCAGGGTTTATCAGGCAGAATTTCTTAACGAATCCTACCATAAATACATGTGAATAGGTGTGGTTTTTCAGTCCGTTTACTTTGGCTTGCTGTGCATCCCAGGTATAGCCCAGCCGCAGGGTGGCGCTCCCCACCGGAAAGTCGGCTGTCAGCCGTTGCCGCAGCGAGGGTTGGTTGTGTAGCGAAGTAAATTTCACTACTCCTTCGCCATGTCCCAGCGAAAAGATTTCGTAGTACGACTGTCCGTAGTGGGGTGAGAACATTACCCCCATCAGCGGCATGTCTAGCTGATAGCGCAGGGTGATGGGGTAGTTTTTGATGCGCACTTTCCAGATGGCCATTCCCGATGCTGCCAGGTTGGCATAAGCCCTGGCCTGGGCAGGGTTGTTGCCGTTGCGCAGATTGTATAGAAATCCTCCGTTTATGTCCCCCGAGGCACCTGCTAGCAGGCGGAAGTTCTCGGTTAGTGGAAAGTGATAATGCACGCCATAGCTCCAGTGTACCAAGGCCGAGAGCATGTGATTGTTGTCCACGCGGTTTTCTGTGTAGCCCACGTTTCCTTCAAAGAACACCTGGCGTGAGAAATTGCCGTTTCCCCAGCGAGTTATGCGCATGCTTTCGCGCGAGATGCGGAATTCCACCCCTTTATATTCTTGCGGAGAGAGGTACGTGTCGAATACATTGGTGAAGCCGGCTCCGTAGAGCGTGGCACGGGTAATGGGCCGTTGCTGCATTTCTTGTGCTGCTGCGGTGTTCCCTGTTCCCAGCAGGCAGCTTGTCAGTAATGCTGCGATAATCGTTCTTTTCATGAAAGCGTTCCGTTAAAATAATTTCATCTGACCAGTCAGTTCATCTAGGATGTCCCCCTCGCTTTTACCGTGGTCGGGGTCCAGAATCTCCGGCTCCTCTTCTTCTCTGTCGTCCTCGGCCTTAGGCTCCGGCTGGCGGGTGGGCTCCAGTTCGTTGATGGTGTCCAGGGTATAGGTGGTCAGTCTCTTTCCTTTCGCCTTGAATCCTTTGATGCCGATAAAGTCGTCTGCATCTACAATCATCGGTTCGCGGAAAGCGTCGTGTCCGCCGAAGATTACCTCCAGTCTTGGATAATATTCGTCGGTCAGTAAGATGAGGCGGCTGTTTTTATTTTCGCCCAAGTAATTCTGTTTCCGGTTACTGGCTTCAAAGGAGAAGCGTTTGATATAGGGGTAATTCTGCTGGTCGGCGTCATACAGTACGGCGGTCCACACCTTGTTGGGGTCGTATTTCTCCAGTACGCGTATATTATCTTCGTAGTGGTTATTGGCGTCGAAATTGGTGGTATAGAATTCACCGTTGTTCAGCACCACCAGGATGAGGTCGTCGCTCTGGAATTCCCCCAGAAATTCTCCGCGCTCGTCGTAGTTCAGTCGCAGCACATCGTTGTCGAACCACACCTTGCGTCCGCCCAGTGTAGAACCTCCCCGCTGCTTCAAGGCAATCTTGTGTACCGGCAGTTTGGTCAAGATATTTCCCATGGCCTGCCGTCCTTTGATGTTTATCTGGCTGAAGTCCTCTTCAAAGATGATGCGTCGCACCCGCGGATTGGGTTTCAGCGTCACTTTGATGATTTCCGCTTCTCCGTTGGGGTTGGCCGAGAAATACGTGATGCGAGAGTCCGGCGTGCCTTGTGTCACGTCGTATTCACGATCGCGCACCACACTGGTTACGGCAAATCGTTTGATGTAACTGGTTCCGTCTTTTCCGTTGCGGTAGCACACATTGTAGATGGTGCGCTTATCATTTTTCTTGAATACATTGGCATAGAGTATGTTCTTTCCTACAAACTTTTTGTCGGCCACCGGTGTCACCAGGTAGCGTCCGTCGCGGAAGAACAGAATTACGTCGTCCAGGTTAGAGCAGTTGGCCACAAATTCATCCTTCTTCAGGCCGGTGCCTATGAAGCCCTCTTCCCGGTTGATGTACAGCTTCTCGTTGGCCTCGGCCACCTTGCTGGAGTCGATGGTGTCGAAACTGCGCAGCTCCGTGCGGCGCGGAAAGTCCTTGCCGTATTTGGCTTGCAGCATCCGGAACCATTCCACCGTATACTCCACGATGTGGGCCAGGTGTTGGTTTATCTCTTCCACCTCTGCTTTCATGCGGGCAATGAGTTCTTCTGCCTTGTCGGAATTGAATTTCAGGATACGCGCCATCTTGATTTCCATCAGTTTCAGGATATCCTCCTTGGTCACTTCCCGGATAAACGTGGGGTAATAAGGCGTAAGCCGCTCGTCGATGTGTTCGCAGGCAGCATCCATATCCTTGGCTTGTTCGAATGCGGTATCCTTATAGATACGTTCTTCGATGAAGATTTTTTCCAGAGAAGAGAAATGCAAGTTCTCCAGCACTTCGCCTTTGCGGATTTCCAGTTCCTGTTTAAGCAAATCCAGGGTGTTGTCTACCGATTTCTTCAGCACATCACTCACCGTAAGGAAGTGGGGCTTCTGGTTGTCGATGACGCAGCAGTTGGGCGAGATGCTCACCTCGCAGTCGGTAAAGGCATAGAGCGCGTCGATGGTCTTGTCCGACGAAGTTCCCGGCGCCAGGTGTACCAGAATCTCCACGCTACCCGATGTCAGGTCTTCCACCTTCTTCACCTTGATTTTCCCTTTCTCGCTGGCCTTTACGATGGAGTCGCACACACTGGCCACGGTCTTCCCATAGGGAATCTCGCGCACCGCCAGGGTCTTATTGTCCACCTTCTCTATCTTCGCCCGGATGCGCACGGCTCCCCCTCGTTCTCCGTCGTTATACTTACTCACGTCGATACTTCCCCCCGTCAGGAAGTCGGGATAGAGCTGGAACTCCTCCTGATGCAGGTAATGGATAGCCGCCTGGCACAGTTCATTGAAGTTGTGCGGCAATATTTTAGACGATAATCCCACGGCAATACCCTCTACACCCTGCGCCAGCAAGAGCGGATATTTTACGGGCAGGGTAACCGGCTCCTTGTTTCGTCCGTCGTAAGACAGTTTCCATACCGTAGTCTTGGGATTGAATACCACATCCAGAGCAAATTTGGAAAGTCGTGCCTCGATGTAACGTGGCGCAGCAGCGCTGTCGCCCGTCAAGATATTCCCCCAGTTTCCCTGACAATCTATCAGCAAATCTTTCTGTCCCAATTGCACCAGTGCATCTCCGATGGAAGCATCTCCGTGCGGGTGAAACTGCATGGTATGCCCCACGATGTTGGCCACCTTATTGTATCTTCCGTCTTCCATGCGGCGCATGGAATGCAGGATACGTCGCTGCACAGGTTTCAGGCCGTCCATAATATGGGGCACGGCGCGCTCCAGAATTACGTACGAGGCATAATCCAAGAACCAGTTCTGGTACATGCCGCTCAGCTGATGCTTCACATTGGCATCTTTCTTGTCGGCAGGCTTGTAGTCAGAATGACTTTCTTTTCCATTGGGTAATTCACTATTCAACTCTTCGTTTGGGCCTTCAAAATCTTCGCTCATAGATGTATTGGGAATTGTCTGTTTATGATTCACGGTCTGATAAGACTGTTGCAGGCAAAAATACAATTTTTATTTCATTTTTCGAAAACTACGTGCATGATTTTACCTCACCGTTGCCCAACTTCTAAGATAAATACCTATCTTTGTGGCGTTTTATCGTAAAAAAGAAGACTATAAATACATTAAGAAATAACAGAAATGGCACAAGAAGACGTTTTTAAAAAACTCGTATCACATTGTAAGGAATATGGTTTCGTATTTCCCAGCAGTGAGATTTACGATGGTTTAGGAGCCGTATATGATTACGGCCAAATGGGTGTGGAACTGAAAAACAACATCAAGCAATACTGGTGGCAAAGCATGGTGCTGCTGCACGAGAATATCGTGGGTATCGATTCGGCTATCTTCATGCACCCCACCATCTGGAAAGCCAGCGGACACGTAGACGCATTCAACGACCCGCTGATAGACAACCGCGACTCTAAGAAACGCTATCGCGCCGACGTGCTGATAGAAGACCAGATAGCTAAATACGAAGAGAAAATCAATAAGGAAGTGGCCAAGGCTGCCAAGCGTTTCGGCGATGCCTTCGATGAAGCTCAGTTCCGCAGCACCAATGCTCGTGTGCTAGAACACCAGGCCAAGCGCGATGCCCTGCACCAACGCTATAGCGACGCTATGAATGCAGGCCCCGACTTGAATGAATTGCGTCAGATTATCCTGGACGAGGAAATCGTATGCCCCATCAGCGGTACCAAGAACTGGACGGAAGTACGTCAGTTCAACCTGATGTTCTCTACCGAGATGGGTTCTACTTCCGACGGCGCTATGAAGGTATATCTCCGTCCCGAAACGGCGCAAGGTATCTTTGTGAACTACCTCAACGTGCAGAAGACCGGCCGTATGAAGATTCCTTTCGGTATCGCTCAGATAGGTAAGGCCTTTCGCAACGAGATTGTGGCTCGTCAGTTCATCTTCCGTATGCGCGAGTTCGAGCAGATGGAAATGCAGTTCTTCGTGAAGCCGGGCACCGAGCTGGAATGGTTTAAGCAATGGAAGGAAACCCGCTTGAAATGGCACAAGGCACTGGGATTCGGTGATGATCATTACCGCTATCACGACCATGAAAAGCTGGCTCACTATGCCAATGCTGCTACCGATATCGAGTTCCTGATGCCGTTTGGTTTCAAAGAAGTGGAAGGTATTCACAGCCGTACTAATTTCGACCTTTCTCAGCACGAGAAATTCTCGGGTAAGAACATCAAGTATTTCGATCCTGAAACCAATGAAAGCTACGTGCCCTACGTTATCGAAACCTCTATCGGTGTAGACCGTATGTTCCTCAGCATCATGTCGGCTTCTTACTGCGAAGAAAAGCTGGAGAACGGCGAAACCCGCGTAGTATTGAAATTGCCTGCTGCCCTGGCACCGGTGAAGCTGGCCGTAATGCCGCTGGTAAAGAAAGACGGACTGCCCGAAAAAGCACGCGAAATTATCGATGGATTGAAATTCCACTTCCACTGCCAGTACGACGAGAAAGACAGTATCGGAAAACGTTACCGCCGTCAGGATGCTATCGGTACACCCTACTGTATCACGGTAGACCATCAGACCTTGGAGGACAACTGTGTGACGCTGCGCAACCGCGACACCATGGAGCAAGAACGCGTAGCTATCTCCGAATTGGATCATATCATTGCCGACCGTGTAAGTATCACTTCCCTGCTGAAGACGCTGTAAATCCACGCCTATGAACAGATACCTTATATATATAATGTCTCTGCTGTTGTGGGCAGGTGTGCTGGCCTCTTGCGACGAAGTGGAAGAGGTGAGCATCTACGACAACTGGGAGGCGAGGAATCAGGCTTTTACAGACTCCATCCACGCTTTGGCAGCCGACCGTCTGGTGCCGCTGGGCTCTTCCGAGACCACGGGCAAGGTGAAGGTGGAAGACATAGCAGACAACGTGGTGTTTGCGCTGGAGACCACAGCCAGCACCAACGAAGCCAAGCAATACGTGTATTGCAAGAAGGTGAAGCGTGCCGGGGTTTCTTTGGGCGAGCCTCCCGTGCTCACCGATGCCGTTTCGGTGTTCTACTACGGCACCAACATCCTGGGCGAACGCTTCGACGGAAACTTCAAGGGATTCAGTGCCACCGATAAAGGTACGCTGGATGCTGCCCAAAAGGCGCCTACCGCCTTCGATTCACCGGCTGAATTCAAGGTTAGCGAGGTGATAGCCGGCTGGACGGTTGCTTTGCAATACATGCACGAGGGTGAACGCTGGATGCTCTACATACCTCATCAGAGTGCTTACGGCACTTCCGATAACGGTAATATCCTGGGCTATTCAGCTTTGACTTTCGACCTTCAGCTCGAACAGGTGAAATAATCATTTTGCCAAATTGTCAAATTGCCACCGGCCCCTGAAAAAAGCCGGTATACTCTATGAGGAGAGTGCCCCAAGGTGCTCTCCTTGTTTTTTTATAGAGGCTCGCATTTGAAAACCCCTAAATTTTCAGTTTAGGGGATGAAAAATGCGGGGTAGCGCAGCTACCCTTGGTTTTCGATGTACTTCTTGATGGTTTCCTGACTAACATTTCCGATTGATGACACAAAGTAATGAGTATGGAGGGCGACGAACAGCCGTTCTCTAAGAACAACGATTGGAACCGGGTGGTGATTATTATGGCCGATTGAGAAACTAGTCCGCTTTCCTGGGCAATGCCGACATCTTCAGGTGGAAACCGACATTGCCCCTATACTAAAATAGGGTGTATCACTTGTGCGATACACCCTATTTATGATGATAAGAATGGGTTGATTATTTCTGCTTAATCAGCCATTCTGCTATTTGTACGGCATTCAGTGCGGCCCCTTTCTTAATCTGGTCGCCTACAATCCAGAAGGTCAGTCCGTTTTCGTTGGTCAGGTCTTTGCGGATACGGCCTACGTATACGGGGTCTTTTCCAGCCAGGAAGAGCGGCATGGGGTATTCCTTTTCGGCAGGGTTGTCCATCAGTACCAGCCCGTCGCCTTTACTGAAGGCTTCACGCGCTTCTTCTACCGAGATAGGACGTTCGGTTTCCACCCAGATGCTTTCAGAGTGAGAGCGCAGGGCAGGCACGCGTACACAAGTGGCACTTACCTTGATATCGGAGTGCATAATCTTGCGGGTCTCGTTGAACATCTTCATTTCTTCTTTGGTGTAACCGTTGTCGGTAAACACATCAATCTGGGGAATCAGGTTGAAAGCCAGCTGATAAGCAAACTTCTCTACTTTGACGGGCTCGCCTGCCAGCACTTGGCGGTATTGTTCGTACAGCTCGTCCATGGCTGCGGCTCCTGCACCGCTGGCTGCCTGATAGGTAGACACGTGTACGGTTTTGATGTGAGAAAGTTGCTCAATGGCTTTCAGGGCCACTACCATCTGAATGGTGGTACAGTTAGGATTGGCGATGATGCCGCGCGGACGGTTCAGTGCATCTTCAGGATTTACTTCGGGCACTACCAAGGGTACATCGCTATCCATACGGAAGGCGCTGGAGTTATCAATCATGATGGCTCCATGCTTGGTGATGGTTTCGGCAAATTCGATGGAAGTGCTACCGCCTGCGGAAGTGAAGGCAATATCTACTCCTTTAAAGTCATCGTTGTGCTGCAAGAGTTTGACCTCGATTTCTTTACCGCGGAAGGTGTATTTGGTACCTGCGCTACGTTTGGAACCGAAAAGAACTAACTCATCCAGCGGAAAATTTCTTTCATCGAGCACTCGCAGGAATTCTTGTCCTACGGCTCCGCTTGCTCCAACAATTGCTACTTTCATTTTTTTTGTTTTTTATTTTTATGATGATTTTCGCTGCAAATTTATAACAATTTGCTGAGGAAGCCCGCGGAATTGAAAACTTTTTTGTTATTTTGCATCGGTAAACTTAATACAGTTGCTTATGGAATGGCTTGACCTGACTTTGAAACTTCCCATTACTGACCCTACTTGGATATTTCTCCTGGTACTTTTGATTATCTTGTTTGCACCTATCTTACTGAATAAGTTGCGCATTCCTCATATCATAGGAATGATTTTGGCAGGATTGGTGGTTGGTGAGCATGGTTTCAATATTTTGGTAAGAGACAGCAGTTTTGAGCTGTTTGGCAAAGTGGGGCTCTACTATATTATGTTTTTGGCAGGACTGGAAATGAATATGGGAGACTTCAAGCAGAATCGGGGCAAGGCCCTGGTGCTGGGATTGCTGGCTTTTGTGGTACCTATTGTCATAGGTTTTGTGGCGAATGTGGCTTACCTGAAGTATGGAGTGCTTACTTCTGTCTTGCTGGCCAGTATGTATGCTTCACACACGTTGGTGGCCTATCCCATCGTAATCAGGTATGGCGTGTCCCGGCATCGCAGTGTGAGCATTGCAGTAGGGGGTACGGCTGTGACTGATACGCTGACGTTGCTGGTGCTGGCCGTTGTCGGGGGAATGTTTAAAGGAGAGTCCGACGGACTGTTCTGGCTTTGGTTGGTTATTAAGGTGCTCTTTTTAGGGGCTGTGATTATCTATAGTTTCCCACGCATCGGCCGGTGGTTCTTTCGTAGGTATGACGATAATGTGATGCAGTTTATCTTTGTATTGGCCATGGTCTTTCTGGGTGCCGGACTCATGGAATTTGTGGGTATGGAGGGCATTTTGGGAGCTTTTCTGGCCGGACTGGTGTTAAACAGGCTGATACCTCATGTGTCGCCATTGATGAATCACTTGGAGTTTGTAGGTAATGCGCTCTTTATTCCTTATTTCCTGATTGGGGTGGGCATGCTTATTGATATCCATGTAATATTGGGAGAAGGCGATGCATTGAAAGTGGCTGGCGTGATGATTGTAATGGCATTGTCGGGCAAATGGCTGGCTTGCTGGCTCACCCAGAAGATTTACCGTATGTCGGCTGTGGAGCGTGAATCGATGTACGGTTTGAGTACTGCACAGGCAGCCGCTACGCTAGCTGCGGTACTGGTGGGTTATAATATCATTCTGCCTAATGGAGAACGGCTACTGAATGATGATGTGTTGAACGGCACTGTGCTGCTGATATTGGTGACGTGTGTGGTGAGTTCTTTTGTTACTGAGCGTGCTGCCAAGAAAATAGCGATGGAGGAGGCTCAGCCGGAAGTGGACCGTTCGCGCGAACCTGAAAAGATTTTGATTCCCATAGCCAATCCGGATACTATAGAAGATTTAATCAGTCTGTCGCTGGTTATTCGCGACCCGAAGCAAAAGGATAACCTGTTGGCGCTGAATGTGGTAAATGATAATAATCAGTCGGAACAGGTGAGTGTACGTGGCAAACGGTATCTGGAGAAGGCTGCTATGATTACAGCATCTGCCGACGTGGCGCTGCAGCAGATTAGCCGCTACGACCTGAATATTGCAGCCGGTATCATTCATACTGCCAAGGAGTATGGGGTGACGGATGTAATTATCGGTCTGCACCGGAAGGTGAACATTGTAGACTCCTTTTTCGGTATGCTTACGGAAAGCTTGCTGAAGGGATTGCACCGGGAAGTGATTGTATCCAAGTTCCTGATTCCCATCAATACACTGCGTCGTATCATAGTAGCAGTGCCGCCTAAGGCTGAGTATGAAGCAGGTTTCCAAAAGTGGGTGGAGCACTTTTGCCGTATGGGTGGAACGTTGGGATGCAGGGTGCATTTCTTTGCCAATGAGGAAACAACCGTACGACTGCAAGCGTTGATTAAAAAGAAACATGGCCAGACGCTGACCGATTTTTCGCTGCTGGATGACTGGGATGATTTGTTGATTTTGACCGGGCAGGTGAGCTATGATCATTTATTGGTGATAGTCAGTGCCCGTAGGGGCTCCATCTCGTACGACAGTTCGTTCGAGAAGCTTCCTATGCAATTGGGTAAGTATTTTGCTAACAATAGTTTGGTGGTAGTTTATCCCGATCAGTTGGGCGAACCGGATGTGTTGTCATTTTCTAACCCCCGGGGGGATAATGAACATTATGAAAAGGTGGGCAACTGGTTGTATCACTGGTTTAAGAAAGAATAAAAGAAAGAGATGATGAACGGAGATTATCCAGAATGGCAGCAGCGCACGCAACTACTGCTGGGAACTGAGAAAATGGAACGTCTGCGCCGTGCACATGTGTTGGTGGTTGGGGTAGGCGGTGTAGGAGCGTATGCTGCCGAGATGATTTGCCGTGCGGGGGTGGGACGGATGACCCTAGTGGATGCCGATACGGTGCAACCTACCAACATCAACCGGCAATTACCTGCGCTGCATTCCACTTTGGGACAGCCTAAAGTGGAGGTGTTGGCCACCCGGCTTCGTGATATCAATCCAAAACTGGAACTTACGTTGCATCCGGTGTTTCTGAAAGACGAACAGATACCGGCACTGCTGGATGAGGCTTCTTATGACTTTGTGGTGGATGCCATTGATACGCTGGCTCCTAAATGCCATTTGATTATGGAAACCATGAAACGGCATATCCGGATAGTGTCTAGCATGGGGGCAGGAGCTAAAAGCGATATTACGCAAGTGCGGTTTGCCGATCTGTGGGATACGTATCATTGTGGATTGAGCAAGGCTGTGAGAAAGCGGTTGCTGAAGATGGGCTTCAAACGTAAGTTGCCCGTAGTGTTCAGTACTGAACAGGCAGATGCAAAGGCGGTGATTTTGACCGATGAAGAGCAAAACAAGAAGTCCACGTGTGGCACAGTGAGTTACATGCCGGCAGTATTTGGCTGCTATTTGGCAGAATACGTTATCCGTAAAATTTGAATCTCTTTGTTTACATTTAATTCTCACTATTATACATGATACAGTTACGGGGAATAACCAAAAGTTTTGGCAGTTTGCAGGTATTGCGAGGAATAGACTTGGAGATAGAGCAAGGTGAAGTGGTGAGCATTGTGGGACTCAGTGGGGCCGGAAAAACGACTTTGCTGCAGATTATGGGTACCTTGGACCGTCCGGATACGGGACTGGTGGTAATCAACGGCATCGAGGTGAATCGTATGAAGGAAGCTGAACTGGCTGCCTTTCGTAACCGTCACATTGGCTTTGTGTTTCAGTTTCACCAGCTTTTGCCGGAGTTTACAGCGGCAGAGAATGTTATGATTCCGGCTTTGATAGCAGGCATGAAGCAAGAAGAAGCACATGCAGCAGCCGTAAAAATGCTCACGATGTTGGGCTTGGCTGAAAGAGCAGACCATAAACCCGACGAGCTGTCGGGAGGAGAAAAACAGCGGGTGGCTGTGGCCCGTGCTTTGATCAACCGTCCGGCTGTGGTGCTGGCTGATGAGCCATCGGGCAGTCTGGATACGCATAACAAGGAGGAATTGCATCAGCTCTTTTTCGATTTGCGCGACAAATTGGGACAGACTTTTGTTATTGTGACACATGATGAGGGACTGGCACAACTGACCGACCGTACCATTCATCTGAAAGATGGTGAGGTAGTGAACAGTTAGTACAATAATACTGATTTTACCATGTTGTATTATATCAAAAAGTATCCGGTATCACTGTTGGTTATTGCTGCGGTGATTTACCTGTCGTTTTTTAAACCGCCCGAAGCGGAATCGGTAAACATTCCAGGCTTGGATAAGGTGGTGCATATGTGTATGTATATGGGCATGTCGGGTATGCTTTGGGTGGAGTTTTTGCGGGCACACCGGCAACGAAGGGTGCCTCAGTGGCATGCATGGGTAGGAGCTTTTCTCTGTCCGGTATTATTTAGTGGTGTGGTGGAATTGCTGCAGGCGTATTGTACCACCTACCGCGGAGGTGACTGGTGGGATTTTGCAGCCAATACAAGCGGAGCACTGCTGGCTTCGCTCGTAGGCTGGATGGTGCAGCGCAGCACTCAGAGATAATCTACAATGCTGCTCAGTTTAATGCCGTTGGATCCTTTGATCAGGATGGTTTTACCTTGCGGCTTCTGCTGCTGTAGGGCGGTTATCAAAGCCGGGGCATCGGGATAGGTGAGGTAGGTGTGTCGGGTAGCGGCAAATTGGCTGCCTACCAGAATGACATCGGTAAACCGGCAACTTTCCAGGTAATCTATGATGGCCTGGTGTTCGGCCGCACTTTCTGCACCTAGTTCTCTCATATCGCCCAAAATGAGCATCTTTTGTTCGGCCTGCATGCGGTAGAAGTTGCCGATGGAGGCTTTCATGCTGGTGGGGTTGGCATTATAGGCATCGATGATGAGCAGATTATCGGCCGTCTGCTGCAATTGCGAACGGTTGTTGCGTGGGGTGTATGCTTGCAGAGCATGGTTAATCTTTTCGGGCTCTACCCGGAAGAAAGTACCCACGGTAATGGCTGCCAGTACGTTGCAGAAATTATATTCACCGATGAGGCGGGTATTTATCTGATAAGAAACAGCCTCTTGAGCCGACTGCCACTCCAAGGATAGATAGGGTGACTGTCCGATAACTCGACCGCTCACGGTATTCTCTTTTCCGGAACCATAGTATTGAATAGCCAGTCCGGTAGCCATGTTGGGTAAATAGGGGCTGTCGTGGTCTACGAAGACCGTGGCTTGACCGCGGGTTCTAAGGTAATCGAATAACTCTCCTTTGGTGCGTATCACCCCTTCCAATGATCCGAATCCTTCTAAATGGGCTTTCCCTACATTGGTAATGAGTCCGTAGTTAGGTTCTACAATGTCTACTAGTTCTTTGATATCGCCGGGATGGCTGGCCCCCATTTCGATGACTGCCAATTCATGGTTGGGCTGAAGCCGCAGTAATGTGAGTGGCACGCCGATATGGTTGTTCAGATTACCTTCTGTGAACAGTAAATTGTATTTTTCAGCCAATACAGCTGCTAACAGTTCTTTTGTAGTAGTTTTTCCGTTGGTACCGGTTATGCCGATGACGGGAATACCCAACTGTAGGCGGTGATAGTGGGCCAATAGCTGCAAGGTATGCAGTGCATGATCTACCAGAATATAGCGTGTATCATTTTGAGGCACGTATTCTTTTTCGTCTACGATGGCATAGCGGCAGCCGCTTTCCAGTGCTTTGGCTGCAAAAGCATTTCCATTAAAATGATCGCCTTTGAGAGCAATAAACAGTGAGCCCTCGGGGCAATGACGGCTGTCGGTAGTTACTCCGTGGCACTCCTTGAACAGCTGATAGATTGTTTCCAGTTCCATTTGATAGGGTTGTTTTTTTAATCGGGCAAAGATAGCATATCTTTTTTGCTTCTTTGTGACGGCTGAACCGCTTTTTTGCCTAAATTTGCAGAAGTATTGAAACTGAAATAGAAACGCTTATGCAATCATTGAAAGCCAATAACAATATAAACGTGAATGGTGCTTTGCTGGACCTTTCTTCTCCTTGTGTGATGGGTATTCTGAATGTGACACCCGACTCGTTTTATGCAGGTAGCCGGATGCAGACCGAGGCAGATATTGAGCACCGTACGCGGCAAATTCTGCAGGAAGGGGCAGCCATTATTGATGTAGGTGCTTACTCTTCCCGCGCGAATGCTGAACATGTGACACCGCAAGAGGAAATGGATCGTTTGCGTTGGGGATTACAGATACTTCGCCGCACGGCGCCCGATGCTGTGGTATCTGTAGATACTTTTCGTGCAGATGTGGCCCGTATGTGTGTAGAGGAATATGGGGTAGCTATTATCAATGATATAGCTGCCGGCGAAATGGATCCGGATATGTTTCGTACGGTAGCCGAACTGAATGTGCCTTATATCATGATGCACATGCAGGGTACGCCTCAAAACATGCAGTTGAACCCTCATTATGACAACCTGATGAAGGAGGTATTCCTTTATTTTGCTGAAAAGGTGCAGCGCCTGCGCGACTTGGGGGTAAAAGATATCATTCTGGACCCGGGTTTTGGTTTCGGTAAAACGTTGGAACATAATTATGAATTGTTGGCTCATCTGGAGGAATTCAGAATTTTTGAACTGCCTCTGCTGGTAGGTGTATCGCGTAAATCTATGATTTATCGTCTGCTCGACAGCACGCCTCAAGAGGCATTGAACGGCACCACGGTGCTTCATACCATCAGCTTGCAGAAGGGGGCAGATATTCTGCGCGTACACGATGTGCGCGAAGCGGTGGAAACCCTGCGGATTGTAGAGGCGATGCATCGCAATGCCTGCCATGAATAATTCCGTTTCTTTTTTTAACCATACATCTTTACTGCTGTGTTTATCGAATTTGGAATAAAAGATTTTATCGACATCTTGCTGGTGGCTTTCTTGCTTTATTATACTTATAAGCTGATGAAGGCTTCGGGATCTATCAATGTATTTACCGGAATTCTGGTATTTATTATGCTGTGGCTGATTGTGTCTCAGGTACTGGAGATGAAGCTGCTGGGGTCAATTTTCGATAAACTGGTCAGTGTGGGAGTGTTGGCTCTGATCGTATTGTTTCAAGAAGAAATACGTCGTTTCCTGCTAACGCTGGGTTCGCATAGCCATGCCAGTAGGTTGATCCGTTTCTTTACGGGTGGCGACAAGGAAGAAATGGGGCATGACGACATCATGCCTATTGTGATGGCTTGCATGAGTATGGGCAAGCAGAAAGTGGGAGCACTGATAGTGCTGGAGCATAATCTGCCGTTGGATGATGTGGTGCGCACCGGCGAGGTGATTGATGCCAATATCAACCAGCGTTTGATAGAAAATGTGTTTTTCAAGAACAGCCCGTTGCACGACGGGGCTATGGTGGTAAGCAAGAAGCGGATTAAGGCCGCAGGATGTATCTTGCCCGTGTCGCATAATTTGGATATCCCCAAGGAACTGGGACTTCGTCATCGGGCTGCCATGGGTATTTCGCAAGTATCGGATGCACATGCCATCATCGTATCCGAAGAAACCGGTGCCATTTCCGTGGCTTATAAGGGGCAGTTCTATTTGCGGTTGACTGCCGAAGAATTGGAAAGCCTGCTCACTAAGGAAGTATAGGGCTTACTGTCTGCAAATAGGAAAAGATACTTTTCCAGCGGGGAAAGTATCCTTTTTCCTTGTTTTTTGTACAGAAATGCTTAGTTTTCTGTACACTGTGTACAATATTACATGCTTTAGAATGATTTTACCTAGTGTGGTATGCTAAAGACTGCTACTTTTGTTCGCAATCTTCAAATCATGGAAAATATAATATTGTATGTCTAGAAAAACTTATAAAATAGTTTGTGTGGTTGGTTTATTACTAATCACTCAGTGGGTGTTGGCGCAGCGCGATACGGTGTCGCTAAATTTTGGTTGGCAGTTTCAACTGAATGATTCGGTGTTTAAAGAGTCGGTACAAACGGTAAATTTACCTCATGATTTTCAGATAGGTCAGCCTTGGATAGCTCCGGATAAGAATGAAAGACCTGACCACAGTGATATGGCTGCCAATGTAAGAAGCAGACTATCATCCAGAGGTTTCAAGGAAATGGGTGTAGGTTGGTACAGGAAGATGCTTCGTGCAGAAAAAGCCTGGCAGGGACAACGCATCGTGCTGGATTTTGGCGGCATCATGCTGGTGGGCGATGTGTATCTCAATGGAAAACGGATTGGTGGAACTGAGTATGGCTATGTGGGATTCGAATTGGATATTACCCACTTGATAGACTGGGATGCGGAGAATGAAATAGTGGTTCGCGCCGATACTCGCAATCCGGAGAATTCTCGTTGGTATACCGGGGGCGGACTAATTCGTGGGGTTAATCTTATTACTTACCCGAAGGACAGCTATTTCGTACGACACCCGTTGCACATTACCACGCAACTAGATGGTAAGGTGGCCATAGCAAGTGAGGTGTATATGGACGACAAGCAGAGGAAAGAGGCCGTGTTCTGCGCCCGTATTTTCGATGCGCAGGGGAATGAAGTGGCTGCTGGCCGTACTTGCTACCCATACGACCGCCGCCGCAAATTGCGCATCTATCAGTTGGACACTTTGCAAGTGCAACATCCTACGCTGTGGAGCTGTGAACAACCCTACCTTTATACGGCAGAGGTGACGCTCTATGGGAACGACGGACAGGTGCTGGATAAAGTGACCGAGCGTTTTGGAATACGTTCCATAGCATACGACCCTTCGTATGGATTTAAACTGAATGGAAAGAAAGTGCTGTTGAAGGGAATAGCCAATCATCACGACTTGGGAGCCCTGGGAGCGGCTGCTTATCCGCGCGGCATAGAAAAACGGATAAAACTGCTGAAGGATTTCGGATTCAATCATATCAGGGCATCTCACAATCCCTACAGCGAGGAGTTCTACCATCTGTGCGATGAATACGGTATATTGGTGGTGGATGAACTCTATGACAAATGGCTGACACGATATGCAGGAGGCAGAACGGACTGGATGAATCTGTGGCAATATGATGTGGTGGAGTGGGTGAAGGCACATCGGAACCATCCGTCTGTAATCATGTGGAGTCTGGGCAATGAACTGCAGACGTATGCCGACCTTCCTTTTAATGATTATGGGGTGACTCCGTATCGCCTGCAAAGGGAATTGCTGCATACGTATGATACTTCACGTCCGGTTACTGTGGCCATGCATCCACGGGGCCGCAGTTTCGAGACCGACAGTATTCCTTGTGAACTGGCTAAGATTACCGATATTCAGGCATACAATTACCGCTATATGTATTTCCCGGGCGATGGCAAACGCTATCCTTATATGAACTTTTATCAGAGCGAGGCCAATCGTTCGGCCATGGGGCCCAACTTCTTTGAAATGGACTTGAACCGGGTAATCGGTCTGGCATATTGGGGCATGATAGACTACATCGGCGAGTCAAGAGGATGGCCTGCCAAGGGATGGACGGACGGTGTGTTCGACAGGGCACTGAACCCCAAACCGCTGGCCTGGTTCCTGAAATCCATGTTTACGGATGAACCTGTGGTACATCTATCTGTGGTGGAAGACCGTACAGAAGATATGGTATGGAACGGTGTGCAGTTTACCGGTGATGTGATGACCGGTCATTGGAACCGCGAACCAGGAAAGGCCTATACGCTGTATGCCTATACCAATGCTGATGAGGTGGAATTGCTCGTCAATGGCAAAAGCCTGGGAGTAAAACCCAACGATAAGCGGAATCCTAAAACTCGCAATAAAATCAAGTGGGAGAATGTGGTGTATCAGCCCGGCAACATACAGGCCATAGCGCGTACCGACGGAAAGGTGGTGGCACGCTATAAGGTGGAAACTGCAGGGAAAGTGACGAAAATAAAACTGGAACCCGAGGCCATAAACTGGAAGGCCGATGGTATGGATTTGCAGCATATCCGGGTGACGGCAGTAGACAGCAAAGGACGGCAAGTGCCCATGGAGAATGGCAGCGTGTCGTTTACGGTAAGTCCGGGTGCTGAAATCGTGGCTGTGGATAATGGAGATATGACAAGCCATGAAATCAATACGTTGCCGCACATTCAGATGCATCGGGGAACTGCCCTCGTGGTTATCAGAGCTGGACATCAGCCGGGCAAGGTGCAGCTACGGGCAGAACTGAATTCTAAAAACGTGAATAAGAAAATAGCAGCTAAGTGTGAATTGACACTGCAGTAATCGGTAATTTTAAAATAGTCGGATAGAATGAAACGGATAATGAAACGGATGTTAGGTTGGCCACTCATGTTGGCTATGGTGGGGTGGCTGGCTGCACAGCCTGTGCAGGCCAAGGAGGTGTTTCCGGACGGAACGGAAATACCGGCTTGGTTTCGTGAAGCTACACCGCGTGCATTGAAACAATTGGGCAAACTGTATGATGTAACTGCCCATGGAGTGAAGAACGACAGTACATTGATGCAGACAGAGGCCCTACAGGCGGTAATCGATGAGGCTGCTGCCCAGGGAGGAGGTGTGGTGTATCTTCCGCAAGGTACTTTCTTGAGTGGTTCGTTGTTTTTCAAGCCTGGTACGCATCTGTATCTTGAAAAAGGAGCGGTGCTGAAAGGAAGCGATGATATCAGTGATTTTGCCTTGCTGGAAACCCGTATGGAGGGTCAGAACCTCACTTATTTTGCAGCTTTGGTCAATGCTTGCGGAGTAGATGGATTTACTTTGGCCGGAGAGGGTACTATTAACGGTAATGGCTTGCGTTACTGGAAATCGTTCTGGCTGCGCAGAAAGGTGAACAGAAATTGTACCAATCTGGAGGAATTGCGTCCGAGACTTGTGTTTATATCCGATTCGAAGGATGTTGAGTTATCAGGCGTTCGCCTGGAAAATTCTCCTTTCTGGACTACACACTTGTATCGTTGCCAGCGGGTGAAACTGCTGAATCTGGATATTTTTGCGCCGGCAGCTCCCGTCAAGGCACCCAGCAGTGATGCCGTAGATGTGGATGTGTGTACCGATGTGCTGATAAAGAACTGTCGCCTTTCCGTGAACGACGATGCAGTGGCCTTAAAGGGAGGAAAAGGTCCTTGGGCCGATCGTGATATGGTAAACAACGGCTCTAACCGTAACATTCTGATAGAGGATTGTGTGTACGGCTTCTGCCACAGTATGCTGACCTGCGGCAGTGAGTCCATACATAATCACAATATACTGATGCGAAGAATTCAGGTGGAGCAAGCACAGCGGGTACTGTGGTTGAAAATGAGACCCGATACCCCACAGCATTATGAATACATCACCGTGGAAGATATAAAGGGCAGTGCCAACAGTTTGCTGTACATCAAGCCGTGGACTCAGTTCTTCGATTTAAAGGGTAGAAAAGATATTCCTCTATCTTATTCAGACCATGTAACGCTGAGGAATATCCACCTGGATTGTAAGAAAGCTATCGATGTACAAAAGAATGAAGACCAGTATCGTTTGTCTGATTTTGTGTTGGAAAATTTACATTTAACTTCTGAAAAGGAATCAGATTCTTTATCGGGGTTGGTAAATGGATTGGTGATGAAGTCGGTGAATATAATACAGTAATCTTTTTTGTCAATTTGTATTGTCTGCTACCATGAAAAAAATATTCTTGACTATGGCTTGTGCGTGCTGTTGCTGCACGGCTTCTTGGGCTCAGTTCGGAAAATGTACTCCCTCGGAAAGATGGACTTATACGGACGCTCAGACTGGAAATGAAATTACAGTCTTGACCGATACTTTAAAGAATGACCGCTTCCTTTATCAGACCGACCCCATGTGGACGGCTGATGGTAAATATCTGTTGTTCCGTTCTTCCAGCAGAGGGGACGGAACCATGGTGGAACGTACGCAGCCCAATGGAGAAAAGAAAAAGTGGAAGCCTACCCAGATTTATTTTATAGAGATGGCTACGGGAAAAATCATTCAGGCTACAGAAGGGGCTGATTTAGGCAATGCTTTTTTGGCTAATCGCTCGAACAAGTTGTTTATCAGCCGCAATGAAAATCATCAATGGAAGTTGTATGTGATGGACTTGGACCGTTTCTTCGCAGATGTGGAGCATGATAAAGTAGGAAAACCGGCCAAGTATGAAAGACTGATTGGAATTTTCCCCGCGGAAATGGGGCGTCCGGGTGGCTATGCAGTAGATTGCATGGATGACTATGCTTATATTACCGTGGAACGTGAGGGTACTGAGGAGGAAAAGGAACGGATGATGAAAAATGCCTTCTTGCCTGAGACTAACCAGCCGGTAAAGATTAAGCCTACACTTTGTGGAATCAGAAAAATGAACCTACAGACTGGCGAAGTGACTAAAGTGATTGATACGGAATTTAAAGTGGGACATATACAAGCCAGCCGTTTTACACCGGGAGAAATCGTGTTCTGCAACGAGACTGGCGGTGATGCCCATCAGCGTATGTGGTATTGCACAGCAGACGGAAAAGTATTCAAACCTTTGTATAAGGAAACGGCTCTTGACTGGGTTACTCATGAGACGTTTGCCACTAAGGATTATGTGTATTTCAATATTCTGGGCTTCTTGCCCCGGTTGCGTAAGCAGGCAAACGGTATTTATCGTATAAACCTGCGTACGGATGATGTGGAGCAAATAGGACAGGTGGAAATGGAAAAAGACCGCTGTGCGATAGATGGACAACTGGTGGGAAGGGGCTTTTGGCATTGCAATGCCAGCCGTGACAACCGTTGGGCAGCGGGTGATACGTTTGGTGGAAATGTATGGATGATGAATGTAGCTACAGGTGAACGGCATTGGTTGGTGTCCGATACCAAGATGCGTCCCGACCATGCGCATCCCAGTTTCAGTCCGGATGGCACTAAGGTGCTTTTTCAGTCGGGACATTTTACCAACGGCAAACGGCTGAATCTGATGATGGTGGACATAACGAACTATGAATAACAAGTGAAAAGTGTATCCCTATAGCGGCACCGGCTGCCGGAATTCAAGGAAAATCTGATGCAATGAAATATAAAGTTAAGAGTTTGAAAGAAGCGGACAACGCTTTGTCGAGAACCCTTTTGCTCTTGTCATTTGTTTGGGTAGCCTGTATGGCTCAGGCACAGAGCGTCGGGGTGAGTGGACTGAATAAACGTCAGTTCAACAAATATTGGAAAGTAGAATCCGAGTCGCCCAACTATGAAGTGTCTTTTCGGGGAGATACGGTAGAAGTCGTATCTCCTAAGGGACTGACTCTTTGGAGAAAGGAAAAGATGGCAGGCAAGGTAACGATTGAATACGATGCTTGTGTGGTGGTGGAAAATGAAAACGACCGTCTGAGTGATTTGAATTGCTTTTGGATGGCTTCTGACCCGAAATATCCCGATAATCTCTGGAAGCGGGAGAAGTGGCGTAGCGGAATTTTTGTGAATTGCTATTCTCTGCAGTTGTATTATTTAGGTTATGGGGGAAATTACAATTCCACGACTCGCTTCAGGAGGTATACAGGCAACGAGCAAGGAGTTACGGATGCGCAGGCCAGGCCTGCTGTATTGTGCGAATATACCGATTCGGCTCATCTGCTGAAACCTAATCATTGGTATCACATCAAAATTACTAATGATAATAATCGCGTGAGTTATTACATCGACGGAAAGCGTCTAGTGGATTTTCGCGATCCTCAACCGTTGCAAGAAGGATGGTTTGGGTTCCGTACTACCTTGTCGCGCACACGCATAACCAATTTCAGGTATGAATCAGCTCCGTTACAGCCTCAGGAAGTGCCTTTGCATTGGGTTGGCGATGTGCCTCAAGCAGATAAACCGGTAAGTTTCGGTATTCCTTTCGCCCAAGGTGAATTGCTTTCAGGGCAGGGGCTGGAGTTGCGTACAGAGGATGGAAAGCACCTTCCTGTAGATACTTGGCCACTGGCCTACTGGCCGGACGGCTCGGTGAAATGGAGTGGTGTGGGAACAGTGATTCCGGCTGGAACGGCCAAACTTTCTGCGGTAAAGGGTGCAGGCAAGTCTTTTAAAAAGCAACCGCAGGATGTTGGCGTAATGGTAAAGGAAACGCCGCAAGGAATTCAGATTACTACCGGTGAGGTGACTGCCTTTATTCCCCGTCAGGGAGCGTATTTGCTGGATAGCCTGTTTTATCAGAAAACCAAGGTAGGAGAGAAAGTCCGGCTGTTTTGCCAGACCCAAAGCGAACCTTTACTGCCGTCTACTTCACAACTTACGTTTGATTCTTTTACCAGTATTCTACAGTCGGCAGAGGTAGAGCGTGTGGGAACGATGCGGGCATCCGTGAAACTTTCCGGTATGCATGGCAATTCTTCCGGACGTAAGTGGCTTCCGTTTGTGGTACGTCTTTATTTCTATGCCGGTAGCGAACAGGTGAAGATGGTGCATAGCCTGGTTTATGACGGTGATTCTTCCAAAGATTTTATCCGAAGTTTGGGCGTGCAGTTGGAGGTACCTATGCGTGAGGCTTTGTATAATAGGCACGTGGCTTTTTCTTGTGCCGACGGAGGGGTGTGGAGTGAACCTGTGCAGCCGTTGGTGGGGCGTAGAATATTGACTTGGGGAGATAAGCAAGGTAGCGGGCCGCTGATGCAACAGCAGCAGATGGAGGGAAAACGCATTCCTGCCTATGAAACTTTTGATGAGAAGAACCGGAAACTGCTGGACCATTGGGCTTCTTGGGATGGTTATCGGCTGTCGCAAGGCTCGGCTGATGCATTCTCTATCCGTAAACGTGCCAATGCCAACAATCCTTGGATAGGAACTTTCTCTGGCACACGGAGTGAAGGCTATGCTTTTGTGGGAGATGTGTCCGGCGGAATGGGGCTGGCTTTGCACGATTTCTGGCAGTCGTATCCGTCGGCTCTCGAAGTGTCTGATGCCAGACAAGAGAAGGCCTTGCTTACCGCCTGGCTATGGAGCCCTGATGCAGAGCCGATGGATTTGCGCCATTATGATAACGTGGCTCATGATTTGAATGCCAGCTATGAAGATGTACAAGAGGGGTTGAGTACACCTTACGGCATTGCACGTACACATACCTTAACTCTGGTGCCTCAGGGTGGCTATCAGGGAAAGGCTGATTTCGCACGGAAAGCTCATTCTGTCACAGCATTGTCTGTACTGCTGCCTACTCCGGAATACTTGCATCGGCAGGAAGCTTTTGGCATATGGAGTTTGCCGGATAGAACCAATGCTTTCCGTTCTCGGGTAGAAGACCGTCTGGATGCCTATATCGACCTTTATCAGAAGGCGATAGAGCAGAATAAGTGGTATGGTTTTTGGAATTACGGAGATGTGATGCATGCTTATGACCCTGTTCGCCATAGCTGGCGTTATGACATTGGTGGATTTGCCTGGGACAATACTGAATTGGCTTCCAATATGTGGCTTTGGTATAATTTCTTGCGGACGGGCAGAGCGGATATTTGGAAAATGGCCGAAGCAATGACCCGACACACGGCCGAAGTGGATGTGTATCATATAGGGCCGAACGCAGGACTAGGCAGCCGTCATAATGTAAGCCATTGGGGCTGTGGAGCTAAAGAGGCACGTATCAGCCAGGCTGCCTGGAACCGGTTTTATTATTACCTCACTACAGATGAACGCTGTGGTGACCTGATGACTGAGGTTAAAGATGCAGATTTGAAATTGTACACGCTCGACCCTATGCGTTTGGCTCAGCCCCGTGAAATGTATCCTTGTACGGCTCCGGCCCGTTTGCGTATCGGGCCTGATTGGTTGGCCTATGCAGGTAACTGGATGACTGAATGGGAACGTACGGGCAATCTGAAATATCGCGATAAGATTCTAACAGGGATGAAAAGTATCGCAGCCTTGCCCAATCGTATTTTTACCGGGCCGTTGGCTTTGGGGTATGATCCTGCAACGGGGATAATTACCACTGAATGCGACCCCAAATTAGAAACTACCAATCATTTGATGGCTATTATGGGGGGATTTGAGGTGATGAACGAAATGATGCGGATGATTGACTTTCCGGATTGGAGGGATACTTGGCTTGATTTTGCTTTGCACTACAAACAGAAGGCATGGGAGTTGAGAAAGAACCGTTTCCGTATTTCCCGTTTGTTGGGGTATGCTGCGTATCACACCTGTAATTTCCGGCTGGCTCACGAGGCTTGGACAGACTTGTTCACACGCTTGGAACATACACCGGCTCCTCTGTTCAGGGTAGAGAAAGTGTTGCCTCCGGAAGTGCCTGCACCACTGGATGAATGTAAAAGTATCAGTACCAATGATGCTGCTCTGTGGAGTCTGGATGCCATCTATATGCAGGAAGTGATTCCTATGGCGGATGAATGATTTCACTCTTGTATAAAAGTGAGAGATATTGGGATAGAACTATAAACGGCACTGCCGTTTATAGTTTGCAAACCAGTATCTGAGTGTAGGTTGCAGGCCTTTTCAGA
>Mya_p2__coassemble_669_pt1 | contig 30670 bp, 29 predicted proteins | sample Mya_p2__metabat2_high_PE_003 | metagenome-assembled genome bin Mya_p2
CTATGTTGGCTAATATGGCGTGTTCTTTGATTAAGCACAAAAGAATCACTACGACCGTTGCAAAGGCTAAAGCTCTGAAGAAGTTTGTTGAGCCGCTGATTACAAAGTCAAAGAATGACACAACAAATTCTCGTCGTGTAGTATTTAGCAATTTGCAAGATAAATATGCTGTAACTGAGCTGTTTAAAGAAATCTCTGTTAAAATTGCCGATCGTCCGGGTGGTTATACTCGCATTATCAAGACTGGTAACCGTCTTGGTGACAATGCAGAAATGTGCTTCATTGAGCTCGTTGATTATAACGAGAACATGGCTAAGGACAAAGTTGCTAAGAAAGCTACTCGTACCCGTCGTTCAAAGAAAAACAATGCTACTGAGGCTGCTCCTGCTGCGGAAGAAGTTGCTGCAGTTGAAGAAGCTAAGGCAGAATAATTCAACTATTCTTTTTATAAATAAAGTCGTCCCAGTGATGGGGCGGCTTTTTTTGTATCTTTATGAATCCGCATAATTGTTGTAACCATCTATTTTTCCACATAACACCATAAGCACCTCATTTCTGAGGTGTTATAGTTTTGATAAAAATAATAAATGATTGGATTTAACTTTTATTTATTGATATAACAGGGTAATAAGCGAGTTTTATCCACAGGATTTCCTGCAAGCTTCTGTATGAGCTCACCCAGATACCAGCGCATAGTTACCCCATTCATGTCACAACTTTCCGATACAGAGAACATGAAGGCATAATCAAATGCAGAATCTTCACTACCTATATTTAGGCAGTTTTTAAGATTCAGTTTGATATGTCTCATCATCTGTTCAGCCAAATTGTTTGAGATTTCCAGATTCCCATCCTGAAGAATCCTCTCCATGGCCTTCCATTCGTTCTTCATATATTTCAAAGCCCGAACAGTAAGCACACCCAATTTAGAGAATTTGTTTCTGGCTAAAGATTCAAACTTATCCTTGATCCTCCCCATGATTGGCTTGGTATGTTTAAGTCTTCTCTTCAACCGTTCTTCAGAACTTTCACCTAGTTTTTTACTTTCATATTCTTGAGCAAACATCCGCCCTACTTCATCAATGAACCACATGATCAATTCTCGGTGTTCATCCAACGCATCAACCAAGTACCTTCGGATATGAGTAAGACAAGATGAACGCAATTGCCGGGGATGTTCCTCATTGTCATACACCTTATAGACTACATATCCATCAGTAGTAAAGAATCCGATAAACTTATCAAGATACTTTCTGATAGCCTTAAAGCCGCGACTTCCAGACTCATACACAAACCATACGAGTTTCATCACATTAGCTTTAATACCCCAAAAGTACTTTGAGCGATAATGGCGATTACCATTTTCATCCTTTACTCCCACAAGTCCAGGTGTTTCATCAATCATCCAGTTGTGAGCCTGACAAATTGTATCCTCCCAAACCTGTTTCATTTGCTTCCGCAAATAGGTTATTACCTTATGAACGATCACACCTAATGTTTTATCGTTCATTTCAAGTCCCATGTGTGAAAGCTTCTCACAGATTTTAGTGAATGGAGTATTATAACGAAAATGCTCTGTCAGGATGTACACAATCATTTCAAGATCAAAAGGGCAACCTTTTATCAGACGATCATTTTCCTTGGTCAAGATTTTGCCAACTCCTGGGATATAGACCGAAGCAACTTGATAAAAATGCTCTTCGTAATGTTCTGGTATCCGTACTAATTTCCTATACCACCAAGAATCAATCTTCCCATCCCTCATGATGTACTTACCGCCAGCAGGCATCGTAAAATACTCATCTAAATAGTGATATTGAGGACTGGAAGTATAGGGCTTATTCTTTGCATAATCTGTACGTTGGCTACGACCATCTTTCTTTCTCGCAGTCTTATTAGTAGAGTTTTCATGCTGCTTATCATTAGCTGACACGTTTTCCTCAGATGGATGATTGGCAACAGAACCATTGTCCAATTGATCTGGATAATCATTCTTTTCTTCCTCTCGGGTAACTTCCGATCCACTTTTCAGCAGTTTTTGCTGCTCGGACGAGCGTTTCCAAAGTTGTCTTTTTCTAAAAGATGCCAAAGCACGAGCTTCCGCTTCACTCAACTTTAAATGATCGAGATTGGATGTCAAAACTGTTATTTGATCAGTAAGTTTTGAAATTTGCCTATTGAGCATAGATGTATGAAGATTATGCTCTTCGAACACCTGTTTCAAATTAGCCTGATGTTTATCTTGCAAATCACGAATCTCCTGTTTATGACGATCTGACTGTTCAACCAACTGCTGTTTATAGAAGGACTTTAAATCATCCATTTGAGATTTAAAGAACTGCCGGTCCTCTTCTCGCTGACGATTGAAGTCGGCACGCAATTCAGCATCGTGAGCGACAAGGTCTATCTGCCCACGATTGGATTCTGAAAGCGCATCCTTAAGACGGGCTATTTCAGCATAGGCCAAACGCAACTTCATATCATCATTCATGGACATAAAGTTACTAAAATCTTCTGACATAAACAAAAAAATTAGAAACTATTTTACTGATATTCAAACGATTAGATACTATACAGCATCGTTTATTATCTTCATTTTCGTCACTTGAACGCCTTCTGTTAAAGTAACAAAGTCACTCCAGCAAATTCGACAATATGAACATAATTCGTCAAATACAGGCATAAAAAACTTATCCTCGTCCAAGCGAATTTTGGTCAGTTCAAATCTTTTATGCCCTCTATATAGAATTTTCATCTTACGCAAATCCTTAGAAAGGAAAATGTAGACATTTCCTTCTAAAAAAGGGTCTATTTTCATCTGAGTTCGAACCACATCTGACAAAGAATCAATATCCTTACGCATATCCATGGGAGATGCATAAAAATAATATTTCTGGCTACTGGTAAACGACAACATATCAGCAAACAATTTTATGTAATAGAGCACAGATTTCATCAACATCTGTTTCCTGCATGGAAAGCTGCATTCCATTACTGAATGATACATTGAGGTTAACAATCGTATAAGTCTTTAAGATAGGAGAATCTTCTTTTTCTTGCGGTGGAACTGCATGTTCAGAAGATGATTGATTTGAAAACACTGCTTCAACAAAATGGCTTTCATCGGCAGCACAACCAACTTTGGATTTTTGGTCCCAAAACACTTTCCGATAATACCGAACAACACTGTTATAGGGATAACCTGAATCTTCACAAAACTTTTTCAGCCCGATATTACCATGATAAGTTTCATACTCCCGGATAATAGCAGCAAAATCCCATTGCCTTTTCTTTTTTTCTTCCATAAGTACCTAATTAAATTGATTAGGCACAAAGGTTGAAATAATATTCTAAATACCTAGGCGGAGAAATAGACGGTTACATAATTGTTAAAACTTGTATGTTTTTCGTTGAGTTATTTTTGAATTATCTATATTTGTCCTCATTATGCGGCTTTGGATTGTTTTTATAGGTCTATTGTTGTTTATTTGTTCTTCAGTGACAGATGCAACTTGTTTTTCTGCGACCGATACTGTTGTGGATAGAGTCGATGCTATGCCGCAAGTTCAAGTAGAAAGCCGATCCGATGTAGTTGACCGATTGGCTGCATTTGACGTTGATAGCTTTGCTGAGTTGGGCGGAGTGTTGACGTCTTCTTCCTTTTCTTCTTTCTTTCGATTGCATCGTTATCACTATTCTGAGAAGTATTGTGCCTTACAATCAATGCTTCGATCTTTGTCTTCCAGACTGTTTGATCTGTGCGTCTCTCGCCTTAATATCAGTTCATTTTCTATCTTCTATCGTTGTCATCCGGTGTGTCAATATTACATTTTCACACTAAAGCGTATTTTGATTTAGTGGTTAGCTTTATCAGATTTATTTTGGTTGTGTATCATCTTTGATGCATTAACTAATGTTCTATAATACTAATTATTAACTATCATATATACGATTTTTATGACAACAAATACTATTGAACCTACTATCTTTGCATCTATTCATCCGCAAGTTGTAAAACGAATTAGTCTAAGAAAGTTGCTTTTTTCGTTTAGCATGCTTTTCCTTGGTTGTATTCTTTTCCTTGGTGTGTTTATGATTACTGATAAGTCATCTACCCTTAGTATGGCTTGTATGGTAGCTGGTAGTGTCTTTCTTTTGCTTGGTATTTTCCGCTTATTTTGGAAATCTCAAGATCTGTTTTATTCACCGACTGGCAGTGTAGTCAGTCAAGCTTGTTTTTTCTTTCATTTAAAAGATTTATCGACGTTGTCGCAAGTCATTGCGGATAAACAGTTCGGCGGATATAATGACATATCTACTCTAGATTCCGGAAATGTCAGACTTGATGCGCTCTTGTCTAATGATCATCGTTTTGTAGCTCTTCAGCTTTTTCAATTTGTTCCTTACACTTACACGCCTGTTACTTCGGTGCTCTATTTTACGGATGATGATGCACGGTCTGTTTCTGTTTTCTTGAAACACTGTTCAGAGCGTGCATAAGTTGTCTTACATGAATTGGTTTCTATTTCTGTAAACTTTAGGTTCTTTGTTTCATCTTATTTATAGTGCTGCTTTCCCTATTATAAAATGAAATGAAGAACCGCTTTTTTCTGTTGAATGCTTGTTTGCATAGGATAAAAATACTACCTTTCGCTCCAAATTGTATCATTACCGATCGGAGTGAAAATGAAAAAACTATGTTTGTTTTTGTTCTTGGGGCTCTGCTTGCTACCTTGTGTAGCTCAGCAGGTGTTGTATCCCAATTTGAAAGCCCTTATGGCATGTTCTGGTGACACTGTCACTATTCTGAAGGTAGAGAAACGCAGCATGAACCAGATCTATTTAACCGGAGGTGCAGATTATCGGATTGAAGCCAAAGATAATCCTGGTCTCAGTCGGTATATTCGTTCACGCTGTTATGCTGTACAAATGGACAGTTCTTGGTTTGTCAATTGCAGAAAGATGCGGTATAAGCGTTATCGTTTTGGACAATGGTATGCTCCTGCGCTATGGGTACGTGGAAAACTATATTTTTCTGCTCAACCTTTAGGGCAAGTAGCTGCAGGTACTCTGACATCCTCCGATGCTGCTAAGTTGGGTGGCGAAGTGGGGGATGCGTTAGCAGCTTCAGGTTTAGTACACGAACGTGTTTATTACGAGATTGATCCCGAAACAGGTCGTTCGGAGTTTGTAGGGCATGATAAGATGCTTCAACTTCTCTCCGATTTTCAACCTGCGTTAAAACAGCAGTTTATGCAGGAAACAAGCGAGTCTGCCGAGGTTATCGGACATTATCTCAAGGCTATTTCACGTTGACTTTTCCGGATTTGTATTTCTGTCGTCTTGGTGTAATTCATCATGAAGGCATGCCACAACAGTATGTTGGCATGCCTTCATGATGAATTGCTATGGCGAAAGTCAGTTTAGCATCAGACTCATGTGTGGATGCAGCGGTGCTAACAATTTTCTGCTCAATTCGCCGACGGTGTATGAGATATACGATTCAGTAAATGGGAGATTACTATGTTTGCATTGCCCTTGTGTTAGCATGTAATACCCATTGTTCATCGGAATTTGTTTATCTTCTATCTGAAGATGTAGTTCTAGATTCTGGTGCTTTTGTGCATAAATCTGTAATACCTTGTGTACTTGTAAGATACGGGCCATACCTAGCAGTCGGCTGCTATCCACTGTATCCGCAGTGGAGTAAGATGTAGTCAAGGTTATTTCCGATGCTTGATGAATGTGGTAGATATACTGTAGCAACCGTACCTCAGATTGAGGATCAATCGCTAATAATTCTTCTATCCGCCAGTTGTCGGTTGTTGTAGGCGTTGCAAAAGCTACAGCCTGTATGCGCCCCCGGCGTTTCAGTATGTACGTATGTCCACCATCTAACAGTTGCGAGGCATAGACCACTTGTAAGTCTTCTGAGGAGTGTAGTACGCTGCAGTCGTATTGTTTTTTATAGACCTTATCCATCCACTGCGTTATTTCCTCTAATTCTTCTTCATTTTTGATACAAGTTACTTCTTCATCAGGTTGAAGATTATGTAGCTCTGCGCTATGATTCTGATGCACCATATCGTATGTCTGAAACACCGGTGCGTAACCAATGCGGGCATAATAATCAAATAACCATGGTTCTGCCGGTATCAAAGTAGTAAAGGCGCTACCCCTCTGAATCATGGTTTCCAATGCTTGCTGTAATAATGTTGACATCAGTCCTTGATTGCGGAAATCGGGGTGTGTGCAGGCACCAGAGATATAATTCATGGGCACTACTGTATCATAAAAAGACATAGGGTAGGGCAGAAGTTGCAGTGCTGCCACCACCTGCCCTTTTCGTTCTATTGATAGATTTCTTTCATCCCTATACCTTTTCTCAAAGTACAGTTCGGTAAATGCGATGCTGTCCTGGAAACAAAGTTGCCATAAATGTTTGGTTTGTTCTTTTATCGTAGCCATGTGTTTTACCATTTGATAGGTGCAACAGGTTCTGTCTTTAAGCAAGCACTGAATTTTTCTAGCAGTAAGGCTGGGTGATAAGATAATTTGGCTTTACGCAGTCCTTCTATACCCAGGTCTTCTTCTCGGTTCACGTAGGTGAACGATTCCGGCAGATGGTTGGCAAATTCATAGTTTATCATAGCATAAGCACCTTCTATAGCCGTATCTGCTTTTTCTACATGTACGCCAAAAGTATCTTGGTTTATGGGCATTCCGAAGCTGAAGGCTATGGTTTTACCGTTTACTTGTAGCATGCCTCCGCTCAGTCCCAGTTCGTCGAAATGGTGTAGTGCATATACCAGGGCTCTTCGTTCGTTTCCGGTGCCTTCATGTTGGTCACAGTGATTTGCCAAACACCATTTGGCCTCCAGATCCAGGCATTCTTGTATGTTATTGTGGGTAATAGGCAGATACTGATAGTCTGGATAAGTCTTTTTGAACCGGTTGACGTGATTTCGTTTGGGCTGTAATTTTTTGCCAGCCAGTGTAGCCAGATCGCTGCGCAGATAAAGATAGTCGGCATAGTCGCGGTTGGCAGTAAATTCAAAGGTCTCCGGCATCAGTTTTTCCAGTTCTGCGCACATCTCTGTGCAGATGCCCAGCATGCAGAAAGGTTGTTTTTCTTGGTGAGCATCATCTATCAGTGCTTCAATGACACTTTTTAGGTTTCCTTGTCCGATGGGCATCATATAGACCAGTTCACCAGCTGCCCAAAATTTGATAAGAAGAAAATCTTCCAATATAGCAAACTGGGTATCATATAAGAAGCGCCAACTACACAGGTTAGAAAACGAGAGATCGCAGTTGCGCTGGTTGCTTCGTAGAGTGAAAGAACTGATCACTTCTTTATCTTGAGGAGTGATGTCTTTAAATGCAATCATGAATTTGTGTGTGTAGTGTGAATAATCAGTTAAATGATTCCTAACCAACTGAGCAGTGTAGGGGTAAGCAAGGCGGTGAAGATACCGTTGAGCGTCAGTGCCAGACTGGCAAATGCGCCGTATTTACGGCTTATATCCATAGCGGCCGAGGTGCCTACAGCGTGTGAGGCCGCCCCCAATGAAAGACCTTGGGCCATGGGACTTTGTATGCGGGTAAGGTGCATCATTTTGAAGCCGAGGATACCCCCCAGCAGTCCTACACATACCACTACCGCTGCCGTCAGCGAAGGAATTCCTCCCAATGAATCAGCTACTTCCATTGCTATCGGCGTAGTTACCGATTTAGGTGCCAGCGAGACGATGATTTCGTTCGAAGCTCCCATCAGTTTGGCTATCAGTACTACAGATATCACTCCTACCAAGCAGCCGGCTAGCTGTGAAAGTACGATGGGAAGAATCTGCTTTTTGATAGTTTCCAGCTGCAGGTATAGAGGCACTCCCAATGCCACCACGGCAGGTTTCAGCCAGAATTCTATCAGATGTCCCGATTCATTGTAAGTTTCGTAAGAGATACCTGTCAGTTTAAGAAATAGAATTAATACAGCAATGGTTATAAGGATAGGGTTTAGCAGTAAGATACCCGTTTTTTTCTGTAGGCATTTGGCCAGAAAGAACACGCCGAACGTAGCAGTCAGCAGGAAGAAATTGTTAGATAGAAAGTTCATTTGTCTTTATGGTTTAATGAGCGGTGACGAAAATATTTATGTAATAGCTGATGCACCCATCCGGTAATCACCAGTACCAGCAGTGTGCTGACGAGAGTGGCTACGAGGATGGGCCAGAATTCCTTGGCTATAAGATCAAAATACAGCATCAGCGCAATGCCGGGTGGAACAAAGAAAAAACCCAGATTGGCTACTAGAAAGTCGGACATGCCCTGTACCCAGTGCAGTTTAATCCAACCCAATTTTAAGAACAATGTGAGCAGAAGCATACCGATGATGCTGGAAGGTAGCTGAATTCCCGTGAGATATACAGCCAGCTCACCCAGAGCTAAGCATCCGAAAAGGATAGCGCATTGACGAATCATAATGTTATACCTATTGAATTATTGGTTGAAAACGGGTGCAAATTTACGTATTCTTATTAGTCTTTGCTACATTTGTTTTCCATATAATAACATTATTTACATCTATAGGTTGAAAATTATAAAAGAAAATAAATGTTAAAGAATCCAATAATTGAGATTTTACGTAAAAATACCCCATAATTGCAATGTAGATATTGCAAAATTATATACTTTTGCACTGTGAATGACATGTGAAGAAGGATTTATCATACACAACTTAATATATCATGCAAAGATTAATTAACGAAATTGTTGAGCGCGCCAAAGCGAACCGCCAACGCATCGTTCTTCCTGAAGGAACAGAAGAACGTACATTAAAGGCTGCCAATCAGATTTTGACAGACGGAGTTGCTGACTTGATTCTTATCGGTAATCCTGCCGAGATAGAGGCTTGTGCCAAAGAGTGGGGATTGGGTAATATCAATAAAGCAACTATTATTGATCCTGAAAATCATCCTAAGAAAGAAGAGTATGCACAGTTACTTTGTGAATTGCGCAAGAAGAAGGGCATGACTATCGAGGAAGCTCGTAAGTTGGTTCTCGACCCTTTGTATTTAGGCTGTTTGATCATAAAGAATGGCGATGCTGATGGTCAGTTGGCAGGTGCTCGTAACACGACAGGCGATGTGCTCCGTCCGGCTTTGCAGATTATCAAAACTTCTCCGGGTATCACTTGTGTATCAGGCGCTATGCTGCTGTTGACTCATGCACCTGAGTATGGTAAGAACGGTGTCTTGATGATGGGTGATGTGGCCGTAACTCCCGTGCCCGATGCTGCTCAGTTGGCTCAGATTGCAGTTTGTACAGCGCGTACTGCCCAAGCAGTAGCTGGTATCGACCCGAAGGTGGCTTTGTTGAGCTTCTCTACAAAGGGTTCTGCCAAGCATGAAGTGGTAGATAAGGTTGTGGAAGCTTTAGGTATTGCCAAGGAGTTAGCCCCCGAATTGGCTATCGACGGTGAATTGCAGGCCGATGCAGCTCTGGTTCCTGAAGTAGGTTCTAGCAAAGCACCGGGTTCGGCTATTGCTGGTCATGCCAATGTATTGGTTGTACCTAGCTTGGAGGTAGGTAATATCTCTTATAAGTTGGTTCAGCGTTTGGGACATGCAGATGCCATTGGCCCTATCTTGCAGGGTATTGCTCGTCCGGTCAATGATTTGTCTCGTGGTTGTTCCATCGAGGATGTTTACCGCATGATTGCTATTACTGCCAATCAGGCTATTGCAGCAAAAGAAATCAAGTAACCTTCAATCGATATAGATATGAAAATTTTAGTTTTGAATTGTGGAAGTTCTTCCATCAAGTATAAGTTGTTTGACATGGACAGCCAGTCTGTCATTGCTCAGGGTGGTATTGAAAAAATCGGTTTGCCCGATTCTTTCTTGAAACTTACTTTGCCCAATGGCGAGAAAAAGATTCTGGAGAAGAACATTCCTGAACATACAGTAGGTGTAGAATTTATTCTGGACACTTTGGTAAGTGCCGAATACGGTGCAATCCAGTCTGTAGATGAAATCAATGCCGTAGGTCACCGTATGGTACACGGTGGTGAAAAGTTCAGCGAATCTGTATTACTTACTCCGGAAGTACTCGAAGCTTTCACCGCTTGCAATGATCTGGCTCCGCTGCACAATCCTGCCAATTTGAAGGGTGTACGTGCTATTGAAGCTATTTTGCCCAATGTACCTCAGATTGGTGTGTTCGATACAGCTTTCCATCAGACCATGCCCGACTATGCATACATGTATGCAGTACCTTATGAATTGTATCAGAAGTATGGTGTGCGTCGCTATGGCTTCCATGGAACTTCTCATCGCTACGTTTCCAAGCGTGTGTGTGAATTCTTGGGTGAGTCGGCCGAAGGAAAGAAAATCATTACTTGCCACATTGGAAACGGTGGTTCTATCTCGGCTATCCAGGATGGAAAATGCATGGATACCAGTATGGGACTTACTCCGCTGGAAGGCTTGATGATGGGTACTCGCAGTGGCGACATTGACGGAGGAGCCATTTCGTTCATCATGGAGAAAGAAGGACTCGATGCTGCCGGTATATCCAATCTGTTGAATAAGAAGAGCGGTATTCTGGGTGTGTTTGGCGAATCAAGCGATATGCGCGATTTGGATACAGCTGCAAAGGCTGGAAACCCCAGAGCTATTCTAGCAGAGAAGATGTATTTCTATCGCATTAAGAAATATATTGGTTCATACGCAGCTGCTTTAGGTGGTGTAGACACTATCGTATTTACGGGTGGTGTAGGCGAGAACCAAAGTTCTGCTCGCTGGGAATCTTGCAAAGGATTGGAATTCATGGGTGTGAAGTTGGATGCTGATAAGAATAACGCTATCCATGGCGAAGAAGCTGTGATTTCTACACCGGATTCTAAGGTAAAGGTAGTCGTTATTCCTACCGATGAGGAACTGATGATTGCTTCAGATACATTGGCTATTTTGAATAAGTAATACTTAGAAAATATACCATTTTTGTGTGGCGCGGATTGCGCAGAAACGAAAGAAATAGCATTCTTTTGTTTCTGTGTGACCCGCGCTTTTATTATTTAACGGATTCGTTACATCTCTTCTTACTAAAATACATTATCTTTGTTCGGCTAATTTTTTAATTTACTAATTAACTTGGAACTGATATGAAAAGATTATCTTATTTATTACTGTTTGTCTTGCTGGCAGGCATGGCTTCTGCGCAGACAGCCAAGTATGTGTTTTATTTTATTGGCGATGGTATGGGAGTGAATCAAGTCAACGGTACAGAGATGTATCTGGCTGAACAAGAAGGCCGCATCGGTGCCAAGTCCTTGCTGTTTACTACCTTTCCGGTGGCCAGTGTGGCAACTACTTTTTCCGCTACCAACTCAGTGACCGATTCTTCGGCTGCCGGTACGGCTTTGGCCACTGGTTCCAAGACATACAACGGTGCCATTGGCATGGACGATCAGAAACAGCCGCTGCAGAGTGTAGCTGCTCAGGCCAAAGCTGCTGGCAAGAAGGTGGGAGTAGCCACTAGTGTAAGTGTAGACCATGCCACTCCGGCCGCTTTCTATGCACACCAGCCCGATCGTGATATGTATTATGAAATTGCTACCGACTTACCTAAAGCAGGTTTTGATTTCTATGCAGGCGGTGGTTTTCTGAAACCTACCACTACGGCCGATCAGAAGGAAGCTCCTAGCATTTTTCCTATCATTGAGGCTGCCGGCTATACCGTTGCTCGTGGCTTGCAGGAATATCAGTCCAAGGCAGCAGAGGCTGGTAAGATGGTGCTGATTCAGAAAGAAGGGGCAGCTCCCGACTGTCTGCCGTATGCCATCGACCGTCAAGAGGGTGATTTGTCATTGGCAGAGATTACGCAGAGTGCTATTGATTTCTTGACCAAGGGCAAGGATAAAGGATTTTTCTTGATGGTAGAAGGTGGTAAGATTGACTGGGCTTGTCACGGCAATGATGCGGCTACTGTTTTTCATGAAGTAGTCGATATGGACAATGCCATCCGTGTGGCCTATGAGTTTTATAAGAAACATCCCAAAGAAACTCTTATTGTGGTAACTGCCGACCATGAAACTGGTGGTCTGGGCTTGGGTACCGGACCGTATAAGTTGAATCTGAAAGTATTGGATGCACAGAAGCAATCGCAAGACGAGTTGTCGCGTGCCATTACCAATCTGCGTCGCATGCGTAAGGTTATCAATTGGGAAGAGATGAAAGAATTCCTGGGTGAGAAAATGGGATTCTGGAAAGAACTTCCGCTGAACTGGGAACAGGAAAAGATGTTGCGCGATGCATATGAAGATTCTTTCGTAAAGAAGCATGTAGTCTTTGAAGAGAGTTTGTATGCCAAGACTGAACCGCTGGCAGTGGCGGCCAAGAAAGTGATGAGTCAGCTGGCTTACCTAGGTTGGTGCAGTGGCGGCCATTCAGCCGGTTATGTGCCTGTATATGCTATCGGTGCCGGTTCTAAACTATTTATGGGCAAGATGGACAACACCGAGATTTCGAAGCGTATAGCCAAGGCAGCGCGCTATTGAGAAGTATTGCATGGATAAGATAAAAGAAAAGTTGAGAAGCAGGCGGGAGCAGCTTCTCAACTTTTTTATTTTTAGACTTTGTATGCTGGATTACAGAAAGGTTTCCCCCTCTACATACGATTCCAGAAAGAGGTTTTCCCCATCGAATACGGCATACGTGAAATGGTGAATCCAGTCGCCCAGAATGAGGATGCGGGCTGTGCGGCTCAGCATCAAATCCAGCTCGATGTGTCGGTGCCCATACAAGAAATAATTGATGGTGGGGTGATTCTTCAGGTATGCTTTGGTGTAGCGCACCAAGTGTTCCTGGTCTTCGCCCATGTAGGGCGGTTCCTTGCCGTCTACCCGTTTCAGTCGGCTGTGTTTAGCCCAAGCCAATCCAAAGTCTATGCTCCAGCGAGGATGCAGGGCAGAAAACAGGCATTGCAGGGTGCGGCTATGAAACAGGTATCGTAACACCTTGAATTTCTTGTCCGGATCGCCTAGTCCGTCGCCGTGCGCCAAGTAGAATTCCTTGCCGTAGATTTCGGTGGTCAGCGGCTTGCGGTGTATTATCACGCCACATTCTTTCGTCAGATAATCTCCACACCAGATGTCGTGATTGCCGGTAAAGAAATGCACTTCCACTCCTCGGTCGGTCAGTTCGGAGAGTTTTCCCAAAAAGCGGGTATAACCTTTGGGTACCACCGTCTTGAACTCGTACCAGAAGTCGAACATATCTCCCAGCAGGTACACGGCAGCAGCTTTGTCTTTTATGCTGTCCAGAAAATTGACCAGCCTCCGTTCTTGCGTGCGGCTGTGTTCAATGGCGCGCGAGCCCAGGTGTGCATCCGACAGGAAATATACATTTTTCATAAGCGTAGTATTTTAGGGGTTCTTAGAGGAAACCCAGTTCAAGCTTGGCTTCTTCACTCATCATGTCTTTGTCCCATTCAGGTTCAAACACCAGATTGATGGTGGCTGTGTGAACCCCTTCAATGGATTCTATTTTGATGCGCACATCTTCCATGATGAAGTCGGCTGCCGGACAGTTGGGCGCTGTCAGCGTCATATCGATGGTAGCATCGCCGTTGTCGGCCACTTCAATTCTGTAAATCAATCCCAAGTCGTAGATGTTGACCGGTATTTCCGGGTCGTACACCGTCTTGAGCATGGCTACAATCTTCTCTTCTATTTCAAATTTGGTCATAACTTTCTTTTATGGTTTGGTGGACAAAGCTAGAAATTTTAATTGAAACCACAAAAAAGAACGGCAGCGAAAGGCATATGTTTTCCTTTATGGCTGGGCTTTCATCGGCAGGGTTACTTGAAACAGGTTGCTGGGGCGGTGTTCTTGTAGGATGATAGCCGTGAGTTGCTGCACTATTTCGGGATATTTCGCAGCCACGTCCCGGTCTTCATGCAGGTCGGTGGCCAGGTTGTACAGATGAGGGATACCTTCTTTCACCACCAGCTTCCAGTCGTCCATACGTACCCCTATCTGATTGGTTTCGTGGAATTCCCAGTACAGAAACTCGTGCCGTACCTGTTGCTCGTCTTTTCCCAGCAGGGTAGGGGCAAAGGACAGTCCGTCGAAGCAGTCATCCGGATTGGCTTTATTCAGATATTTTCGGGGGAATTTCCGGTCGCCTATCAATTCGCAGAACGTGGGTATCACATCGTAAAAGGCCAGTTGGTGAGGGTTCACGGTGCCGGGTGTAATGTGCCGGGGCCAGCGGGCGATGAAAGGCACCCGTATCCCTCCTTCGTGGCACTGCCGTTTCAGTCCGCGCAGTTGTCCGTCGCGGCCAAAGAATTCCGGGTCGGCTCCCCCTTCTTCGTGCGGGCCGTTGTCGCTGCTGAAGATTACCAGCGTGTTTTCATCCAGCCCCTTTTCTTTCAGTTTGGCCAGTATTTCGCCCACGTAGCTGTCCAGCCGGGTAATCATTGCGGCAAATTCCGCATGAGTGTGCGTGGCCGGATTGTAGCGGGAACCCTCTTCACCTCCCCAGGTCTTGTCGACGAAGAACTGCTTCTTGTAAGCCTGCAGAATGGAATCATTGGGCTGCGCCAGTTCGGCATGGGGCAGGGTATAGGTGAAGAGTCCGTAGAAGGGCTGTTGTCCGTCTTGCCGGTCCAGCCATTGCAGGGCGCGCCGGTGGATGAGGTCGGCTGCATATTGAGGTCTTTTTTTATAGTCATCGCCATACATGGGGTAGGCAATGTTGTCGGTCAGCACCTCCCGTACCACAGCCGTGTCGCCCAGAGAGCGGCTGTAGCGGTTCAGGAAGTTGGGATAATACAGGTGAGCCTGAAACTGGCAGATATACCCGTAGTATTCATCAATGCCCCGTTTGTCGGGGGTAGATTCCGAGCCTTCATATCCGCCTGCCCACTTGCCGAACATTCCTGTGGTGTAGCCGTTCTCTTTCATGATTTCCGGCAGCAGGATGTGGTCGGTGCGATAGGGCTCTTGCCCCACCACGGCATAGTCAGGGTTGTTTTGATAATACACCAGGGGGCTGTTTGGCCAGTATTCCCGGTTGCCCCGCACGTGCGTATGTCCGGTGTGCTGTCCGGTCATCAGGGTGGCGCGCGAGGGTGCACTGACCGGGCTTCCGGCATACGCTTGCGTAAAGCGCATTCCTTCTTCGGCCATACGGTCCAGGTGTGGCGTATGAATCAGCTTTTGGCCGTAGCATCCCAAGTCGCCATAGCCCATATCGTCGCACAAGATAAAGAGGATGTTGGGGCGCGGACGAGGGCCGGCGGCGTGCAGGTTGGTGAAACTGCTGGCCAGTAGGGCGGTGGAGCAGAGAATCTGAGTCAATCTTTTCATAAGGCAGTGGAGGGTTATTAGGGTTAATATGCTAGAGAATGCCTTCATCATTGAAACTGTAATAGCCGTTGTCGGTAATGATGAGGTGGTCTATTACATGGATGTCCATCATTTTGGCACCCCGGCAGATTTTTTCGGTCAGGTTACGGTCTTCTCGGCTGGGTTTTGTATTTCCGGAAGGGTGATTATGTACCAAGGCCAGAATAGTGGCCCGCTGCAACAGTGCTTCGCGCAAGATGGAGCGGATGTCGGCTGCTGTTTGCGTAATGCCTCCCTGGCTGATGCGTATCTTGCTGATTACCTTGTTGGCATGGTTCATCAGCAGTATCCAGAATTCCTCTATGGGCAGGTCGCACAGCAGCGGGTGAAACAGTTCGTAAATATCCTGCGACGAATGTACGGTTGTACGTTCGGCCCGCTCTTGCAGTTTGCGTCGTTTTCCCAGCTCCAGAGCAGCCATAATGGTGATGCTTTTGGCAGGTCCCATCCCCTTGTATTTAGAAAAGTCCTGTATCTCCCATTTGCCCAGTTGGTTCAAGTCATTTCCGCAGGCATTCATTATGCGCTGCATCAGCGATACGGCACTTTCCTCGGTATTTCCCGAGCCTATCAAGATAGCCAGCAGTTCGGCGTCGCTCAGTGCCTCGGCCCCTTTCTGCATCATCTTTTCCCGCGGTCGGTCTTCGGCAGCCCATTGATTGATGTTCAGCTTTTCCATTACTTGTAGAAATTCTTTTTGAATGCTTCGAATTCGCCTTTCCCCCGTACACAGCGCTTCCACCAGGCACGCCAGAATCCCGTGCCGTAGCCCAGCAACTGAATGTAGGCGGCAGCTACCGACTCTAAGCCTATGCGCAGGCTTTGGTTTTGCCACGTAGAGTCCATACATACCAGCAGAGCGTAGAGTGCCAGCGGCAGTAAGGCCCATGGGCAGAGAAAGGCTCCCAGCAGGAGTACAGCCGTGCCCAGCGTGAACAGTCCCGGCAGCAAATGTACCAGCTTCAGCGATTCGGGGTATTTCTTATAGAGGTTGATGCGTGCAATGCCGGAGTTATGCACCTGCTTGAAGAACTTTTTCAGGTCGGTGCGCCGTTTGTGATACACCCAGGCATCGGGAAACAGCCTGCAGCGGTAGCCGCCCTTGAAGATGCGGATGCTGAAGTCGATGTCTTCGCCAAAGCGCATCTGGGAGAATCCGCCCAATGCGTGATACACTTCGCGGCGCACCCCCATGTTGAAGCTGCGCGGATAGAACTTGTCCATCTTCTTCCGGCCGCCGCGGATGCCTCCGGTGGTGAAAAACGAAGTCATGGAATAATTGATGGCTTTCTGTATGTCGGTAAACGAGGGGTGTGCGCGGTCGGGTCCGCCGAAAGCGTCGGCCGGTTCGCGCTTCAATTCTTCTGTTACGGCAGCCAGATAGCCCGGCGGCAAGATGCAGTCGGAGTCCAGGATAATCAGGTACGTTCCCCGGCTGCGTTCGGCACCATAGTTGCGTGTCTGCCCCGGTCCGGAATTCTCTTTGAAGAAATAGCGGATGTTCAGGTTTTCTTCGTATTTTTCGGTGATGGGGCGGCAGGTCAGCGTAGAGCCGTCTTCTATCACCAGCACCTCGAAATCCTTCAAAGTCTGTCGGGCCAGGCTGTCCAGCAGTTCGTCCACCTCGTCCGGACGGTTATATACAGGTATAATGATGGAATATTGCATCTTTATGGAGTTTTCAGCGTGTAATGAGTGTGCAATATTCGCTATTTTTCTGTATATCTGCAAGGATTCGGCCGGAAAAGTCTGTCCTTTTCTCCGGTGATTCTCTCATGCTGTTCTGCCGGAAAAAAACTCCCCTGCTACGCTTTAGGGCTTTTCTCGGAAGAATACCCTTCCTTTAAAGGTAAGCTCCTCTTTGCCGTCGCGCGTCTGCTGCCGCACAAAGCATTCATTTCCTCCCGGATATAAGGTAATGAGATACGTGTGGCGCAGATATTCCTGCCCTCCGTCCATCTTCAAGATGAATTCCTGTTCGCCGTTCTTCCGGGTCTGGTGATGCGTGCAGGTGGCGTGGGGGTCTTGCAGGTTCAGATGAAAAAACGGGCGGCCCGGAAAGACCGTAGGCTCATACTGCACCTTGCAGATGCTGTCGGTAAGCAACAGGCTGCTTCCGGTGGAGTATTTTATTTCTGTGCCTTTCTTTTTCGGTATGAAGAACTGATACGCTTCTATCACAAAAGAGCGTTCTTTCAAGGCCTGCAAGGCCTGTGTATACAGGGCAGATGCATTCGGCGTATCTTTTACACTTTTGCATGAAAGCATTCCCGTCAATACGCATACCAGCAGAAAGATTTGTCCTATTCGTTTCATGATGCCTCCTTTCTTGAATGAAAAAAGTAGATTTACTTAAACATCGTTACGAAGATAGGAAAAAAATTATAAAAGCAACTAATTAAAGGGAAATTTGTGTGAGGATAGCAGCCCTTTCCCCCTTCATTGAGTAGGGGAATTCGCCAGAGTTTCTTTCAGTTAATGGGCAGCCGGTTGCATCGGTCCATGCAGCTGGCTGCAAGTCCTCATGCAAGCAGTTGCATGTGTCCATGCAACCGGCTGCTTTCTGCCGGGCATATACAAAGAAAGTCGCTGCATTCATAATGAAGCAGCGACTTTCCAAATAACGTATTTCTTTTTCAGAAGGGGCTTATGCCTTTACACGACCCACGTAAGAACCGTCGCGTGTATCAATTTCGATGGTCTCGCCTTCGCTGATGAAGAGAGGCACACGTACTTCAGCACCTGATTCTACGGTAGCAGGTTTCAATGTGTTGGTAGCAGTATCACCTTTCAGACCCGGTTCAGTATAAGTAACCTTCATCTGCACCTTGATAGGCATGTCTGCATAGAGTACAGTTTCGGTAGAAGCGTCAGAAACTACGTCCAATACCATACCTTCGAGCAGGAAGTCCACACCGTTAATCAAGTCGTGTGCGATAGGAATTTGGTCGAATGTTTCCTGGTTCATAAACAAATAATCATCACCTTCCTTGTACAGGTATTGGTGCGGGCGACGTTCTACACGTACGTCTTCCAGCTTTTCACCGATGTTGAAACGACGTTCCAAAACGTAACCGTTTACCACGTCTTTCAGCTTGGTACGCATAAAAGTGTTACCTTTTCCCGGCTTTACATGCAGGAAGTCGATACAGAAATAAAGCTTGCCGTCCATACGGATGCAAGTTCCGATTTTAATGTCTTGGGCATTAATCATAACTTGTAGACTTTATATATTTAGATGTTATTAATAAGTTGCCTTACGTCAAATTGCGAGTGCAAAAGTAATGGAAATCGGTAAAAAACACAAAAAGTTTTGAGAGAAAAAGAGTTATCGCTTGGTTATTTTGAAAAAAGTACCTATTTTTGCAGCCCGAATTCGTGAGAATAATAACATAAAACAAGATACAGTAATGAAAAGAACATTTCAACCCTCTAACAGAAAGAGAAAGAACAAACACGGTTTCCGTGAGAGAATGGCTACAGCAAATGGCCGCAGAGTATTGGCTGCACGTCGTGCAAAAGGTAGAAAGAAACTGACTGTTTCTGACGAATACAACGGTGTGAAGGCATAATTCACCCATGCAGTATAATCAAAAGCTGCTGACAGTCTTGCAGAAAGGCGACTGTCAGCAGCTTTTTTTATAAGCGCCTGCTCAGCTACCCGGCTCGGATCTGGGTCGTTTTGCACCGCTTCGTTCTGCACTATTCTGGGGTGCGTAGCACCGATTTTCATTTTAAATCTGTATATTTGCCGAGAATAATAGTAACCGTTATGACATTTAAAGAATTTTTCTCTCTTCGGAAGAACAGCGTTCTCTGGCTGAACCTGCTGGCCATGGTGCTGGTGGTAGTCGGACTGATATATGGTGTGCTGGCCGGACTGGATGCTTACACCCGTCACGGACAGGCAGTAGTGGTGCCCGATGTAAAGGGCATGGATGTAAAAGAGGCTGCCGAAGTGTTTCGCGCCAAGAAACTGGCTTGCGCCGTGGTGGATTCCACCTACGTAAAGGAGCTCCGGGCAGGCAGCATCCTGGACTATAACCCCTCGGCAGGGCAGAAGGTGAAGGAAGGACGGGTGATTTATCTCACCATCAATACGCTGAACATTCCCTTGTGTCAGGTACCCGACGTGGCCGACAACAGCTCTCTGCGCCAGGCAGAGGCACGCTTGCTGGTATCGGGCTTCAAGCTGGAAAAGATAGATACCGTGCCCGGCGAAAAAGACTGGGTGTATGGGGTGAAATACCGTGAACGCTTGTTGCAGATGGGCGAAAAAGTGCCTACCGGTGCCGCACTCACGCTGATGGTGGGCAATGGTAAAGACAGCCTGCAGGTGGACTCGGTAGCGCTGGAAGAACAACTGCCGCTGGAGGGCAAGAGTGCCGAACAGCCCGCTGGCGATGATGAATCTTGGTTCTAAATAAGATAGCTGATAGAAATATGATAGAAGAATTACCGGTAGATTTGGATAATGATGACCTGGATGATATAGAACCGGTCGGTGATGAGGCGCAACTGTATGAACACTTCCGGGTGGTGGTGGACAAAGGGCAGGAAATGGTGCGGGTGGACAAATATCTGTTCGACCGCCTGACGAATGCTTCGCGTAACCGCATACAGAAAGCGGCCGAATCGGGCTTTGTAATGGCCAACGGAAAAGCCGTGAAGAGCAGTTATAAGGTGAAGCCCTTGGATGTAATTACCGTGATGATGGACCGCCCGCGTTATGAGAACGAGGTGATACCGGAGGATATTCCGCTGAACATCGTCTACGAGGATGATTACCTGATGGTGGTGAACAAGCCTGCCGGACTGGTGGTGCATCCCGGACATGGCAATTACCACGGCACGCTGGTCAATGCCATAGCCTGGCACTTGAAAGATAATCCTAATTATGATGCCAATGACCCGCACGTGGGGCTGGTACATCGCATCGATAAAGATACTTCCGGACTGTTGGTGATAGCCAAGACACCCGATGCCAAGACACACCTGGGCAACCAGTTTTTCCACAAGACCACGAAGCGACGCTACCGGGCATTGGTGTGGGGAAATGTGGAGCAGGACGAAGGCACCGTAACGGGCAACATAGGCCGGAACCCGAAAGACCGGATGCAGATGGCCGTATTGCCCGACGATCAGGGAAAGCATGCCGTGACGCACTACCGTGTGCTGGAACGCCTGGGCTACGTCACGCTGGTGGAATGTATACTCGAAACGGGGCGCACGCACCAAATCCGGGTACACATGAAGCACATCGGGCACATCCTTTTCAACGATGAACGCTATGGTGGCCACGAAATACTGAAGGGCACCCATTTTGCCAAATATAAACAATTTGTAAACAACTGCTTCGATACTTGTCCGCGGCAGGCATTGCACGCCATGACGCTGGGCTTTGTTCATCCGGTTACCGGTGAAGAGATGAATTTCACTTCCGACATGCCCGAGGATATGGCACGCCTGATAGACAAGTGGAGAGGTTATATCAGTAACAGAGATTTAGAATGAAACGCACAATTGCCATTGTAGGCGGAGGGGACACCTCCGAATTTCAGGTTTCCCTGCGTAGTGCACAGGGAATTTATTCCTTTATCGACAAGGAGAAATACATACGCTATATCGTGGAAATGCATGGGCAGGACTGGCACGTGCAGCTGCCGGACGGACGTCAATTGCCGGTAGACCGCAATGATTTCAGCTTCGAGCTGGACGGTAACAAGGTGACGTTCGATTTTGTTTATATCACCATTCATGGCACTCCGGGCGAGGATGGTCGCCTGCAGGGTTATCTCGATATGCTGGGTATTCCTTATTCCTGCTGCGGTGTACTGGCAGCTTCGCTTACCTACGATAAGTTTGCCTGCAACCAGTATCTGAAAAGTTTTGGTGTACGCATTGCCGACTCTTTACTCTTGCGCAGCGGACAGTCCATCAGCGATGAAGAGATATTGGAAAAGATTGGTTTGCCCTGCTTCATCAAGCCTAGTCTGGGAGGCTCCAGTTTTGGAGTGACCAAGGTGAAGGAACGTCAGCAGATACAGCCGGCCATTGCCAAGGCATTTGAGGAGGCGAAAGAGGTGCTGATTGAGGCATTCATGGACGGCACGGAACTGACCTGCGGCTGCTATAAGACAAAGGAAAAGTCGGTGGTATTTCCTATCACCGAAGTGGTGTCGCACAATGAGTACTTCGACTATGAAGCCAAATATAACGGTGAATCCGATGAGATTACGCCGGCCCGCATCTCGGAAGCATTGACAGACCGGGTGCAGAAACTTACTTCGGCCATCTACGACATCCTAGGAGCTAAAGGCATTATTCGGGTGGACTATATCATTACCGAGGGCGAGAAAATCAATCTGCTGGAGGTGAATACCACGCCGGGTATGACTGGCACCAGCTTTATCCCGCAGCAGGTGCGTGCGGCTGGCATGGATATTCAGGAGGTGATGACCGATATCATTGAAAATGCTTTTCATTAAATACGCTATGCTATGAAAGAAGAATTTGACGAAATCCGTCCGTATCACGACAGTGAATTGCCTCAAATCTTTGAGGAACTAATCGCTGACGATGCCTTCCAGCAGGTGGTAGGTGCTGTGATGCCTGGCGTACCGTTTGCTGTGATAGCACAGCAGATGCGTGCTTGTAAGACCAAACTGGACTTCCAGAAAACGTTTTGTTATCAGTTGCTCAGAAAACTGATGCAGGAAGCTACCGAGGGGGTTACCTTGGACCATGACCGTGTGCTGGATAAACGGAAGGCTTATACCTATATCTCTAATCATCGTGATATTATTCTGGATTCCGGATTCCTTTCGGTGCTGCTGGTAGATCAGGGTATGGATACGGTAGAGATAGCCATTGGCGATAATCTGCTGATTTATCCCTGGATTAAGAAGCTGGTGCGTATCAATAAATCGTTTATCGTGCAGCGGGCATTGACCATGCGTCAGATGCTGGAGTCATCGGCCCGCATGTCGCGCTACATGCATTATACCATTGCCGAGAAGAACCAGTCTATCTGGATAGCGCAACGCGAGGGACGTGCCAAGGATTCCAATGACCGCACCCAGGAAAGTGTGCTGAAAATGCTGGCCATGGGCGGAGAAGGCGACTTGATAGATCGTCTGCAGGAATTGAACATCGTGCCGTTGGCCATTTCGTATGAGTACGATCCCTGCGATTACCTCAAGGCGCAGGAATTTCAATTGAAGCGCGATGTGCCCGATTATAAGAAGACTACAGCCGATGATTTGCTGAATATGCAGACCGGACTGTTTGGCTACAAGGGCCGGGTACACTTCCAGGTAGCTCCGTGTATCAACGAGGCTTTGCAGGCCTTGAATCGGGATATGCCCAAGACGGAACTGTTTGCAGCAGTAGCAGCTCTGATGGATAAAGGAATTCACTCTAATTATCGCCTGTATCCCAATAACTACGTGGCGAGCGACTTGCTGGCCGGTACAACGGTCTACGAAGCGCATTATACGCCTGCCGATGTGCAACGCTTTGAAGCCTACCTGCAACAGCAGTTGGCCAAGATTGCCATACCCGGTAAGGATGAACCTTTCTTGCGTACGAAGTTGCTCGAAATGTATGCCAATCCCTTGAAGAATTATTTGAAGGCTACTGTATGAGAAGCGGGTATCTGACAGCCTTGTGTGTATGTCTCTGCTTGTTGCTGGCTGCTTGCGGAGGCGATGACTATCACTATCCGTCGGTGCGGATGGAGTTTCTCACGGCTACGGCCGGGGCCGACGGTGCTCTGAAACTCGTGCTGGCCGATGACGGTGCGGTATGCCCCGTATGGGAAGACCGCTCGCACACCCGGCTGGAGGCGGGCGAAAAGGTACGTATGGTCAGCAACTATGAGACGGTGTTCAATGCCGCAGGAGAGGCAGGCGTACGGCTGTATGCTGTGATGAAGGCCATTGCTCCGCAGCCTAAGCCTGCGGCAGAATTCGAAGAGGGCATCCATACAGCTCCGGCTTCTGTGCAAAGTATCTGGATGGGGTATGATTACTTGAATATCTTGCTTTCGGTGAGTCAGCCGGGCAAGCATCAGCTGCATTTCATCGAGGAAGAGGTGGGTGAACTACAGCCCGACGGCACCCTAGCCGTGAAACTGATGCTGTATCATGCCGTACAAGAGGAAGCCACGGACTATGAGAAGCGTGCTTACTTGTCGGTTCCTTTGCGGCAATATGTTACGGAAGGGGTGAGACGGGTGAACGTGCAGTTCAGCCTGCACAGCGACCAAGCCTTTGACGAGCCTTACGAGAAACCCGACAGCCAAGTAGGGGGAGTGATGACGTATAATTTTGAATATATACCTAAATAAAGGATAGAGTAGTTATGAAACAGATGATATGCTTGCTGACGGCTTTCTTATGCTTTTTTCATAGTGGATGCCGGGAGAAGGATGCAGGTTACACCACGATTCCGGTGGAAGAATTTGCAGACTTGATAGCCGACCCTCATGTGCAGCGGTTGGATGTGCGCACCGTGGCTGAATACAGTAGCGGACATATTGAGGAAAGCCTGAATGTGAATGTGCTGGATGAGGAGAATTTTGCAGAGATGGCGCAGGCCGCTCTCGATAAAGAACGTACGGTGGCGGTGTATTGCCGCAGCGGCAAGCGCAGCAAGACTGCCGCTAAAATATTGAGCGAACGCGGATTCAAGGTCTATGAACTGAAGGGCGGATTCAACGCCTGGAAAGAGGCCGGGAAGCCGATTCAGAAGTAACAGAAAAGAGGATGCATAAAAATGGCATGTTTGTTATCCAAAACTCAAGTTAGTAAGTCTGAATTTCTATTTTATGAAAACACTGTTAACTTATTTAATTGTTGTGACCTTATGTCTTCTCAGTTCGTCTATTCAATGTAAACAGACTTACTCTACTTTCAATGTCAGACACATAGGCTATGCGGAGGGATTGAGCAGTCTCCGTGTCTTTTCCATCGTTGAAGATAAAAATCATGCCATGTGGGTGACCACTAAAGCAGGAATTGATCGCTATAATGGGCAATCAATAAAAAACTATGTTCTTCCTGGTGAATTTAAATATGGAGACATGGCTGGTCGAAGGCTGAAATTGTTTTATGATTCGAAGGAAAGACTTTGGGTATATGACAATGCAGGCAAAATTTATCTATATTCTTCCGAAAAAGATAGGTTTGAACAGATGTATGCATTGTCTTCACATATATCAGGTGAAATTATTTTGAATAAGTTGTGTGTGGATGCTGGAGGTGAGATTTGGTTGGGATTGAGTCAGGGACTATATAGAATGGATGCTGATGGTTTAGTATCTTTAGTTGTTTCTGGAAAATATGTGAATGAACTTCTGGTTGAAGCAGATAGGGTGTATGTTGGAACAGCGACCGGGCTGACTGTGTATGACCGGATGTCTTCTTGTGTGAAAGAGGAATGGGTGAAGGGAACTGATGTGCAGACGCTGTTTTTTGAGAAAGGGAAGACCCGGTTGTGGATGGGTACTTTCAATAGTGGTTTGTTTCGTTTGAATATTCAAACAAAAAAAATGACCACGGTTTGTGAGTCGCATAGTGTACTCTCCAATCCGATACGGGCTATTTCTGATTTCAATGCAGAGTCTGTCCTAGTCGGTATTGACGGGGGAGGGGTATATGCAGTAGCCAAAAAAGGGATAAGTGTTACTCCGCTTTTTACCACAGGAGATGATGAGGATATGTGTTTGAAAGGTAATGGAATTTATGCAGTTACCAAAGATTATCAAGGCAATATATGGATGGGTAGTTACACGGGTGGGGTTTCTGTGGCTATTGTGCAGAAGTATCCGATTGGTGTATATACACACGAGGATAGAAACCTTCAGTCGTTGATGAATAATAATGTAAATGGTATTCTTGAGAATTATAACGGCGACTTGTGGTTTGCTACCGATCGGGGTATCAGTATACAGCAGGAATCGTCCCAGTGGAAACATATTTTGCAATCTAATGTGGTGGTTTCGCTCAGTAAAGACAAAAAGGGACGAGTATGGGCGGGTACGTATGGCGATGGAGTATATTTGATGAATGAAGCGGGAAAGGTTCTTTCTCATTTCACGAAGCAAGACGGTATATTGACTACTAATTATATTTTTTCCATTGCGGTAGATTCTATGCAAAATGTTTGGATAGGTGGATTGGATGGAGATTTGATTTCTATGAAACCTCATGGTGAACGTATTGCAACGCATGATGTGAATTGGATTCATTCTGTACAAACTGTTAATTCCCATGAAATGGCGGTGGCTACCGTGGATGGATTTTGTTTGGTTGATATTCAGACCGGAAAGGTGACTCGTTATGCTACTTCAAGTGAATTTAAGTCCAATAATGCTAGTGCATATATCATCAGTATGCTGTTTAATGGTGACGGAACGGTCTGGCTGGGGACAGAAGACGGTGGATTGAGTCTTTATAATATGCACAAGCGATCGGTACGCAGCTTTACGACGCAAGAAGGAATGCCTTCGAATGATGTTTACAGCATTCATAAAGATGCTTACGGACGTATTTGGGCCAGTACCGGGAAGGGGTTGGCCTTATTGGAAAATGAGCAGGTGTCCGACCTGAGTTTCTTACAGGAGATTAACCGCGAATATAACAAGTCATCGTTTACTCGGCTTAGTGATGGGCAGTATGCATTTGGCAGTACCAGCGGGGCTGTTTGTCTTTATCCTCATCTGGTGACAGGGTTCGATTATCAGGCTCCGTTGCGTTTCTCGGGATTTGCCATTGACAATATAGACGAGAAAGAGCGGAAGGAAATGACTCCTCTTATTTATCAGATGCTCTTGAACCGAGAAATGGAACTGGCTTATTCGCAGAATTCATTTACCATTGATTTTGAATCTATCAATTATCAGTTTCAGCAGGACATCGTATACCAATATATTTTGGATGGCTATGAAAAGACGTGGAGTACAGCTTCGTTCAAAGGAAATGTGAAATATAGTAAGGTGTCGCCGGGAAGCTATCTGTTGAAAGTGCGCAGCCTACGTAAGAGCAATAGTGAGGTCATTGATGAGCAGGTGCTACCAATCCGAATCTTTGAGCCATGGTGGAACTCTAGTTATGCATGGGTGACTTATCTGTGCCTGTTGGGGGGAATCTTTCATTTTGTTCTCCGCTATAATCGTAACCGGATGCAGAAACAATATGATGAAGATAAAATCCGCTTCTTTATTGATACGGCTCATGATATCCGTACACCGGTAACACTGATTATGGCTCCGTTGGAGGATTTGGTAAAGGAGGAATTGACTCCGGATGCCCGTTATTGTTTGAATCTAGCGAGAACGAATACACAGAAATTGCATGACCTGGTCAGTCAACTTTTGGATTTTGAACGCTTGGATCAAGGGAAATATACCATTCAATGGACTCCTCTTAGTCTTAACGAATTGCTGAGCAAGGAGGTGGCCGAGTTTCAGTCTTATGCCCAAAAGAAAGAATTAGATGTGAATCTTGTATTGCCAGAAGAGGATGTATGCGTGCTGGCTGATCGAAAACTGATGGAGATGATTTTTGACAACTTGTTGTCTAATGCTTGTAAATATACTCCTATGGGAGGAAAAATTAGTATTCAATTATCCTTTATAAAAAAGAAAGCTTTTATACGGGTAGAGGATACGGGTATCGGTATACCACATCAAGAGCAGAAGTATCTTTTTACTTCTGTCTATCGTGCAGAAAATGCCCGTAAGTTGAATGCAGATGGTAGTGGATTTGGTTTGCTGCAGGTGTATCGTTTGATGAAGATGTTGCATGGCCAGATTTCTTTCCGTTCGGTAGAGAATGTAGGAACTACCTTTAGCCTGGTGTTTAACCTCACTGACCGTCATCCCTCAGCTGAGGCAGATGAGGCCGTGAAGGACTCTGTTGCTCAAGGAAGGGTTGAATCAGATTCAGCTGTTATTGTTTCCGAGGAAGGAAGAACCTACGTTGAAGAAGTGGAACATTCGCAGGAAACTTTGCTTATTGTGGAGGACAATGATGCTTTACGGCACTATTTGCAGATGGTTTTCCGTCATTCGTATCGGGTGATTGAAGCGGCTACTGGAGAAGAAGCGTTGGCTTGTCTGAAAAAGGAATATCCAGATATTATCGTATCGGACGTGATGATGCCTGGTATTCAGGGGGATGAGCTGTGTGAGCGTGTGAAGGCTCATCCGGAAACGGCCGGTATTCCTTTTGTGTTGCTTACAGCGAAGACAACACATGATGCTATGGCAGATGGGCTGCGAAAGGGGGCCGATGATTATATTCCCAAGCCTTTTCATACGGATATTCTTCAGTTGAAAGTGCGCGGGCTTTTGGCAAACAGAGAACGTCAGCGACAATGGCTGATGCGACATGCGTTGCTGCAGGTAGGGCAGCAGTCGGCAGAAGATGCATTTGTAGTGGGTGAAGAAGCCAAGCGGATAGATGAAACGGTGCAGCCGACTGAACTGTCAGAAAGTGATAAGACATTTGTAGAGCAGGCTACGCAGCTGGTTTTGACTAATATCAGCAATCAGGATTTTTCTATCAATGAACTTTGTCAGGAGATGGCCATGAGCCGTACGCTGTTTTATGGACGCTTGAAATCGTTGACGGGAAAGGCACCGCAGGAATTCATTCGTTTGATTCGTCTGCAGAAGGCTGCGGAGTTGCTGATGGCTGGTAAGAGTGTGACTGATGTTTCTGTGGAAACCGGTTTTGTAAATACAAAATACTTTAGCATTTTATTTAAAAAACAGTTCGGTGTGCAGCCCAGCAAGTATGCTAATAAGGAAGTTTGATAGCTATCAAACCATTTATGTCAGTAATCGAACCTCATTTTGACTTAAAATAACCAACTTTGCGGCAGTTTCTCAGGCGGGAATTGCCGCTTTCTTTTTCTTTGGGCATGAAGAAAAAAAAGTACCGGAGATCGGCTGAGGAATATTGTTTAACTTTAAAATAATAAAACCTCATGAAAAATGTAAAGTATTTCTTATTTGCTTTTCTACTCTTTTTGCAGCAGGCATGTGCATCTCATGAAGATGACAGCAGAGCACTGAATCCTGCCGAATCTTATTTTTTTGTGGACGAATTTGAGACCTTTAACGAACAGGTGTGGACCAAGGAGGTGCATGAACCTGGATGGGTGAACCGGGAATTACAAGCTTACGACATGGAGCATGTAACGGTAGGTAAAGACGGCGATAAGTCTGTTCTGATTCTGACTGCAGAGCATAAAGATGGTATGATTTATTCGGGACGTGTGAATTCAAAGGGCAAAATGAATTTCAAGCATCGGACAATAGAGGCCAGTATCAAATTGCCTCAAACAGCCAATGGACTGTGGCCGGCATTCTGGATGATGGGGGATAATGAGAAGCCGTGGCCGCAGTGTGGTGAAATTGATATCATGGAGATGGGTGAGAAAAACGGTATCGCCAAGGGCACTACGGAGACATTTCTGAACTCGGCTATTCATTACGGAACGAGTATGGAGGCTCATCGGCAGGAATATCATGCAGCGGATTTTGCACATAGTCTTCAGGATGGTCTGTATCATACCTATACATTGGAGTGGGATGCATATAAGTTGGCAGTATCGGTCGACGGCATTCTTTTCCGTGTGTTTGATATTAGCCGTGTCAGCGGTAGAGAGGATTATTTTCATGACAGCTGCTATGTGCTGTTCAATTTGGCTGTAGGGGGTGATTTCCCGAATATTTTGGAGAAGGATCAGATTACGGCTTTGCCGGAAGGGGCAAAGGCTCATATGTATGTTGACTGGGTACGAATCTATTAATCTTAAATAAAAAATAATGAAAACAACACATTTGAAATTGGCATTGTGCTGTGGTACTTTCTTCTTGGCTTTAGTGGGGGGACTGCCGCGCATGTATGCTGCTTCGCCGTGGGCACAAGGTGAGGTGGTGCAACAGCAAAACAAATTAGTGAAAGGTACGGTTAGCGATGCGCTGGGACCGATTATCGGTGCGTCTGTGGTTGAAAAGGGTAATGAAGGTAACGGTACGATTACCGATTTGGACGGTCATTTTTCATTGCGTGTGAAGCCTGGAGCCACTCTGGTTGTCAGTTATGTAGGTTACAAGACCTTGGAAGTGAAGAGTGGAAATGCTCCTTTGGTGATTCAAATGCAGGAAGACAGTAAGATTTTGAACGAAGTGGTGGTCACAGCTTTGGGAATTAAGCGGGAACGCAAGGCTTTGGGTTATGGCTTGGATGAAGTAAAGGGGGAAGCGCTGACGAAAGCGAAAGAGACGAATGTGATTAATTCCATGGCCGGACGTGTGCCGGGGTTGGTTGTCAGTCAGACGGCTGGCGGACCTTCTGGATCAACCCGTGTTATTTTGCGAGGCAGTACGGAGATGACAGGGAATAACCAACCGCTTTATGTCATCGATGGAGTGCCTTTGGATAATACCAATTACGGAAGTGCTGGCAATGCGGGAGGTTTTGACTTGGGTGATGGTATTTCCAGTATAAATCCGGATGATATTGAGAATATGTCGGTATTGAAAGGTCCGGCTGCTTCTGCGTTATATGGTAGCCGCGCCAGTCATGGGGTTATTTTGATTACTACAAAAAAAGCCAACAAAGATAAGTTGAGTGTAGAGTATAACGGTACGCTGACTATTGATACTCAGTTGGCGAAGTGGGATGACATTCAGGAAGTGTATGGTATGGGAAGTAACGGTGAATACAGCATTGATGCTACTTCCAGTACCAATAAGAGCTGGGGAGCCAAAGCGGATGGCAGTAACCTTGTGAATTATTTTGACGGTGTTTCTCGTCCTTACCAGATTATTCCGGACAATACTTCTCACTTCTTCCGTACAGGTCTGACAGCCAGTAATTCGGTTATTATCAGTGCACATAGTGGAAAGACGGGGATGCGTTTTACTTTTACAGATATGCGTAACAAGGATATCGTGCCGGAAACCAATATGAGTCGTGACATCTTCAACCTACGTACGAATACCACAATGGGGAAGGTCGATTTGGATTTTAGTGCCAATTATACACGTGAAGCCGTGAAAAACCGACCGGCATTGGGCGATAGCAAATCGAATGTGGGTAAGAACTTGATGACTTTGGCCACCACTTACGATCAGGAATGGCTGAAATCATATCAAGATGCTGATGGCAATTATGCCAATTGGAACGGTATGGACCCGTATAACGTGAACCCTTATTGGGATATTTATAAGAACT
>Mya_p2__coassemble_670_pt1 | contig 30606 bp, 26 predicted proteins | sample Mya_p2__metabat2_high_PE_003 | metagenome-assembled genome bin Mya_p2
GCATCTATCACATGGCAGATGATGAAGCGTTATCTACCAATGAACTGATTGAGGTGATCTGTTCGGCTTTAGGAAAGAAAGCTCATATTTGGCGCATTCCTAGAGGTTTGATGAATGGAGTAGCGAAAGTCGGTGGCTGGTTGCATCTGCCGCTGAATCCTTTCCGTATGCAGAAACTGACAGAAAATTATATGGTGAGCAATGCGAAGATAAAGAAAGCTCTTGGCTTGAAAAAGATGCCGGTATCGGCTAAAGAGGGATTGACACATACGATTCAAAGTTTTAGTAATCATTGATTATTATGGATCAGAACATAACTTATGTACTTATCTTGGCTCTGCTGTTTGTGGCAGAGCTTTTTTATTTCCGCATAGCGGACAAGTGTAACATCATTGATAAGCCGAACGAACGGAGTTCGCACAGCAGCATTGTGTTGCGTGGCGGAGGGATTATCTTCCTCATCGGCATGTGGATGGGAGCGGCTTTCTTCGGCTTTGCCTATCCGTGGTTTCTGGCGGGGCTGACGCTGGTAGCGGGTATCAGCTTTGTGGACGATATTCATAGCTTGCCGGATTCGCTGCGTCTGGTGGTGCAGTTTGTGGCGGCTGGATTGGCTTTCTACCAGCTGGACATCTTGCATTGGAGCATGTGGTGGGTGGTAGTGCTGGCGCTCATCGTATATGTGGGCATCACGAATGTGTATAATTTTATGGATGGTATCAACGGTATCACGGCGGGGTATTCGCTGGCGGTATTGGTGCCGTTGATGTTGCTCAACGGTGAGGGGGTGTTTGTACAGTCTTCTATCATCGTGGTGGCGATGCTGAGCGTGCTGGTGTTCTGCTTCTTCAACTTCCGCCCGAAAGGAAAGGCGAAATGTTTTGCCGGGGATGTGGGGTCTATCGGCATGGCGTTTATCTTGCTGTTCATCCTGGGTAGTGTGATTGTGAAGACGCAGGATGTGACGTACCTCTTGCTGCTGGTGGTGTATGGAGTAGATGCGTGCCTCACCATTGTACACCGCATCATGCTGCATGAGAATCTGGGGGAAGCACACCGGAAGCATGCGTATCAGTTGATGGCCAATGAACTGAAAATCGGTCATGTAAAGGTGACTGCGTTGTACATGGCGGTGCAGTTGGCGGTATCGCTGGTATTTATTTATCTGGTTCCGGATACGGTGTTGGCGCATTGGGTGTATCTGATAGCGGTAGTAGCGGTACTGGGATTGGCATATCTGCTCTTTATGAAGAAGTATTATCATCTGCACGAGGCGTATCTGGCTTCGGTGGCAGCTAAATAATTGCACTCTATTATCTTTGTTATAAGTTATCATACCCATGCCAAACTTTCAACGGATTATTGATATTGTATCGGAAGCATTCAGTGTGTTGGATTTTTCACACATTATTTCCGGCACTGCTACCTATCTTATCATTACCCTATATCTTCATCTGCATCAGATACATCTGGAGATGGTGAATCTGACGTGGACTATTATTTGTCACGTAATATTGGCCTATCTCTGTGGTATTTTATCCTGGTCTATTGGCAGGTCGCTAAGAAAAGTTACTCAAAATGTATCGCAGGACTTTGAGTTTGAAATGAAATCATTAATCAACTTCGATGATGAGTCTGAACCTGATAAAATTACTCTTCCTGCTGATTTGGTACACTTCAGCCCGACTCACCTCTACACGTATATGTGGATTGAATTAAGTAAAGTTTCTAAGGAAAGAACTAGCTTTATCAATAGATTCTGGGTAATTCAAGCCATGTGCGAAGGACTAATAACATCCTGCGTGTTTGCCATGACTTTTATGGGGTTGTGGTTATTGCCAAATACTTGGTACTTATGGTTGGCACTGGCAGGTTCGATACTCATTCTTTTGGGTTTTATCTGCCAACTGATGATAACTGCACGAGAAAATGCACGATATCAGATACGAGAGGTAGTATTGGGATATTATAGTTATTGTATACCACATAATCGTGCGTAATACTATTTTAAATCTTATAAATAAATAAATAGACTATGGAAAAACCTGTCATTTTAGACATTTCAAAAAACGATTTTTCAGATGCTGCCATTTTAGATGAACAGAATTTGTTGCATCGCCTCATGATGAAACAATTTATGACTATTTGGGAAAGCCTTTATGAAAAAGTAAAGAAAGAGGAGCTAAATAATATTTCCCAGAGTAGGCCAATAAGATGTCACAATGCCATTTCGATAACAGCGAGTAGAGGTGCTGGTAAAACGACTTTTCTATTATCAGCACTACATAAGATTAAGCAACAGACTGATAAGTCTGTTCTTTGCTTAAATCCGATCGATCCGTCTTTGGTAGAAATGAAGCAACATCCGTTCATCAATATCATTGCAGCTATTCAAGAGCGCGTAGATGAATATTTTTCAGGTAAAGAATATAGCAATGCCAATAGCGATATTCTTTACCTGAAAAAAGAATTCGACAATTGTTACCATAAGATGTTGAAGGGATTACCTTTTATAGATGGAGTGGGTAAATCAAAAGTCTATGAGGAATGGGATGATGATGAGTATATTGCAGCCAGAGGTATGGAACGGGCCGAGGCCTCTAATAAGTTGGAAATACTGTTTCATAACTACGTAAAAGTTGTATTAAAGATCTTAAAGAAAACCTGTCTGGTGATTTCTTTTGATGATATTGATACAGATTTTAAAAAGGGATATGATGTGTTGGAGTCTATCCGGAAGTATTTGACTTCACCGCAAATAGTTACCATTATAACCGGTGATTTGGAACTATATGGAAAACTGGTTAGAAAATCTTTCTGGAAGGGATTTGATTTGGCTTTTTTGAACAAAGAAACAGAATACGCAGGCAGGACAAAAAAAGAATTTGCGCAGATGATAGACCAATTGGAAAATCAATATCTAGTAAAACTGCTAAAACCAGAGTATCGGATAAGCCTTAAATCGGTTAGAGAGTATATGCTGGATAATGCGTATCCAATCCTAGTAAAATTGAACGAAGAAAAAATAGGTGAGATAGGTGAAGTCTATGAGAGTTGCGTGGATTTGTTAGGATTTAAAAAAACAAATAACAAAACAAAAAAAGAAATCGTGAATTTCTTATTAGGACTAACCTTACGAGTACAAATCAGAATATTGACCCTATATGCCCATATTATAGCGAAACATGACGGAAATATAAAGACGGCAGATGCTGAAATGGCAGAAGGACTGGCCAATGTTTTTTGGAATGATTTAAATCAGAAATCGAGCAATGCCAAATCACTGTTGAAGGTTACGCCTACCTACCCGGTAGAAATGCTGAAGTTTTTAGTAGAAAATAACTTGCTGCATAGTACAACTAATTTCCTGCCAGAAACGAACGATTTCATTATCAACAAAACTTTATTAGTAATAGGCTCTTTATTTAATCAAATATTGCAAACTCATAATTTCTTAGTCTTTGATTATTGGTTGCGGATTTGCTTTGTAAAAGTGGCTACTGAAAGATTAAAAGATAAAGACTGGACAGAAAATATTAAAAAGTTTTTAGAGTTTACTCAGATGGATGCTGATGCAGGCATCAATAAAGGGTATGGAAAAGCACAAGCGTTTTATAATCAAATGGTGAATGGGCCATTCTATCAAAAGTATGAATTGATACCTGGAACAATATTTGTAGGAAATCAATCTCCTCTACAACTAACTGATAATAATCGATTTATGTCGTTATTGCCGATGCTAGGAACTGTAGACAATAACCATAGAGAGCATGTGTTTGCATCTATTTACCAATTGTTCGCCGTAATCAGAGAAGCTTTATTTGTTCTCAATTCAGGAGTAAGGAATGGATTACGCGCTGATTTGGGAAAGCTAGCTCAATACAGGAATTATCAAGAGCCGTTCATGTCTAATCAAGCTTTACCTGGACAAGAGTCTCTGAAAAGATTGATAAACAGTTTTGAAGATATGGAAGAAAAGGCAAACATAGAACACTTGGTGAAGAATTTGTCTTCTTGGTCGAAAAAAGAAATAAATGTATCTTGCCAATTACTAGATAGAGTATTTACTCGTTTTTATTACACATTGATTCATCTTGATTTAGATAATGAACATACAGCCAATAGCATAGAAGATTATGAGAGCGTTGGGTATAAATTAAATTTGTATATTCTGGCACTACTGAATGCTGCATTGATTGAAGATGCTATCGATGAGAATGCAGGAGAGTTAAACTATAATAATGTAGGGGATATCGAACTTATTTATGTTCAAAATATAGAGCTATACAAGCAAACTAAATCTTATAATAACAACAAAGTCATGTCACTGCACGAATGGCTGATGAATTGTCCTATTTTGAGGATTTTCATCAACCCTATCATAGTTCAACTGCAAAGTGCTTTGGAAGTGCGGAAAGTATCCAAGTTAGACAACTTATTAATGTTGCATCGGTTAGAACAACACTCTGTATTTTTAAAAGATAAACAATCAAAACTAATAGCTGAAAAAACAACTCTTTCCTCTAAAGGAAAATGGCTAGATGCTTATTATAAATGGAGAGACAGTGAAGAGGATTTGATGTTTCTAGAACATTTTACAGTACCGAATCAAGTAAAAGCCAATGCAATCTATAAAGACTATATAAATCAAAAAAAAATCCGAGAAGATAATCTGAAATCGCTGCAAAAATTAGAATGTCCAGATGGATTTACATATAGAACACCTAAAAAAATAATTGAAGAGCACTATGCTAATCTAGATAAGCATATTCAAGAAGTAAAAGAAAAACTATTGAGTGTCAGTTGCGAAATGGATAATGTTAAAATACGAGAAGAGGAACTTACTAAAAATACAGTCAATGAATCTGCAATATTCAATACATTTAGTAACTCTCCCCGCATACAAGTCTTTGCAAATAATGTGTATAAAAATTTGAGCCAAATCAAATTGACTAAGGTATGATACCTGTTCTTTCACAACTGTTAAGCGATAATGAAAGTCTTCTGGAATATGAAAGATTAGAGGGCTCCATAGCTGGAGTCAGTATGGAATCTATCTGTAGAAGATTAATTGCAAAGGAGCGGTTGCTTTCTCCTCAAAAATCGGATATGTACTATGAAGGCTTATATAGTATGTATCTTTCCAAATATAGGTCTTTCAGTGAGCTTATTTGGAAATTGCCATATGATTTAAGTAATTATTATTTTACCAGAATTGGGCATCAATTGTATGTAAAAGCAGAACGGTTTGATCAATGGATGAATCTGATTACACAGATTCCTCCTTTAATGATAGTAGCTGCATCTTTTTTAGATGAATTTTACATGAATATGCTACAGCATCCTAAGGATTTTTATGATTTCGTCAACCGATCTTTATCACCATTTAAATATACAGCTCAACTGCGTCCGTACATACCTGATCTAAACTTTCTGGTGAAAGAAGGATGTGGATTGCATGATTTGCATATTCATCTGAACGGGTCTACAGAAACGGATGTGATGTGGGATTATATGTTGAAACATGTACAGGAATCTGTAAAAGAGTATCACGAAGTTTTTAGTCGAGAAGCTGTACGAAAATTATCAGAACAAATCATAGAAGACTTTACACCAGATACATTGCTTAAACGCCTAAAGGATGCGAATGAGTTAAAAAAACGTATGATTCAGAGAATTGCAACACGTGGTTTACAGAAAAGTGCTGAAACTTGCTCTAATTTTGCTTTACCTAATCTTTGGGGAGAGTTATCGAATACCTCATCTTGGGGAGAACTGATAGAAGAATTATTATTTTATCTGTTCGTCTTATCGCAAATCCGTAGCGAAAAAGACGACCTTTTGGCAAAATGGTTTCATCATTATTTGCTGATTAAAGGATTGGTACATCGTTTTGCTGTGATGCAACGAACACAAAGCAGTTTTCCACAATTTCAGATATTGACTGACAATCCGTTTAGAAATGGTGTGGAGAAGTGGTATGAAAGACGTTTCCTGCAACTATCTTCTTGTGGACAATCGGAGTATCTGTCTATGATAGAAGGACGGTTTTCTCCGAAAAGCTCTATGGAAGATAATCTGCATCTGGTAACCCATATTCTACACGGTTTTCAGCGTGCTCAGAAGAAATGTGAAATGCTGAAAAATACTGAATTATCATTAGTGGCTCATTTTATAAAGAAACCGGAGAAAAAGTCGGATAAAAAATTCTTTATCAGACACCGATTACTGAGGAAGGATTTGCAAAAAAGAGCTTTCGCCCTAAATAAGTTTAAACTGAATAATGAAAAAGGGAAATACATTGTAGGAATAGATGCTGCTGCCAATGAAATGGATACCGGTCCAGAAGTATTTGCACCGGTGTTTAGATATTTACGAAAAAATGGAATAAAGCATTGTACGTTTCATGTAGGTGAGGATTTTAGACATTTAGTGAGTGGATTACGTGGTATTTGGGAAGCAATTACATTTCTGGAACTTCAACCTGGAGATAGATTAGGACATTGCACGGCCTTAGGTATATCTCCTGAATTATGGGAGGAACGAATCGGAGATAGTTGCTTTGTGACTCAAGGGGAGTGGCTGGATGATTTGGTTTTTGTATGGGATTTGATGCGAGAATATAATTTGTTGGATTTACATAATTTGTCGTTACGCTTAGAGAGCAATATAGAGGAACTGTCTTATAAGATTTATGGCGAGTCCTATCCTCCATTTTTATTGAGTAAAGTTTGGAAATTAAGAAAATATGACCCGCTACAATATCTGGAACAAGAAAGCGGTGAGGGCTTTCTTTGGAGCGCAGAAGAAAATGAAACTGAAAAACATAAAATAAGAAAAGCTTTTGAACAAAAGCAAATTAAGGAAGTACTCATGCGTTATCATGCTTCTACTGAATATCCTATTCAAAGTAGACAAGCTTACGACAAATTTATTCAAATTAAAACTTGTGACTTGTTTTCATCAAAGGAGTTGGAGAGTATTCAAAATATCATATTGAGCAAAATGACTAAAGAAAGAATTGCCATAGAAGCTTTACCTAGCAGTAACCTCAGAATTAGTTATTATAATCAATTGGAGGAGTATCATTTGAAACGTTGGCTTCATCAAAGTTCCGCAGATATATTATTGCCAGCAGTAGTGTTAGGTACGGATGATCCAGGGATATTCATGACCAACATTTATAATGAATATGCCAGGGTGTATTTGCATCTAGAGGAATGCGGATTTTCTACAATGGATAGAATGAATATTTTGGCGAATTTACAAAGATGCAGTCATATCTATAAATTCCATAGAACATGAACAATGAAAAACGATCTTGCATAGCGTTCATATGCGCCATACACATCGATTCTACCAGAGCCGATTATCTATATGATTGTATTCATAAAGAATATAAAAAATATCATAGGTTATCAACAGAGTATCCAAATATGGTGAATATCTATGATTATCAAAGACAAGCATATATAATGGGGACGTTTCCCAATTTTTATGATTATCAGTCTGGAAAATATGTATATATTGATATGATGAATAACTCGTTCAAAGGGTATGACTATGAATCGGGGGCTTATTTTCAAGGAGAGGTATCAAATGATATGGTACGTATCTATGATTATGGAGAGTCTGAGTATTTTTATTATAGGATATACTGATAAACTTTAATGGATAGTCTTAATAGGAAAGCTGTTTCATCTGCAAGAAGTTTGAAAAGTTCTACACATTAGTTTATATGTTGTCAGAAAAAAAGTATCTTTGCGAAACGTTTTAAGGATTAAAAACTACTAAAAAGCAACTAGTTTAGTTGCAACTAAATTTTATTATGCCTACTTTTGTTTTGGAAGATATGGAAGCTGTTAAAGGAAAGCAATCTTTTAAAAAACTTTCTATAGATGGATGCTGCTTATTCGATGATTTTGAGCTGAATCTAGAAGGTTCACTTAAATCAGAATTGGGAGCTATTTATGCATATATGAATGAAGTAGCAAACTTGAAAAGTTTACCAAATAATAAATTCCATTTTTATAATGATCAGAAAGGTGGTTATAGGGAATTTGAATTTAAAAGCAAGCATTTAAGAGTCTACGGCATTACCATAGAAAATGGGAAGCTCATCATTCTAGGAGGAACGAAAGCAAAACAGAAAAAAGATGAGAGCGCTTTCCGCAGTATAAAAAAACAATTTATTGAATCGCTAAAATAGAAGAGGTAAGTATCATGAAAAGGCAAGAATTATTAAAAAGCCCGGTCTATTGGACTACACTATTACAAACTGAGTTGTATCGCCAAATAGAAGATTTCATGCAAAAAAAGAATATGAATAAATCTCAGTTAGCAGAGTATTTAGGATGTTCTAAAGGCTATGTTACACAACTTCTATCTGGAGACTTTGACCATAAATTAAGTAAATTCATGGAACTATCTTTAGCAATTGGCAAAATTCCTCAATTTGAGTTTACTGATTTGGAGGAGTTCGTTGAAGATGACAAACAAACCTTCAACAGCGTAAAAGCAAATAGTGAATTTTCAAAAATGACAGTTTATACCAATAAAGAACTCATAAATATAAAAGCTGCCTAACTATGCAAGCAATACCTTATAGAATACAGCAAATTAATACACTGCAATTTGCTATCTTTCCTGATAAATTTATCAATGGGGAAGAAATGTCTACTCAAGCTGAATTTCATTTCGGATACACGCCTCAATTGGAAAGTATCCGATGCATAGCTGCTATTGAATATGTGCAAGGGGATACTTTGCTCCTTTCTTGTAAAGTACAATGTGTCTTTGAAATTTCACTAGAAGGTATTGAAGAACTAAAAAAGAATATGGAGATTCCTGCTGGATTCTTGCAATACATGGCTACCATTGCAGTAGGAACTACTCGGGGGATTATACATTCAAAAACGGAAGGAACATTATTAAATGCATTTGTATTACCTCCACTCGATTTGACCCAAACAATTGATCAAAATCTTAAAATAGAAAACTGATAAGCAATCAGATACCCTGATTCCTATTTTAGTGAAGCATATCAAAATCTAAAACTATGGATAAAAAACGGCAGGAACAAATGGCCATGCGCAAACAGATGTTGGACGAATTGGAACAAAAGCTGGCAGCTACCAGAAAGCCTGAAGACAGTTTCTTCTTCTATCATCCGAATGAAGACCACATCGTATTATCCCACGCCCTCTTTTGGGTAATGACAGCTCCCCTTCAAAGCAAACTTCAGTGGAGCAAGAATTTTCTGCTCTTGCGTCAGTTTCAGGAAGAAATGCTCGAAGCCTATCTCACTGAATCGGAAGAGTTCGAAGACCTGCTGCACTTCTGCACCGTTTGCTATGAAACGCTGCCTTATACCATAGGTGGAGCCAGAGAAGACCAGAAATCCAGCAAAGCTTGCCATAAACTGATAGCCATGGCTATCGTAGCCGGTGGATATGGTGGTGATATGGAAGAAGAGAGGATGTACGACTTGCTGGACGATATAGACTTTCACTACAATAAGGTGAAATGCCCGCTCATAGAGAAATTGCTTCCTTGGCTCTACAAAAAAGTAGAGGAGGAAATGAATACCACTTTGGCTACCAACCAATATTAAATTCCAAGTTAATTAATCAACAAAACTCAGTTTAGGACATTGAAAAGTGCCCTTTCGAAGAGGTATGCCCTAAATGGAGTGCTTATCTATAGCTATGATTTTCGAAAAGAACTTTTTAGAGGATTTGTTGCAGCAGGCGGCAGTGTCGCCGCGGCTGCGGGTGAATTATGATTTGCGAAACTCGGCAGCAGACACGTCGCAGCGGATGCTGAATGCCTTGGCAGTGGGTACGCAGGTGCCGATTCACCGGCACGAGGATACGGCAGAAACGGTAATCTGTCTGTGCGGTAAACTGGTGGAAATTATTTACGAGGAGGTGAATGAGTTTGCTCCGGAAGTTACTTCCGGTGTGACGGACATGGTGCGCCGGCAAAGCTTCAGGGAGGTGAGCCGACAGGTGCTTTGTCCGGCCGAGGGGCTGCACGGTATGCAGATTCCGGCAGGGGCCTGGCACACCATCGAGGTGCTGGAGCCGTCGGTGATCTTCGAGGCGAAAGACGGGGCTTATCGGGGATAAATCAGGCACGGCCAGCGGTGGCTGTGTGTAAATAGGGAAAGGTGCTCTCGGAAGGGGGTGCCTTTTGTGTTTTTAATCACAAGGGGTCTATGAAAAAGGGGAATGAACGGACAGGAGAGGTGGTGACGTTTGGCAGCATCTCGCTGATACGGACAGGCAACAGGCTGCAGACTTGTACGCAGGAGGTGTATGCGGTGAACACGGGGGGATTTGACCCGGTGCTGGCATACAACCGGAGTTTTCTGATGTTGCCGTGGGACACGCGGTATGAAGAGGGGAATGAGTTGCTGGCGCGACGGGTGACGGACAGGTTGCACGGGGTATGTGTGCTGGCGGGGGATGAGAGCCGGGTGTACTGGAAGTACCGGATGCTGGAGGATGACTCGGTGGTGGTGATGGACCGGGAGGGGACGTATTATCACGTGACGCCGGAGGCGGGAACGCACCGGGCGGTGAAGGTGTGGCTGGGCAAGGCGGTGACGCCCTCGGAGGAGGATTACATCGATATGAGGGTGAGGGAGCTGGAGAACCGGATCAGCCGGGAGCGGCAACAGAGGGAACTGGCTTTGGAGGCGAAGCGGAGGAAGGAGAGAAAGGAGTTGCTGAAGGGGCTGCGCTCGGCGGTGCCTTTCCAGATGGGCAGCAAATGGGGGCTGCGCACGGCAGACCGGATGGTGGTGCCGCCGGTGTATCGCAGGGTGTCGGAGCCTGTGGGGGATTATTGTGCGTTTGAGATGTATCCGGACCGCTGGGGGGTGATGGAGCTGGATGGCAAGGTGGTGATAGAGCCGAAGTATCAGCGGGTGTGCTTCTGTGGCAAGAAGCGGGTGAAGCTGACGCTGGTGAACAATCGCACGGAGGAGGTGCGGCTATAAAGGAGAAGGGAAAGGATGGAATTGCGTGGGTATCAGACGGAGGTGTGCAGGCAGGTGGTGCAGGCACTGCAGAGGGTAAGGAGTGTATTGGTGCAGATGCCTACGGGCACGGGCAAGACGTGGGTGCTGGCGGCGCTGGTGAAGCGGATGCTGGAGCAGACGGACGTGCAGGGGGGCAGGGTGCTGATCGTGGCACACCGCAGGCAGCTGGTGAAGCAGATTGAGGAGACTTTGCTGCGGATGGAGAAGCTGGAAGGGGGGCCGGAGGGGCTGTTCTACCAGCGGGTAAGGGTGTGCTCTATTCAGTGGCTGACGGTGAACCTGGAGAGGGGGAAGGGGGAACCGGCGCTGGTGGTGATAGACGAGGCGCATCATGCGCTGGCGGCTACGTACCGGGCGTTGTGGAGACGGTGGCCGAAGGCGCGCTTCCTGGGGCTGACGGCTACGCCTTACCGGATGAATGGAGAGGGGTTTACGGAATTGTTCGACAGGCTGGTAACGGCGGGTAGTATCCGGCAGTTCATGGCGCAGGGGTGGCTGTCGGGGTATGTGTATTATTCTATCCGACCGGATAGCAGGGAGCAGGGGGTGATTGATTCGCTGTGTCTGCGGGGGGCGGACGGGGATTACCTGACGAGGGAGATGCGGGAGAAGCTGGATGACTCTCCTACCCTGCACCGGCTGTATGAGGCGTACCGGAAGTTTGCGGACGGCAGAAAGGGGCTGGTGTATGCCATTGATACGGGGCACGCGGAGCACATTGCGGCGTATTACCGGGAAAGGGGGCTGGAGGCGGAGGCGGTGAGTTACCGCACTCCCCCAGCCCGCCGGGATGAGTTGGTGAGGAGGCTGGCGACGGGCAGCTTGCAGGTGTTGGTGAATGTGGACTTGTTTTCGGAGGGGTTCGACTGTCCGGATATTGATTTTATTCAGCTGGCCAGGCCTACGTTGTCTTTGGCGCGCTATCTGCAGATGGTGGGCCGGGGACTGAGGGGGCATGCGGATAAGGAGCGGTGTGTGATTATCGACCAGGTGGGACTGTACAGGGTGTTTGGATTGCCGTCGGCCGACCGGGACTGGGAGGCGTGGTTTGCAGGAGTGAATCGCAGACCGGACAGCAAGGGTATGGGCACGCAGGGGTGGTTTCCGCCGGCGGTAGGGCTGGAGAGTGAGGAGGAAGTGGTGAGGATTGCAACGGTCGACGGGGGCCAGGCGCTGGACGAGACGACGGGGGAGTCGGGATTTGAACGGGTGAAGACGGCGCGGGGAACGGGCTGGAGGGACCGGTGCAGCGGCCGGGTGTTTGGCTCTTATCCGCAGACGGTGGACTTCGGGGGGATTCAGCTGGCTACGGAGGATGGAAGGATGTTTTTTCCCAGGATGCAGGTGCCCTGGAAGGAGGGACAGGGGGGCATCAGCCGAAAGGCGCTGGAGACGCAACCGTACCGGGGGGTGTACTGGCAGCGGTTGTTTATCTCGTTCGACTGCCCGGACAGGGTGTACCGGCTGGTGGAGGTGAAGCCGAACGGACTGAGGGTGTATGAGGATGTGCAGGGAAAGATGTTTGTGCAGGAGGACTTGGATCATAGGCTGCAGGAGTGTACGGAGGCGGAGGTGATGAAGGGGCTGATGGAGCGGTGTGAGGAGGAAATGGCCAGAGACAGGGAGGCGAAGCTGCGGAAGTATCGGCGCAAGGTGATGCGGCCGGGGGAGGCATGGCCCGTGGAACGGATGCCGGAAGGGGCTTGCTGGGAAGAGGCTGAGGGGAAGCTGATGCACGTGACGTACGAGGAAGCGGGTACGGGAAAGGAGGTATGGGTGGACTTGCTGACGGGGTATCTGCACGAGGAGAAGCCGGTGTTGCTGCAACGGGGGTGTGTGAGCTTGCTGCGCGAGAACGACCGGGTGTATATAAGGAATATCCGTGAGGAGGCGGGTATGCCTTACCGAAACTGGGAGGTGAGGGCCGACCAGCGGATCTGCTGCGTGGGAGAGGTGCTGTACTTTGCTCAGGACTTGAACGGCAGGCCGTATCGCATACGCAAACGGAGCGAGGATTTCAGAATGTTTGTGCTGGAGGACCGGACTACAGAGGGGGGATACGAACGGAGAAGGGGGGAACTAATGGTCATAAACTTACCCGACCAACCGCTGGAAGTGAAGGTGAATGGATAATTTTCTCAGCATTTTATTGCAATAAGTAAAAGTTTGGCGTAAATTTGCAATTTATTTGCTACAGTTTAATACATTCAATCTCTAAATACTTACATTATGGATACAAGCAAGATTGTAGGAGAAAAAATCAAGGCTCTCCGCGAAAATCAGGGTATCAGCCTGGAACAGTTGGCTGAACGGGCGGGACTTGCCATCGAACAGATAGATCGTATCGAAAATAATATTGACTTGCCTTCACTGGCACCGCTGATTAAAATAGCACGGGTACTGGGGGTAAGACTGGGTACGTTCCTGGACGACCAGGAGGAACTGGGACCGGTGGTGTGCCGCAAGAGGGAGGCTACCGACAGCATCAGTTTCTCGAACAATGCCATCCAGAGCCGGAAGCACATGGAGTATCATTCGCTCTCGAAATCGAAAGCCGACCGGCACATGGAGCCGTTTATCATTGATGTGACACCGACGGATGATAATGCGTTTGTGCTGTCTTCGCACGAGGGCGAGGAGTTTATCATGGTGATGAGCGGTACCATGGAGATAAGCTATGGAAAGCATACGTATCTGCTGGAAGAAGGTGACAGTATTTATTATGACTCAATCGTGCCGCATCATGTACATGCGTATCAGGGACAGGCGGCCAAAATTCTGGCGGTAATCTATACACCTATTTAATGAAGAAAGGATAGAAAAAGCATGTTATCGGAAAAAACACTGGGCCAATGGCTGGAACATTGGGCAAATACAACTCCTGACAAAGAATACATCGTTTACTCGGACCGAAACCTGAGGTTTACCTGGAAGCAGTTCAACCAACGGGTGGATGATATGGCTAAGGGATTGATAGCCATCGGGGTGGAACGGGGAACGCACGTGGGCATCTGGGCGGCTAATGTGCCCGACTGGCTGACGCTGCTGTATGCCTGTGCCAAAATCGGTGCGGTGTATGTTACGGTGAATACGAATTATAAACAGTCGGAACTGGAGTATCTGTGCCAGCACTCGGATATGCATACGCTGTGTATCGTGCACGGGGAAAAGGACAGCGACTTTGTGCAGATGACGTATACGATGCTGCCGGAACTGAAATCGTGCCAACGGGGGCACTTGAAGAGTGAACGGTTTCCGCAAATGAAGAATGTGATTTATGTGGGACCGGAAAAGCACCGGGGAATGTATAATACTTCGGAGATTCTGCTCTTGGGGGATAATGTGGAGGATACGTGCCTGAAGGAAATGAAGGCGAAGGTGTCTTGCCACGATGTGGTGAACATGCAGTATACATCGGGCACTACGGGCTTTCCTAAGGGGGTGATGCTGACGCACTATAACATTACCAACAACGGGTATCTGACGGGGGAACATATGAAGTTTACGGCGGAGGATAGGTTGTGTGTATGTGTGCCGCTGTTTCACTGTTTCGGAGTGGTGCTGGCCACGATGAACTGCCTGACGCATGGGTGCATGCAGGTGATGGTGGAGCGCTTTGACCCGCTGGTGGTGCTGGCTTCTATACATAAGGAGCGATGCACGGCGCTGTATGGGGTACCGACGATGTTTATTGCGGAACTGCATCATCCGATGTTTGAAATGTTTGATATGAGCAGCCTGCGCACGGGTATCATGGCAGGATCGCTCTGCCCGGTGGAACTGATGAGGCAGGTGGAAGAGAAGATGTTCATGAAGGTGACCAGTGTGTATGGTCTGACAGAGGCGGCTCCCGGCATGACGGCTACTCGGATAGAGGATGATTTTGACGTGCGCTGCAATACCGTGGGACGGGAGTTTGCGTATACGGAGGTGAAGGTGATTGACCCGGAAACGGGAAAAGAGTGCCCGGTAGGGGTACAGGGGGAAATGTGTAACCGGGGCTATAATACCATGAAGGGGTATTATAAGAATCCGGAGGCTACTGCGGAGGTGATTGATGCGGACGGATTCTTGCACTCGGGCGACTTGGGTGTGAAGGATGCGGACGGCAATTTCCGAATCACCGGACGTATCAAGGATATGATTATACGCGGAGGAGAGAATATTTACCCGCGCGAGATAGAGGAGTTTCTTTATCAGATGAAGGGGGTAAAGGATGTACAGGTGGCGGGGATTCCGTCGAAGAAATACGGCGAAGTGGTGGGTGCGTTCATTATCTTGCACGAGGGTATGGATATGCACGAATCGGACGTGAGGGATTTCTGCATCGGCAAGATAGCGCGCTACAAGATTCCGAAGTATATCTTCTTCGTGAAGGAGTTTCCTATGACGGGAAGCGGCAAGATTCAGAAGTTCAAGCTGAAGGAGCTGGGAGTGAAACTGTGCGAACAGAAGGGAATTACCATTATATAAATGGTGGGGCCGTGGGCGGCTGGAAACAGGATGCGCACGGCTGTCTGACTGCATACAAAAAGAGAGTGCTCTGACAAAGGGCACTCTCTTTTTTTTTAGGGGTTGGGGGAACTGCTTAGAGTTGCGGATAGACCATATGGGCTTCGGTCATGTGTTCCAGCACTTCGTGCAGGTATTTGGCGGATTCCCACTTGGCCATGGGAAGGTCGTGCAGCAGGTAGTTGCCGCAGTCTTGGGCGGTGGTACCGGGTACTTCGCCTTCGTATTCGGCCACAAAGCGGAAGGTGTCTTGCATCAAGGGCAGGATATCGGAGGGCTGAAGGTCGCCTTTCATCAGCAGGTAGTTGCCGGTGAGACAGCCCATAGGACCCCAATAGATGATCTTGTCTTGCCACTGAGGCTCGTTGCGCAGGTAGGTGGCGGCCAGGTGTTCGATGGTGTGCAGGGCGCCCTGTCCCAAGGCGGGCTCGCGGTTGGGTTCCTTCATGCGGATGTCGAACGTGGTGATGACTTCGCCGTTGACTTCGTCTTTACGGGATACGTAGATGCCGCGCAGCAGGCGGATGTGGTCGATGGTAAAACTTGGAATTTTCTTCATATCTGTTTGGGTAATCTGGGGTTATAATTCATGGGGCAGTGTGGACAGGAACGACCAGGTGGCCTGGAACGAACGCTGGGCCATCGTGCCCCAAAAGTCTTGGTACTGTGAGAAGTTGTCGGCGTGTGCACCGGGGGTGTCGCTCACGATACGGAAGCTGATAAAGGCTACTCCGTAGAGGTGGCAGACGTGTGCCAGAGCGGCCGATTCCATGTCGACGGCCATACCGTCGGGGAAGTGTTGCTTGATAGAGGCCAGTTCGGCTTTGTCTTCTACAAAACGGTCGCCGGTGCAGATGAGGCCGCCGCAGATGCGGACATCTTCTACCTGCAGGGCCAGGGCGTGACGCAGCAGGGTGGGATGGGCTTCGTAGTAGAGGGGCATGCCTTGTATCTGTCCGTAGGAGGTGCCGTCGTTGCCGCAGTATACATCGTGGTATACCAGACGGCTGCTGGCTACTACGTCGGCTACGCGCAGGGTGGCGTCGATACCGCCTGCCACTCCGGTGCTGATGATGCAGTCGGGGGCGTAACGGCGAATCAGTTCGGCAACACCTACGGCTGCATTGACCTTGCCGATGCCGCACTGGGTGAGGATGACCTGGTTGCCGTTCAACTCTCCTACTACATAGCGGAAGGGGCCTTCCGCATACTCATTCTTCTGTTGCAAGCGCTCGGCCAATTGGCGGTGCTCGCTGTCCATTGCACTGATAATACCTATCTTCATATGTGTTATGTATGCTGGTTCATTCTGTTAGTTTTTTCTTTTCCGGGGCAAAGATACGACAAATCAGTTAATTCCATGCAAAAAGCCCTGTATGTTTCCGCGGTTCTCCGGAACGGTGCATACAGGGCTTCTGGTGAGAGGGGAATGATTATTCAGCAGCGGCCCATTCACGAGCGCCTTGTTCTTTGAGGCGGGCGGTGAAAGCAGCGGCTTTCTCTTCGGCAATTTTCTCATCGGCCGGACTGGCATAGGCATGGCGGTAGCCTTGTACTACATTCCACTGGCCGCGGGTGAAATCGGGGAAAGCAACCGGAGCGCAATTGTGGTCCATAGAGAGGGTGCCGAGTTCGGCCAGGCTGCACCATTCGGCCAGGTCGTATACGTCCATATCGAGTGGAAGTCCGTTTTGCAGGCAGTATACCAGACGGGCATCCATGATGAAGTCCATACCGCCATGGCCGCCTACTGCTTTGGCCAGTTCGCCGTATTTCTTCAGGATGGGATGGTAGTATTTATCGACGAGGGCTTTTTCTTCGGCTGCCGGCAGGAAGCCGTGTGAATTCAGGTCGTCTACCTTGGGCTGCACACCAGAGGCCGTGAGTTGCTTGCCATCGAGTGCATAGCCGCTCACCGGGTATTTGTTGGCAAATCCTTTGGTTCCCGTGAGCTGGTAGAGGCGGTTATAGGGCTGAGGGGTCATGACGTTGTGCTGGATTTCGATGACTTTGCCGTTTTCGGTACGAATCAGGGTGGTGGTGTGATCGCCGTTGCGGAAGCCGTTGCACACGGAATCGGTTCTTTCTTCTACCAGTTGCTTGCCTACTACCGACTTGGTGTCCATGGCTACCAGGGTCTTCATGCGGTCGCCCCGGTGAATGTTCAGGACTTGGGCCACGGGACCGAGTCCGTGGGTGGCGTATACATCGCCGCGGTGGCGCATATTGTAATCCAGGCGCCAGCCCAGCTTGTCGGCTTCACCGGCTTTCCAGTAATAGTCCCAGAAGGGGGAAAGGTCGTGGATGTAGGCTCCCTGTGCACGGATGATTTCTCCGAACACGCCTTGCTGGGCCATGTTCAAGGTGTTCATCTCGTACCAGTCGTAGCAGCAGTTTTCCAAAATCATGCAGTGCAACTGTTTCTGCTCGCTCAGATTGATGAGGTCCCAGCATTGCTGCAAGGTCATGGCGGAAGGTACCTCGATGGCTACGTGCTTGCCGTTCTTCAGGGCGCATTCGGCCACCGGGAAGTGATGGAGCCAGTCGGCCGCTACGTATACGAGGTCGATGTCTGGACGCTGACACAGGGCTTCATAGCCTTTCTCGCCCGAATAGATGGCTGCCCGGGGCATGGAGGCGTTCTTCAAATAGCGCTGGCATTTCTCGGCTCGCTCTGCCTCGTAATCGCACAGGGCTACTACTTGGGTGCCGGGGATGTGGGTAAACCGGTCTACCGCATCGGGACCGCGCATGCCTAATCCTACAAATCCTACACGTACCACTTCCAGCTTGGGAGCTGTCAGTGCCAACGCACTCTTTTGCCCGGCCGGACGTTCGGGCGATTCTACCACAATGGTTCCGTTATCCCAGGTCCAGCGGGTACCATATTCATTGATATGGGTCTCTGCCGCAGGCTGGGAAGAGCATGCACACAGCCATGCACACAAGCCCAATAGACATAGTTTCAAGTTTTTCATATTTAAGTAGTTTAAAAATAGAGAACGGTTTCAAAGATAGTGTTATCCCTGCTAAGAAACACGAGAAGCGACTATTTTTCAACACTTTTTAAAGGAGAATGGCGGGTACCCGTTGATTATTCCAGGCTTTTATTGTAAGTTTGCGCATTCTTTATAGATACAATGTAAACGATATGATAATGAAAAAGCTATACCCGGATTTACTGGCCATACTGGCTTTTGTTCTGATTTCTTTTGCGTATTTCTTCCCGGCGGATGTGGAAGACCGCATGCTGTTTCAACATGATACGGAAGCTGGCGTGGGTGCCGGACAGGAGGCGGCTACCTACCTGAAGGAAACGGGAGAACGGACGCGCTGGACCAACTCCATCTTCGGGGGAATGCCTACGTACCAGCTGACGCCTTCGTACGATTCTACACAGCCGCTGAGCTGGGCGCAGAAGGTGTACCGGCTGTTCTTGCCGGAGTATGTGTACCTGACGTTTATCCTGATGCTGGGGTTCTATATCTTGCTGCGGGTGTTCAACTTACCTGCCTGGTATGCGGCACTGGGGGGAATCATCTGGGCTTTTTCTTCGTACTTCTTTATCCTGATTTCGGCCGGACACCTTTGGAAGTTCATTACGCTGGCGTATGTGCCGCCTACGATAGCGGGCATGGTACTGACGTATCGGGGGAAATTACTGGCCGGGGGCTTGCTGACCACTTTCTTCGTGGCTTTGCAGATTAATTCCAACCACGTGCAGATGTCGTATTACTTCTTCTTTGCCATGCTGTTTATGGCAGGGGCGTATCTGGTGCAGGCGTGGAGAGAAAAGACCCTTCCGCAGTTCTGCAAGGCTACGGCGGTGTTGCTGATAGCCGGCTGCATCGGTATAGCTACCAACGTGTCTAATCTTTATCATACGTATACTTACAGCAAGGAGACTATGCGGGGAAAAAGCGAACTGGTGCAAACCGGTGAGGCTGCCAGACAATCGAGCAGCGGACTGGACCGTGACTACATCACGCAGTGGAGTTATGGCATCGGGGAGACGTGGACGCTGCTGGTACCGAATTATAAGGGAGGGGCTTCGGCTCCGCTGGCTCAGAACGAAACGGCCATGCAGCAGGCCAACCCGATGTATAGCGGACTGTATGGCAGCCTGACGCAGTATTTCGGCGACCAGCCCATGACGGCGGGCCCGGTGTATGTGGGGGCTTTCGTGTTGTTTCTCTTTATCTTGGGCTGTTTCATCGTGAAAGGACCGCTGAAGGGGGCGCTGCTCGGGGCTACCCTCTTTTCCATCGTGCTGGCATGGGGTAAGAATTTCATGCCGCTAACGGATTTCTTCATTGATTATGTGCCGATGTACAATAAGTTCCGTGCGGTGTCGTCGATTTTGGTCATTGCGGAATTTACCATTCCGCTGCTGGCTGTCTTGGCCTTGAAGCAGTTGCTGGATGAACCCGACTGCTGGAAAAAAGAGAAAAAGGCTGTGGGCATCAGTCTGCTGCTGACGGCTGGTGTGGCTTTCCTGCTGTGGGTGGCACCAGGGGCGCTGGGGTCTTCTTTCATTCCTGCTCAGGAGGCACAGATGCTGCAGCAGGCGGTGAACCAGCAGATGATTCCGGCCAATGAATTGAACGGAATACTGGCCAACCTGAAAGAGATGCGCGAGGCTTTGGTGAGTGCCGATGCCGGACGAAGCCTGGGGATTATCCTGGGGGGATGTGCCTTGCTCTGGCTGGGTATGAGCGGGAAGCTGCGGACTGAGCTGACGGTGATGGGGATAGCGGTGCTCTGCCTGGTGGATATGTGGACGGTGAACAAACGTTACCTGAACGACGGGCAGTTTGTGCCCCGGTCTACTCAAACGACCACGTTCAACAAAACGCGGACGGATAAACTGATCTTACAGGATAAAGATTTGGATTACCGGGTGCTGAACTTTGCCAGCAATACGTTCAACGAAAATCATACGGCATACTGGCATAAGAATGTGGGAGGATATCATCCGGCTAAATTACGCCGCTACCAGGAAATGATAGAGCGCCACATCGCTCCGCAGATGCAGGCTGCTTACCAGGAAATAGCGCAGGCCAACGGCAGAATGGACAGCGTGGATGCGTCTAAATTCTGCATACTGAACATGCTGAATACGAAATATTTTATCTTGCCGGCCGGGAAACAGGGGGAAACGGTACCGGTAGGTAATCCGTATGCGTATGGCAATGCGTGGTTCGTGGACCGCGTGAGCTATGTGGACAATGCCAACGAGGAAATAGAGAAGACCGGACAGGTGGTGCCAACCGAAACGGCGGTAGTGGACAAACGGTTCCGGGAGGTGCTGAAAGGGGCTACCGAACTGAAAAAAGACAGCCTGGCGGGTATCCGGCTGAAAGAGTATGCTCCCAACCGACTGGTGTATGAAACGGATAATGCACAGGACGGAGTGGCCGTGTTCTCTGAAATTTATTATCCGGATGGATGGCAGGTGACCATCGATGGAAAACCGGCTGAATTAGGACGGGCCGACTACATTCTGCGTGCGCTCTATGTGCCAGCGGGAAAACATACCGTGGAAATGCGATTCGACCCGCCAAGCTTGCACATAACGGAAGCAGTGGCGTATGGAGCACTGGCGCTGCTCATCATAGGATGCATGGTGCTGCTGTGGAAAGCAAAGAGAAAAAATTGATAATTTCAGCGTTTTTCCGTATTTTTGTTCCCAAATCATTAAAATCATAGAAAAGAATGGAGACAACTCGTCAGAATAAAATAGCTCGCCTCATTCAGAAAGAACTGGGCGATATCTTCTTGTTACAGACCAAAGCTACGCACGGTGTATTGGTATCGGTGAGTGCAGTACGCATCAGTCCTGATATGAGCATTGCTCGTGCGTATCTGAGCATCTTCCCCTCGGAAAAGGCGGAGGAAATTATCCGGAATATCAACGAAAATGCCAAATCAATCCGCTATGAACTGGGCACACGGGTACGCCACCAACTGCGTATCATCCCGGAACTGAAATTCTTTGTAGATGATTCATTGGACTACTTGGAACGTATCGATGAATTGCTGAAAGAGTGAACCTGTCGTTCTACATAGCCCGGCGTTATCTCTTCTCGAAAAAGAAGCACAATGCCATCAATATTATATCGGGTGTATCGGTGTGTGGCGTTGCCCTGGCTACGCTGGCACTGGTGTGCACCCTTTCTGTGTTCAACGGATTTCAGAACATGGTGGCCAGTTTCTTTACGGCTTTCGATCCGGAACTGAAGATTACTGTGAATCAGGGAAAGGTGTTCCTGCCGCAGGATTCACTCATACAGGAGGTACGGAAATTCCCGGAAATTGAGGTGTGGAGCGAGACACTGGAAGAGAATGCGGTGGTGCAATACAAGAAACGGCAGACAATGGCGGTCATCAAAGGGGTGGAGGATAACTTCAGGCAACTGACCGAGATAGACAGCCTGCTCTATGGGGCGGGTACTTTTCTGCTGAAAGATGCGCAGGTGAACTATGGTATTCTGGGGGCAGAGCTGGTGTCGGAACTAGGTACCGGACTGCAATTCGTAGACCCTCTGCGGGTGTATGCACCCAAAAGGCATACCAAGGTGAACCTGGCCAACCCGGCAGCGGCCTTTAATCAGGGGTATCTTTATTCACCGGGGGCGGTGTTCGTGGTGAATCAGCAGAAATATGATGCGCACTATATATTGGCTCCGCTCAGCTTTGCCCGACAGTTGTTTGGCTATAACCAGGAGGTGTCTGCCATCGAGATTAAACTTAAGAAGGGTACCGACATTGCTGCTACGGAAAAGAAAATGGCGCAGGTGCTGGGAGACGGGTTTAAAGTGGAAAATCAGTATGAGCAGCAGGCGGATGTGTTTCGCATCATGGAAATAGAGAAACTGATTTCTTACTTGTTTCTGACATTTATCCTGGGAATAGCCTGCTTCAATGTGATTGGCTCGCTCTCTATGCTGATTCTGGACAAGAAAGAGAATACGGAAACGCTTCGGAACTTGGGAGCAGACGATAGGATGATTACGCGTATCTTCTTGTTGGAGGGACGGATGATTTCTTTACTGGGAGCTACGATAGGTATTGTGGGAGGGGTGTCGCTCTGTCTGCTGCAACAACATTTTGGATTCATTACGCTGGGAGGCGGAAACGGGGCATTTGTAGTAGATGCCTATCCGGTGAGCATTCAGCTGACCGACCTTGTAGTAGTATTCGTCACGGTAATAGCCGTGGGATTTCTCTCGGTATGGTATCCGGTAAGGTATCTGAGCCGAAAAATCTTACAGACACCTTCCAGAAACTAAGCATCAGTTTTTCTTACGGATAATGGTCAGCCCGTCGCGCAAAGGAAGGATGACTTTCTCTACGCGCTGATCGGCTGCAACGAAATCATTGAATGCCTTGATACGAATGGTTTGCAAGTCGGAAGCATGGGGGTGTTCTTCCAGCACATGCCCGTCCCAAAGGGTATTGTCGGCTATGATGTATCCTCCCGGGGAAAGGCGCGGCAGAATCAGTTCGTAATAATCCAGGTACTTACGTTTATCACCGTCGATAAATGCCAAATCAAATTGCTGACTCATCTGAGGCACCAGTTCTAAGGCATCTCCTATATAAAACTTGATTTTATCGGCATAGGGCGACCGCTCCAGCCAGGGACGGGTGAACTCCTCTTGCTCGTCGTTGATTTCAATGGTGTGTAACTGGGCACCTTCGGGCAGTCCTTCTGCCATACAAAGTGCGGAATAACCGCTATAGGTACCGATTTCCAGCACCTGCATCGGACGAATCATCCGCACAAACATTTTCAGCATACGGCCCTGCAAATGTCCGGAAGCCATGCGCGGATAAAGTAATTTGAGGTGGGTATCGCGGTATAAGGCATGCAGATAATCGCCTTCTTCATCGATATGCTGCAGGATATATTCATCTATCGTCATAAGAACAGGGTATTAAAATCCAAGAATAGGAAAAGTAAGCGCAAGTATGGATGAAAAAAATGAGCGTGTGCCAATGGTTTATTCCCTTGTTATGCACACGCTCATGGTATAAGGACAGTCAGCTTACGCTACTATACATTATTATATGTCTATTAAAGATAGCGGTTGCTATTGGGCAATACGGTAGTATCGGCGTTGGCCAATGCATCTTCTACTACATTGATTTCCAAGAAGGAGGTCTGTGTACCTGCCTTACCGCTGCTTAAATAGCCTACCATATCAGTGGGCTGCAGACGGCCTTCGCTTACCAGACGACGCAAAGCCGCAAAATAGTATTCCTGTCCATTGGCCAACTCGGGCATATAGATGGCTTCTACACCGTAAGAAAGGGCCAGGTGACGCATGGTCTTCTCTTTGTAGCAGATGGCCAATACGGGGAATTTACCACGGAAGGCAGCCAGGTTACGAGCTGTACGTCCGCTATAGCTGTCGGTAATGATGGCACGGATTTTCAATTTGGTAGTGGCCTTCACTGCTTGCTTGGCCAGGAAGGCAGTGACATCGTTGCTGTCTTCATCCAGAGGAATACGGATGTCATTATCAGCCAGCTTATCTTTTTCTGCCTGAGCAGCAATCTTGGCCATGGTCTTCACAGCTTCTACCGGGTATTTTCCATAAGCTGTTTCACCGCTAAGCATCAGGGCATCTGTGCGGTAATAGATAGCGTTGGCAATATCGGTAACCTCGGCACGGGTAGGACGAGGATTATTGATCATGGTGTGCAGCATCTGGGTAGCTACGATAACCGGCTTCTTGGCTAAAATACATTTACGAATCAGTACGCGCTGAATGCCCGGAATACGTTCCTGTGCTACTTCGATACCCAAGTCGCCACGAGCCACCATCACACCATCAGCCACTTCCAGAATCTCATCGATGTTATCTACACCTTCCTGATTCTCGATCTTGGCAATGATACGGATGTCGCTGTTGTGCTCGTCCAGAATAGCCTTGATATCCAAAATATCTTGCTTGCTGCGCACAAAGGAATGGGCTATGAAATCAATGTCTTTCTCTATTGCATAAAGTATGTTATTACGGTCTTTCTCGGTGAGTGAAGGCAGGTTGATGCGAACACCCGGCACATTGACACTTTTACGGTTGCCCAAAGTAGCCTCATTCTGTGCCTCACAAATCAGACAGTTCTCGTGCTTTTCTACAACCGTCAGTTCCAAATCGCCGTCATCAATCAAAATATGACCGCCTACGCTGAGGTCTTGCACAAAATTAGCATAAGATACGGCAATGCACTCACGGGTAGTAAGTTGGTCTGGATTACCTACAACCTTTACCCGGTCGCCAGCCTGGAAAGGTATGGGATCTCCGGCAAGGGATGTTGTACGCACTTCAGGACCTTTAGTATCCATCAGGATGGCTATGCGGTTAGAGACTTGACGCACATTACCGATTAAACGCTCAAAACCTTCTCGATTGGCATGAGCTGTATTCATACGCACCACATTCACACCGGCTTCATACAACTGCTTGATAAAGTCTACGTCACAACGCAGGTCGGAGACCGTAGCTACAATTTTTGTCTGCTTTAATAACATAATCTTATACTTATATTAATGATTGACTGATAAATGATTCCAATGCCAAACGATAAGAGTCTAATCCAAAGCCCACAATAACACCGCGACAAGCGCAGGATATCATCGAAACGTGACGGAAAGATTCGCGAGTGTGTACATTGGAGATGTGTACCTCTACTACAGGAGCGGTAACTGCGCGGATAGCATCCTGCAAGGCTATGGATGTGTGCGTATAAGCACCAGCATTCAAGATAATGCCATCGGCCTCGAAACCTACCTGATGAATCTGATTGATCAGCTCGCCTTCGATGTTAGACTGGAAATAGGCGATTTCTATCATCGGATAATGTGCACGGAGTTTGGCAAGATAATCTTCAAAAGAAACAGAACCGTAGATAGAAGGTTCACGCTTCCCCAAAAGGTTGATGTTCGGGCCATTTATTATCTGTATCTTCATAACACTTTTTTTGTTACCTTTGTACCCACGTAGAATCTGGAGACTTCAGCGCTGCACCGACAGAATAAGATGTGCAGCAGCTAAAAGGCGGACAGCTTCTTCGTTCATTCTGAGTGCAAAGGTAAAAAAAAGAAATGAAATCGGAAGGAAAATCCTCGAATAAGCAAGGACTGAAACGGATTATTGACCGGTATAAACAGTATTTGATGCTGGAGAAATCATTTTCTCCTCATACCATTGATGCCTATCTGAAAGATCTGGATAAGTTAACATCCTTTTTAAGCAACGAGCAAATAGACTGGATGGACGTGAACCTGGATCAGTTGCAACAGTTCTCGGCCGGCCTGCACGACATCGGCATACACCCCCGCTCTCAGGCCCGTATCCTGTCGGGCATCAAATCGTTTTTCCACTATCTGGTATTGGAAGAATACCGGGAAGACGACCCTAGCGAACTGCTGGAAGGACCGAAAATCGGATTCAAAATTCCGGAAGTGCTGACCGTAGAAGAAATTGACAACATCATAGGAGCCATCGACCTGAGCACACAAGAAGGACAACGCAACCGGGCTATCGTGGAAACCTTATACAGCTGCGGACTGCGGGTATCGGAACTGTGTAACCTGAAATTATCTGACCTTTATCTGAACGAGGGATTTATCCGGGTACAGGGGAAAGGAAACAAACAGAGACTAGTACCTATCTCTCCAAGGGCTATCAAGGAAATAACCAACTGGATGAAAGACCGAAACGGCCAATGGCGTATCCGGAAAGAGTATGAGGACTATGTGTTTCTGGCTCGGTGGGGGAAAAACATTTCAAGAATCATGGTATTTCACCTGATAAAGGAACTGGCGCAAAAAGCATCGATCGAAAAAAATATCAGCCCACACACTTTCAGACATTCCTTTGCCACACACTTACTGGAAGGAGGGGCCAACTTGCGGGCCATACAATGCATGCTGGGGCACGAATCGATAGCTACCACTGAAATCTATACGCACATTGACCGGAACAGACTGAGAAGCGAGATTATAGAACATCACCCACGGAATATAAAATACCGTCAAGAACACGGCTTTCATTAAATTATAATAAATAAATGCCAATCATTAACATATTGTCAGAAGATTTAATATCTTTGCCACTGCTCTTGCTTTATGCATCGGCGAACAATATAAAAGAATAGACAAATTTCAATTACAAACAATTAATTTATACCTAAAATGACAAAGAAACTGTATTTGCCTCTTTTACTGGCAGTAGTTGCTGTTTTATCATCTTGCAGCAGCAAAATGGGTGAATTGTCTTCTGACTATTTCACTGTAACTCCTCAAGTTCTGGAAGCCGTAGGTGGTAAAGTTCCTGCTACCATCAATGGTAAGTTCCCTGAAAAGTACTTCAACAAAAAGGCTGTTGTAGAAGTAACTCCCGTACTGAAATGGGAAGGCGGTGAAGCGAAAGGACAACCGGCTGTGTTCCAAGGTGAGAAAGTGGAAGGTAACAACCAAAGCATTTCTTACAAAATGGGTGGTAACTACACAATGAAGACTTCTTTCGACTATGTGCCCGAAATGGCTAAATCTGAGCTTTACTTGGAATTCAAAGCTACAAAAGGTAACAAGACTATCCAAATACCGGCTGTAAAGATTGCCGACGGTGTAATCTCTACTTCTGAACTCGTAGGTGAAACGCTGAACAGCGCTAACCCGGCTTTGGGTGCTGATGCTTTCCAACGCATCATCAAAGATAAGCACGATGCTCAAATCATGTTCTTGATTCAACAAGCTAACGTGCGTTCTAGCGAACTGAAAACTGCCAAGAACTTCGAAGCTGAAGTAAAGGCTATCAGCGAAACTCCTAACAAGAAAATCAGCGACATCGAAATCTCTGCATATGCTTCTCCGGATGGTGGTGTAGAACTGAACAAAGGTTTGGCTGAAAAACGTCAGGACAACACTGCTAAGGTTATCAACAAGAACCTGAAGAAAGATAAGATTGAAGCTAATGTACGCACTCAGTATACTGCTCAGGACTGGGAAGGCTTCCAGGAACTGGTTTCTAAATCTGACATCCAAGACAAGGAACTGATTCTGCGCGTTCTTTCTATGTATAGCGAACCGGAACAAAGAGAACAGGAAATCAAGAACATCTCTTCTGTTTACAAAACTTTGGCTGACGAAATCCTGCCGCAGTTGCGTCGTTCTCGCCTGACTTTGAACTACGAAATTATCGGTAAGTCTGACGAAGAAATCGCTAACCTGGCTGACAGCGATGCTAAGCAACTGAACGTGGAAGAACTGCTCTACGCTGCTACCCTGACTAAAGATGCTGCTAAGAAGGAAGTTATCTATACAAAAGCTACTCAAATCTATCCGAATGATTTCCGTGCTTACAACAACTTAGGTAAGCTGGCTTATCAGGCTGGTAACCAAGACAAGGCTGAAAACTACTTCAAGAAAGCTGCTGCCTTGAAAGATGCTCCTGAAGCAAACATGAACTTGGGTCTGATTGCACTGAACAAGGGTGACAAGGCTGCTGCTGAAGCTTACTTCGGTAAAGCTGCTGGTGCTGAAGAACTGAACGAAGCTTTGGGTAACCTTTACATTGCTCAGGGTCAATATAACAAAGCTGTAAACGCTTTCGGTGATACCAAGACTAACAGCGCTGCTTTGGCTCAAATCCTGGCTAAGGATTACAACAAAGCTAAGAATACACTGAGCGGTATCGAAAACAAAGATGCTTACACTGACTACCTGGGTGCTGTATTGGGCGCTAGAACTAACAACGACGCTATGGTAATGAGCAACTTGAAAAATGCCATTGCTAAGGATGCTAAGTTGGCTAAGAAAGCTGCTACAGACTTGGAATTCTCTAAATACTTCACTAATGCTGATTTCATGAGCATCGTTAAGTAACGAAAGAGATAAATTCAAATAAAAGAAGTTGCCCGACTCATTTTTTAGTCGGGCAACTTTTTTTATATCCCATAAAAGACGTACTTTCGCAACATCATACCAGAAGATACCATACACATGAAAAAATTGATTAGTCTTATAGGAAGTTGCTTGTTTCTTCTCTCGGCTTGTAATGAAACGGAAGAAGGAAAAGTTGCCCACATTAGCGGACATATCCAAGGGCTGGGAAACGACACGCTTTATCTATATGGTACAGACAAATATTATGACCGGATAGACACTATCCTGGTAAAAGAGGATAAATTTACGGCTACATTGGCGGTAGATACCCTGCTGGAAACTAGAATATGGTTCAACAACGGCCAAATCTATCCTATATATCTGGACAAGGGAAACCGGATAGAGATTAAAGGCAAAGAGGCGGAACTGCCTACACTGGAGGTTACCGGAAACCTGCCTAACAAAGAATTCTCTGCTTTTCAAAAAGAACTGAAGGGGCTGCAGGCTCCCTCGGACAGGGTAATGGAAGAAAAAGCAGCAGCCTTCATCCAAAATCATCCTTTCTCACTGGTGAGTATCTATCTATTGGACCACTACTTTGTACAGAAGCCGCATCCCGATTTGACACAAATACGCCAACTCGTGAATAGCATGAGCGGCGAATTGAAAGACCGGCCATACATCATCCAACTGCAGGAGTTATTGAAAAGAAGCGAAAAAGGAGAAATCGGGAAAAACATGCCTTACTTCCGGCTTCCCAATCAGGATGACAAAAAAATAGGGCGTTCTGATTTTAAAGGAAAACATCTGTTGGTACACTTCTGGGCATCTTGGGATACACTCAGCTGCCAACAGAACGAAATCTATAAACGTATCTATCGGAAAGAAAAGAAGAATCCATACTTTGCTATACTAGGAATATCGCTCGATATGGATAAGAAGAGCTGGAAAGAATGCATCCGAAAAGATACACTCAAATGGGAACAAGTATGTGACCTGGATGGATGGAACACAGAACTGGTGAATCAGCTGGCTATCCGGGAAATCCCTTGCAACCTGTTACTTTCTCCTACCGGACGGATAGAGGCCAAAGATTTGGATGAGCATGCCATCCTGGAAAAACTAAAAGCCATAGAAGAGGAAGAGAAAGCGAAAAAAGAAAAGAAGAATAAGGTGGTACGCGCTACAAAATAAGCCAACGAACTGCCAACACTTACATCCAAACAACATGTTAACCAAAGTCTACGGAGCGGCTGTACAAGGAATTGATGCAACCCTCATTACCATTGAAGTAAATAGTTCCAGGGGCTGTATGTTCTACCTGGTAGGCTTGCCCGACTCGGCTGTAAAGGAAAGCTACCAACGTATCCGCTCGGCTCTGCAGGTAAATGAATACAAAATGCCGACGGCTACCTTAACCATCAACATGGCTCCGGCCGACATCCGCAAAGAGGGAGCAGCCTATGACTTGCCATTAGCCATCGGCATGCTGGGGGCTAACGGATGTATACAAACCGAACGTTTGGAAGAGTATCTGATGATGGGAGAGTTGAGCTTGGACGGAAGTCTGCAACCCATTACCGGAGTACTGCCCATGGCTATCAAAGCTCGGGAACTAGGATTCAAGGGGATGATTATACCGGCTTACAATGCCCGGGAAGCAGCGGTGGTCAACAACCTGGAGGTGTATGGAGTAAATCATATCCGTGAAGTAACGGATTTCTTCAACGGAACCGCCCGGCTAACACCTACTGTAGTAAATACAAGGGAGGAGTTTTATGCACAACAGGCCGTGACAGACCTTGATTTTGCCGATGTAAAAGGACAGGAAAATGTGAAAAGGGCTTTGGAGGTAGCTGCAGCCGGCGGACATAATATCCTACTGATTGGAGCTCCAGGAAGCGGTAAGTCTATGCTGGCCAAACGACTGCCTTCTATCTTACCCCCGCTATCGCTGGGAGAAAGCCTGGAAACGACCAAGATTCATTCGGTGGCCGGCAAACTGGGTAAAGAGGGGGGCCTCATCTCGCAGCGACCGTTCCGCGACCCGCACCATACCATTTCTCAGGTGGCCATGACTGGAGGTGGATCATATCCACAACCCGGAGAAATCAGTCTGGCTCATAATGGAGTACTCTTTCTGGATGAA
>Mya_p2__coassemble_725_pt1 | contig 27675 bp, 22 predicted proteins | sample Mya_p2__metabat2_high_PE_003 | metagenome-assembled genome bin Mya_p2
CAACAGCTCCGTAGCTTTTCCACGCAGAGGTACCTCTGACCGGGGATGTTACGGAACTGTTAGGGCGCAGTTGCAGCTCTGTTCCAGCAAGAACCCCTCTCCTACCCTGAGAAAAAGCCATACATACACTGAAATAGAATCGCGCTGCATAAGCTTCCACCAGCATAGAAATATAATCTGCGCAACAAACATTACATAAATTCTTCACCAAACAATAGCTTCAGACATCTCAAACAATAGCTTTCTTCTATGTAAACTACTTGTTTGTCTATAAACGACACCGCCGCTTATAAAATATCAAGTAGTTGGAGATACATCATCTACAGAGACAATATGCATAAACCCTAGATGAAGTGCGAATACATCGGTTATATCCGATTCATCTCCTCAGGCATTTTCAGCGGATACACCGTAATACTTCATAAAATTCCGGGTAAATTCACGCATCTTCGCACGGACAAATTCCGGTTCTACTACCTCTATCTGGTCGGCATAATAAAGCAACTGCTGATACAGCTCAAAATTCACCCTTACGCGATATTCGAAAAGTACATACTCCTCGTTTACTTCCAGTTCCTGCTGCGATTCATGCAGGGGTAAAGTACGCAGATAGGCTGCAAAATTCTCGTACGCTTTGATAACCAGCCGCACCACCGGATCACGAGGGTCGTTATGAACCCCACACCCATCCTTGAAATATTCCTGCAAAGAGAAATCCGGCTGGAGATGAAACGTACTCTCTAACTCCTCGATGGCCTGGATGCGGTCTAAGGCATAGGTTCTGTATCGTTCTCGGCTTCGGGCCACCAGATACCAGCGGCGGTTGGAAAGGCGCAAGCCGTAAGGCTCCACACTGAACGTATGCGCGTGTTCGCTTTCAAAGCCTTGATACGTCAGGCTCAGCCGACGGTTATCATGCATGGCTTGTGTAATCATCATCAGCCAGCGCTGGCCGGAAGGTACATCCTCTAGCATGATGCGATGCCTCAGTGTATGGTCGGCCTGCATCTGATTCAGCGTGGAGTACAGATTGAACAGCCAGTGCATCACCTCATCTTCTGTCAGTGCTTCAGGATTCTTGATGTAATACAGATTCGTGCGACGGTCGCAGGCGATGGACAAGTCAAACAGCGACTCAATAGCCTGCTTATGGTTATGGAAAGTCTTTCTGGATAAAGGTTCACCGATGCCCAGACAACTCCGCTTCCACAAATCGCTGATTTCGGGAAAAGACAAAGGCCCTCGGCTCAGCAAGGTATTGATAAGCCACACATAACGCTTCAGATAATTCACTTCCATGATATTCTACTTTACAAGGTACGGAGCAAAAATACAAGATTTTTTCTGCTTGTGCTATACTTTGGCACACCGATTCGTTTACTTTGCCTCAGAATTATAAAGAAGAAGCCATATGAAAACCATCGAACATCATGACGTAAAGATTTTTACGAACCGCATCGAAACCAATGCTATGGAACAAATTGAACGACTGCTGTCGGTACCCGTATTCAGTCAGTGCAAGATACGCATCATGCCCGACGTACATGCCGGTGCCGGATGCGTGATAGGATTTACCGGAAACCTGGGCGAACGGGTGATACCGAATATCGTAGGCGTGGACATCGGCTGTGGCATCTATGTGCAACCGTTTGCAGGGCGTGGCGAAATAGATTATCATGCCCTGCACGAATTCATCCTGCAAAACATTCCTTCCGGGCGAAGCATCCGCACGGAACAATACCGCCCCTTGCCAGCCAAGTATATGAAAGCGTATAGCACCTGCAAAGCACTCATCAAAGAGATGCGCTGCTACCGGGAGTTGAAGGATACCAAACGGCTGAACCGGGCGTGCGGTTCGCTGGGCGGGGGTAACCACTTTATAGAACTGGACAAAGACGAGCAGGGCATGTATTACCTGGTAGTGCATACCGGCAGCCGCAACCTGGGAAAGCAGGTGGCGCAGATTTATCAGAAGCTGGCCGTGAAGTGCCAGTCGGGATGGGCAGATCTGATGGAGGAACAAAACAGACTTATAGCTGAATACAAGGCGGCGGGACGGAAGGACGAATTACAAGAAGCCATCCGGCAACTGCATAACTCGTTCAAGATGTATAAACCGACCATTCCGCCCGACTTATCGTATCTGGAGGGAAATTACCGGGAGGATTACTTGCACGACATGCGCCTCTGCCAATACTGGGCGGAGATAAATCGTCGCACTCTATCGGGCCTGCTGATGGACTACCTGAGAGAGCAGGGCCACGTGGAAACCCCGGAAGAGGATTGGGCGGAACTGGCTTTCGAAAGTGTACATAATTATATAGGAGATGACAACATCATCCGCAAGGGAGCCATCGATGCCTATGCAGGCGAGAAGTGTATCATTCCGCTGAATATGCGTGATGGGTCGCTTATCTGCATCGGCAAGGGCAATGCCGACTGGAACTTCTCGGCTCCGCACGGTGCCGGACGCATCCTGAGCCGCGCCGAGGCATTCCGGTGCATCAGTCTGGAGGAATACCGACAGTCTATGCAAGGCATCTACAGCGAGTGTCTGACGGAGGAAACAAAGGACGAATCGCCCATGGTGTACAAGCCGAAAGAGGAAATCATGGAAAACATCCAGCAGACGGTGTCTGTGGTGAATGTCATCAAGCCAGTGTTTAATTTCAAGGCGGCTGAGTGACCGTAAATGCTAAAAGATGTTATCGTGAACCATTATGAACCTGGTTTGCAGACAAAACCCTCTTTGATTTTTTCTATTTTTAACAAGAAAAATGAGAATCATATGAAAAACGTGCATTTTTTGCCCTGGGTGGGCAGTAAATATAACATAGGCTGGCAAGGGAAACGGCTAATGATACTAGGAGAAAGTCATTACTGTGCTTCCTTAAAAGATGCTGTGCCTTCCATCACCCACGATATCATAACCGACCTCTTTGATGCCGACAGCGAGCACGAAGCTTACAAGAATACCTATACCAAATTCATGCGCTCCTTAACAGGACATCCGCTTTCGAATGAGGAAAAGCGTGAGGCATGGAATCGGGTGTTGTTCTACAACTTTGTGCAGGAGCCACTGACAGGCCCTCACAAAGCCCCTACAGCCGAACAGTTCCGCAAATCGGATACAGCCTTCTTCGAAGTACTGGAAACCTTTCGACCCGACTGTATCATAGCATGGGGCAAAAGATTGTACGACAATCTCCCCCGCTGCGGTTATCAGTTGGATGATGTGATGGCTCCTGACGGAAAAGTCATAGAAACCTGGGCGTATGAAACGCGTGATGGACACGCGGTGCAGGTATTGCCCATCATGCACCCTTCAGCCGCTTTCTCACCGGATTATTGGCATGAGGTGATTGAGTCATTTTTGAGTAGACAACGAAACCTTAAACGTACTTTTACGACCTACTTACACACCTCAATTAGATGTCTTTAAATTTTCATCTTTCACTATAAAAATTTTTAGTAAGCTATCTAACGTAATAGCAATAAAAAAATCTACATATGAAAAGTTTTTTATCAATTGTATTATTGATTCTTTCATCATTAGTATGTGTAAACGCTAGAAATATAGACGCACATAATCCGAATCAACAAGAACTCGTTATAGCGCAAATGAATTATTGCATAAACTCTCTTACTAATATTATTGAAAATAATTCAATCGAGGTACTTGACCATGAGTTGAATCAATTGCTCAATAATCTAACAATGAAAGAATTGGTAGGTTTAGATGAAGTAGCCCGTTTTAGAATCAGCCTACTACAAAATATCAATAGCCTTCAAATTACAAATGAGGAAAGAGAGTTATTAAAACGAATTCAATTTAAAAATAGAAAACTGAAAAAATGGGACGCTATCTCAAATGCTTTGAATGGTGTTCTATTCATTTTACCGGGAAATTCTGGAAGTGTTTCTACTAAAGCTGTAGCTATACAAACAGCCAGTTTGGCTTTATTTACTGCGGCCAGAACAGCTATTGAATACAAGAGAACAGGGATTCAAAGCGATATAGAGGAGATGAGACAAATGTGGGAACTCAGAAAATCAGATTTAAATACATTTACTGCACAACGGAAGAGTGCGCTTGAATTAGTAATAAGCCTTTTCCAAAAATATAATTTAGATGAAAAAGATAGACTTACGGAAGAATCTTGTAAACGCTTTAATGAAATCATCACTACTAATGACCCACACACGCGGATTAGGCGTTTGAACGATGAGAAAAACAGCTACTCAAAAATGATGGATTTCTACTATCATTTAGGCATGGCATATATAGACGTAAACGATTATAAAACCGCCAAGCCTCTTTTTTTGAAGTACTTACAGATGTATAAAAATGCGCCCATATTTAGATATGATGAAAAATCTGGATGCATTGCTTTGGCTATGCTTTCATTTGATAAAGAATTGTCCAATTCAAAACGGGAAGAACTAATCAAAAGCGCATTGGAGAACTTGCCAAATAACGGAGCAGCGCTCGTACAATGCGCTATCCATAGGATGGCTCAACAAAATAGAATTAATGATGCTTATAACCTGCTACGAATGGGAATTGACAGAACTTCTATTAGCGATAAAGACCTAATAATTGATACAACAATTACCCTGCTTGAAAATATAAAGAAATACCCCAGTGTTTACAAAGACATATGCACTGCTATAGAGGGTTGTAACGACATTTCATTAACAAGCTATGTATCCTATTTGATAAGCAGTAATCAGTTGACTAGATTATCAGAATTATTCATTTTTTTAGACAGGAAACCTGAAGAAAATTTTAGTCTAAAAAAATACTTAAACCAATTTACAAAATTAAACCATTATATGCAAATGGTGCCGCTAATAGGGAAGTATTTCTTTTGGGATGAAATCTATGAATCCATCTACGAATCCATCAGGTCTGCGGATGATCTTTATATCTATATCAGCAATAAATATAGATATGAACTATCTGACTTTGAAATATATCAAGAGAATCAAGACAAAAACACGATGAAGATTATAAAAAATATACATACTGATATAGATGCATTTACTCATGAAGATATCATGAATGAGCTTGATTTTTTGGAAAATTATGAGGAACTTTTTTGGAGTCTATTTACTAAAATAGGCCCTGATAATTATAGAGTAAAACCAACTATAAATATTTCAAAAATAAAGAACAATGATTTTAGCTCCTTTCATCCAAGGATAAACAATCTGTTTGAGTATAAAAAAATCCCCAGTGGTGATATTGAAGATCTTGTGGATTTTCTAGAAGAGCATCGAGCTAAACAAACAGACTGTTCTGTTTTACGCAGCCAAGATAAAACAGGATGGTTTACAACGAGTGAATACTATTTACCATACATGGAATGTTATTTTGATAAGAATCAGGAAATACAGATATTCGACAAGTCGATCATGAACAAAAAAACCACTTATCTTCCAAGTTGTAGAATTGATTTTTATGGTGACAAACTGACTTACAAGCCAATGCCGTTCTATAACAATCAGGCAAAATTGTTCAAAATCAAATTTAATGGAGTTTTAGAACCAGTGCTGACATTTAGTATTAGTAAAGATGCCGTAGATCTATATGCTGTCGAAGTAGCGGATAAAGTATTCTTTAGCAAACCACAAAAAATACAAATGAGTTCTTTCCTTGATGAACATGCTAAATTAGTTGCAGAAAAGAATGATACTATTGGGATTATCGATAAGGCAAAGAATCAATTAAACAAGTTAATAAATAAAGAAGAAAGTAAACAAAAAAACGGCACAACTAAAGAACAGAAAGAAGACAAATGGTATAAATTTTGGTAAAATGCAATCATGAAAATAAGATATATTTTAATATGTTTTTTCTGTTTCCTTGGCCTGATAAAAGATGCCTATGGACAACAAAGCCGTCGTATTACAGATATGCTGGAGTTACCAGCGCCATCCAATTCTTATTCTTATCAACAGATTTTTCATCTTTCTTATACTGTATCCTTTAATCCAAAACACAAAATCCCCAATTGGGTTGCTTGGATGCTTACAAAAGACAAGGTAATAAATAGAGAATTTGCAAGATCTGATAATTTTGTATCTGACCCCCAAATTACAGACAACAAGTGTCCAGATGGGAATAGTTACTCTTATTCTGGATATGATAGGGGTCATATGTGTCCTGCGGGTGATAACACTTGGTCAAAAGAAGCAATGGATGAAAGCTTCTATATGTCCAATATGTGTCCACAAGCACATGAGCTTAACAACGGGACATGGAAAAGACTAGAAGAACGCTGTAGAAAGTGGGCGGTTCAATTTGAAACAATCTATATAGTTTGTGGTCCTATAATACCAGAAATGCACCGTAAAACAATAGGGGATAATATAACGGTTCCAAATCATTTTTTTAAAGCCATCTTACGCATTGATAAGAAAAACAACTATAGAGTATTAGGATTCTTGTTTTCACAACAAAACGATTGTAAAGTAGTAACAATTGATGAGATTGAACAAAAGACAAACACGAATCTTTTTCATCGTATTCCAAAACATATACAAGACAAAATAGAGTCAGAAATAGATTATTCACACTGGCCACATTACGATCGATAATCATCAGTATCCCTAAAATACTTTTAGTTTCCAATTCGATGGACCCTTCTGTATACAAAATTCAAACAAAAGAATATCCAAAAACAAGCAGCTTGTGCCTTCATTTGGCTCACTCCTCCTCTATTTTTGCACAATCATAAGAAATACATCTAAAAATAGGAGGATAAAATATGATCATGACTTGGATGAAAATCATTGAATTCAGCGAGCTTCACGGGTATCTTTGGAAGCACGTGATGATTGTGGCAGCTGTATTGCTGACGCTAATCGCACTGTATTGGCAACGTAAGAGAGTGGGAAAAACCGGAACGGTGCTAGGCTTCCTGATTGGAATAGTAGGACTTTGTGTCTATTTGGATAGAGAATACACCGAGATAAGAAAACTGTTTCATACCTCCATACCTTCTGATTTGAGAATGGAGTTTATGCTAGAACAGAAGATTACTGCGGACGATTTTGTATCAGATTTCGATGAAATAGACCGCTACATAAGAATAGACAAGTGGTATGAAAAGGGCAAGCATAAGGGAGTTTCCCTGGATAGTCTTTATCAAACATACCGAAGTAAAATAGCACAAGTTCACCATAAAAAAGATTACTTCGACCTGCTTCAACGCTATTTTAGTGCGCTGAAGAATACACATACACACCTGTTTTATAGAAAATACAAGGCTCCTGCCAAGGCTGAATGGAGAGGAGACAGCCTGTATGTATGTTGTTTGCAATGGGATATACCTCTTCATGAAGGAGACCGTATTTTGGAAATCAATGGGCAGGATGTGTTGGCATGGCGCGACAGTATGTATCAGTATATAGCAGCATCGACCGACCGTTCTCGGTCGCTTCTTACAGCCAACCACGTATTTGAAAGTTACACCGATTCGGCGAGAACGTACACCTTGCTGCATGGAGATTCTCTTTACTACACGACTCTTTCTTTATACCGTGATTATTATCAGCAGATGAGCATAGCGTGGAAAGAGGAGAGTAAACGGATGCCTAAGCAGGACACTCTATCAAAAGTTCAAACCAATGAAGAAAATTCTCCCTATAAAGAGCCGTTATTCCCATCGAAGAATTTTCCCTATAAAACACTTGAATTAAATAGTTTCAGAGAGTATGACGCACATTGGTTAATAAAGAAATATCAATATGAGAAAGAACGCAAGAACTTGATTATTGACTTAACCAGAAACCGCGGCGGACGGGTGCAACTGGTTCACGAGGTGGCCCGATATTTCTTGAAAAAGCCCATGCTAACGCTTTATAAAGATACACTGAAGCCTCATCCGGATGCATACCAGGGACCTCTCTATGTAATGATTTCGCGTGAAACTGCCTCTGCCGGAGAATATTTGGCCAGCCTGCTGCAAGAATCTCAGAGTGCTGTCCTGGTAGGAGAAGAAACCTGTGGAGATTTTGGCGGCTACTGTATGACTTTCTGTACTTCGCATGGTACTTTATTTGGTGTCGGTGCAGGAAAACTGCAAAGGACAGCAGCCGGAAGATTGACAGAAGGGATGGGACTGATGCCGGATGTGCCCGTGGAGATAGAAGCCAACCGTACCGTATCGGAGAGCATTAGGGAAACAACTATCCGGACGCTTTTAGGAGACATGGAATGATTTTCCTTAAAAATCGCTACCTTTGCATCTTCATACTAAATCTTACATTAACCCATGGAGATGCTGGAATACTTTTCACCGAAAAGCTCAGCCATCTTCTAAAAAATTTCCTCAGCAGAGGGTGTTGAAATGAAAAGAGATGCAATAAATTTTGAGAACGAGAAAATTCCAGTATTGTTCAGAAAGATTCTTATTCCCACTTTATTGGGTACTATTTCCATGTCGGCCGTTACTGCCATAGACGGTATTTTTGTGGGACATGGGGCCGGAGCAGAAGGAGTGGCAGCAGTCAATATCATTGCTCCTATCTTTATGATTATGTCGGGCATCGGACTGATGGTAGGTTCCGGCTGCTCCGTGGTGGCTTCCATTCATCTGTCTAAACAAAAGAATAAGGTGGCCCGTCTAAACATCACGCAGGCATTGGTTTGTTCATCCATCGGCACGGCACTGCTCTGTGCCCTATCGCTGATTTCTCCCGAACAGACAGCTCGTCTACTAGGAGCTTCGGACACATTGATGCCGCAAGTGGTAGGCTACTTGAAGTGGATTATGCCTAGCTTCATGTTTCAGATGTGGAGTACAACAGGGCTTTTTATCATCCGGCTCGATGGGTCGCCTCGCTGTGCCATGTGGTGCAACATTACACCGGCGCTGCTGAACGGAGTGCTGGACTGGCTATTCATTTTCCCACTAGGAATGGGCGTAGTAGGTGCAGCCATCGCTACTGCCATCAGCTATCTGGTGGGCGGCATCATGGCTCTGACGTATTTACTGTTCTTTGCTTCCAGCTTACGGCTTATTCCACTTAAAATGAGCTGGAAAAGTATGCTACTGTCGCTCAGGAATATGGGATATCAATGTAAAATCGGGTCTTCGGCCTTGTTTGGCGAGATGACACTGGCCGTGCTTATCTTGGTGGGTAATCTGGTGTTTATGACTTACTTGGGCGACGCCGGTGTAGGTGCCTACGGTATTGTATGTTACTACGCTCCGTTCTTCTTTATGGTGGGCAATGCCATCGCACAATCGGCCCAACCCATCATCAGCTATAATTATGGACTGGCGCGTACCAAAGAGATGCAGGAAGCCAGAAAACTGTTGCTGGCCACGTCGATAATCATTGGTATGTTTGTGGCCTCTCTCTTTATCACGGTGCCTGATTTCCTGGTAGCTCTGTTTGTAGATCCGCACACTGAATCGGGCCAACTGGCCATTCAAGGGTTCCCGTATTTTGCTACCGGAATCGTGTTCTTTATCCTGAATGTGGCCATTACTGGTTATTACCAAAGCGTAGAACGCATTAAACGAGCCACTCTATTTGTGTTTTTACGAGGGTTTGTCCTGCTGATTCCCTGTTTCTTTCTGCTTCCGCAATTATTGGGAGTGAAGGGCATCTGGCTGGCCATGCCTTTGGCTGAATTTACCACCACCCTACTGATTATCATTCTGTATTCCAGCTATATGCAAAAGATAAAACGAATGTTGGCGGGGAGCAGATAATACGCGGAACACATGCCCGTTCTACAGGAAATAAGAAGACCGACAGTGACAGGCTACAGATACATCTGTTATCTCCCTGCACGGTCGGTCTTTATCATTCAAGAAAGCCTCCAGCTATTTTACCGGTCAGCATCTATCGTCATCAATATACTTCCACTCTGGATGCAATATTTTTCGCCTTTTCGCGCAATGCATCCAAATCACTGCCATTGGGGGCATAACAAAGTACTACACCCATTCTGCGGTTGACACGTGTTTTAGGCTTACCGAAAATGCGCAGGTAGGTATCTTCTTCCTTGGTCACCTCTTCTAATCCGCGGTAGTTCGGACGCTCTTCGCTGGCGATGGGCGAAAGGATTACCGCACTGGCACCGATACGTTCTTGGGTAACATTCGGAATGGGCAACCCCAAAACAGCCCGCAGATGCAGTTCGAATTCGTTCAGATTCTGTGTACCGGCCAAGGTTACCATACCCGTATCGTGCGGACGCGGAGAAAGTTCCGAAAAATACACGCCGTTTTCATGGCTCAAGAAGAATTCCACTCCCCAAAGACCTGCACCTGTCAGCGCACGAGTCACCTTTTCAGCCATCTGCTGTGCCTCGATAAGGTGCTGAGGATCAATATGTGCCGGTTGGAAACTTTCCCGGTAATCGCCACCCTTCTGCACGTGCCCGATAGGGGGACAGAACAAAGTAGGACCATTTTTCTGCGTTACAGTAAGTAAAGTAATTTCACTGTCGAATTTAATAAATTCTTCGATGATAAGTTCTTTGATATCGCCGCGGCTTCCACTGCAACCATACTCCCACGCGTGTTCCAGTTCATCTGCACTCTTTACCAACGACTGTCCTTTGCCGGAAGAAGACATCAAAGGTTTAACTACACAAGGAAATCCTATTTTTTCAGCAGCTACTTTCAGTTCTTCTAAAGACTTGGCATAAAAATACTTGGCCGTTTTTAATCCCAATTCCTTAGCTGCAAGGTCGCGTATCGCTTTGCGGTTCATGGTGAAATTCACGGCACGCGCACTAGGCACTACTTGGATACCCTCTTTCTCAAAATCGTACAAACGCTCAGTACGAATAGCTTCAATCTCGGGTACAATAATATCTGGGCGATGTTTATTCACCACCTTATCCAGCGCCTCACCATCGAGCATACTGAACACCTCGCACTCATCGGCCACCTGCATAGCCGGAGCACCTGCATACGAATCGCAAGCTATGATATACTGCCCCTTACGCTGAGCTGCAATCACAAACTCCTTACCCAGTTCTCCTGAACCTAACAATAAAATCTTCTTCATTTCTTTACTTTAATACATATTGAAAAGGAGTTATGCAGGACGTAATCCCGATAACTCCTATTACTATAAACCTCAGTCTTATTGATGTTGATCTCTAAGCAAGTCATTAACAGTCTTCACAGGATTGAATGTACTCAAAGGTACTTCCACAAAGACTGTATTCCAGTCGCTCATGGCTCCATTCCACAAGCCGGGCAATTCCAAAGCTTTCAGTTCTTTGCCATTCTTAGACTTGAATGAGATGAATCCTGTAGTCTTATCTACATAATTTACCAGATTGAACTTATTTCCCTGGTAATCACGTACGGCACAAACCAAATCTACCGGATTAAAGTGCGTACCTTTCTCGAACATTTCTTTCTTCTCGGGATCGTTCATATCAATTTGTGAACTTTCCAGAATCTGCAGAGAAATGGTGCCATCGCTGTTATACGCCAGGAACGGACCACCGCCAGGCTCGCCTACATTCTTCACCATACCACACACACGCATCGGACGATTCAGTTTCTTCTTCAGATAAATGGCCAGTTCAGAGTCTTCCAGGTTCTTGGTTTCCGGATTCTTGCAGTACAGACTCTTCTGCAAGAATTGCAGCATTTCTATCAATTGGTCGTGTGTGTATTTTCCACTATCCAGCAACTGCAGATAAGAGAATACTTTCTGCTGCAGAGATATCAAAACTCCGGCAATCAGTTTTTTATACAATACTGTGTCACCTTTCAGTTTGTCGGGCACCACATTGTCAATATTCTTAATAAAGATAACATCCGCATCGAGGTCATTCAGATTTTCTATCAGCGCTCCGTGACCACCCGGACGGAACAGCAGCTTGCCATTGTCACGGAAAGGTTTGTTTTCCATATCGGCTGCCACTGTGTCTGTACTTGGTTTTTGTTCAGAGAAGCTAATGCTGTATTCCACGCCATACTTCTTGGCATAGGCTGCAGCCTTAGTCTCTACCAAAGAGAGGAACAAGGCACGATGTTCGGGCGATACGGTGAAATGTACGTTCACTTTACCATTCCGATTAGTTGCATACAAGGCACCTTCCACCAGATGTTCTTCCAGCGGCGTACGGTTACCGTCTTCATAGCTATGGAATTTCAGCAATCCTTTAGGCAACTGTCCATAGTTCAGCCCTGCACTTTCCAGCAGCGCAGCAACAACAGCCTTGTAGTTACCTGCGGCCACCAAAGCCGATATATCCTTGCCGTTATTTTTCAGGCAAGCTTCATTCAAATCTTCGTAGAAAGCAAACTTTTCTATTTGCGCAAAGAATTTCTTCTCAAAATCGGTCTGCGGAGCATCGTATTCAGCGCCTAAAAATTCGAACATATTCTTGAACATGCGACTGGCGGCACCCGATGCCGGCACAAATTTCACCACTTTCTTATCCGTTTGTGTATATGCTTCCCAGGCATCCAGATACTTTTTCTGAGCCTCAGCCTCCGGAGCCAAAATACCGTTTTCTACCGAAGCTGCAGCAGCCAGTTTTAAATACGGGAATCCTTTTTCAAAGCAAGCCAGTTGCTCTGCAATTTTTTCTTCAGAAATGCCTTTTTTAGCAAGCAGTTCCTTGTCTTGGGGTGTTATCATAATATATAAGTTTATAAATTGATGTCCAAAAGTAATAAAAAAACAAATGCAAGCTACAGAAAAGCAGAAAAACTTTTATTTAGCAAGTTTTTTCTTATAAAAATGGACTTCGAATCGAGAAAAACCCTACCTTTACCACAAACATAAAAAAGAACCATCGTATGAATACAGATAAATTTTTCACCGCAGAGGAAAAAGAACTGCTTTTCAAGCTCTACCGCAAGTTACTGAAACTCTCTGGCGACACCCTACTGAAGGGCGATTGCAGGAAACTGAAAACTTACCTGCTCAATTCCATTACCAGCGACCGTATACAGAGGGATATCTTCGGACTTAATCCCATTATCAATGATATGCAGACGGCTGTCATCGTGGCCGAAGAAATCGGCATGCGAAGGGCCTCGATATTGGGGCTGATGCTCCATGATTCAGTGTATAACGGATGCTGCCAGCTAGATGAAGTGAAGCGCAACTTCGGTGAAGATGTGGCCGGTATCATACAAGGACTGATCCGAGTGCAGGAGCTATATACCAAGAGTCCTACGATTGAATCGGAAAACTTCCGCAACCTGCTGCTCTCCTTTGCTGAAGACATGCGGGTGATTCTCATTATGATTGCCGACCGTGTGAATGTAATGCGGCAGATAAAGGAAGCAACCAATGATGAGGCCCGGCGGCAAGTGGCCAATGAAGCGGCTTATCTGTATGCCCCGCTGGCGCATAAGCTAGGGCTCTACAAACTGAAATCAGAATTGGAAGACCTCTCGCTGAAATATACAGAGAAAGAGGTGTACTATCATATAAAAGAAAAGCTGAACGAAACGAAGCAGTCGCGCGACCGCTATATCGCTTCCTTCATCCAGCCCATTCAGAAGAAGCTAGAGGAGGCCGGACTGCATTTCCACATCAAGGGGCGCACCAAAAGCATTCATTCCATCTACCAAAAGATGAAAAAGCAGAAATGCCCGTTCGAAGGGGTGTACGATTTGTTTGCCATCCGTATTATCTTGGATTCACCGCTGGACAAAGAAAAGCTGGAATGCTGGCAAACGTATTCCATCGTAACCGATATGTATCAGCCCAACCCCAAACGCCTGCGCGACTGGCTATCGGTACCCAAAAGCAACGGCTATGAATCGCTTCACATCACCGTGATGGGACCCGAAGGAAAATGGGTGGAAGTGCAGATACGTACCGAGCGTATGGACGACATCGCCGAACGCGGACTGGCAGCACACTGGCGCTATAAGGGTATCAAAGGCGAGAGCGGACTGGATGAATGGCTCACATCGGTACGCGAAGCGCTGGAAAACAGCGATGCCAGCGGGCTGGAAACCATGGATCAGTTCAAGCTGGACCTTTATGAGGATGAGGTGTTCGTATTTACTCCGAAAGGCGATTTGTTCAAATTAGGGAAGGGAGCTACGGTCCTTGATTTTGCCTTCCACATTCACAGCAAGCTGGGATGTAAATGTATAGGTGCCAAAGTGAATGGCAAGAATGTACAGCTAAAGCAAGTATTGCATAGTGGCGATCAGGTGGAAATCATGACATCGAACACGCAGACGCCTAAGCAAGACTGGCTGAACATTGTCACCACCTCTAAGGCGCGTACCAAGATAAAGCAGGCGTTGAAGGAAATGGCGGCCCGCCAGCATGCCTTTGCCAAAGAAACGCTGGAAAGGAAGTTCAAAAACCGAAAAATAGAATACGATGAAGCCACCATGATGCGCCTCATCAAGCGCATGGGCTTTAAGATTGTGACGGATTTTTACCAAGCCATTGCGGATGAAACGCTGGATGTGAACGAGATACTGGACCGCTACGTGGAGCAGCAGCGGAAAGAGACCGACAGTCACGATGACATCGTCTATCGCAGTGCCGAAGGGTATAATCTGCAGAATGTCATGCCTCAAGAAGAGACCGGCGGCAAGGAGGATGTCCTGGTGATAGACCAGAATCTGAAGGGACTGGAATTCAAGCTGGCCCGTTGTTGCAACCCTATCTACGGTGATGAGGTATTCGGCTTTGTCAGCGTTACCGGAGGTATCAAAATACATCGAACCGACTGTCCCAATGCCAGCGACTTGCGCGAACGGTTTGGCTATCGCATTGTAAAAGCCCGCTGGGCAGGCAAGGCGGAGGGAACCCAATATCCCATTACCCTGCGGGTAGTGGGGCACGATGACATCGGTATTGTGACCAACATCACGTCCATTATCTCCAAAGAGACAGGTATCACCCTGCGCAGCATCGGCATCGATTCGCACGACGCACTGTTCTCGGGCACGCTAACCATCATGGTGGGCGACACGGGCAGACTGGAGGCGCTTATCAAGAAGCTGCGCACCGTGAAAGGGGTGAAACAAGTAAGCAGAAACTAGTACACCAATACCTTTCTGAGAATTAGCATACAGCACTTTACCGTCAAAGTATGAGATACGATATTAAGAAACAAATCAAAAGCTTCGGTTATGCCTGGAAAGGCATCCGAAGCTGCATAGGGAAAGAACAGAATTTGAGTTTTCATCTCATAGCTACGGCTGTAGTCACGGTAGCCGGATCGGTTTTCGGCATCAGCCGCCAGGAATGGATAATACTGATACTCTGCATAACGGCCGTTATCAGTGCCGAACTCTTCAATACGGCCATGGAGCGGCTGGTAGACTTGGTATCGCCCCAATACCATCCGCTAGCCGGACAGGTGAAAGACATTGCAGCCGGTGCGGTATTGGTATGTGCCTTAGGAGCAGCCTTGGCGGGGTGTCTGATATTCTACCCCTACCTCACCCGCATGTTTCTGTAATAAGGGATGGTGAGCAGACAGAAGCACAAAAGGCCGGTTACGGCTCCGAAAATAACGGTATCGCCCACTCGCTCTGCTTGATGCGCCATACAAAGGCCCACCAGCATACCGCCATCCACAGCCAACTGACAAGTAGTATTGGCCGTACCCCGCTGGCAGTGGTGTGACAGTCGCACAAACACCTTGGTGAGCGAAGCCATACAGCCTGCCAGCAAGGCCAGCACCACCAGTACCACCGGCATACTCCACTCGGTCCAGGAAGCCAGCAGCATACCTGCCACTCCCGACAGCCATGCCACATTGAGAGCCGGAAGCCAAGCCCTGAGCAGCAGAAAGCGGTCCAGGCTGAACACCGGCAGACCGATGGGTGCCCTGAATGCCACGTGTACCCGTGCCACTAACAAGACAACCGCCAGCAGTGCCAATTGAGCTGGAAGCACCAGCGACATGCAGTCGTAGAGCGAAGACAGTACCATAGAAAGGGCTGCACCTACCAGCATACCGCTCCGTCCGACCACGGCAAAGACCTTATTGCCGTCGCTTCTGCGATTAGAGGCCGTCACATCGATGGCCAGAGTCAATCCGGCCGTTTCGGCCCATCCAAAGCCGACGCCCTGCAGCAGAACCAAGGCCCACAGTTGCCAAAAACTCTGTACAAACTCCATACCCGCCAGAGCCACTATTACCGTCAGCACCGCACTCATCAGCACATTCTTCCGCTTATAAGCATCGCCCAGATACGCATAGAACGGAGCAGCAGCCACCATTCCTGCCACAAAGGCCAGATACAGCCAGGAAGATTGGTCTACAGGAATTTGTAATGTTTGCTGAGCCACAGCGGGCATCAGCGGTAAAATTAGATAGACGGATGCATACAGCAAAAAATTTGCCATACACATCCGTCCAAAATTCAAAGTTACTAAAGGATCAGTATTGTTCTTTTTCATTGGGGAAATCTAAATTCTTAACATCCGACACATATCGGCTGATAGCATCGGTCATTACCGTATGCAGGTCGGCATAGCGGCGAAGGAATCGCGGACGGAAACCATTGTTCATGCCCAGCATATCCTGTACCACCAGCACCTGTCCGTCTACCTGCGAGCCTGCACCGATACCTATTACGGGGATACTCAGTTCGCCCGCCACGCGTGCAGCCAGCGAAGCCGGAATCTTTTCGAGCACCAGGGCAAAGCATCCGGCATCTTCCAGCAGATGTGCATCACGTATCAGTTTTTCAGCTTCCTGGTCGTCCTTGGCCCGTACCGTATACGTGCCGTATTTATTGATAGACTGCGGCATCAGTCCCAAGTGTCCCATAACGGGGATACCGGCGCTCAGTATACGCTTCACGGTACCGATTACCTCTTCGCCGCCTTCCAGTTTCAAGGCATCGGCATGACTTTCCTTCATGATGCGGATGGCAGAAGCCAATCCTTCCAGTTCATTACCCTGATACGAGCCAAACGGCATATCCACCACTACCATGGCACGCTTCACGCCTCTCACCACCGATTTGCCGTGGTAGATCATCTGATCCAAGGTAATAGGCAGTGTAGTAGTGTTACCGGCCATTACGTTCGATGCCGAGTCGCCTACCAGAATCACATCTATTCCGGCTCCGTCTACTATCTGAGCCATGGTATAATCATAAGAAGTCAACATTGATATTTTTTCGCCTCTCTGCTTCATTTCCACCAGGCGATGTGTCGTCACTTTACGTGTGTCATCTGAAATATATCCAGCCATTTTTTTTCTTTTTAGAGTTTAGTTATACAAAAAACGAGGGCAAAGGTAACGCTTTTTTCAGTTACTTGTGCACTTGTAGCATTTTATCGTAGGTAAAACCTGTAAAATCGTTCAAAATATGGTGGCAGAAAGGGGCTATCTGCTCGGCCGTTTGAGTGGTAGCCAGTCCGATAACCCTGGCTCCGGAAGCCAGTCCCGCCTTCAATCCATTGAATGAATCCTCGAATACAAACGTAGATTCGGCATCGGTTCCGAAGAGTCGCATGCCCAGCAGAAAGCAGTCGGGATGCGGCTTGGAGGCAGCAAATCGCTCTGCGGTGAGAATTTCGTCGAAGAGCGACGGCAGTTCGGGATGAGCCTGATACACGGCCTTCATCTTCTGCTGGTTCGAGCTGGTTACCACCGCCGTCTTCACCCCCTTGGCCTGCAATTCTCCGATAAAATCCAGCACCCCCGGAATGAACTGAAACGACATCTCCTGCTCAAAGCGATTCAGGCGCGCCGTAATCTCCTGCTGATCCTTTTCCATGCCGGCAAAGAACGTATCATAGATATAAGTCAGCGTCTGTCCCTTCACTCTGCCTTCTATATCGTCGATACCTAAGTACTCCACTCCCATTTTATGCCAGAATTCACTGTATTGTGTTTCGGTGTCCACCACCACGCCGTCGAAATCGAACAAGACGGCTATTTTTTTCTCATTCTCCATACCTATTGTTATTATTTCCGGCGGCAAAGATATAAATATGCAGGCAACAAGCACCACCCTGACGAAAAAAAACACTATTTTTGTGGCTCATCATAAAAATAACAGACTATTCATGACACTCATCGTAATCACTCTTCCTCATCTCTTCTGCGGAGAAGCCGATGCCCTGAATGCCCTGTTCGAGGCAGGATTGCCGATTCTGCACCTGCGCAAGCCACAAGCCACAGCATCCGAACTGAGGCAATTGCTCCAGGGTATCCATGCAACCTACCATGCGCGCATCGTGACGCACGACCACTTTGAGCTGGCCGATGAATTCGGGCTGAAAGGCATTCATCTGAACGGCCGCAACCCCCTGCCCCCGGCAGGCTACACCCGCCACCTCAGTTGCTCGTGCCATTCGCTGGCCGAAGTAATGGAGCGAAAGCCCCACTGCCAATACGTATTTCTCAGCCCCATCTACGACAGCATTTCAAAAGAGGGGTACACCGCCGCATTTTCTCCACAAATGCTGAGAGAAGCCGCCCGCCAAGGCATCATCGACTCACGGGTGATGGCATTGGGAGGCATTACCCTGAGTAACCTGCCCCAGATAAAAGCGCTCGGTTTTGGCGGAGCCGCCGTGCTGGGCGATTTATGGCAACAACCCCTCTCCGGCCGGGTGTCTTATCTGCAGACCCTGCTCCAGGCATCGGCGCCGGCTTCAGAAACCACTTTACATACCCTCTATCCATGACACCGATTGTATTATCCATAGCCGGTTCGGACAGTTCGGCCGGTGCCGGCATTCAGGCCGACCTGAAGACCGTAGCTGCGCTGGGAGGCTATGCCGCCACAGCAATTACTGCCGTTACGGCACAAAACACCCTGGGTGTGCACGAAGTCTATCCCCTGCCCCCTGCTACCGTAGCCGCACAAATAACAGCCGTGCTGACCGACCTCGCTCCTCAGGCCATAAAAATCGGCATGTTGCCCAGCGAAGCCATCATCCTGCAAGTGGCCGACTGCCTGCAAGATGATGCCCCACGGAGTATCGTATGCGACCCCGTAATGATATCCACCAGCGGCCGCCGGCTGATGCACGAACAAGCCATCGAGGCGCTGCAGGCAAGGCTCTTTCCGCTCTGCACCCTCCTCACCCCCAATCTGCAGGAAGCAGCCTGCCTGCTGCATACTTCGGTAAACACCGTAGAAGAGATGGAAGCCGCCGCCACCGACCTGGCGCTACGCTACGGCACCTCGGTGCTGCTGAAGGGCGGACACCTGGAGGGCCGTTACATGACCGACGTGCTCTACGATGCCTCCCGGCACACCCTACACCGCTACAGCAGCCAGAAGATAGACACCCCCAATCTGCACGGCACGGGGTGTACACTCTCTTCGGCCATCGCCACCTTTCTGGCACAGGGAGAAGCGCTGCCATGCGCTGTACTCCGGGCCAAGCAGTATATGGACGAGGCCATCGAACGCGGCGTGCACCTGCACATAGGGCATGGAAACGGACCGTTAGGACATTTTTAGCGATTTCTTGCCCTGTTCTGAACAGAATTCACTACTTTCGTGGCGCACTACCTCCACGCTCGGGGCATCTCCCCCTTCACGGAGCCGTGTCACACCTATTATAAACAGCAACTACGATGGCTAATTATTTTACCCATAAATACCCTGTGGGCTATGCCCTGAGCGGCGGATTCATCAAAGGATTCGCCCACTTGGGCGCGATGCAGGCCCTGCTAGAGAAAGACATCAAACCCTCCATCCTCTCCGGCACCAGTGCCGGCGCCCTGGCAGCCGCCTTTTACGCCGACGGCAACGAGCCCTACCAGGTGCTGCAATACTTTGCGGGGCACAAGTTCCAAGACCTCACCAAGCTGGTGATTCCCAAGGTGGGACTCTTCGAGCTCGACGAATTCATCGACTTTCTGCGCAGTAATCTCAAGGCGCGCCGCATAGAAGACCTGCGTCTGCCCCTCATCATTACCGCCACCGACCTGGACCACGGCCGGACGGTGCATTTCCATAAAGGCGAACTGGCAGAGCGCATTGCCGCCTCGTGCTGCATGCCCGTGCTCTTTGCCCCCGTGCGCATAGACGGCACCTATTACGTAGACGGCGGACTGATGATGAACCTGCCGGTCAGCACCATACGCCGCATCTGCGACACGGTAGTGGCCATCAACGTCAGTCCCCTCATGGCCACCAAATACAAGATGAACATTGTGAGCATCGCCCTGCGGTCGTACAACTTCATGTTCCGCTCCAACGCCATTCCCGAAAGAGAAGAGGCCGACCTGCTGATAGAGCCCTATAACCTGGCCGGATACAGCAACACCGAGCTGGAGAAAGCCGAGGAAATCTTCATGCAGGGCTACAATGCAGCCAACGAATATTTAAGCCAACTGCCCGAATTGCCTGCCCTGCAGCATCGGCTGAAGGCCAACGAATCATAACAAATCATTATTAATTATCTATGGAACAAAACAATAAAATCATCATCTACCAAGTGTTTACCCGCCTCTTTGGCAACGATAAAACCCGCTGCATCCATCAGGGCAGCATCGAAGAGAACGGCTGCGGAAAAATGGCCGACTTCACCTCGAAAGCACTGAACGAAATCAAGAAGCTGGGCGCTACCCATATCTGGTATACCGGCATCATAGAACATGCCACGCAGACCGACTACCGCCGCTATAATATATGCCCCGACCACCCCGCCGTGGTGAAGGGAAAGGCCGGTTCGCCCTATGCCATCAAGGATTATTACGACGTAGACCCCGATCTGGCCAACGATGTGCCCGGCCGGATGAAGGAGTTCGAAGCTCTGGTGCAACGCACCCACCGCAGCGGGCTGAAGGTAATCATCGACTTTGTGCCCAATCATGTGGCCCGCCAGTACCACTCCGATGCACAGCCCGACGGCACCGTGCAGCTGGGTGCAGCCGACGACCCCAGCCAGGCCTTCAGTCCGTACAACAATTTCTACTACATTCCGCAGACGCCCCTGCAGGGGCAGTTCGACATGAAGGGCGCTGCCGCCGAGCCCTACCGTGAAATGCCCGCCAAGGCCACCGGAAACAACCGCTTCGACGCCTATCCCTGCATCAACGACTGGTACGAAACGGTGAAGCTGAACTACGGAGTAGACTACGCCAACGGCGGCACCTGTCACTTCTACCCCGTACCCGACACCTGGCACAAGATGCTCCACATCCTGCTGTTCTGGGCCGGCAAAGACATCGACGCCTTCCGCTGCGACATGGCCGAAATGGTGCCCGTGGAATTCTGGGAATGGGCCATACCGCAAGTGAAGGCCGCCTATCCGCACGTGCTCTTCATCGCCGAGGTGTATAACCCCGCCGAATACAAGAACTACCTGTTCCGCGGACACTTCGACTACCTGTACGATAAAGTGGGCCTCTACGACACCCTGCGCAACATTGTGTGCCACCAGCACTCCGCCACCGCCATCTCGCAAGCCTGGCAGAGCCTGGGAGGCATCGAAAAGCGCATGCTCAACTTCCTGGAGAACCACGACGAGCAACGCATTGCCTCTGACTTCTTTGCCGGACACCCGCGCAAAGCCCTGCCGGCCCTGGTGGTATCGGCCTGTCTGAACACCAACCCCATGATGATTTATTTCGGACAAGAGCTGGGCGAATCGGGCATGGACGAAGAAGGATTCAGCGGACGCGACGGACGCACCACCATCTTCGACTACTGGTGTGTAGACACCGTGCGTCGCTGGCGAAACGGAGGCAAGTTCGACGGAAAGATGCTGACTGCCGAAGAAAAACAGTTGCAGGCCTACTACCAGCGCGTACTGACCCTGTGCAACAGCGAAGCCGCCCTGTCGCAAGGTGCTTTCTTCGACCTCACCTATGCCAACCTGCACGGATGGCGCTTCAACGAGCACCGCCAGTATGCCTTCTTGCGGAAGCACGAACGCGAACTGCTGCTCATTGTGGTGAACTTCGACCCCGCCACGGCCGACCTCGCCATCAACCTGCCCGCCCATGCCTTCGATGTGCTGCAGATACCCCAGAACCCCGCCTATACCGCCACCGACCTGCTCACCGGGCACGAAGAAACCCTCTCGCTGCTCCCCTACCAGGCCACCGACGTATGCGTAGAAGGCTACGGCGCCAAGATTCTGAAATTCACCCTGGCCGAATAATCCCTACCGGCCACTCCGATACAGAAAAAGGCTGAGGATACCTGTCCCCAGCCTTTTCTGTTTTTTCAGTCCTTTCTGTTTTTCCAGTCCTTTCTGTTTTCAGCTTTCTGTTTTTCCAGCCCTTTCTGTTAGTATTCCAGCCTCAATCGCGGTTCACCCCCTCCAGCGCATCCTTCAGCCTATACAGCCGCGTAATGGCCGGATGATAAAACGCATCCGGATAATGATTCTCTATATCATACAGACTGGCCCGCACATAGCGCGCCACGTCAATGATATGTTCCGATTCCGTCAGCACCAGCGACTGCGGAAAATCCGTGTGCGTGGCCCATTCCACAATAGCCTTCACACTCTCTTCATCGTACTGATAAGTAGCCATAACCGTTGATTTTTCTTGCAAAGATAGAAAAAACGCAAAAGAAAGCCGCTTTTCACCGAACAAAAAACACGCTCGTTCGTTATATTAGTGTGTTTTTCATAGTATTAGATATAAGATTAATTAAAGAGAGGCATCCGCTTGCGATAAGTCGATGCAGTTGGCAAACAGAAGCGTCTGTTTATGATAAATGTGTAAGAAGCATCGGTTTTGCCAGAGCCGGTGCTTTTTTTAGGTCAGAATGCTAGCATGTTAAATATATTATTTGTAAGTTTGCCCATAGTAAAACGAATCATTATCTTAAAAATCTACACATTATGGTAATAGACAAATTAGAAAACATTGAAAAATACGCATCATTGAACCCCCTGTTTGCCACCGCTATCGAGTTCCTGAAATCGCACGACCTGGCCTCGCTGGAAATCGGCAAGACCGAACTGAAGGGAAAAGACCTGTTGGTCAACGTGGCTCAGACCAAGCCCAAGACTCACGAACAAGCCAAACTGGAGACTCACCGCGACTTTATCGACATCCAGATACCCCTGTCGGGCACCGAAATCATGGGCTACACCCCTGCCGACGCCTGCCAGCCTGCCGATGCCGCCTATAATGCCGAAAAAGACATCACCTTCTTCGAAGGCGCAGCCCAGAGCTACATCGAAGTGAAGCCCGGCATGTTTGCCATCTTCTTCCCGCAAGACGGACACGCCCCCGGCATCACCCCCGACGGCGTAAAGAAGGTTATCGTAAAGGTAAAAGCATAAGAAGCTGTTTATTTTTTTAAACAGATTCTAAATACTGTGCAAGAAAATAAGCCCAAACAGCCTCTTAAGAATCTCACAAAAAAAAACGACCTTGTATGGAAACACTGAAACTGATTAAGAACGACCCCTGGCTGGAGCCGTTTGCCGACGCTATCAACGGACGGCACCAACATGCCCTGAACAAAGAAGCCGAGCTGACCCGCAAAGGCAAGAACACCCTGGCCGACTTTGCCACCGGGCATCTCTACTTCGGTCTGCACCGCACGACCGACGGATGGATCTTCCGCGAATGGGCCCCACACGCCACGCAAATCTTCCTGGTGGGCACCTTCAACGGATGGAAGGAAATGAAGAAATACAGCCTGAAGCGCAAAGCCGGCGGAAACTGGGAAATCAAGCTCCCCGCCGATGCCCTGCACCACGGCGACCTCTACAAGCTGATGATTCACTGGGACGGCGGACAGGGAGAACGCATTCCTGCCTGGGCCAACCGCGTGGTGCAAGACGAGCAAACCAAAATCTTCAGCGCACAGGTATGGGCTCCGGAGAAACCCTATAAATTCAAAAAGCGCACCTTCAAGCCCCACACCGGACCGCTGCTGATTTATGAATGCCACATCGGCATGGCCCAGCAGGAAGAGAAGGTGGGCAGCTACCGCGAATTTCAGGAAAAAGTACTGCCGCGCATTGCCCGCGACGGCTATAACTGCATCCAGATTATGGCCATTCAGGAGCACCCCTACTACGGCAGTTTCGGTTACCATGTATCCAGCTTCTTCGCGGCTTCTTCGCGCTTCGGCACTCCCGAAGAACTGAAAGAACTGATCGATACCGCCCACAGCATGGGCATTGCCGTGATCATGGACATCGTACACTCTCATGCCGTGAAGAACGAGGTAGAGGGGCTGGGCAACTTTGCCGGCGACCCCTGCCAATACTTCTACCCGGGCGAACGCCGCGAACATCCGGCCTGGGACTCGCTGTGCTTCGACTATGGCAAGAACGAAGTGCTGCACTTCCTGCTGAGCAACTGTAAATACTGGCTGGAAGAATTCCATTTCGACGGCTTCCGCTTCGATGGTGTCACCTCCATGCTCTACTACAGCCACGGCCTGGGCGAAGCTTTCTGCCACTATGCCGACTATTTCAACGGCCATCAGGACGACAACGCCATCTGCTACCTCACCCTGGCCAACCGGCTGATTCATCAGGTGAACCCCAAAGCCATCACCATAGCCGAAGAGGTATCGGGCATGCCCGGACTGGCAGCCAAGTTCGAAGACGGCGGCTACGGATTCGACTACCGCATGGCCATGAACATCCCCGACTACTGGATCAAGACCATCAAGGAAAAGGTGGACGAAGACTGGAAACCCTCGAGCATGTTCTGGGAGGTGACCAACCGCCGCGCCGACGAGAAGACCATCTCGTATGCCGAAAGCCACGACCAAGCTCTGGTGGGCGACAAGACCATCATCTTCCGCCTGATAGATGCCGACATGTACTGGCACATGCAGAAGGGCGATGAAAACTATACCGTACACCGCGGCATAGCCCTGCACAAGATGATTCGCCTGCTCACAGCCAGCACCATCAACGGAGGCTACCTGAACTTCATGGGCAATGAATTCGGTCATCCGGAATGGATCGACTTCCCGCGCGAGGGCAACGGATGGTCGTGCAAGTATGCCCGCCGCCAATGGGACCTGGTGGACAACACCAACCTGGCCTACCACTTCCTGGGCGATTTCGACGCCGCCATGCTGTCGGTTATCAAGGGAGTGAAGAATATACAGAACACGCCGGTGCAGGAAATCTGGCACAACGACGGCGACCAGGTATTGGCCTACATGCGCAAAGACCTGATATTCGTGTTCAATTTCAGCCCCACCCAGTCGTTTACCGACTACGGCTTCCTGGTGCCTGCCGGCAAGTACGAAGTGATACTGAACACCGACAATCCGGCCTATGGCGGCTTCGGACTGACCGATGACACGGTGCAGCACTTCACCCTGCACGACCCGCTGTATAAGAAAGAGAAGAAAGAGTGGCTGAAGCTCTATCTTCCGGCTCGTACAGCCATGGTGCTGAAGCGCGTGAAGTAGATGTGAAGTAAAGAAGTAGACGTGAAGTAAAACAGAACAACCCTCCATCATCAGCCTGCATGTCCGGGAATCTCTCCAGGCTTGCAGGCTGATTTTTTGGGTATCAGGGCGTCATACCCCGCCATTTTTATTGTCATTATTGTCACTATCGTCACTACTGTCACCGGCAACCCACTTTTCAGCGGACGGTAATCCACAGCGGTTCACCTGCAGGGCGGGCATCCAGCAGCTCCATGAGCCTACGCATCCAGCAGCGCGAATCACACAGCATGCCCTCGTGAATCTTCTTCCCCAGCAGTATACACCCTGCCGTATCCTCCACCGTATTGCCCTCGTGCATACGGATGCCGGTAAACTGCGGCACATTCAGCAGCAGGGGCAGCCAGCGGCCAAACTTGGGCGACTTAGTCACCACCACGGCATACCGGCCGGCCGGAATGGCCGTTCGTCTGTTCACCTTCTTGCCCGGACGCCCCCAGCCTATATCCCTCCATTGCGGCTCCAGGGTATCACACAGATACGTACCATTCACACTCAAGCGCCCTTCGGTATACTTCTTTCCTGCGCATTTTTTCAAATCTCTAGTCAATAATAATTCCATAATTCTTTATCGTTATATTGTTGATTATATTTACTTTATCCGACCCTCACCGGATTCCTTTTTCACAATCTCAAAGCGCCGGTTATCCAGCGGACGTACATACTTGCGCGACACCCACTGATTCACCATGTTCCGCCCACCCTTTTCACTCAGCCCTCTGCGGCGGCGCAGCGCCAACGCATCTTCCAGCGTAAATACTTCGGGCAGCAGATTCAGCAGACTTTCACGGCGATAGTTTCCACTGGAAGCTGTGGCCTCCTGCGAGGCTTTCTCTATATCGTCGCCAAAGAACGCCATCTTGCACCACAGGTCATAATGCAGGCTCCAGCGCACAAACTCGTTGAACGTAGGGTCCCAGCGGCACCCGTTGGCCACGTAGAGCACACAGCCCTTGAGCCAGGCGATGACCAACGCACGAAACGACAGATTCTCGTACACCCGGCTCTGCGACAGCCGCGCCTGGTCGGCACACTCCTCGCGCAACTGCTGCGCCAGGGCAAAGGCCTCGGGGCAATCTACCGTGCCGTGCGTGGTACACAGCTGCTCAATAGATGGCTTCAACTGCTCGGCAAAGGCATCGTCGTACAGTCCGTAGACCGGCATCTCGGCACCGATTTCACGCTCGGGAATGGTGCAGAAGTTGATGCGGCTCACGGGGCCGTCGGTCAGCACATTACGGAAGTAGCGTTTCCCCTTGAGGATGGTGGTAGAAGCATTCCAATTGAAGCGGATGGTCACTTTCTCGGTGATACTCTGCGACCCTACGCGCGTCTGTCCGTAGCGGTTGCCCGGGTCGAAAGCCAGGCACATAATGCGGAATTGCTGTCCGCTGGTGCCCTTCAGCGCGTCAAACTGGTCTATCTCGTTCAGCTTACTGTAGAGGAAATGAGCGTCGGCTTCGGCGGTGCGCATCACGAAGGCCGGGTTCGTCATATCCGCGTCAATCTCCTGAATCACCAGCCCCTCGGGGCGCATCCGCTTATCCTTGTTCGCCCCCTTGGCATTGATTTCGTTCTTCCACTCACGCTCACGCCGCAGATTCTCGGCATCGCGCTCACGGATGTCGGCCATGATGTAATTGATGGGAGCCGTGATGCAATCCTTACCGGCACCGGTGCCCGCCATCAGCACATTCATCAGCGTGGCCTCGTGCAGCACATTATCAATGTAACGGAAATTTACCTTATGCAAATGCGCCGCCAGCGAGGGAAACACCGCATGGGCCACGGCCGGCTGATACACCCGGGGCGTGCGGCTCAGGAGCAGAGCGATGAGCGGCGGAAGCTGTTCGGGCATCTGGGGCGGCAAATCTTCCTCCTCTTCTTCCTCCTCGGCTGCGCCAGCCGAAAAAGCATCATGCGCTCCCTGGGCAGGGGGCAGAGGGCAACCGTCGGCTCCCCATGCAGCGGCCGTGCGCAGATAGGTGCCCGGCGTTGCGCTGACCGCCTGCTTCTCCAGAAACTCCAGCACCCGGTTCATGCGGGTGGGCATGGCATTGAAGGTAGAAGCCAGTGCGTTGCGAATTTTCTCTTCTTTCTGCGCCTGCGGAAAGCCGTCGTAGCAAGGGATCACCGCATTCAGCCAATCGAAATCATTGCCGCAGATGTGGCGCAAGTCGCACGCCAGCTGATAAGTCAGCGTATCACGGTCGCCCTGCACAGGCTCGTGCCCGTAATTATTCAGCAGCCAGTACGTGCGCAGAATGTCATCAAAACGGAAGCCGTGATACGTGGCGGGGAAACGGCTTTCCGAAGC
>Mya_p2__coassemble_805_pt1 | contig 23969 bp, 17 predicted proteins | sample Mya_p2__metabat2_high_PE_003 | metagenome-assembled genome bin Mya_p2
CCTCCAATAGAATAGTTTAGTTAAGTCTAGTTTAGTTTTTGTGTAAGTCCTTCCTGCGTTAGCGAACGGTGGAGGGACTTGTTTTTTTCATAGCTTCCTTCTGCTAAAGCATCCGAAAAGACACAAACACTACGAGCATGGTGTGCTACGTATGCAGCAATTCCTGTGTCACCCGAATTTAAAATATCATTCACCAACACCTTCCATTGTTTACCTACTAAAAAAAAGAACAACTCTTTTGCAGCAAACAACAGACATCCTGTCATCACTATTTTTTGCTGTCCCTCTTTAGGATGAAAATCTACCACATAGGGCTGTAGAGATTTAAGCAATTCTTCTTGTCCGGCATGAATAGAAGACAAATGGCCATCTGGCTCCGCCTCTAAAAATACAGCATCCAAAGCTGGAATTCCGCTTTCATTACGAGGCACTATCTGATATAACAATTCCGAATAGCGGTGAGCCTCTTCAAGTGGATTTTGCAACCCATCAATCGGATAGCTCCATTCTTGAAATCCAGGAATATGATGCAGTAAAAGCCGCTGCATGGTGCCATAATTACTGGCAGAATCTTCAATAGGCACACACCACTCATCCACCCAAAAAATGCGCAGCCGATACCATGGAGTCTGCTCTAGATATTCATTGGCCCATACATCGAAAAGCAACGAATTGCAACTTCCCCCACCGAAAGCAACATAAAAAACACGTTCTGGCTCTTGATACATCTGCCGAAGTAGATGTAAAATCAAGGCATGGGCAGATTCCACTGCTGTATCACTCACAAAGCTTTTCATAAAACCTTAATCAAAATCGCAGAAATGCTATATTCCAATATTAGAATAATCTACGAACAAAAACTACCCAAGATTTGTTCGTTCCACGTGCAAAATAGGAAAAACAATTTGTAATATATAGAGAAAACCTTATATTTGCACAATTAACAATATTATGTGCAATAACTTATGGAACAAAGTTTTATCAAGTATATAGAAAAAAGCATCATTCAGAATTGGGACTTAGATGCTTTAACAGATTACAAAGGAGCTACTTTACAATACAAGGATGTAGCTCGCAAGATAGAAAAACTTCACATTATCTTTGAAGCAAGCGGCATTAAAAAAGGAGATAAGATAGCTGTATGCGGCAGAAACAGTTCACACTGGGGAGTAACCTTTCTGGCTACACTGACCTATGGGGCAGTTATTGTACCTATCCTGCATGAATTTAAGGCTGATAATGTGCACAATATTGTGAATCATTCTGAGGCCAAACTCTTGTTTGTGGGTGATATGGTCTGGGAGAATCTCAACGAGTCGGCCATGCCTTTGCTGGAAGGCATTTTCATGATGAATGACTTTACCCTGCTAATATCCCGCAACCCCAAAGTAACCGAAGCCAGAGAACATCTCAATGAAATGTTTGGCAGAAAATACCCCAAGAATTTCCGCCGCGAACACATTGCTTATCACAAAGACCAGCCCGACGAACTGGCTGTTATCAATTATACATCGGGCACTACCAGTTATTCAAAAGGCGTTATGCTGCCTTACCGCAGTTTATGGTCGAACACTAAATTTGCTTTTGAGGTACTGACACTGAAACCCGGCGATAAGCTGGTATCCATGTTGCCTATGGCACATATGTATGGATTAGCCTTTGAATTCCTCTATGAATTCTCCGTAGGATGTCATATCTACTTCCTGACCCGTATGCCCAGCCCCAAAATTATCTTCCAGGCATTTGCAGAAATAAAGCCCAACTTGGTAGTAGCCGTACCGCTCATCATAGAGAAAATTATCAAAAAGAATGTACTGCCGAAACTCGAAACTCCTACCATGAAACTGTTGCTCAAAGTGCCTATCATCAATGATAAAATAAAAGCTACGGTGCGAGAACAGGTAATCAAAGCTTTCGGCGGAAATTTCGTAGAAGTTATTATTGGAGGAGCTGCTTTCAATCAAGAAGTAGAACAGTTTCTACGCATGATAGAGTTCCCCTACACGGTAGGTTATGGTATGACAGAATGTGCACCGATTATCTGCTATGAAGATTGGAGCCGATTCAAACCTGGCTCATGCGGGAAAGCAGCACCTAGAATGGAAGTGAAAATCCTCTCGGCAGATCCAGAAAACATTCCAGGTGAAATCGTGTGCAAAGGACCGAATGTCATGCTAGGATATTATAAGAATCCTGAAGCAACAGCCGAAGTATTGGATAAAGATGGATGGCTACATACCGGAGATTTAGCCTTGATGGATAAAGACGGCAACGTTACCATTAAAGGAAGAAGTAAAAACATGCTCTTGGGACCTAGCGGACAGAATATCTACCCAGAAGAGATTGAAGACAAACTTAACAATATGGCTTACGTGGCCGAAAGCATCATCGTGCAACAAAACGAAAAATTAGTAGGACTGGTGTATCCAGACTTTGATGATGCTTTTGCACACGGACTAAAAAATGAAGATTTGGAAAGAGTGATGGAAGAGAATCGCGTGGCACTAAACGCTGAACTTCCAGCATACAGTCAAATTTCAAAAATGAGAATCTATCCGGAAGAGTTTGAAAAAACTCCGAAAAAATCCATTAAACGATTCTTATATCAAGAAGCCAAAGGATAAACAAACTACCATTTTCCGGCTGAAATACATGATTCATGTTCTCAGCCGGAAAATTATAATCATAAATCAACATGAAGAAACATATTTTTCTATCAGCTGCCTTACTGCCCTTATGCAGCATGGCGCAAGAACGCCCCAACATTATACTCTTTTTAGTAGACGATATGGGATGGCAAGACACTTCCTTGCCTTTCTGGACACAACGTACAGCCAATAATGATACCTACCACACGCCCAATATGGAATTATTGGCAGCACAAGGACGTATGTTTACACAAGCATACGCCTGCAGCGTCAGTACCCCTACACGGGTAAGTCTGTTTACGGGCATGAATGCTGCCCGACACCGGGTAAGCAGTTGGACTCATTACAAAAACAAGTCGCACGAAACCCCTGATGAAGTAATGAGCTATCCTGATTGGAACGTGAACGGTATCTGCCAACAACCCGGTGTGGAACGTACTACAGAAGTCACATCGCTGGCACAACTTTTAAAAGACAATGGCTACCAGACGATTCACTGCGGTAAAGCGCATTTTGGAGCTGAAGGAACTCCCGGTGCAGACCCCATCCACATGGGATTTGAGGTCAACATTGCCGGACATTCAGCCGGACAGCCAGGTAGCTACTATGGAGAAGAAAACTATGGCAACCTACCGGGTAAAAAGAAAAAACCTGCAGCAGTTCCAGGACTGGAAAAATACCATGGTACTGATACTTTCTTGACAGAAGCACTGACCATAGAAGCATTGAATGCTTTGGATAAAGCTCAAGAAAAAGAAAAGCCCTTCTTTCTATACATGGCACACTATGCCATCCATACACCGATACAACCGGATCACCGCTTTTATCAGAAATACCTGGATAAAGGATTACCTCCTGTAGAAGCAGCCTATGCAACGCTGATTGAAGGTATGGATAAAAGTTTAGGAGATATTATGAGATATTTGGATGACAAACAATTAGCCGACAACACAGTTATTCTGTTCATGTCGGACAACGGAGGACTAGCCGCACACACCCGAGCCGGAGAGCTACACGTACAGAATTATCCGCTCAACAGCGGTAAAGGCTCGGCCTACGAAGGCGGAGTACGCGAGCCTATGATTGTGCGCTGGCCTGGCGTGGTAAAACCAAACTCACGCTGCAACCATTATCTGATGATAGAAGATTTCTTCCCCACAATTCTAGAAATAGCAGGAGTAAAAAAATACCAAACGGTACAGGAAAGAGATGGAATAAGTTTTCTACCCCTACTCACGGATGAAGGAAAAATGAAAGAGAGAGATATCTATTGGCACTATCCGCATAAATGGGGTCCGAAAGGACCAGGCATAGGTGCGACTTGTTCTATCCGCTCTGGTGACTGGAAGTTAGTATACTATTTTGCTGACGGTAGACGAGAATTATTCAATATACCGGATGACATAGGCGAAAAGCATGACAAAGCCCAAGAAGAGCCTAAATTAGTGAAAAAACTAGCCCGAAAACTTGGCAATTATTTACGCTCTGTTAATGCACAGCGTCCTACCCTGGTAGCTACGGGAGAATTGGCTCCTTGGCCTGACGAAGTAAACAACTAAAATTATATTCGATGAATTATACATACCAGCTTTATTTATGCATCACGCTCTTCCTGCTCCTTACAGGAAGAGCGTTTTCACAACAGACTAGTCACTGCCAAAATACAGCAAGCCCCATAGGTATCAATCTTTCTTTGTGGAAAAAAATTGCCACTCAGCCGAACGACACCATAGGCCAAACAGTCTTTAATCTAGGAATGGTCTCTACCATGAATCAGCTCAACGGTATAGGCTTAAATATACTGGGAAGTAAAGTGAAAAGAAATGCCAACGGACTTCAAGTAAGTGGAATTACCCAAATAGTAAACGAGCAATCAAACGGAATATCATTAGCCGGTTTAGTAAACATCAAAGGGCTAGATATGAACGGCATAAGTTTTGCCGGCATCACAAATATTACAGGATTGACAACCAACGGAATAACAATCGGAGGACTAATAAATTTTACAGGAAAGAGGGCTGCTGGACTACAATTGGCCGGCATAGGAAATATTACTGGCGAAAGTTCATCTGGAATAAGTATAGGCGGACTTATCAATGTAACAGGAAATGATATGCACGGTATACAACTGTCTGGCATCATGAATATAAGCACACAAAGCAGAGGAGCACAACTAGCTCCTGTCAATGTAACAGTAAAAGGGAAAGGCGTACAAATCGGTCTGGTAAATTACTATCAGGAGCAATTCGATGGGATTCAGCTCGGTTTGGTAAACGCTAACAAAAATACACACATCCAACTGATGGCTTATGGAGGCAGCCGAGCCAAAATCAATCTGGCTGTCCGCTTTAAGAACGAACTATTCTATACTATTCTAGGAACAGGAAGTCCTTATCTGGATTTCGATGATAAATTCTCAGGTTCTCTCTTCTACCGTACCGGTATGGAAATACCTCTTTATAAGAAATTATTCTTCAGTGGAGATATGGGATACCAACATATTGAGACTTTCAAGAACAAACGGCAGAATCACCCTGCCCGTTTTTATGCCTTGCAAGCCCGTCTTAACCTGGAATGGCGTGCCAATACACAAATAGGATATTTCATTTCTGGCGGATATTCTCACGAACGAATCTACCAAAAATCATCTCCCTATCAACACAAACCTATTATTGAAGCAGGAGTAGTGATTTATAAGCTCTAATCTGTTTATTCATCCTGAACTATCTATTTTTTAAGCAAACAGCAGACGTGTCGTGGCTGTAGATTGCATTATCTACAGCCACGACACGTCTGCTGTTTATACATCATAAAAAATGATTTATTCTTTTTCCTTTATAAAGCCTGTACGGTAGGCCACCAACAATTTTTCCAAATCTTCAATTTGTGTAACCAACACTCTGCCCTTATCCGTATCTTTCACCATCATACGCTGAGAATTAAACTCTATGACAAATGTAGTAGATTTAATATCCAATCCTTCCTCGATAGCTTTCTGCCTACTTTGGAAAGGTTCATGTTGTACTAATTGCAAGCCATGAGAATGATATACCAAGGTATATCCGGCAATTCCGGTTTCCGGCTGATAAGCCTTTGAAAAACCTCCATCAATCACAAGCAGCTTACCATTAGCCTTTATAGGTTTCTCTCCCTTGATGGTTTTTACTGGCACATGCCCATTAATGATATGAGAATGCGAACCCGGTTCCACTCCAAATTCCTTTAAAATATTGTTGCAAATCTCCGCCTGATTTCTCAAGCTATAGTAAGCCCCTTTCGTCTCTTTATGCAACTCCTTGTCTGCTATAAAATAACGTTCAAAAGTAGCCATTTTATCTTTATCGAACGAAGGAGCATTCGGACCACACCACATATACCATACGTAATCCAATGCAAAACGTTTTTCTTCACCGTCTTCATCAAAATAAGCAGTACGAATAAGTTGATCTGTCTTCAACAACAATTTACGGCCCCAATATTCCTTTTTCCCTATACGAACATGCTTAAAGCTACCATCCTCATTCAATGGAACCGAAGCATGATAAAGCAAGTTACTATTACATACCAAATACATTCCACCGTAAGTAAACAGACACCGCATATGCTTCTTCAACTTTTCACTGTTCATAAAGGAAGCATGAATCTTCTCTACTAATTCACGTTCCTCATCAGTCAATCGATAAGGATCGTCCGGATTAATGGTAGGCAGATTCGTATCACGTAACGGATACTCCTGACCCTCATACACAAACACCCCACGCTTAAAATCAATCAGATGCAATAATTTGCGATTCTCCATCGCAAAATCAGGTCTGCGACTGATGATTTCAGCTTCCAGTTTAAACTGAATAATTGTAATAGCCTTATGCATTTGTGTAATAAGGCGCAGCGTCTTTTCATTATATTCCGAATCGGCAAAATTCATTTTAGGTGCGAAGATACTACAGGGATCATCACCATAAATATCCATAGCAAAGGTAGCCAGTGGCAACAAGTTAATACCATATCCATCTTCTAAAGTAGCCAGATTAGCATAACGCATACACATACGAATCACATTAGCTATACAAGCATCGTTACCAGAAGCTGCACCCATCCAAAGAATATCATGATTACCCCATTGAATATCAAAGTTATGATAATCGCACAAAGTATCCATAATAATATGTGCACCCGGACCACGGTCATAGATATCCCCTACTATATGCAAAGAATCAATAGTAAGTCTCTGTATCAAATTACACATGGCTACGATGAAATCGTCGGCCCTTTTAGTAGTGATAATCGTAGAAATAATTACGTTGATATAGGCATGCTTATTGGGCTCTATCGTAGATTCATGCAGCAATTCCTGAATGATATAAGAAAACTCCTGCGGCAACGACTTACGAACTTTAGAACGTGTGTATTTAGAAGATACATTCTGACAAACCTTCACCAACTGATTCAGTGTAATGAGATACCAGTCATCCAGATCAGTTTCAACATCTTTAATCAGTTGCAATTTCTCTTCCGGATAATAAATTAAAGTACATAATTCTTTTTTTTCACTTTCGCGCAAAGTATGCCCGAAAATTTCATTCACCTTCCTCTTTACAGCCCCCGAACCATTCTTCAGCACATGCTGAAAAGCTTCGTATTCGCCATGAATATCCGTAAGAAAATGTTCTGTACCTTTTGGCAAATTCAAGATAGCCTCCAGATTGATGATTTCTGTACTGGCATCAGCAATAGTCGGAAAACTACGTGACAACAACTGCAAATAACGCAGATCACTTACAATACTTTCCGGAGTAATCGTTCCCATAATATTATTTTTTTCGTGTAACATGCTTACAATAAAAACATCAGCAACAACTGTGCTATAATAACCCTCAGAAACATACTGAGCGGATAAACCGTAGCATAGGCCACGGAAGGATGGTCGCCAGGCAAGGTATCATTGGCATAGTTCAAAGCCATAGGATTGGCCATACTTCCACACAACATTCCGGCTACCGATCCAAAATCTACCTTCATCCAGCGGAAAGCGACAGCTCCTACAATCAGCACCGGCATCACTGTCAGAAAAAAGCCGACAGCAATCCATAACAGCCCCTCAGGCCGAAAAACCGTTTCGAAGAAATGCGCACCGGCATCCAATCCCAGGCAAGCCAAATACATAGAAAGTCCTAGGGCACGAAGCATTAAATTAGCGCTACGAGTAGTATACGTCACCATATGCATACGCGGACCGAACGTACCAATCAAAATGCCTACCACAATAGGGCCCCCTGCCAAACCTAACTTGACAGGGGCACTGATTCCCGGCAGACTGATAGGCACGGCGCCTAGAATGAGCCCGAAAACAATACCCACAAATACAGCCACCAAATTAGGTTCCTTTAAACTCTTCACAGCATTACCCAATACCTTTTCTACATTATGCACAGCCGGCGCTTCACCTACCACAGTCAAACGGTCACCCAACTGTAAAGTAAGTTCTGCTGTGGCCAACAATTGTACACCACTACGGTACACACGGCTAATATTGATACCATAATGATTCCGCAAATGCAAAGAACCTAGTTTCTTGCCGTTCAACTCCGGACGGGTAACTAAAATACGCTGCGAAATCAGTTGACTATCGATTGCATTCCAATCAATATCCTCCTTATTCCAATCCGTATGTTCCTGTTCACCAAACAATACGGTCAAGGCAGGCGCATCTTTTTCTGAAGAAACAACCAGCAAACGATCTCCTTCACAAATAATGGTTTCAGACGTAGGAATACTCACCTTGCCATTTCGCCAAAGCCTGGAAATAACAAACTTGGTAGGTCCGCTCAAGATACCAATCTCACGAATATTTTTCTGGAACACTGCCGGATTATGCACCTGAAAAGCAGCTATGAAGGTACGGTTTTCATCCTCGCCCTGTTTTAATTCTAAATCGGCAGGACGTACCAAGATCTTACGAATCAATAATAAAGCCAAAATAACGCCTACCACACCTAATGGATACGACACTGCACATCCTAAAGCTGGAGTGCTGGTAGCCATCCCTAACTGCTTCAAGGTTTGTTGAGCTGCTCCTAATGCAGGCGTATTTGTAGTAGCGCCACAAAGAATCCCCACTACATCTGGCAAAGAAATGCCACATAAATAGCTAACTAGTACAGCCAGTGCAGTACCCACCAAAATTACAGCCAAAGCCAACATATTTAATTGTACTCCACCTTTCCTGAAAGAACTGAAAAAACCGGGACCTACCTGCAACCCCAAAGCATACACAAAAATAACCAATCCAAAACTCTCTGCATAATTCAGCATTTCCTCATCAATAGACAAACCCAGGTGTCCGGCCAAAATTCCCATAAAGAACACAAAAGTTACTCCTAGAGATACACCAGCTACTCGTATCTTTCCCAAAACCAATCCTATAGCAGAAATCAACGACAACACCACGACTGCCTGTAAGGCAGAATGCTCCACAAACAAACTATATAGCCAATCCAATGCAATACAAATTTTAAATGATTCTTTCATGCAAAGATAAGTTTTATCTTTGACAGAAGTAAATAAAGTTCAAAAAAAAAGCGGTTAACTATGCTGTTAACCGCTTAAAATATCTGTAGTGGATACGAGAATCGAACTCGTATTGCATGCGTGAGAGGCATGTGTCCTAACCGTTAGACGAATCCACCAAATGTACACCCTCAGGGATTCGAACCCTGGACCCACTGATTAAGAGTCAGTTGCTCTACCAACTGAGCTAAGAGTGCATTTGGTTGCGGAAGCTGGGGGATTCGAACCCCCGGTACGGTTACCCGTACGTCAGTTTAGCAAACTGGTGGTTTCAGCCACTCACCCAAACTTCCTTTGATTTAACCTGCATTGTTTCTCAAATGCGGTGCAAAGGTAAGCGTTTATTTTTAATCTGCAAACCTTTTACGCATATTTTTTATAAAAAAAATCGTTTCCTAGAGTTAATCTACTCATATTCAAAAGATAATAGAAATGAAAAACAATGCTCGAAACCTGTTTTATTTTATACATTTTGAGATAATAGAGAAATATCGTACATTTGCAGTTGAAAAACAAATAAAGACTTGACCGTATGGATGAACTTTTACACACTACCGTTAATGCCACAGTCAACTCACGCTACCCTAGCATGCGACCGGAAGGCAGAAAACTATTGGAGAGTATTCTAATACGTAAAGAAGTATGCAAAGGAGAAATTCTTCTGGAAGAAGGGCAAATCAGCCAATACATTGTCATTGTGGGTAAAGGAATGCTCAGACAATACTATTATAAGAATGGAAAAGATGTCACCGAACATTTTTCCTATGAGAATTGCATTACCATGTGTATTGAAAGCATTTTAAAAAAAGAGCCCAGCCGTATCATCATCGAAGCACTTGAAGAAGGAGTGGTATATCTACTACCTTTCGCCAAACTGATGTTACTTACCGAAACATCGTGGGAAATAAACATGTTCTATAGAAAGGTATTGGAGTTTTCATTAATCGTATCACAGATAAAAGCCGACTCTTGGCGATTTGAAACAGCTCATGAACGTTATAGCAGACTGATGAAAGTACATCCGGAAATCATAAAGCGCGCCCCACTTTCACACATCGCTTCTTATTTGCTGATGACTCCGGAAACCTTAAGCCGCGTACGGGCAGGAAACCTTTAACGCACACTTATACATACGGTATCACCCTCTTAGAAGCCGTTTTTAAATAGTACACCTGCTTTCGCTGAGTATATTATTAACATTTTCTGTGATATATAGGAAAGCATAGCAGACTATGTTACGAGAATCAGGGCAGAAAACAACCGAAGATAAATTCAGAGAAAACTAAATATAATATTTTCCGAATAAAACACATACACTTTCTTACAGCCTACGATATTCTTTGGGTGACACCCCCGTATGGTGTTTAAAATACTTGCCAAAAAAAGACTGATTCGCAAAATGCAGTTCATCGGATATTTCCTGAATACTCATTTCTGATGACTTCAGCAATGCCTTTGCCTCTAACAGCACCAGGCCGTCTATCCATTCACTAGCTGTCTTTCCACTCACTTCCTTAACAGCTGTAGACAGATGTTTGGGAGTTAAGAACAGTTTATCGGCATAATACGTCACACTACGTTCCGACTTAAAATCTGCAGTGACAGCCCGGATAAACCGTTCAAACAAATCCTCTTTTCTGCTTTTCGGACGAATTTCCGTCAAAGTATGTCCTTGATAAATGGTATAAATCTCATAAAATAAAGACAGTAGCAAGCCCTTGGTTATCTCTTTACGAAACTGACTGTCTTTCAGTTTCACTTTTTTCCACAAAAAAGAATGGTATTCCCGGAATGATTCTAGTTCCTCATCGGTTATTTGTACACAAGGTGACTCCTTGATACGGAAAAACAAAGGAAATAACTTCTGCAAGGTAGGAATCACATCGTCCATAAAATCCTTGGCCACAGCTATAAACAAACCGGAAAAATCATCCGAACGTTCCAGTTGCTGAACTATTTGGTCGGGCAGAATAACAGCCATGGTATTCTTGGCAATGTAGCACTCCTGCAAACTGATATTCAACTTGCTTTCTCCCTGCAGACAGACGATAAAGCAAGCTGCATTCAGCCGTGTGGGATAAGAAGTGAAAGGAATATCTCTTATATTATCAAAGATAGCGAAATCATTACCGATAAAATCAATTCTCGGCAAATGCTGAATGAGGGTAATATCTATATCGCGTATGTTTTTACGTTCCATGCTGTTTGCTGATTTGCGAACAAATATAGAATTTATTCAGCAAACCAGCAAACAGATTTCTGTCCTTTCACAAGCCTGATGGCTTATCCATTCATAATTTTAAAGCCGATGAAAAACGTTCGAGGCTGAGTAGGGCCATAGAAATAGCCAGAATCACGGAATTCACCTTTATCCAAATCTTTCTGAAAACTATTAAAAATGTTTTGCACCCCTGCATTCAACTGAAATTTTATATGGTCATGCAATACAAAAGTATAGTTTACCTTCAGATTCATATCCAAGAACTGCGGAGTGTGCTCCAACCGATCTTCCTCAATATAACCAGCCATATGAGGTACAATCATCTTACCCGTATAGGTGCCCGACAAGGAGAAATCAAAATTCTTCAGCGGAGCTGAAGAGAAGGTAAAATAGCCGTAATAATCGGGAGTTCGCATCATGCGACGGGTAGTTTGCGTTTCATCATCCGTCCATGGAGTAGCGGCGGTATATCTGCTGCGCTGTGCAGTAAAGCCCAATTGGAACTGCGCCTCCTTGCCGTGTGCTATCTTGGCATCCAGATTCGCGCCATACACTCTGGCCCCGTCACCGTTGCGACGCTCCTTGATAATATCTCCATTGGCATCTTCACCTATCTTTTCCAGATAAAACACATGATTCAAGTCTGTATAGAAACCTTCCAGCAATACATTGGCCTGCCAATGTCCGAAGTTGGTGGTCCAATCTACAGAACCACTAAAACTATTAGAACGCTCTTCACGCAAGTTTTCAGCCAATTTCACCTGCACACCTTCTCCACCTACGGCAGTCACATGAAGGTCTTCATCGTAAGCTTGCGGTGCCCGAAAGCCGGTAGAATAAGTTAAACGGGCCTGCAAAGCATCCGTTGGTTTATATAACAGATTGACACGAGGACTAAATATCAGATTATCTATCAGATTATGTTTATCCAGACGACCTCCAACCAATAAAGTAAACAGATTGATTTTCCACTCATTCTGAACAAATGCACTGGCTATACGCACCCGCTGCTTCATATCCCGGTGATAACCCTCCATTACATCATGCAACTTGTTCTCCTGATATTCCACTCCACCGGTAAACGTGGCCGGAGCAAACAGACACTTATCCATATTGCCTACATACATAGCTCCCGTTACCCAAGTCAAATCGTCTGTATGGCCATAGGCGTTCATGGCCTTTTGCGCACCATAATAGCTATTACGATCGGTATGTTGCACAGATCCGTATACCGACAGTTTATGCTTATACTCTTTCCAAAACTGGTCATAACTGATACCACCACTGTTAATCACATGCTTTGTCTGTTCAGTAATGTCTGTTTCATGAGGCTGCAGGTCGAATTTATTTCCCCCTCTACGAAACTCATTAGTAGTGTGATATTCCAGATTAATGCGGCTGAAGTGAGTGGGACGATAATAAGAGCGGAATCCGAATGTATTCATATTCAGTTTTCCTAATTCAGAGAACCCGTCGTCATCGCGGTCATAGGGATTCCGGTTACGATAACTTTCATACAAGGCGATACCGTAAGAATTATCCTTGGCTACCAACGATACATTACCGCCCATATATTGCTCCCAGGATTTTCCATCCATATTAGAGAACATACTCGACACCTGAAAAGAATTATTAATAGGGTCTTTAGTAATGATATTAATGGTTCCCCCCACCGCATTGGCACCAAATAAAGCAGAACCACCTCCACGTACCACCTCTACGCGTTCTATCATATTCACCGGAATCTGTTCCAATCCATATACTCCGCTCAAGGCACTGATTACCGGGCGGCTATTAATCAAAATCTGCGAGTAAGGCCCCTCCAGACCATTGATACGCACCTGCGGAAAACCACAGTTCTGACAGTTATTCTCTACGCGAAGCCCCGACTGATAATTCAGCGTCTTAGCCAAGTCGGTAGAATTCACCATCTCAAAGAGTTTGGTACTCATCACATTCACCACTACGGGTGCCTCTTTCCGACTGACTTCATTACGATTGGCAGAAATCACCACTTCATCTGTCATAAAGCTCTCTTCTTCCATCTGAAAATGAAGTACAGCGGTAAAATTCTTATTTACCAACACCTCTTTGGTCTGCGTCTTATATCCCACAGCCGATACCCGTAAGGTATACTTTCCTTCTTTCAAATTTCTGAACTGAAACTGACCTTCTTCATTAGACACCGTACCCATATCGGTACCCACTATCAGAATCGTGGCATAGGGAATATTCACTTCAGTACCTTTCTCAATCACATGACCAGAAATCATGTTACCTTCCTTAATAGGGTTTACAGCCATAACAGACTGAAGGGCTGCCAAAAGGCATACCCAAATGAAAATATGTAATTTCATTGATTCTCTTTTATAATTTGGTATAATTTACTGATAATTTTACAGATAGATTCACCTCTGTTACATAGGCAACAGAGAAAACGCTAAATGATACAAACGAAAGCCTTACCAGATGCTAAAACATAACAATAGTCAGGACAAAGAATAACTCTGAAGGCATAAAAGGAATGCTTTGATGCCTACAAACAATAGCTTTATCCGAAGTAAAATAACATCCTGGCTGCGACCTACCTGCAACCATAGCCCGCTAACGGAGCTGAAAAAATTAAAATAAAAGAGAATCTATAGGAGGAGCCCGAAGCGAACGAACTTCTTTCCACAGAAGTTGCGCCTGATGTTCTGCCGGTTCATTATCCACATATCCCACCAACGGACGCAGCGGGCAAATTTCTTCTGTAGACTGAAAATCGGTCACCTGGTAAGGAGCCAGACCGATTACGACCAATTCCGACTGAGTGTGAGAGTGTGTTCCTTTAAACGGGTGTGAGTGAGTTATCAGCACACCATTAATGTAGTGAACGTGCGTAAAAGCTGCGATACATACCTGATACGTCACAAAGAGTACCAGTAACGACAATGCTCCAATTATTTTACGAATGAACTTTTTCTTCACGTCACTTCATTTAGAGTATTTTCCCTTTGCTAATCAAAGAGTGTACAAAGATACGTATTTTTTTCTTTTAGTTCCAAAAAGAACCATCATTAAGAACTAGCAAATAAAATTTTTCCGGTGTAGAGTTACCTGCAACAGCTACCCATAAACAGCTATTGCAGCAAAGGCAGTATAGCTGCATAGCCCTTAGCAAGCGGTTGCAAGGGCAGATGCAACCGCTTGCTAAGGGCTATGCAGTTACTTGCGTTGAAACAGGCCGTCAGGGCATGTCTTCACCAAAGAGACGTCGGTAATCCCGTCTGGCTGCCGGGCCCACCCACTCTTCCGGAATAAATTTCCATTGATTCAAGGCCTTGGGAGTGATTTCCCGATGCTCTTCGATATAGCGCATCAAATAGAAGCGCAAATCTTTATCGGTAGAGCGAACAATGCGGCTCTTCAATTCATCTTGCGGAATGCCGGCTCCCTTGGTTAGCAGTTCTCCCCCGCCGTTGCCCCTGTAAGAATTTACTGCTACTTCATACATGCTCTCAAGCTTGAAAGGCTGTCCATCGGCCATTTGCAGGATATTCACCCGTTGTCCGGCAGGTTTGGTTACGTCCACGGTATATACGATACCTGCCGCAGAGTCGAAATTATAACTGGGATAGCGAAAAGTGGAGCGTTCTTCGGCACCTTTGTTGCCTGTACCACGGAAAAGAAGCAAATCATCATCGGCACTCTTCATTTCATTCACCCACTGTGCATACGACATTTCCAGCAGTCCCCTGATTTCTGCACCAGACAGACGCATGGTGTAAAGCATGTTCTCGTATTTATAAAGACTGAACATATCGCTCACCCTAACATCGCCCTGCTGAATGGACGCATCGAAAGAAAGAGGTGCCACCAATGATATTTCTGCACCGCTGATAGCCAATTGCAACTCGTGAATAAGGTCTACGAAAGCAGAGGAGCCAAAATAAGCAGGACGGGTAGAAATGGTGGTGTTCATCCGCCCGATTTTCTTTGAGACAAAGGACGATACGGCCGAATATTCAGCAGAAAAATGCTCCATAAAATCCGCATCAGGCTCATACCGAGCCATATCTGTCAATTCTCCTGTCAACTGCTTGTCCACCACTTTACCATTATTCAGCGTCAAAGTCACCTCAGCATTACTTACCACCCGACCGTTATTGGCAGGATTCATTACCAATACCGTATCTCCTGCCACATTCACCACCTTCTTACACGCGCGTGAATGGTCATGCCCCATCAGCACCAAATCAAATCCCGGCACGCGTGTGGCCACTTCCAATGAAGCATTGTCGCGGTATTTTCCACCCATTTCCACTGCACGCTGTCCGGCATGAAACACTCCTATCAACACATCCGGATGCTCTTTCTCCTGTATAATTTTCACCCACTTCCGCGCCGTCTGCTCCATATCGTCAAAGCGGAGTCCCTGCCAGAGATTCTCTGACAGCCAAACGGGGATGGCAGGTGTAATCATGCCCAGCACAGCCACCTTCACCCCATCACGTTCCATCACTATATAGGGCTTGCAGTGAGGCTTGCCCGAAACAGCATCTACGATATTGGCACCCAGCATGGGGAAATCGCAATCCTTTATCCAGCGGTCGAACACAGCCCGACCGGTTTCTATATCATGATTGCCCATGTTGCCCGCATCATACTTCATATAATTCATTACCGCTGCCGTAAGATGAACAGATGCAGTATCTATATAATTATAATAATAAGCCGAAGGCTGCCCTTGCAGAATATCTCCGTCATCTAACAACAGCAGACGGTCGGCATAAACATTCCGCTGCTCCTTTACAAAAGCAGACACCCGCGCCAAACTACCCTCAGACGGACATTGACGGATAAAATCTACGGGAAAGAAATTACCGTGTATATCACTGGTTTGCACCACTTTTAATTTTACAATTTTCTCTTGTGCCGTCACCATCAGTAACGACACCACCCAAAATAAAGACAGACAGACGAATCGTTTCATACATTTATAGAATTAGGAGTTCAGCCGACAAAAGTAATGAAAAGACGATTGTTTTTCGTATTTTTGTCGGCAAAACTTTCATCTAAACATAACGTATATGACGGATTTCTTCCATAAAAGGATAGCACAGACGCTGTCGCTGTCGGAAAAACAAATTCAACAGACCTTGCACCTGCTCCAGGATGGAGCCACTATTCCCTTCATCAGCCGATACCGGAAAGAAGCTACGGGCGGATTGGATGAAGTACAGATAGAAGCTATTCAAACTCAGTATGATAAACTAAATGAACTGGCCAAACGTAAAGATACCATTACCAACACCATCCGGGAACAAGGCAAACTCACCGATGAATTATCCAAGCGTATCGCCGAAACCTGGGATGCTACAGTATTGGAAGACCTGTATCTGCCTTTTAAGCCCAAACGACGCACACGTGCCGAAGCAGCCCGGCAAAAGGGTTTGGAGCCTCTGGCCACTCTGCTGATGCTGCAACGGGAGCCTCAACCCGAAAAGCGTGCTTCGACTTATGTAAAAGGAGAGGTGAAAGATGTAGAAGATGCCTTGAAAGGCGCACGCGACATCATAGCCGAACAGGTGAGCGAAGATGAACAAGCACGTAATCAGGTACGAAATGCTTTTACCCGACAAGCTGTACTTACCACCAAGGTGGTGAAAGGCAAAGAAGAGGAAGCAGCCAATTACCGGGATTACTTTGACTGCCAGGAACCACTGAAACGCTGCAGCTCACACCGACTGCTGGCCATTCGGCGCGGTGAAACCGAAGGCTTTCTGAAAGTAGGAATCAGTCCCGATGACGATGCTTGTACCGAGCGTTTGGAACGACAGTTTGTACGTAGCCATAATGCTTGCGGAATGCAAGTGTCATTGGCTGTTCAAGATGCCTACAAACGTCTGCTAAAGCCATCCATCGAAACAGAATTTGCCACCTCTAGCAAAGAACGGGCCGATGAGGAAGCTATCCACGTATTCACCGCTAACCTTCGACAATTATTATTGGCATCTCCATTGGGGCAAAAACGCGTAATGGGCATCGATCCAGGCTTTCGCACCGGATGCAAGGTTGTATGCCTGGATGCTCAGGGCAATCTGCTGCATAATGAAAACATCTATCCGCATCCGCCAGTCAGCAAGCCTAAAGAAGCCATGGCCAAACTTCAGAAAATGGTAGAGGCCTATCAGATAGAGGCCATCGCCGTGGGCAACGGCACAGCCAGCCGCGAAACAGAAGAATTTCTGAAGAGACAGACCTTCCATCAAGATGTGCAAATCTTTGTGGTAAGCGAACAAGGTGCTTCCATTTACTCGGCTTCAAAAATAGCACGCGATGAGTTCCCGGAATACGATGTTACTGTGCGTGGTGCTGTATCCATTGCACGCCGGCTGATGGATCCGCTGGCTGAATTGGTAAAGATTGATCCCAAATCTATCGGTGTAGGTCAGTACCAGCATGATGTAGACCAAAGCAAACTTAAGAAATCACTCGACCAGACTGTAGAAAACTGCGTCAATCTGGTAGGCGTCAATCTGAATACAGCCAGCAGTCACCTGCTGACCTACATTTCAGGCCTTGGCCCGCAACTGGCACAGAACATCGTGAACTATCGGGCCGAGCATGGAGCCTTCCATTCGCGCAAAGAACTGATGAAGGTACCGCGCATGGGAGCCAAGGCCTTTGAACAATGTGCCGGATTCCTCCGCATACCGGGTGCCAAAAATCCTTTGGACAACACAGCAGTACACCCGGAAAGCTACTACATTGTAGAGCAAATGGCCAACGATATGCACTGCACGGTAGAAGAACTGATAACCAGTAAAGAACTTCGCCAAAAAATAAAGTTGGAGCATTATCTTACAGACACAGTAGGTATGCCAACGCTGAAAGACATCCTGCAAGAACTGGAAAAACCCGGCCGCGACCCAAGAGGGCCTATCAAAGTTTTTGAATTTGACAAGAATGTACGTACCATCGAAGACCTCTGCATCGGTATGGAACTGCCGGGCATAGTAGGCAACATAACCAATTTCGGGGCTTTTGTAGATATAGGTATCAAAGAAAGCGGCCTGGTGCATCTTTCACAACTAGCCGACCGCTATATCAGCAATCCGAACGAAGTGGTTTCCATACACCAGCACGTACGCGTCAAGGTGCTGAATATTGATATGGAAAGAAAACGCATACAACTGACTATGAAAGGAGTAGAACAATAAAAATATAAAAGTAAAGTCAAGATACCAGCATGTAAAGCAAACACCCCTGCCACAGTAAGTAGCAGGGGTGTTTGCTTTACATGCTGGTATGCTTAGAAACTATATCTTTAAACTAATTTATGAATAATCAATCCGGATCGAAGTTTCGGTTCAAACCATGTCGTCTTTGGCGGCATGATATTACCTGTATCGGCAATGTCCATTAATTGCTTCATAGATACCGGATAGAGTGCCAAAGCCACCTTCATTTCTCCGCTATCCACTCGCTTCTTCAGTTCTCCCAATCCACGTATTCCTCCTACAAAGTCTATACGCTTATCGGAACGAAGATCCTTAATACCTAAAATTTCATCCAAAATCAGATTGGAAGAAATAGTCACATCCAATACACCTATCGGATCATTATCGTCATATGTACCTTCCTTAGCAGTTAAGCTATACCATTTTCCATCCAGATATAAGGAAAAATTATGCAATGCTACAGGACGATAAATTTCTGTACCTTTTTCTTCCACTGTAAAATTCTTGCCTACAGCTTCCAAGAACTGAGCCGGAGTTAACCCATTCAAGTCTTTCACTACACGATTATAGTCTATGATAGTCAACTGATTTGCCGGGAAACAAACAGCCATGAAGTAGTTATACTCTTCATCCCCCTTATGATGAGGATTTTGCTTTGCTTTTTCAGCACCTACCAAAGCAGCGGCCGCACTACGGTGATGTCCATCTGCGATATAAAGTGCCGGCATCTTGGCAAACTCCTTCGTGATAAAATCAATATCCTGCGGCTGGTCGATAATCCAGAACTGATGTCCAAAACCATCGTCAGGTGCCACAAAATCATAAATGGGTTTCTCGGCCGTATAACGGGCTATTACTGCATCCAGCCCCGCATTATCAGGATATGCAAAGAACACCGGCTCAATATTGGCATTGTTCACCCGCACATGCTTCATGCGGTCTTCCTCTTTATCACGCCTGGTCAATTCATGCTTCTTAATCACCCCATTCATATAATCAGGCACATACGCCCCTACCACCAGTCCATACTGCGTCTTTCCATTCATGGTCTGTGCATAGACGTAATAGTTTTCTTTTTCATCCTGTACCAGCCATCCCTTATCCTGAAACATCTGAAAGTTTTCGGCAGCTTTCTGATATACTCGAGGATCATGTTCATCGGTACCCTCCGGAAAATCTATTTCCGGCTTGATAATATGATAGAGGGATTTTTCATTACCAGCAGCTTCTTGACGTGCTTCTGAAGAGTTCAATACATCATACGGACGAGAAGCCACCTGCTCTACCCACTCTTGAGGCGGGCGAATGCCTTTAAAAGGTTTTATTGTTGCCATGTTTAGATTATAAAGGTAATTATAAGGTATTCTTTAGAAACGCTGATGACGCAGATTTGCGTCATCAGCTACTTAGAGAGGTATGCAATCTGCTCTCTAAATGACAATTATTTATTTACGCGGAATCTTTCGCAACCTTCCTTGAAGAAGCCCACGATTTGGTTGGCAGCCGCAATACCAGCATTGATATTAGCCTCAGCCGTCTGTGCACCCATCTTCTTAGGAGTAGAGAAATACCTGCCAGCAAATTTTTCCTTAAAGGTATCATTAGCAGCCGGCATAATATCCGTCACATATTCCAAATCGCCACGTTCTTCGAGCAAAGTTATCAATTCCTCTTCATTGATTACTTCTTTACGAGCAGTATTCACTAACAAACCATTTTTCGGCATTCTACCTACCAGATGCTTACCTATAGTACCCTTGGTGTCAGCCGTAGCCGGCAAATGCAGCGAAACGATATCGCAAATCTCGTACAATTCTTCCGGAGAATCTACCGCTTTAATTCCGTCATTTTCAATAAGTGTCTTCGGACAGAAAGCATCATAAGCATAAATTTCCATACCAAATCCTTTGGCTATGCGAGCCACATTGCGCCCCACATTACCATAAGCATGGATACCCAGCTTTTTACCCTTCAATTCTGTACCCGAAGTACCGTTGTACATATGCCGAACCGCCATCACCATCAATCCGAAAGCCAATTCTGCCACCGCATTTGAATTCTGTCCAGGAGTATTCATCACACATACCCCATGTGCCGTAGCTGCTTCCAAATCTACATTATCATAGCCTGCACCGGCACGCACCACAATCTTCAGATCCTTGGCTGCATCAAACACTTCCGCATCAATGATATCACTTCGAATAATAATTGCATTAGCATCCTTTACTGCTTCCAACAATTTGGCCTTTTCACCATATTTTTCAAGCAATACCAATTCATAACCGGCATCTTCTACCACCTTACGAATACCGTCTATTGCCACTTTAGCAAACGGCTTATCTGTTGCCACTAATACTTTCATAATATTATCGGATTAAGCGTGAAGTTTTTCAAATTCCTGCATACAGTCTATCAAGGCTTGTACGCTTTCTTTAGGCATTGCATTATAGCAAGATGCACGGAACCCACCCACAGAGCGATGTCCCTTAATACCTACCATACCTCTTTCTGTAGCAAATTTCAAAAAGTCAGCTTCCAGTTCCTTGTATTCCGGAGCCATTACAAAACAAATATTCATGCGAGAACGGTCTTCCTTAGCAGCAGTTCCTACAAACAATTTGTTGCGGTCTATTTCAGCATACAGCATATCTGCCTTCTCTATAGCCCTACGCTCCATTTCCTTCACACCACCTTGAGCCTTAATCCAACGCAATGTCTGTAAAGCTGTATAAATAGGGAATACAGGAGGGGTATTGAACATAGAACCGCCATCAATATGAGTCTGATAATTCAGCATAGTAGGTATGTAGCGAGAAACCTTACCTAGTGCATCATTCTTCACTATGACAAACGTAACACCTGCAGGAGCCAGATTCTTCTGAGCACCACCATAAATACAGATATACTTGGACACATCAATAGGTCGAGAGAATATATCAGATGACATATCGGCAATCATAGGCACATTCACATTCAAATCTTCCTTGATTTCCGTACCATAGATTGTATTATTTGTTGTTATATGGAAATAATCTACATCGGCAGGCACCGTATAATCTTTCGGAATATAAGTAAAGGTAGACTCTGCAGACGATGCCACCTCTACTACTTCACCAAAACCTTTTGCCTCTTTAATAGCCTTCTTTGACCAAACACCTGTATTTAGATAAGCCGCTTTCTTCTCCAAGAAGTTATAAGGTACCATACAGAATTGTAAGCTAGCACCTCCACCCAAGAACAGCACTGAGTAACCCTCTGGAATATTAAGTAATTCTTTAAACAAAGCTACAGCTTCATCTACTACAGGCTGAAAATCTTTAGCACGATGGCTGATTTCCAAAATTGAAAGACCTGAACCACCAAAATCCAAAACTGCATTAGCTGCATTTTCAATCACCTCACGCGGAAGAATAGAAGGACCCGCATTAAAATTATGTTTTTTCATTTGAAAAATGTTTTGGTTAAACAAATTCATTCTTTTACGTCTATCGACATAGCGAAATTACAGTTTTTTTTCTGTAAAACAAATCATTCTTAATATTTTTCACGCCTTACTCTTCATATTCTACCATTTTTACTCCTTCATAGAAAAAATATACGCTGCTTTGATAACCCTACTTGACAATTTGACTTTTCGAAAGATAAACAGTCTATACCAGCATTATTGATTACCAAAACAGCGTACTTAATAAAGAAAACAACTATTTTATTTACATTTTGCTATTTAGCCTCTTCTATAATGGTTTTCATTCCTTTAATCTTCTCTCCACGAACCAACGTCAGCAGTTGCTTCACTTTGCTGCGTCGCACAGCTACGAACGCATGATGTTCCTTCACATCCACCTGCCCCACATCTTCACGAGCTAATCCCCCCTTCTTATATAAGAATCCCACAATATCTATCCGATTCAGTTTATCTTTCTTCCCCTTGCCAATATATAATGTGGCCCATTTCGGCTTAATAGGTTTGCATCCCTGGTCTTGCAATTCATAAACGGGCAGTTCACCTGTAACATAATCGGGCAACTTCTCTTCTGCATGAAGTATCAGATAGGAGAAACCGGAAGATTGCCAGCGGGCCGTACGCCCGTTACGGTGGGTAAAAGCCTCTTCATTTACCGGAAGATGATAATGCACTACGTGGTCCACACCCGGTATGTCAAGTCCACGGGCTGCCAAGTCGGTAGAAATCAAGACCGGACAACTGCCATTACGAAACTTATACAATGCACGTTCGCGAATATCCTGATCCAATCCCCCATGGAAAGCCTCACAAGGATATTTACGACTCCTGAGATACTCCACTACCCTATCCACACTCTCACGATAGTTCACAAAGACCAAAGTGGAATGATTGCCCAATTGACAAAGCAAGCGAAACAATGTTTCCAATTTATCTTTCTCTGGCGAAAGAACCCTCTTCAATAATAAGCGTTCCTCTTTAGCGGCCTCATTCAAAAAGTTCAGTTTAACCAATTTCTCATGACCTATGCCCGCAAATTCCGGTATTTCCTCAGCATCCGTAGCAGACAACAGTATACGTTGCCGCAAAGCTGGCAACTGACCGATTACTTCAGACATTTCATCATGAAAGCCAAACTCCAGACACTTATCAAATTCATCTATCACCAGCGTACGCACCGACTGTACATCAAAATTGCCTTTACGTAGATGATCGTTCATACGACCGGGAGTACCTACAATAACCGACGGACACAATCCCTTCATGGTGCGATGCTCATCCATGGCCGGCCTGCCCCCATAACAGCTCATCACCTTGAAAGGGGTATTCATCGATTTAAAAACTGTCTCTATCTGCAAAGCCAGTTCTCTCGATGGAGCCAAAACCACAGCCTGCACACCCGATATATCCAGACTTAAAGACTGCACTAAAGGCAACAAAAAAGCCAAAGTCTTGCCCGAGCCTGTAGGCGATAATAGAACTACATCTTGCTGCCGAGCTATTGCCTCACCAGCCTTAACCTGCATCTCGGTAAGTTTTTCAATCTGTAAATTGTATAATATCTGTTCTAGTTGCATACTTATTAGAGTTATTCATTCCCTGTTCCTACAAGTTATTAACTTCTTCTACAGAAAGACCTGAAATAGAAGCAATGACTGTTACTTCCATATTCGCTGCTTTCATCTTACGTGCAATTTCCATTTTTTCTTCCGCACGACCTTCTGCACGACCTTCTGCACGACCTTCCGCACGACCTTCCGCACGGCCTTCCGCACGACCTTCCGCACGACCTTCTATTTTAGCAGTATCCAGCACATCGTTCTGAATCATGATTGCACTCAGAT
>Mya_p2__coassemble_969_pt1 | contig 19149 bp, 21 predicted proteins | sample Mya_p2__metabat2_high_PE_003 | metagenome-assembled genome bin Mya_p2
TTGTTCGCAGCGAAGATAGAGTTTTCAATTATGAGCCAATTTTTGACTGCTTACCATAGGAAACAGCGAAATCATAAGTTCCGAAATAGCCTTTCCTCACGAGGATTTCCACCAGATTATATAAATCATCTATGACTTCCGGAGCAAATAAAACTTTCATTGGAACAGTGTTTTAATTCGGGGCCGCAAACCCTTTAAAAGTTCTTCCCCTGTTATGCCCCGAGCAAGCTCTTCTCTCATAGTGTACTCCTCGTCCAGACCTTCAATAAAGCCTAGACATTGCTCCAACTTAGTTGTATCAGCCATCGCATCAATGGATGATTTCAATCTTTCTTTCAGTTCTTGCACATAAACTGTGTCGTAAGCTACTGCGGGTTCTGAAACTTTCATACCTACTCCTTTCTTTTAATGCTACCGCAAAGATGCAAAATCGGAATCAGATAAGCAAATCCGGACAAGGGAATTTAATCCTTTAAAATCTCCAGATACAAATCTCCATCCTCTCGTTCCTCTATCACCGAAACCTTGCTGGCCGACAAAGCACTTTTATACGAAGCAATATTATCGCGATTCACTGTTTCGAATAAGCGCAGACCAATCCCGAAGCCTACCTCATTGAGCAGGCAATTCATGGTAGTTCCAAGCCCCTTTCCACGAAAATCGATATCTACCATTCTACCCCGAAAACCTTTGCCTAGAAAGAATGAACGGTTAAAGCAGTAACCCGCTATGATTCCTGTAGTATTCTCTACCAAGACATAAGCCAAGAATGCTCTATTTCGCTGCAATTTCTTTAGCGACTTCTTATCGAAGCCGTGAGGACGAAAGAACTTATAAGCCTCTTCTGGCTGATGAGCAAAGAACTCCACTAACTTATCAGTAGCTACCTCACGAATTGCTACAATCTTATAACCATCGGGTACCGTTTTAAACTTGAAATTCTTCAATCTATTCCCATACCGAAGCGAGAACAAAGAAGAGTTAAGCATATCCACCATGTCCCATATCCAGGGCATTTTATCTCTTAAAAAATGAGCTATAGCGTATAACATATTATGCAGCAATATTTAATTGCGGCACAATAGCCACACGTTCAACACTCAAGTAAACTAATCGAGTAACACCACTCGTGGAGTCCGAAACAACTAAGCGTTTTTCACCCCCCCCTAAATTATTTTTAACAAATTGATTATCGGTACATTTAGGCAAGAATTCGATATAAAAATATCCATTTTCCAATGTCTTCAGCACCTTAATATCATTCGAAGCCTTAGCCGAAGACATCGATGCAAAGTTCTCAGGAGAGATCGAGCCAAACATACGCAAACCCATGTGTTGCGAAACTTTCGTCATGGCTACACCCATTGACTTAGCTATGCCTCTTCCCTGCCAGTCTCTATCTACCATCTTACCGCGAAAAGCTTTGCCGTTCACAAACGACCGAAGAAAGAAATATCCTACAATCTGATCGCCGGAAGATACTACGAATGTCAAAAACGCTTTATTCTTAACCACCTTCCTCACTGATTTCACATCAAACAGATGCGGCTTGAAAAACTCAAATGCCTTTTCCGGCTGACGAGCAAAAAAATCTACCAGATTTTTAACATCACTTTCTTTGGCTACTCTGAATCGGAAATCAGAACTGATGGATTCCAAAACGGCATCCAATCCAACCATTTTCTTCCCATACATCATTCCAAACAAAGCTGCATTTCCCCATTCCACCATGTTCCACAGGAAAGAGAAACGTTCTTTTATAACATGTGCTATTTCGTAAATCATAACTTTTAATCCTGTCATTTATCACCTCTGAAGAAGTTGCACACCTCCCCAAAAGATCCTTGTGTTATCGAATTCCCTCTTGCTTATTGTTTTGAAACATGCTTCACAATAGCTTGATAAGCATGTTCGGTAGTATAGTTATTCAGGAAAAACTGATACCCGTTCTCTCCCATCTGATGAATATCAGACGCCAACATCTTGTCAACTGTTTTCACAAAATCAGTAACCGAATTGCTAGGAACAAAATAACCATACCCATTCGCTTCCGCCAATGTACCGGTATCGCAATTCACATCCGTTGCTGCAATAATCGGTTTACGTTCCATCAGATACGGCAATAAACGACTGGGATAATTGGGTATAGTGAAACGGTAATCCAAGAAAATCAAGCCGACGCTACAGGCACTGGCCAGCTTATCGTAATCCTCCTTAGGCAGACGCTGAAACACCGATACGGCCTTCGGCTGCTCAGAATTTACAAAAGCTTCCAGCTTGGAATATTCCGTACCGTTTCCCACAATCACAAAATGACAGTCCGTTCTGTCCTTCACTGCCTTCATGCATTCTATCAGGAAAGGAATACCCTGTGGTTTACCCATATTTCCGCCGTAGATAAAAATAGGTTTATCCACCGGCAGATTATATTTCTTACGAATCCCTACCGATGCCTGTTCCTCTTGGGGCATGGAAGCAGGTACGTCGTACGAGTTCGGACAAATCTCCACTTTCTGCGGAGTTACCTCCGGATTATGCTGCAACACATACTGCACATTCGCCGGACTCATACAACCAATATAATCGGAAACACGATACAATTCCTTCTCTTTCTTGCGGAACGATTGATACAGCAAGCCTTTCAAGCCGCCCGTAGTCAACATGCCCAAATCCACAGCATTCTGCGGGAAGATATCTTTCAACATCAGATAACTCAGTGCATTCGGACTCAACTTTTTAGCACACTTTATCACCTGCGTGAAGGTGATGGGCGGCGTAGAGTAAAGAATCAGGTCGAACTGAATCTGTGAAAAATATTTTTTCAGAGCTGCCTTAAACTGCGATTCCAGCATCACCTGCCCCAATCCCTTTTCCACTAAGTTGGTCTGCGTTACATTCAGGGTCTTCACTCCCAAAAAATGCACATTCCCCTGATGAACCACTTCCGTAGGCAGCCCGAGCCGTCTTTCCCGGGGATACATGATATACACCTCATGGCCTTCATCACGAAATTTCCGTATCAAGTCCTGATAAATACCGCTGGTCTCAATATGCTGAATATTGGAAACCATAGTCAGAAACAAAACATTCATGTTATAGGTTGATTTTAATGATTTCAAAGAACTAAATAAGTAGTTCCGCCCAATGGAGTTGAACCATTCCTTTTTCTCAAAAGGCTCATACCGGAGTAGACGGAAAGAGAGAAGTCCCTGTTCGGGTAGGGACATAACAAGTTGGGGAACCGCCTTCCGGCGATTCCCTCAGTTTGAGTTTTCTAAAAAATCAGATTATTAAAGTATAGAATCGGCACATTCCCAGCCGTCCACCGTGCCGGTTGCCGACGAGAAGTTCACCCCGATCAGATGCACCTGGCGGCTGTCGCTCAGGTACGGGCGGGCATACCCTTTCTCCTGTATCTGCCGTAAGGCCTGCGCAGCCGTGCCGTCCAGCTTGAACTCGAAGATATAGACATATTTCGGAGTCTCTACCACGCAGTCCACCCTTCCTTCGCTCTGCTCCATCTCCAAATGCACCGTATACACGCTCATCAGGCGAAGCAACAGGTAGAAGGTATACTGGAAATAACGTTCCTTCTCACGCTCATTCTCCTTGCGGCGGGCTGTATAAGGGATACTCGCCAAAAAGGAAGTCAGCAAAGTGCGGAACCTTTCGGTTTCACCCCGCTTCAAGGCAACTACAGCCCGTTTAGTCCAAGAATCGGCTGATTCATTGTTCTGAAAATAATTGGCAGCTACCATTGTCAGGAAACCGCTCTTCACTTCATTGTTCGGAAAATCCAGCAGAAACATATCAATGTCACGGTCGTAATCCTTAATGGTAAGGTAGCCGCTCTGGTAAATCATCGGCAGCGGGTATTCCGTATCCGCCTTGTAGTTCACAAACTCGTCCAGCGAATAGTACTTGCCCGTCAGCTTGTCGATTCCCTCATTGAAATGATTCATCAGGCGAATCAGGTAGGTCGGTGTGCCCGAGGAAAACCAGTAATCACGAATATCATGCGAATCAAAGGCATTCAGCACACTGAACGGATTATAAATATCCATCATTCTCTTGCCGAAATGATAACCGTCGTACCGCTGCTTCAACTGCTGATGCATTTCTTCCTCCGTGCAGCCTTCCACTGCAGCCATTTCACGAATCGGCCCTGCAAATATGCGGTGCAGCTCCTCTTCCGTAATGCCGCAAAGCGTCTCGTACTTATCGTACATACTGATGTCTTTCGGCTGGTTGAAGCCACTGAACACGCTCACCTGCGAGAACTTCGTCACACCCGTCAGAAACACGAACCGCAGATACTCATCCGCCTGCTTGAACACCGAATAGAAAGCCTTCAGTGTTTCCCGGTTCGTAGCCAGTAGCTCCGAATCCCGCTCCAGCACATCCAGCAAGGGTTTATCGTACTCGTCCACCAGTACCACCACTCTCCTGCCGCTGCGCTCGCTGGCTGCCTGTAGAATCTTCTCAAAGCGGGAAGCCAAATTGAAATCCACCCCCGGAAGAATGTCATATTCCTGCTCCCAATCTGACAGATACCCCTTGATTTTTGCCTCCAACGCCCCGGGTATCGTAAAGTTCACCCCGTTGAAGTCGAAATGAAACACCCTATGCACCGCCCATTCCTGCTCCAGAGCCGCTATCTTCAGGCCGGCAAACAACTCTTTCCGCCCCTCGAAATAGGCTTTCAGGGTGGAAAGCAGCAGACTCTTGCCAAAACGGCGCGGACGGCTCAGGAAATACACCTTCCCCTCCGTAGCCAGCGAGTACACCATGTCGGTCTTGTCCACATAGACAAAACCATCCTTGATTATCTGTTCAAAAGTCTGTATGCCAATCGGGTATTTCATACGCCTCCTCTGTTTTTATCGGTTTTCTTACAAAGGAACGGGCATGCCGCGCAGAATCAGCATCCTTGCGCAGCATACCATTCCTTTACAAAGTTGACAATTCTTTCCGAAATAAACAAATCGGCGAGCGGAAAATTACTCTCCTTTTCTCCACACCATCTTGTTCACCACGCCGGTGTAGCTCTGGATGAGTTTCACCACCTTGGTAGACACGATTTCGTCGGTGTAGGTCGGTACGGGCAGGCCGTTGTCACCATTTTTACACATTTCTACGGCCACGTCTACGGCTTGCAGCAGGTCGTGCGTGTTGATGCCCGCCAGGATGAAGGCGCCCTTGTCCAACGCTTCCGGACGCTCGGTAGAGGTACGGATGCAGACAGCCGGGAAGCTGTGGCCCACGCTGGTGAAGAACGAGCTTTCTTCGGGCAGCGTACCGCTATCCGATACCACGGCAAAGGCATTCATCTGCAGGCAGTTGTAGTCGTGGAAACCGAGGGGTTCCTGACGCATCACGCGCGGATCGAGCTGGAAGCCGCTCTTCTCCAGGCGGTTGCGGCTGCGCGGATGGCAACTGTACAGAATCGGCATGTCGTATTTCTCGGCCATGGCGTTGATGGCGGTAAACAGGCTGTTGAAGTTTTTCTCTGTATCGATGTTCTCTTCGCGGTGGGCAGAGAGCAGGATGTACTTGCCTTTTTCCAGGCCCAGCCGCTTGTGCACGTCGCTGGCTTCGATCTCGGCCAGGTTCTCGTGCAGCACCTCGGCCATCGGACTGCCGCTCACATAGGTGCGCTGCGGAGCCACGCTGCTGGCGTTCAGGTAACGGCGGGCATGCTCGCTGTAACAGATGTTTACATCGCTGATGATGTCCACGATACGGCGGTTGGTCTCTTCGGGCAGACACTCGTCGAAGCAGCGGTTACCGGCCTCCATGTGGAAGATGGGGATGTGCAGACGCTTGGCACCGATGACGCTCAGGCAGGAATTGGTATCACCCAGCACCAGTACGGCATCCGGCTTGATTTCCACCATCAGCTTGTAGCTCTTGTCGATGATGTTGCCCATCGTAGCGCCCAGGTCATCTCCCACGGCATCCAGATACACTTCGGGGTCGGCCAGCTTCAGGTCCTTGAAGAAGACTCCGTTCAGGTTGTAGTCGTAGTTCTGGCCCGTGTGTGCCAGTACCACGTCAAAATATTTTCTACATTTATTGATTACGGCCGCCAGGCGGATAATCTCCGGACGCGTGCCCACGATAATCAATAATTTTAACTTTCCGTTGTTCTTAAAACTTGCCATTGTTTAGCGATTTAAAAGATTATTCCGTCACCGGATCAAAGAAGGTATCCGGTCTTTCCGGGTTAAAGATTTCGTTACAATACATCACGGTCACCAGGTCCTGGGTATCGCTCAGGTTGATGATGTTGTGCGTATAGCCGGGCAGCATGATGACGCTCTGAATCTGGTCACCGCTTACCTCATACTCCAGAATTTCTCCGTCCGGGTCGTTCTCGTTGCGCTGCTGTATCAGGCCGTGCCCGCTCACTACGATGAACTGTTCCCACTTGGTGTGGTGCCAGTGCTGTCCCTTGGTGATGCCCGGCTTGCTGATGTTGATGCTCACCTGGCCGCAGTTCAGCGTGTGTACCAGTTCGGTGAAGCTGCCGCGGGCATCCACGTTCATCTTCAGGGGGAACACCGCCTTCTCTTTCGGCAGGTAGCTGAGGTACGTGCTGTACAGTTTCTTCGCAAAGCTGCCTGCCGGGATTTCCGGAATCAGGATGGTTTTAGGCATATCCACAAACTGCTGCAGCAGGTTCACGATTTCGCCCAGGGTCACCTTGTGGGTGACGGGTGCGGCACAGTAACGCCCCCCTTCGGTAAGCACGGTTTCCACGCCCTGAAATTCGCAGTGATGCTCCTCGCCTTTCAGCGCGGCAATCATCTCCTCCACCAGGTCGTCGATGTAGAGCAGTTCCAGCTCCACCGACGGGTCGTTCACCGTGATGGGCAGGTCGTGAGCCATGTTGTGGCAGAACGTAGCCACCGCACTGTTGTAGTTGGGGCGGCACCACTTGCCAAACAGATTCGGGAAGCGGTACACCAATACCTTGGCGCCCGTTTCCTCGCCGTACTGGAACATCAGTTCCTCGCCCGCCTTCTTGCTCTTGCCGTACTCCGACGTACCGAAGCGGCCCGCCAGTGTAGCCTGGATGGAGCTGGAAATCATCACCGGACAATTGTTCTGATATTTCTTCAGCGTATCCAGCAAGGTAGAAGCAAAGCCGAAGTTGCCCTGCATGAATTCTTCCTGGTTCTGCGGGCGGTTCACCCCGGCCAGGTTGAACACAAAGTCGCAGTCACGGCAGTAAGCATCCAGCTCCTCCGGGGTGCTGTCGATGTCGTAGGCATACACCGCATCCACCACCAGGGGGCCGTAGCATTTGGCTTTGCCGTCCTTGATGTTGTTCAGTTGGGCGCAAAGGTTCCGTCCCACGAAACCTTTGGCGCCGGTTACTAAAATTTTCATGATTGCTTATTGTACAAAGTTACCTTCTCCGCTCAATTCTTTCTTGATATAGTCCAACGCGGCAATCTTGGCCTTCGTTTCTTCTACATTCAAGATACGAGTGTTATTCGAATTGAATTCAGTCAGCGTGTTGCGCTCTGTTTCGCCTTCTTTAAAATACTTGTCGTAGTTCAGACCACGGTTATCGGCCGGTACACGGTAGAAATCACCCATATCTTCTGCCTTGGCGCATTCTTCGTTGGTCAACAGGGTTTCGTACATCTTTTCGCCGTGACGGATACCGATTACCTTGATGTCTTCCTTCTTGCCGCCAAACAGCTCGCATACGGCTTCTGCCTGTGTCTGGATGGTACAAGCCGGTGCTTTCTGCACCAGGATATCCCCGTTCTGTCCATGCTCGAAAGCAAACAGTACCAGATCTACAGCTTCTTCCAGTGACATGATAAAACGAGTCATGGTAGGCTCAGTCAGGGTAATGGGGTTGCCGTTGCGAATCTGCTCAATCCACAAAGGAATCACCGAACCGCGAGAACACATCACGTTACCGTAACGGGTACAGCAGATCTTGGTATCGCCCGAATAGCGAGACTTGGCTACTGCAATCTTCTCTTCAATGGCCTTGGTGATACCCATGGCATTGATGGGATAAGCGGCCTTGTCGGTAGATAAGCAAATCACGGCTTTCACCTTCGCTTCGATAGCCGCTGTCAGGATGTTGTCTGTACCAATCACATTGGTCTTTACCGCTTCCATCGGGAAGAATTCGCAAGAAGGAACCTGCTTCAAGGCAGCTGCGTGGAAGATGTAGTCTACACCCGGCATGGCGTTCTTACAAGACTGAAGATTGCGTACATCACCGATGAAGAATTTAATCTTGTGAGCTACATCCGGATACTTCACCTGGTATTCATGACGCATATCATCTTGTTTCTTTTCATCACGAGAGAAGATACGAATCTCCTTGATGTCGCTATCCAGGAAGCGACGAAGTACAGCGTTACCGAAACTGCCTGTACCACCTGTAATCAACAGGGTTTTGTTTTCAAAAACCGACATTTTTCACAAATTTTAATACTCAATGTAATATATTGATATTCTGTTTATTAAGTCACATTTAGGGTCGGCTAGGGACGCCTGTTTTCTAACTTTATCCCCCGCGGGTACGCGCGAGTGAGAAAAAAAGTAAATAAATAAGACAAGTCCGATTCTTTTACTTTTTTTCTGTATCTATAAAAGTTGGAAAATCGGGGGCCCAAGCCGCCCCCTATTTTCCTAACCTAATCTGATTCAGCTATTTATCTTTATCTTTCGATCGCATCAAAAGAGGCGTATTGTGCGCCACGTCCAGCGTGGCTTGCCGGAAGCACTCCAATATAAAGGGCTGTACTCGCTCCGGATGCCGCTCTTTCAGGACCTTTGCCACAGCTTCTGTCACCGTCACGTAATACTCTATATTCGATTGAACCCCTTTTTTACCTCCGTCAGGGTTTTTGCAGCGATGTGCAGCGATGCTGTCAGTTCCCTCGATGTCAGTCCGTGGCATTCGCGCTTGTAACATTCGATACTACGGTTCAAGTAATTTCCCAGGTGGGAAAAGTTCACGGTATCCTTCTGAAGAACATCCGTAGACATACCATCATTTTTATTCATAACAATTAAATTTATGAAGGGTCCAGACAGACCCTTCGGTTAATTCAGTAGTAGCAGGCGTGAATTTCAATCGCCAGATAGTTAATAAAGCTAAATTTGATTTCTCTATGCAGAAAACGCAAGTTTGCAGCCTTGCAGATTATCTCCTAACTTGCGCCCCGATTAAATAAATCTAATACATATGAATAAAGACGAATTCTTCAACTCAGACGTTGAGCTGAGCTGTTTCGATGGACTATCCAACGTCCATCCAGTGAACATCACTTTTCAGCGACTGCTGAATCTGGTAAAAACCAATCCGGAGATAGCGCATCACACCACGCTGCACCGCCAGTACCTGAAAGAAGGCAAGAAGCAGGCAGCCGACCGTGAAAAGAAAGCCTCTCCGTGTGTATCGGTGTCGGTGACGTTCAGCGACGGCAAAGACAAGGCCCACATCGCATCGTGGACCTCACTGGGCATGGTAGACCTCGACCACGTGCCGGCCGAACGGATGGCCGAGGTGCTGCGGCTGATCCGCAGCGACGAACATACGCTGCTGTGCTTCACCACCATCAGCGGTGAAGGCATCCGTATTCTGTATCGTTATAACGGGCTGACGGACGATGCTTCCGTCAACGAGAAAGTGCATGAAGTGGTGTTTCAAGCCATCAACCGGCATTACGCCCGGCTCACCGGCTGCAAGACCGACGGCAAGTGTAAGAATGCCACCCGCCTCACGGTGCTGGCCCACGACCCCGAGGTGTATTACAATCCGCAAGCCACCGAGTGCTGCTATGCCAAGCTGCAGGCTGCCTGCGACGACGAGAAGAAGAACCAGCAGCAGAAAAAAGGGTTGCGCAGACAGCTGGCCACCGCCGTACGGGCTGCCGAAGCGGAACTGCGTAACCGTGATGTGCAGTATGCCCCGCATCACCACGATGAATACATTTATCAGATGGGCCTCCTGCTCAATGAGTATGGGGCAGACTGCGAAACGGCGGTGGAATGGGCAGCCCGGCACTTTGAAGATTATCCCGACGCACCCCGCATCCTGAGGCACTGCTTCAAGGACACCTCGAAGCACGGCACCCGCACCCCGAAAGACAACAGCCGGAAAGAGTGCATCAGCCTTACCCGGCTGAAGGAATACCTGGACAAGCAGGCCGCCTTCCGCAAGAACACCGTGACCGGATTTACCGAAATCGCCTATCACACGGAACAGCCCGAATGGCAAGACCTGACCGACCGTGACCTGAATTCATTCTGGCACCACATCAACGAAGAAATCAGCTACTGCTCGCTAAGCGACATCCGCCAGCTGCTGGAGTCGGACTACGTGCCCCTCTTCAACCCCTTTACGAGCTGCCTGTCGAGCTACAACGAATGGGACGGCCAGACCGACTACATCGACCAGCTGGCCTCGATGGTGCATGCCAAGACGCCCGAAGAAGACCGCTTCTTCCACCACTACTTCAAGAAATGGTTTGTGGCCATGGTGGCGTCACTGCTGAAGGAAAAGGTGGTGAACCACGAGATTCTGGTGCTCATCGGCCGGCAGGGCATCTTCAAGACCTCCTGGCTGAACAAGCTGCTGCCGCCCGAGCTGAACCGCTACTTCAGTCTGAAGTGCAACAATCACCACTTCACGAAAGACGATCACCTGGCCCTGTCGGAATTTGCCCTCATCTGCCTGGAAGAGCTGGATAACCTGGAGGGGGCTGTGATGACCCAGCTCAAGGCCCTGACCACCCTGCCCCACATCACCGAGCGCGCTCCCTATGCCCGCTACAAGGAAGTACGGCCCCACCTGGCCTCGCTGGCAGGCACCAGTAACCAGCACCAGTTTCTGAGCGACCCGGAAGGTACGCGCCGCTGGCTGCCGGTGGACGTGGAAAGCATCGACGACCCGCATACGCATCCCATCAACTATGCCGGCGTCTATGCGCAGGCTGTGAGCCTGGTGAAGCAAGACTACCACTACTGGCTGTCGCCCGAAGAGACCCGTGAGGTGAACGAGCACAACCGCGACTTCGAGATGCCCTGTGTGGAACGCGACCTCATCCAGACCTACTTCCGCCGCCCCATGCCTCACGAGAAAGGTGTCTTCATGACCAATGCCGAGATTCTGAAGGTACTGCAAGAAGGCCCGCACATCACGCTGAGCAGTCTGAAGGTATCCGTAGAGATGAAGGCACTGGGCTACAAGCCGATTAAAATCAACGGCAAGCGCGGTTACCGGGTCATCCGGCTGACCGCAGAAGAAGTGGAGTTCAACCGTCATTCACTGGCCAGAGACTGCGCGGAATCCATGGATTCAGCCCAGTAAATCCATGGACTGACGATTCTTAATCCATGGATAGAGAAAGCTACATCCATGGATTAAGGCTCGCCAATGGCAGCTACAATCAGCCGTACCTGTGTCGGCGTGAAGCTGCGCACCTTGCTGCTGAACCCGTTGGCACGCAACGCCTCTACCAGTTCGGGCTGCAGGCGGATCCAAGCCATGAGTTTGCGGCGGGCAGCGCCCACCGAGATATGCGGATTATAGCAGCTGGCCAGTTCGCCGATGCCGTAGCTGCGGATATGAAAATGCTCTTCTTCTGTACTGTGAATCATGATGTTTCGTTTTAATTTAACAGGTACAAATATACTTATTTTTCACCTGAAAACCAACGGATTACATCAGATTATCGTGCATTATCGAGCCGTTTGGTGCCGCATCGGGCAGCATCGACCGGAATCAGGTAAAGTGCCCCTTCCGTCGCAGTATATTTGCATAGTCAACGAGAGGGAAACCTCTTAATTTATTAACTTCTTAAATATATAAAACTATGATTCTCTACAAAAAGTATCAGATGAAGAGTGGCATGAACAGTTCCAAAGGCCTGTGGTACATCCGTCCGGTCATCAACCAGATGCTGGACATCGAACAGCTAGCCAAGCACATGGCCGACCACAACACCCCCTACTCGATGGGCGTGATTCGCGGCGTGCTGACCGACATGGTGGCGTGTATCAAAGAGCTGATTCTCGACGGCAAGAACGTGAAGCTGGACGACCTGGCCATCTTCTCGTGCGGCATCATCCCCGACCACGGCGCCACCTCGCCCGAAGAGCTGAAGGTATCCACCCACGTAAAAGGCGTGCGTCTGCGGGCGCGTGCCACCGGAGAACTCAGCAACAAGCAGCTGAACCTGGAAGCCGTGCTGCGCGAACAAGGCCAGTACACCGTGACCCCCACCACCGGCGGCGGTACCGACAGCGGTGAAGAAGAACCCGGAGGCGGCGGCATGTTGGGCTAACCCCTGCTCCGCTTCTCCCACCCGATTCTATTATTTATTCACTTAATCCAATACATCTATGAAGAAAACAAATGTCTGGCAAATCATCCTCAAAGTAATCATCGCCGCCGCCACGGCCGTAGCCGGAGCCCTGGGACTCCAAGCCTGTTGCCGCCTGTAGCCTATGCGACGCATCACTTTGCTCATCGTTCATTGTTCCGCCACCCCTGAGGGGCGGAACTTTGATTTTGAAGCCTGCCGCACGGATCACATCCGTCACCGCGGCTTCAAAGACATCGGTTACCACTACTACCTGACGCGCGACGGCGTGATTCACCGCGGGCGACGGCTGGAAACCGTGGGTGCCCACTGCCTGCACCACAACCGCCACAGCATCGGCATCTGTTACGAGGGCGGTCTGGATGCCGAGGGTCGTCCGAAGGACACGCGCACCCTGGCGCAGAAAGCCTCGCTCCTGGCGTTGCTCCGTGAGCTGAAGAAGCTCTTCCCCGATGCCCTTATCGTGGGTCACCGGGATCTGAATCCCCAAAAGCCCTGCCCCTGCTTCGATGCCGCGCACGAGTATTTCGGGGTGTAAGAGGTTTCTTTGATTTTTGAGGATGGAACGAAGAACTTCCCTGCCATGAATGGATGGTGGGGAAGTTCTTGTATTATTGATTTAATAAATTTATAATCACCTTTTTACTAAAGATTTCTTACGATTAGCGCAATACTCACCCACTGTTTTAGTGGAAATCCATGATAACAGACAAGTAATCAACACTACTAGCGCAAGCAACCATGTATCATGCATAAATCCGAATTCAAGCAGAGCATTCACCACCGTCATATGATAAATATATATACCATAAGAAATATCTGTTTTCACATTCAGCCTCGCAAAAACGTAAGAAGCACCCGTCAGACACGCAAATAATGAAATCGTGTGTAAGACAGCATAAGCAGCCGTGATATCGAAGCCTGTGTAACTAATAATTAAGGTAGCTACTAAAAATATCCACCAGTATTTTATCAACACAGGCAGCAACACTTCTTTTTTCTCAGCCACATAAGCAGGAAGAATAAACATCCACAGATAAGGCAATAAAGTCTGGCTTAACAATTTGCCCACAATTTCGGGAACCATTTCCCTAACATAAGGAATTAGCAAACTAATACCTAGTGAAACGATAAAAGTAGCTGCCCAGCGGATAAATTTCTTTCCATGCAAAAACTTAAATAAATAGAACGCAAAGAAGTAAAACTGTATCAACACACAAATAGTCCACAAAGAACCATTCGGACAGCCACATCCATAGCCGCGCAAACAATCCGGTGTCCAGAACTGAAAGATGGTACTCTGTGTAATTGCAAAGGCACCCAACTGAGACCAACTAACAGGCTCACGATAGAACAAGAGCAATACTGCCAATTCCACCGCTACAGCCACCCACAATTCCGGATAAATTCTCCAAAATCTCTTCTGCAGGTATTCACCAAAACTGTTAGAACGCCCGATGCTGCTCCAAATAAGGAATCCGCTCATCGTGAAAAATATCGGTACCCCGGAAAAGAAATTTATAAATGTTCCTAACACGGAAATTCCCGGAATCTCCATATGAGCCAATGTGTGGCCATAAACCACTTGAAGGGCAGCTAACAACCTTATGGTATTTAAACAATTTTTACCCCCCGGAAAATCAGATTATCCATTGATTATCAATATATTAGAGTTAATAGTAATATGTGTAAACTATAATACAATTTTAATAATCCTTTTATTAAAAATCGCAATGTCATTCTCAACCTCAGTAAGGAATTGAACACAAGCCTCATTATAGGCTCTTGAATCAAACGATTTCCAATAATCGGCAATCTTTTGAGCCATATCCTCGCCTTCGCCAATCACCACACCCAATCCATATTTTCTAACTTGCTCAGCTTGGAAACAACCCTCGTTTACAATCATAGGTTTACGCATCATGACAGATAAATAAAAGCGGTTGCTCATAAGTGTATCGCTATTGATGTTATGATCAAAAAAGATATTAATCATATCAGCCTTTTGTACTATATCATTCTCATCCGATTTAATATATCGACCTGTGAATAACACATTAGAAGCATTCAATTGCTTCTTTAAGGCTTGTAGACCATCAATAGCCGGACCAGCCCCTGCAAACTCCAATTCAAAATGGGGATTATTCGCCAAATTCTTTATGACAGTTGAATTTGAATCCAAATCCCTGATAGAGCCAATCGTCAAGATACGCAGCTTATCTTTGTGTGAAATGTCGCAATCCCTATGAGAAAAGCAGCAAATATTCTCCAGAGTAACATTATGTGCAATGGTATACTTGTCTTTCCCGCAATCCGGCAACCACTGAAGAAAGCCCTCAGAAGAAACAACCGTAGTGGCAGCATGTGCTATAAGATTTACTAACTTTCTTTTAAAGAAAGAAATTCTACCAATAGGAGAATTATCCCGGATATCAAGGATAAAATTCCCCTTAAACTTATTCAAGAGAAAAGATTCAAAGAAAACAGCATGCTGTATAGTAAAGATCACTATAGTGCTGTATTCAGATTCCTTTAAAAACGATTTCGCAAATTTATAAAAACCATAAATCATGAATAGCTTTTTCAAACTAGAATACCCATTACTTGTTTTTTGATTATAAGGTATATAATTTGAAGGAAGCTGTGACGTTTCTTCCAGCTTTCTATTCCAAAACAAAAAATCAAAAGCAATCTTCTCTCTTTTGAAAAGATCCATATATGGCTTTACGTAAGGAGCTTCTGCCAACGAAGCCGGACTTATTAACAATACTTTTTTAGATTGCATAACCAGAATCTTATAGTTAATAATGAATCAATAACTTTCTATCATATCCAAAACCCGCTTCATCTGCACAACAGAATTCTTACAATTTATTATAAATTGTCTACCACCTACAGCTCTTTGTCTGCGCATTTCCTTATCCATATTCAGCACATCAGCAATACACTGGCTGAAAGCCTCAATACTTTCATTCACTGGTGTAAAAGCATAGTTATAATATTCTTCTGGAATACCTGGCAGTCGGTTAATGATAACACTCTTCCCTGCTAACAGATATTCCATAGTCTTTGATGGAAATGAGTATTTAGTATACTCTCCTTCACTGGTACGTGGATTCACCAAAATAGTAGCTTGATGCTGCATTTTTAGAGCAGTCTGACTATCCACCAACCCATAGAATTTTATACGCGTATCTTGCTTGGCTGCTGCAGCAATGGCTTCTGCAGAATCTCCGGAGCCACAAATCCACAATTCTACATTAGGATTAGATATTCGCTGAAATGCCTGAACTAAATTCATCACACCGAAGATTTTACGTAAAGTTCCTGTATAGAGAATAATCTCCTTGCCCGATTCATACTCAGGTGCAGCTACATTCATAGTCTTCACATCGACAATACCTTCCATGACAATATGCTTAACTGGCTTACTTACAAAATCCATCATAGCCTCCGTAAGCAAGACTAACCCATTAGCATGAGAAGTTTGCTCCATGATCGTTTTATTGTTTCTATTCAAGAAAAAACCTTTCACAGGATTCTGTTTGTCCATAGAAGTCATCATGGCAGGAATATCCGGAATGATGACTGTTTGAGTCAAACGCTTACTCGTAAATCTACGCACCCATTTAATGGCGTTAAAAAAACGAGTATCAGGCGTATTCATAATGATATCCACTCGATCACCGTCAAACTTACGCACGGTTTTAAGAAGTCGCAGAAAACAAGCAAAAGTCGAACAAAATTCTTTCAATACAACCAGATTGCAGAATCCTACGGAATTTAGCTCTGTTCCCTTATAATCATAATGTTCAGCACGCGTAAATAAACGCTTATTATTATGTGGAAAAGAAAACACACCAGGCAGAATCACACTTTTTAAAACAATGTTGTCCTGCTGGCATAAACCATTTAAAATAGATACTTCAAAATTATGGTTAGAAAGCCCCGCTTTTCCCTTGCTGTCCACGAATAAGGTAGAAAGTATCTTTTGGGGATATAGTTTTCCTAAGTAAAGTATATTTTTTTTCATTGAGTAATTGTTTAAATAAACACTTGAATTAGAGCACAACTGTGCACATAGACATTATTTACTCTGAAGCTTTTTTTCTTGCTCCAATAATGCATCTAAATCTCTCTGCATTACAGATAGTACTCTTTGCAATCGTTTATTATCCTCATGCAAGGAAGAAATACCTTCATTCTGTGAATGATTTATAATACTTAGATGTTCTATCATCCGTGCAATAGAATCTAATGAAGCAACACTTTTATTAGAATTAGTCAAAATAGGATAAAATTGTTCATTCTTTATTTCCGTCACAGCATGCTCATTATTGTACGAAGTCATAAAAACACTCCACACTAAACTCAAGATTGAAAATGCAATAGAACACACAATACTGACTTTGGCTATATCTAAAGATCGTTCCTCCGGATATTTGAATCTGTTCTTTACTAAATTCTTAAGCGTGTCTGTAGCATAAATGCTACAAACAAAGTATCGCACCAGAAGACCTTCAGCCGTTCCCTCTATTTGCTTACACTCTGAGAATATGGAATTATCAAGATTATCTAGAACTTTATGTTCATATAAAGATAGCCTATAACAATCAAACCAAATAATGCGGTTCCTATCTACTCCACACTTGTATACTTTCTGCTTATAAACTACAAAATTTTCACTCCATCCATCTGCAAAAACTACCAAACTCTCCGATTCAAGCTCACGGAATAGTGACAAGAGAGATACTAATTGAGATTGCGTTGTATAGAGATTATCTTCCTTATTATAAAAGATATAAAGCTTGGATTCAAAAAACAATAAAACGACATCTTTAAAAAGTTTTTTTACTGTTTGCAATTCTTTTATTTGCTTACCAAAACAATTTTCTTTTATAATTTCAAGAGTAAGTTCCTTATCAAAACTACTAAATTTTCGCATCAATTCTTTTTCCGTTTATATTTACCAACTCTATTATGATAGTTTTCTAACCTTTGAACATTTTTTCTATTCTCATTTAACTTTTGTTCCTTAGATAGTTTATTGCGTAATTCCTGTACTTCTCTTTCTAAGGATTCTATTTTTTTCGATTTCTCTACATTTTCCTCTACAACCGAATCTATCTTAGGAAGAAAATCGTAACCAAGTTCTTTTATTCTTTTCATTTCTTCGGAACAATCATCCGAATCATCCTTTGTTAAGAGATCATCTAGAACTTTTCCTAAATCTTTTTTCAAGGCCACATAACTCACTCCCTTAAAATCAAATCCTACTTTCAACAATTTTTCAATTTCCGGCCAAGTATCGTTGGCAATACTCATTAAGAACAGATTGTCAAACAAACTAGAAATCTTTATATCCTCCGTAGATAAAAAACCTGTTTCTGCTAAATAGGCCAATATTGCGTTTGGGTTACATAGCACTTGCTCTGCCAATCTCAAATCTTTTGCACACTGATGGATTCTTGTATTGGTAGAAAGTATATAGCAATTCTTCCCTAAAATAGAGTAATTGAATTGTGCACTATGAATTGATTGCTGATTTAAATACCTAGCGGTAAGATACAACAAAGCATCAGTATTAGCCACCTGCCAATTTTTCTCATCACCTCTAGTAGCAGCTTTCTCTGATGTAATTGTATACTCATGTGAAAGCTCTCTTAATTTATTTAATTCACACTCATTTATTTCACTTTTAGGGAGCATAGCTACATTAATTCGTGGATCCAACAAATCGTGCAATTGAGCATAAATCAACTCTGCACCCGAATTTTTATCTATATAATTTCTTATATAGTTTGTCCAACTTACCCCCTTTCCTTTTTCGGTTCTTATCAAATAGTAAAAATCCTCTAAAAAGATGTTCTTTAATTGATCTACGACAAGTGGATCGTCGCTCGTCATTAAATTTGATCGGAAATGGTATCTTTTGCTTGCTGCTTCGGCATGATCGTATAATTCAGTTACAACTTCTTCAGGGACATACAAACTACACTGACAATCTAATAATTTTTGCACCATTAATTTATATTGTGCGCTGTGTCTAGCATTATGGGTAATTAAATGAAGCATTACTTCTGTATCCAAAATAAATGACTTATTTTTCAGAACTGTAGCCTTGAAGCTAGACAATAAAGGGTCCTGCCCCATTATACGAGAAGTTATTGCTAATTTTGAAAGAGTTTCAAGTACTTTTAGGTCTTCTTCAGTTGGGTGCTGCAGCATACAACCTATGGCATAAACTATAGCCTGGGGAAGCTCCTTATTGGATTCCGATAAGTTAGAAGATGCAATCCTATTTATCTGTTCAAAGTTACTGATATTCTTAGAATTATCTAAATCAAAAAATGAAAGACTCTCCACCTTAAAATAATAATCCAAACACTCTTTTATATTTAACTTAACCTGAACTTCATTGTGAATAACTGGAGTATATTGTTTTTTAACCGTATCAAATATCCTTTCAACCAAATTATCCATTTGATTAGTATTCTCTTTTACGTATTCAATTATCTCATTTTTTATTTTAGATGTCAATTGTAAAACACCTTCCTTATATTCGATAAATTGCTTTTTTACTAGTTCTTTTATCCTTGCTTCAACTTTAGCTTTGTCAAATTGAATGTTATGCGGCTTCTTTTCTAGATAATCTACTATATCAGACACCGTATTTGCCCTATTACACATAATTAATGAAGTAATCATTTTCAAAAACAATGCATCTGTAAGCACTCAATTATGTCCACCTTCTTAAAAATCAAGAAAATGAACTTTTGAT
>Mya_p2__coassemble_975_pt1 | contig 18992 bp, 14 predicted proteins | sample Mya_p2__metabat2_high_PE_003 | metagenome-assembled genome bin Mya_p2
ATATAGATTGAAACAAACCTTTGTGGATTATATAGTAAGGGGGCATTTTAATAAGACTAGGGAACAGCATGAAATAAAACTCAAGGAATCTTTTTCTAGTTTTGCACAGTTGGACTTAAGATGTCATCAACTTGCCGAGAAGTATGGAGGGATGACTTTTCCACAATTGAAGTGTGCGCTTGGAGTAGATACTGATTACAAAACTAAGGATTTTGCAGCTCAATGTGTTCTCAAAATGTTTGATGCGGACTGCAAGCGGTTGAATGATATTTCTGACTTTATCAAATCTGGCATCATTGCTAAAACCGTAACTGTTACACCGCAAGGGACACGGACGGAGGATATGAAATTAAAACATATTGATTTCGAAGAATGGGCTGATAGAGATATTGATTTTGAAGATTCCAGTGTTTATTCTTATTTCTGTGAGCACAGTTTCCTATGTCCTATATTTTGTGAACATGAAAAAGACTGCCATGAGAAAACCACTTTTGAAGGGTTTAAGCGTTTTGCGTTTGATGAAAACTTTATAGAAAATGAACTTAGACGTACTTGGGAGGATTCACGTAGGTTGATTCACAGAAATGAATTGGTTTGGGAATATGATTACGATAAGCAGGGTCATAAAATAAGGAATAAGAGTGGCTCTTATAAGGGCTCTCCTAATTTCCCTAAATCAGCTAATTATCTGGTATTTTTCCGAGGTGGGCAATCAGACTCTAGTGATAAAGCCAAGACAGAATGTGTAAACGGCGTTTATATGTTACCGCAGTTCTTTTGGCTAAAAGGCTCCTATGTGGCTAATAAATTAAAAGAAATTCCTTATTTATAATTTTTGATATGTGTACTAAAAACGAAAATATAATCAGAACAGTTGAATTATTTGCAGGTGTAGGTGGATTCCGAATAGGACTGGAAGCAGCATCCGATGCTTATAAAACAATTTGGAATAATCAATGGGAGCCTTCCACTAAACATCAAGATGCTTCGTTGGTATATAGAGCACGTTTTGGAGAAAAAGGACATTGTAATCAAGATATTAATACCGTCGCTACAGAGCAAATACCCGACCATGATTTATTAGTAGGTGGTTTTCCATGCCAAGATTATTCCGTCGCGGCTAGCTTAAGTCGTTCTGGTGGAATAGAAGGTAAAAAAGGAGTGCTATGGTGGCAAATTTACAGAATATTGAAAGAGAAAAAGAAGAATAGTCCAGACTATGTTTTCTTTGAAAATGTTGACCGTCTTCTTGGCTCACCTGCTAAACAGAGAGGACGTGACTTTGCTATTATTCTTGCTTCTCTTTCGGACCTTGGCTATACTGTTGAATGGCGGGTAATAAATGCTGCTGATTATGGTATGCCTCAACGTCGTCGTCGGACTTATATATTGGGCTATAAACAGGATTCCAGAGTGTTCAGTAAAGTCAAGGAATTAGATAAATGGGTCTTGTTTGATGGTGTAATGGCTAAGGCTTTTCCTTTCAAGGTAAAGGATAAGAGTGTTTCCATATTCGATATAGAAGGGAGTATTAAAGATGTTTCAGACCATTTTAATGAGGGAAAGAAAGAAAGTCCCTTTGGTACTGCTGGCATTATGCGTGAACGGCACGTTTATTCTGTGGATTCGGTAGCAGTTTACGAAGGTACGCATATGACTTTAGGAGGCAACTTGGTGGATGAACAGTTGATTCCCGAAGAATTTTTTATTTCTGAAAAAGAAGTGGTGAAATGGGAATACGAAAAGGGTGCTAAAAAGATAGAACGTACTTCTAAAGAAGGTTTTGCTTATACATTTTCTGAAGGTGGAATGGCTTTCCCTGATTATTTGGATAGACCATCTCGTACTATTATTACAGGAGAAGGCGGTGCGGCAGCATCTCGTTTTAAGCATGTGGTAAAGACTCCTTCCGGACGTTATAGAAGACTTATTCCGTTAGAGTTGGAACGTTTAAACATGTTTCCTGATAACCATACTATGCATGCAGAAGTGAGTGATGGACGTAGGGCATTTTTAATGGGAAATGCTTTGGTGTGTGGTATTGTAGAGTTATTGGGTAAAAGCCTATATCGGTTTATATATGAGAGGGAACCTATATCTTCTCGTCCATTAGATATGCAGAGGGAGGCACAGCCAAAGCTAAACTTGGATTTGTTTTATGATGATTTAGCTAACATTAAGGTAAATCCAATAAAGAAGATTTATAAATTGGACGTGACAAAAAATCTGTTGATAGGATATATAAAGCCGGAAAATAACTCTTATTTTCTAGATGGAGGGAGGACTAAGATATACTATACAGGAAAGACTAAATCTTTTCCTTCCACTGTAGCTCTTAATAAACTGTATTACTTTATGCCATACTTTAAAGGGAAAGGAGTACGTGACCTATATCTCATTCGCATAGCTAGAATAGGGAATAAAGCAGAAATTCATCCTGAAAGCAAAGATACTGATTCGCGTTTGGTTTTTGAATTGGAATATTTAGATAGTCTTCCAGAATATAAGGCAGTTAGGCTTAATATTTTCAATACATATTGTGATACGGTGTTGGGGAGTATGTTGTAAGCCGATAATTAGAAGCTATGCTCTATTCTTGAAAATTTACATGAGTGCCGTGCGGCTTTGGGTTTTATAGGGGATGTTTGCATCTTTTAATAGAACATACTTTAACACTTTGAGAGAATATGAAAAGAATTATATTTTTTAATAATCAGTTAATTGTGTTATTCCTTAATTGATCAAATATCATAACAAATATAAAACTCTGATCTTTTCCGTTTTTAGTGGTTTTCATTTCGGATATTTGCACCGAAATGAAAATGGTTAGAGTATGTATCAGTCCTATAATCACGATTTTACCCTTCTTCACGGCGACACATTCCAGTTGTTGCCGTCGTTCAGTTTTAAGTTCGACATGATTTTTGCCGATCCTCCCTATTTCTTGAGTAACGGGGGCATTTCTTGTCAGGCTGGCAAGGTGGTGAGCGTGGACAAGGGCGAGTGGGATAAGGGGGGAACACCGGAATATATGGAGGCTTTCAATAGGGAGTGGATAGCTCTTTGTCGCGATAAGCTGAAGAATAATGGCACCATTTGGGTGAGTGGTACGTATCATAATATCTTCAGTGTAGCGAATGCTCTTACGGAGTTGGGCTTTAAGATTCTGAATGTGGTGACGTGGGCTAAAACCAATCCGCCGCCCAATATCTCGTGCCGCTACTTTACGTATTCTACGGAGTTTATCATCTGGGCGCGCAAGATGCCGAAGGTGTCTCATTATTATAACTATGAATTGATGAAGCAGCTGAACGAGGGGAAGCAGATGACGGATGTGTGGCGGTTGCCGGCCATCGGAAAGTGGGAGAAGTCGTGTGGCAAGCATCCTACGCAGAAGCCGCTGGCATTGCTTTCGCGCATCATCTTGGCCAGTACGAAACCGAATGACTGGGTGCTGGACCCCTTTGCGGGCAGTTCCACTACGGGCATCGCCGCCAATCTGCTGCATCGGCGTTACCTGGGCATTGAGCAGGAGCCGGAGTTTGTGGAACTGAGCGAACGCAGGCGGAGGGAGTTAGAGGATGAGGCTATCAAACAATTGTATCGCAGCAAGATAAAAGATTTGAAAAATCTGCAGCTTGATGAGATGCTGGGGGAAGCGGAAGCAGAAGGGTATGGCGAGCTACCGTTTTAGTTAGCTCGCCTTTATCTGGCTTTACACGATTCCTAGAATGTCTGCTTCTGTCAGACCGGTACTTTGAGAGATTATTTCGGTGAGTACGCCTTGAGCTTTTAGCATGCGGGCTATTCTGTATTTTTCTTCTTCTCGTCCTTGCTTTATGCCTTCTTCAGCGGAGGTACATCATAAAGGTCTGAAGAGAGGTCACAGGGGTGGATTTTTTTGCAGCTAAGGGGGAATAGATAAACAGAGCAGCCTATGCCTGGACGATGACAGTCGCGCGGCATAGGCTGCTCTGTTTATTAGGATGGCTTCTCCCGTAGAGGGGAGAGGTATTATTACATCATGGTCAGCAGAATCATCTGGCCTACCAGAATACGCAGGAACATGGTCAGCGGATATACCGTAGAGTAACCTACCGACGGGGCATCGTTGCCTGCTGTCTGGTTAGAATAAGCCAGTGCGGGGGGGTCGGTGTTACTACCGGCTATCAGACCCATCAGGGTGAAGTAGTTTACCTTGAAATACAGACGGGCTATGGTTCCGATAATCAGCAGTGGAATTACGGTGATCAGGAAACCGTAACCTACATAGTATAATCCGTCGCCGTCGACTACCGTTTCCACAAAGTGGGCACCGGCTTCGATACCTACGCTGGCCAGGAAGAGTACGATACCTATCTCGCGCAGCATCAGGTTGGCACTCATGGTGGTGTAGGTCACGAGGTGCAGCTTATGACCAAAACGGCCAATCAGGATAGCTACTACCAGCGGACCGCCGGCCAGACCGAGTTTTACCGGAGTAGGCATACCGGGGAAGGCGATAGGCAGACTGCCCAATACAATACCCATGAAGATACCCACGAAGATGGTTACGATGTTCGGCGTATCCAGACGTTTCAGCTGGTTACCCAATACATTGGCTACACGCTCTACTGCGTCTTGCTGACCTACTACCATGACACGGTCGCCTACTTGCAACACCAGACTGGGGTCGGCAAACAAATCCATACCGGAACGGTTGACGCGGGTGATGTTGACATCGTACATGCTGCGGAAATGCAGGTCGCCCAGCTTCTTGCCGTTGATTTCAGATTTCGTTACCAGAATACGGCGAGATACCAGCGGAGTGTCTTGCTTTTCCCAATCCACCTGAATCTCCTTGCCGATGAAGGCTGTTACTGCTGCAGCATCTTCTTCTGAACATACCATGAAAAGCTGGTCGCCGATGTGGAAGATGGTATCCTGATTGGGGATGCTTACGTGACCCTCGTGACGGATGCGTGAGCATACAAACGGACGTCCCAGGAACTCTTTTACCTGAAGCAAGGTCTTGCCATTGATGGATTCGTTGCGAACTTCCAGATGCAGCATATGAGGCTGGTGCTTCGTGTCTGAAGACTGGTTCTGCAATTCCTGCTCTTCCTTGCTGAAGTTTACACGGCAGATGTAGCGCACGGCAATGATGGAGCCGATGATGCCAATCACACCCAGCGGATAGGAGCAAGCATAACCCAAGGCAATGGGGTCGCCCGTGTAGTTAAGTTGGTTCAGGGCTTCCTGAGCAGCACCCAGACCCGGCGTGTTGGTTACAGCTCCGTAGAGAATACCAATCATCATCGGCAGCTCCACTTGGCCGTTGGCCAGAAAATAGATGGTTAAAGCCACTACTACGTTGAGCGCTACGATACCCACAGCTAGCATGTTCAGCGTCATTCCTCCTTTCTTGAAAGAGGAGAAGAAACTGGGTCCTACCTGAAGACCGATGCAGAATACAAATAAAATTAAACCAAACTCACGGATGAAATGTAAGATGTGCGTTTCGCCCGTAAAACCAAAATGTCCCATCAAGATGCCGGCAAAGAGCACGAACGTAACGCCCAGCGATACACCGAAAATCTTGATTTTACCCAGCATCACGCCCACGGAGATAACGAATGCATACAAGCAGACGATGTGAGCCACTGATGAGGGATCCCATAACAAACTGTCTAACCAATTCATAGTTAATCTTTACTTATCTCAATAGTTTTTGAATTTTCGTGCAAAGGTACTCAATCGGTGGCACGTGGCAAAACAAAACCGCATTTTTTATCTTTGACTCTTAAAGGTGCGAAAAAAAAGATAAAATGAAGCCTTATATCAACTATTTCAGTATATTTGCACTACTATTGTTGACACAATAAATAGTATTCATCTATTTAAATATTTAATAAACTATGGCAGACAGTAAAGAAAAACTCTTCTCAGACTTTTCTCCGGTTTCCACCGAAAAGTGGATGGAAAAAGTAACAGCCGACCTGAAAGGGGCTGATTTCGAGAAGAAACTTGTTTGGAAGACAAACGAAGGATTCAAGGTGAAACCTTTCTACCGGATGGAAGACCTAGAGGGTCTGAAGACCGTGAATGCGCTTCCGGGCGAGTTCCCTTACCTTAGAGGTACCAAGAAAAACAACAACGAATGGCTGGTGCGCCAGGAAATCATGGTGGAAGACCCTACGGAAGCCAATGCCAAAGCACTCGATATCCTGAATAAAGGTGTTGATTCTCTTTCATTCCATCTTCGGGCTAAAGATTTGAGCGAAGCTTTTATTGAAACTTTGCTGAAGGATATTTGCGCGGATTGTGTGGAACTGAACTTTGCTACTTGTCAAGGTCACGTGGCCGAACTGGCTACGCTGCTGGTAGGGTATTACCAGAAGAAGGGATATGACTTGAATAAATTGCAGGGTTCTATCAATTTTGATTATCTCAATAAGATGCTGGCCAAAGGCAAGGAGAAGGGCGAACTGGTGGCTTCGGCCAAGGCGCTGATCGAGGCCGCGGCTGCTCTTCCGTTATATAGAGTGATTCATGTCAATGCGCTTACACTCAATAATGCCGGTGCGTATATCTACCAGGAGTTGGGGTATGCCTTGGCGTGGGGTAACGAGTATATGAACCAGCTGACCGAAGCTGGCATTCCGGCGGCAGAGGTGGCCAAGCGCATCAAGTTTAATTTCGGTATCAGCTCGAACTATTTCCTGGAAATAGCCAAGTTCCGTGCGGCTCGTATGCTGTGGGCCAATATCGTGGCTTCTTACGAGGCTGCCGACAAGGAGGCTGCCAAGATGAAGGTGCACGCTGAGACTTCTTCGTTTAATCTGACTTTGTTTGATGCTCATGTCAATCTGCTGCGTACGCAGACTGAGGCTATGAGTGCGGCATTGGCTGGTGTGGATTCTATGACGGTGGTGCCGTTCGACCAGGCTTACCAGACTCCGGATGAGTTCTCTGAACGCATGGCTCGCAACCAGCAGTTGCTGCTGAAGGAGGAATCTCACTTTGATAAGGTGATTGACCCGGCTGCCGGTTCTTATTACATCGAAAATCTGACCGTAGCTATTGCCAAACAGGCGTGGGAACTCTTCCTCGCTGTGGAAGAAGTGGGCGGATTCTATGCGGCTGTGAAAGCTGGTAAAGTGCAGGCTGCCGTTAATGAAAGCAATGCAGCCCGTCATGCTGCCGTGGCCAAACGCAAGGAGGTATTGCTGGGTACAAACCAGTTCCCCAACTTTAACGAAAAGGCCGACGGCAAACAGCCGGTGGAGAAAAAATGCTGCTGCGGCGGACAGGATACGTGCGAAAAGGATGTGCCTACACTGAATTTTGACCGTGCGGCCAGCGAATTTGAAGCTTTGCGACTGGAAACGGAAGCCAGCGGCAAGCGTCCGAAGGCGTTTATGCTGACTATCGGTAATCTGGCTATGCGTCAGGCTCGTGCGCAATTCTCTTGTAACTTCTTGGCTTGTGCCGGTTATGAGGTGGTAGATAACTTGGGCTTCGCCACGGTAGAAGAAGGGGTGGAAGCGGCTATGGCTGCCAAGGCTGACGTGGTGGTATTGTGCTCTAGCGATGATGAGTACGCTGAATATGCTGTTCCTGCTTTCCAGGCTTTGAACGGACGTGCCATGTTCATTGTAGCCGGTGCACCGGCTTGCATGGAGGAACTGAAGGCTGCAGGCATCGAAAACTTCATCCATGTGCGCGTAAATGTGCTGGAAACCTTGAGAGATTATAACAAGAAGTTATTGAGTTAACGAATTAGTCATGAGAAAAGATTTTAAAAACCTAGATATTTATGCTGCTTTTCAGCCTGTCAACGGTGCTGAGTGGCAAAAGGCGAACGGCATCCATGCTGACTGGAAAACGCCGGAACACATTGAAGTGAAGCCTGTTTATACCAAAGAAGACTTGGAAGGAATGGAACACCTGGATTTTGCAGCAGGTATTCCTCCGTATCTTCGTGGCCCGTATTCTGTAATGTATACGTTGCGTCCGTGGACCATTCGTCAGTATGCCGGATTCTCTACTGCCGAGGAATCGAATGCTTTCTATCGTCGTAACCTGGCCAGTGGTCAGAAAGGATTGTCGGTGGCATTCGACTTGGCTACCCACCGTGGCTATGACCCCGACCACGAACGTGTGGTAGGTGATGTGGGTAAGGCTGGTGTATCTATCTGCTCATTGGAAAATATGAAGGTTTTGTTCGATGGTATTCCTTTGAACAAGATGTCTGTATCCATGACCATGAACGGAGCTGTATTGCCGGTGATGGCATTCTATATCAATGCCGGACTGGAGCAAGGTGCCCAACTGGAAGAAATGGCTGGTACTATTCAGAATGATATCTTGAAGGAATTCATGGTGCGCAACACGTATATCTATCCGCCTGCATTCTCTATGAAGATTATCTCGGATATTTTTGAATATACTTCTCAGAAGATGCCTAAGTTCAATTCTATCTCTATCTCGGGATATCATATGCAGGAAGCCGGTGCTACTGCGGATATCGAATTGGCTTATACGTTGGCCGACGGTTTGGAATATCTCCGTGCCGGTGTGGCTGCAGGCATTGATATTGATGCGTTTGCTCCGCGTCTGTCGTTCTTCTGGGCTATCGGTACGAACCATTTTATGGAAATAGCCAAGATGCGTGCTGCACGTATGCTGTGGGCTAAGATTGTGAAGCAGTTCAATCCGAAGAATCCTAAATCGCTGGCTTTGCGTACGCACTCTCAGACTTCAGGCTGGTCGCTGACAGAACAAGACCCCTTCAACAATGTGGGACGTACTTGTATCGAAGCAATGGCGGCAGCATTGGGACATACGCAGTCTCTGCATACCAATGCGCTGGATGAGGCGATCGCTTTGCCTACCGACTTCTCGGCCCGTATTGCCCGTAATACGCAGATTTATATTCAGGAGGAGACTTATATCTGTAAGAACGTAGACCCGTGGGGCGGCTCTTACTACGTGGAATCTCTGACCAATGAAATAGCTCACAGTGCTTGGGAACACATTCAGGAAATTGAAAAACTGGGTGGTATGGCAAAGGCTATCGAAACCGGTATTCCTAAGATGCGTATCGAAGAGGCGGCTGCCCGTACGCAGGCTCGTATCGACAGTGGTTCGCAGACTATTGTGGGTGTGAATAAGTATCGTCTGGAGAAAGAAGCTCCGATTGATATCCTTGAAATCGACAATACGGCGGTGCGCCAGGAACAGATTGAAAACTTGAGAATCTTGAAGGAAGGACGTAACCAGGCGGATGTGGACAAGGCTCTGGAAGCGATCACCAAGTGTGTGGAAACCGGTGAGGGTAATTTGCTGGAACTGGCTGTGGAGGCTGCCCGTGTGCGTGCTACGCTGGGTGAAATCTCTTATGCTTGCGAAAAGGTAGTAGGACGTTATAAAGCAATAATCAGAACTATTTCAGGCGTGTATTCTTCAGAAAGTAAAAATGACAAGGACTTCAAGCGTGCGTGTGAATTGGCCGAGAAGTTCGCTAAACAGGAGGGTCGTCAGCCGCGTATCATGATTGCCAAGATGGGACAGGACGGACACGACCGTGGTGCTAAGGTTGTGGCTACCGGTTATGCCGATTGTGGCTTCGACGTAGATATGGGACCGTTGTTCCAAACGCCGGCAGAGGCAGCTCGCGAGGCAGTGGAAAACGACGTGCATGTAGTAGGGGTTTCTTCACTGGCTGCCGGACACAAGACATTGGTGCCGCAGATTATCGAAGAGTTGAAGAAGTTAGGCCGTGAAGATATCGTGGTGATTGCCGGTGGTGTGATTCCGGCTCAGGATTATGACTTCTTGTATAAGGCCGGTGTGGCTGCTATCTTTGGTCCGGGTACTCCGGTGGCAAAGGCGGCTTGCCAGATTCTGGAAATTCTCTTGGATGAGGAATAAAAGGTTTTGTTGAGGCAGAACTGTTAAAATAAAGGGCGGATTATTTTATAAATCTGCCCTTTATTCTTAATTCATGTTATATAGCATACGTTTTTTCTTGTATAATTTGCAGGTTGTGGAAAAAGCCGTACCTTTGCAATGTGTTTTTCATAGTATTAGATTTAAGGTTAACAAAGGTTGGAGTACAGCGGTACTCCTTTTTTTTTATCATCTGCTCTGAAAGTCTTGAATCGCCCATTCCCTGAAAGTCTGTGTTGGTTATGCTTTTACATTTTGATTATGTTTGATGAATAAGGGCTTTTGCAAGCATTGATTCCGCTGTGTTGATTAGCTGTCAGTGTATTCTGTTTGATTCTGTGCAGTGATGTATTCCAGTAATCGTTTGTAGAATGTATGTCTTTTCAGAGTGGGTGCATCGCCCAGGATAACCAGCTTCATTTTGGCGCGTGTGATGGCCACATTCATTCTGCGTAAATCTCTCAGGAAACCGATTTCTCCTTTTTCGTTGGCTCTGACCAGACTGATGAATATCACATCTCTTTCCTGTCCTTGGAAACCATCTACCGTATTGACAGTAAGCAGTGAGCGGAAAGGGCGGAGTGCTGCATTGCTGCGAATCTTTGCCCGGAGGTATTGCACCTGTGCTTTATAGGGCGAGATGATGCCGATGTCGATTCGCTCTTCCAGTATGCGTTCGCTACCGATGCGCTGGATGTATGTTTCGAGTTGGCGGATAAGCAAGTCGGCTTCTTGCTTGTTGATTCTTCCGAAACTTTCACCGATGAATTCTTCCTTGAATTCCATCTCGGACGTATCTATCCAGGTGATGGGTGAATCCCAGTCCAGAATGCTTCGGTGCTTGACTTCAGGAGCGGCTTCCAGCAATCCGTTGTAAAACCACTCGGAAGAAAAGTGCATCAGTGCCTCGTTCATGCGGTATTGTATTTTTAGCAGAGATACGGCTTCTGGCTTGTGCAGGGCTACCTGTTCTAAAAGCGTATGGTCCAGTCCTCGGCGAGCGGCTTCGCAGCATTGGATGGTAGGTGGTAGCTGTTGGTGGTCGCCTGCCAGAATTACCCGGTCTGCTTTTTGGATGGCTGTCCAGCAGGCTGCTTCCAGGGCTTGTGCACCTTCATCGATGAAGAGGGTACCGAATCTGTGTCCGTTCAGGAGCCGGTGGTTACTGCTGATAAGGGTAGAGGCTATCACGTGGGCGCTGTCGAACAATGCTGTATTGATTTGCAGTTCCAGTGCTGTGGCGCGGTCGCGTAAGCGCGACATGCGGCTGCGTATGCTTTCGCGTTCGTTGTAATTGCCTTTACGGGCTTTTCCGCCCAACTGTCTCAATTCCTTCCGGATGCTCCATAATTCGGGGTACAGAGGGTGTCCTTCGAACCGACGTTCGTAGGTAAAGGAAAGCATCTTGTCGTTTACTCGGGTGGGGTTGCCTATGCGGAGTACGTTTACGCCCCGGTCTACCAGTTTTTCTGAAATCCAGTCTACAGCTGTGTTGCTTTGAGCGCATACCAGTACTTGTGGCTCTCTATGCAGTGTTTCGTAGATGGCCTCTACCAGAGTGGTGGTTTTTCCGGTGCCGGGAGGTCCGTGAACGATAGCCACATCTTTGGCGCAAAGCACGCGGTTGACGGCTGCTTCCTGTGTAGCGTTTAGCCAGGGAAATCTTGCAGGAAATAATTCTCTGAAAGCAGGTCTGGCGTTTCCTATCAGGATTTCTTTCAATTCGGCCAGCCGGTTTCCTTTGGCAGATGTCACGGCATGGAGAGCGTCGAACATGGTGCGGTAGCTGGTTTCATCGAAATACAGTTGCACGCCCAGGTGGTCGGCTTCTTGCAGATCTAGAATGGCTCCTGTGCCCGGCATCGCCACTACCATGCGGCTGTCGTCTGCATAGCTTACTGTGCCTTGAAAGTGGTAATATGAGATGCTTCCATCGGCTGTTTGCCGGAAGAAGCATACGGGGCGTCCGAATTCAAAGTTATGTTCAATGTCGGTATCTTCCTGACGGCTGACTTCTAATACCAGCTGGTTGAGCGAATTGTAGTAGCTTCGTCCCGTCGTAATGGGATACCAGCATAAGCCTCTTTTTACCTTGCGTGCCACACCCATAGTTTCTGTTTGTCGCTTGAATTCTTCTTTTTCGTATTCATATTCCATGCGTAGTAGAAGCTGTTGTTCTTGTAAATGCAGGGAGGAATTCGCTGTAGGATGTTTCATAAAAATGGTGTGATATTGGATTATTTATTTGCAAAAGTCACGGTTTTCTTTCTTATTTCCAAATATTAGATGCTGTTTATTGATTGTTCGGGAGGTCTTTATGCGGTTTGGTTTGGGAAGTTGAAGTGCTTTATTCAGCTTTATCTGAGTTTGTCATTGTTTTCGGGGATGCTTTGGGGTATTTTTTCATTCTGGCTGTGCGGAAACAAGAAAGCCTCACCGGGCAGGCGAGGCTTTCTGTTGTTTTAAGGGTGTGGTTGTCAGATGGAGAGTGCACGGAGTACATTGACCAAATCTTTTTTAATGGGCTTGTCGTTTTTGATAGCTTTGGTGAAAGGTACGTAGACTATCTCATCATGCTCTATTCCTATCATGACATTGCGCTGGCCTTCCATGATGGCATCAATGGCGGCAGCTCCCAATCGGCTGGCCAAGATGCGGTCGTGGGCCGTAGGACTACCTCCACGTTGCAGGTGGCCCAGGATGGTGACACGTACATCGTATTGTGGATATTCGTTTTTCACACGCTCGGCATAGTGCATGGCACCGCCGGTCAATTCGCTTTCAGCCACCAGTACGATACTGCTGTTCTTGGATTTTCTGAAGCCGTTCTTGATGAATTCTTCCAGTTGGTCGACTTCAGTATTGAATTCTGGAATAATAGCTGCTTCAGCACCTGAAGCAATGGCTCCGTTCAGTGCCAGGAAACCGGCGTCTCGTCCCATTACTTCTACGAAGAAAAGTCTTTCGTGCGAGGTGGCTGTATCGCGGATTTTATCTACTGCATCCAAAATGGTGTTCAGTGCTGTGTCGTAGCCTATGGTGGTGTCTGTACCATAAAGGTCGTTGTCTATGGTACCGGGCAATCCGATACAAGGCACATCGAATTCTTGAGCGAAGATGCGTGCTCCGCTAAGCGAGCCGTCTCCGCCGATTACTACCAGCGCATCGATACCTTCTTTCTTCATGTTGTCATAGGCCATCTGTCTGCCTTCCGGTGTCTTGAATTCCTTACAGCGTGCTGTCTTTAGAATGGTGCCTCCAAGCTGTATGATATTACTTACATTCTGACTTTTGAACTCTTTGATTTCACCGGTCACTAATCCTTTGTAGCCTCTGTATATACCTTTAACTTCCAATCCGTTGTAGATGGCGGCACGAGTTACCGCACGGATAGCTGCATTCATACCAGGAGCATCTCCTCCGGATGTTAGAATACCGATGCATTTTACTATTCCCATAATATTTGTTTTATATCTATTAGTAATGGCCGCAAATTTAGCAAAAAGCTAAGGGTGTGGATAATAATTTTCGTTAATTTACAATATCATATATAGCTTTGGATATTTCTTCCATCAGCCATTTGGGGGTAGAGGTGGCTCCACAGATACCGATTGACTGTACGCCGGTCAGTAAAGCAGGGTTTATTTCTTCCGGACTGTCTATCAGGTGGGAGTTGGGGTTTACCTTGAGGCATTCTGCAAACAGCATTTTGCCGTTGGAACTTTTTTTGCCACTTACGAAGAACACTAAATCATGTGAACCGGCAAACTGTCGGATGTTGGGGATGCGATTGGCCACTTGCCGGCAGATGGTGTCGTAATACTCGAAGGTGACTTCAGGCGAGATATGCGTCTGGATGTATTCCACAATTTGTCGAAATTCATCGAGTGATTTGGTGGTCTGCGAGTATAGGCAGATGCTTTGCTGTAGATTCAGCGATTTGGCTTCTTCCAGCTTTTCTATGACGATGGCTTCTCCGCAGGTTTGTCCTACCAGCCCCAATACTTCTGCATGTCCGTTTTTGCCGTAGATTACGATTTGTTTTTTGTTCTGACTCTCTTCTATGTAGGCTTGCTTGATGCGTTTTTGCAGGCGTAGCACTACCGGACAGGTGGCATCAATGATTTCTATTTCGTTTTTACGGGCTATTTCATAAGTCTCGGGAGGCTCGCCGTGGGCTCTGAGCAATACTTTTACGCCATGCAACTGCTTGAATTCTTCATGATTGATGGTGATAAGTCCCATGGCTTTCAGTCGTTCTACCTCCCGGCTATTGTGCACGATATCTCCCAGGCAGTAGAGAATGCCGCCCTTGGCCAATTCTTCTTCCGCCTTATGTATGGCTGTCACTACTCCGAAGCAAAAGCCTGATTCGTGATCAATTTCTATGTGGGTCATAGGTGGTCAGATTGATTGGATTATCCTTTGAAACTGTTCAGACAGCCATTCTTTCTGTTGGGCGATGGTCAGGTGGCTGTTGTCGAGCAGCAAGGCGTCATCGGCCTTCTTTAGGGGGCTTACTTCGCGGTGCTGATCTATGTAATCGCGTTGCTTCACATTTTCCAGGATGTCTGCCAAACTGGCTGCCTCGCCTTTGGCTTTCAACTCGTCGTAACGGCGCTGTGCACGTATTTCGGCAGAGGCAGTAACGAAAATTTTCAGTTCGGCATCCGGAAATACGGTAGTACCGATGTCTCGTCCGTCCATAACGATGCCTTTGGCCTTGCCCATTTCCTGCTGCTGGGCTACCATGGCTTCGCGTACGAAATCGAGGGCGGCAATGGGGCTGACGTGTGAAGATACCTCCATGGTGCGGATGCGCTGTTCTACGCATGTGCCATTCAGATACGTATCGGGCTTGCCTGTATCAGGATTGAGCTGGAAGGTGATGTGAATCTGCTGCATGTCGTTTTTCAGGCGTTCTGTTTCGATTTCGTTTCCATGGAACAATCCGTTGTCTAATGCATAGAGGGTTACGGCGCGATACATGGCGCCACTGTCGATGTAAATATATCCGATTTCTCGGGCTAAGTCTTTGGCCATAGTGCTTTTGCCACAAGATGAAAAGCCGTCGATGGCAATCGTTATCTTTTTCATATACTATATATATTAAAGTAGAATTTAACGTGATTTTCTTGCCAAAGATACGCCTTTTTTTTAAATCTATCGGTTGCTGTCGGTTAATTTTCTGAAGGGCATCGGGAAGGAGGGGGGTAGGCATTGCGGAAGAGCTTGACTGGCGGTAATTGGGGTGCGGATGTGGCCGGCATCCCTGGCTGAGTGGGAGTGAAGAAATGGTAAACGGATGGACTATAGGATTAAAAAAATACAAAAATATACGTTCCGCCAAGAAAAAACACCGGAAAGATTACCTCATAAAAATAAAAGCGTTATATTTGCGCAAAACAATTGGAACACCATTTTTAAATTAACATAGTATGGAAGTTAAAAAAACACCTAAGGCAGACTTGGAGAACAAGAAGTCTACATGGCTGCTGGTCGGTTATGTGATTGTGCTCGCTTTCATGTTCGTTGCGTTTGAATGGACTAAACGTGATGTCAAGATTGATATGAGCCAGGCAGTTACCGATCTCGTATTTGAGGAAGAAATTGAGATTCCGATCACGGAACAACCTGAAATGGCTACCCCTCCGCCTCCTCCCGAGGCTCCGGCCATTGCAGAAACATTGACCATCGTAGAAGATGATGCTGATGTAGAAGAGACAGTTATCGCATCTACGGAAGATACAGGACAGGCTGTAGAAATCAAGTATGTGCCTGTAGAAGTGGAAGAAGAAGAACCGGAAGAACAGACCATCTTCGAAGTGGTAGAACAAATGCCTGAATTCCCGAATGGCGGTATGGCTGGTTTGATGCAGTTCTTGAGCAAGAATATCAAATATCCTACCATCGCACAGGAAAACGGTACACAGGGTCGTGTTACAGTGCAATTCGTTGTAAACAAGGACGGTAGTATCGTAGATGCAAAGGTATTGAGAGGCGTTGACCCTTATTTGGATAAGGAAGCTCTCCGCGTAATCGGTACCATGCCTAAGTGGAAACCGGGTATGCAGCGCGGTAAACCCGTACGCGTAAAATATACGGTGCCTGTAATGTTTAGATTGCAGTAATAAAATAATCATAAGGGAAAAGGCTGCCGCGTGCAGCCTTTTTCGTTTATTATAATCTCCTATTTATATAAATCCTACTAGTTATGTATACTACAACAGAACTTCTTGATATTGTAAATGCTCATTTGACGGAACTGAAATTTGAACGTACCCCACAGGGATTGTACGACCCCGTGTCGTATGTGCTTTCATTGGGTGGCAAACGCATCAGACCTGTACTGATGCTGATGGCTTATAATCTGTATCAAGAGGATGTGAAATCTATCTTGGGACCTGCTACGGGTATAGAGGTGTATCATAATTATACGTTGCTGCACGATGATTTGATGGATCGGGCCGATAAACGTCGGGGAAAGGCTACCGTACATAAGGTATGGAATGATAATACAGCTATTCTTTCTGGTGATGCCATGTTGGTGTTGGCTTATCAGTTTATGGCTCAGTGTAATGCTGACAAACTGAAAGAGGTGATGGATCTGTTTAGCCTGACGGCATTGGAAATCTGTGAAGGGCAGCAACTGGATATGGAATTTGAAAATAGGAATGATGTAACAGAGACCGAATATCTGGAAATGATTCGCCTTAAGACTTCGGTGTTGCTGGCTGCCAGTCTGAAGATCGGTGCTATCCTTGCAGGGGCTTCTGCCGAGGATGCCGGCCGCTTATACGACTTCGGTATGAATCTAGGTGTGGCATTTCAATTGAAAGATGACTTGCTGGATGTGTATGGTGATACTAAGGTGTTCGGCAAGAATATCGGTGGGGATATCTTGTGTAATAAAAAGACGTACCTGTTGATTAAAGCTTTAGAGCATGCTGGGGCCGACCAACTGGCTGTGCTGCATTCTTGGATGGAATGCCGTTCTTATGTACCTGAAGTGAAAATCGCTGCAGTGACAGAACTGTATAATCAGATTGGTGTGCGCCGGATGTGTGAGGAGCAGATTGCTGCTTATACAGCTCGGGCCATGCAAAGTTTGCAGTTGGTCAGTGTGGATGTGTCTGCCAAAAAAGAGCTGGAACGACTGATGGAGAAACTGATGGTGCGTCAGGCTTAGTGGTTAATTACCTAGTATACTGAAAAACATGCCTTATAGAAGACTTCCCAATACAGATCAAGCCAGATTACGAGCGCTGAAAGCTGTAGTCGTAAAATCGGATACGTGTAATATGTACGATTTGGCGGTTTCATTGAAGACATTGTCTGCCGTACGCAGCTTTCTTCGTAAATTTGAATCTGCCCAACAGTATTATGCAGAGTGCTATGAGCGTCAGGCGCAGGCAGGAAGAAAGCATCAGGGACATGTGAAAAATGCCCGTCTGTTTATCTCGCACTTTATTCAAGTGCTGAATCTGGCTGTTATCCGGGCGGAAGTGCGGTTGGCGCATAAGGCTTATTATGGACTGGACCAGCAAAATCATACTTTGCCCGACCTTACTACAGAGTCTTCGCTGGCAGAGTGGGGTAGACGTATCATTCAAGGTGAAGAGAAACGTTTGTCGCAGGGAGGTATTCCTATTTATAATCCTACCATAGCTAAGGTGAAGGTGCATTATGATATCTTTATGGAAAGCTATGAAAAGCAGAAGAACCTGCAAGGACTTACGGCTAAAAGTCTGGATGAGTTGTCTGCCATGAGAGAAGAGGCGGATAAACTGATATTGGACTGCTGGAATCAGATAGAACAGAAATATGCAGAGGTGATGCCCGATGAGAAGCGGCTGAATTTATGCAGAGACTACGGGGTGGTCTATTATTATCGTACCAATGAAAAGAATAGAAAGTAGCGTATATGATACAATTAGTGGATTCTCATTCGCATCTGTTTTTGGAAGAATTCTCGGATGATTTGCCCGAGGTGATTCACCGTGCAGTGGAAGCAGGTGTGTCTCATATATTTATGCCTAATATTGACAGTACAACCGTTGAACCCTTGCTTCGGGTGTGTGATGCATATAAAGAGCTGTGTTATCCGATGATAGGGTTGCATCCTACGTCTGTAGATACTCGGTATGAAGAAGAATTGGAAGGGGTGCTGCGCTGGCTGAAGACTGAAAACCGCTTCGTGGCCATCGGTGAAATCGGACTTGATCTCTATTGGGATAAAACTTTCTTGCAAGAGCAGCTTGTTGCGTTTGAAAAACAAGTGGAATGGGCATTGGAATTCAATCTTCCCATTGTGATACACAGCCGCGAAGCTTTCAGCTATATATATAAGGTGTTGCTGCCTTATAAGAACAGCGGGTTGAGGGGTATTTTCCATAGCTTCACGGGTGATGTAGATGAAGCTGCGCTGATGATGGAGTTTCCGGATTTTATGATCGGCATCAACGGTGTGGTCACCTTTAAGAAATCTACCTTACCCAACGTCTTGTCTCACGTTCCTTTGGATAGAATCGTGTTGGAGACAGATTCGCCTTATCTCACCCCGGTACCCTTTAGGGGAAAACGCAACGAAAGCTCTTATGTGCACTATACACTACTGAAACTTGCCGAGATTTATGGGAAATCGCCTGAAGAAACCTCGAAATTAACTGCTCAGAATGCTTTAAAAGTGTTTGGAATGCTCAAATAACCTCTCTTAGGTTTTAAAGTTTATTAATTTTGTGACGTTGGGCGAGATTAAAATGAATGGAATGCAGTGGAAGAACAAAAAAAAGAATACATTTGTAGCAGAAATCTCGGTGGATTCGCATTTTTTTCGTAATTTGCACCCGATTTCAAAAGGAGTCCTTGAAAAAGGAGAGGTGCTCGAGTGGTTGAAGAGGCACGCCTGGAAAGCGTGTATACCCCAAAAGGGTATCCGGGGTTCGAATCCCCGTCTCTCCGCAAAGTGAATATTAACATAGAACAACAATAAATTAAATAAATAAATTAATTAATTAATCTTAAAAATTAGACACACAATGAAAAAGTTATTTGCAATT
>Mya_p2__coassemble_1055_pt1 | contig 17375 bp, 15 predicted proteins | sample Mya_p2__metabat2_high_PE_003 | metagenome-assembled genome bin Mya_p2
TGGACCCACTGATTAAGAGTCAGTTGCTCTACCAACTGAGCTAAGAGTGCATTTGCTTTTCGTTTGCGGGTGCAAAGGTAGGTATTTTATTTATATCTGCAAACTATTCGGCATTTTTTTTTAATAAAAAGTTATTTTTTTATTCAAACTCATATAGTTCAGAAGGGGTGGTTCGCTTTAATGCACAGAGTTCCACATCTTTACCTATAATAATGCCTTTTTCTTTCAATTTCCATTCTATCGTTTTATAGGCTAGTTCCGGATGATTATTGTCTTTGCTAAGATGGCAAAGCCAGATACATTTCAAATGGTCGGATATATTGTTTGCCAGAAATTCTGCTGTATCTGCATTGCTCATATGCCCCGTGGAGCTGGCAATACGTTCTTTCAGATAAGCCGGATAGTTACCCATGCGTAGCATCTCGTCGTCATAATTGGCTTCTATAATCAGGTAATTGGCTTTTCTGATATATGTAGCGGCTGTAGGGGTGATTTCGCCCAGGTCGGTGAGAAAAGAGAATACCTTGTTGTCTATTTCAATACAATACCCCACGTTGTCGGTTCCGTCGTGTGGCACCTCAAATGATTCTATGACGAAATCTTCCAACTGCATGGGTTGCTGCTTCTCTAAGAATCGGGCCGATGTGCGCAACTTTTCGGTCATGCAGTAGCTTTTGTTGATTCCTTTATGAATGCGGGCTGTGGTGTAGATAGGGATATTCAGTTTTTCTCCCAATCCGCCAACAGCTTTGATATGGTCGGCATGATCGTGAGTGATGAATACCGCGCGAATCGTTTCTATGGCTATGCCGGCTTCTTTCAATCCTTTTTTGATGGTTCTGGCAGCTATGCCGGCATCAATCAATATTCCATATGTTTCAGTGCCTATATAGTAACAGTTTCCGCTGCTACCACTGGCAAGACTTAAAAATCTGACTTTCATTGTTTTTAATTTTTTGGGAACGCAAAGATAGCAAAACTAGCTCGAAATTTGATAGGTTTTGGGTAAGAATATGCAGGCAGGCTAGAAATAATAAACTCCCGAAGTCGATTGTTTTTTCGGCTTCGGGAGTTGTGACTCATTGCTGGCGCGGCATCCGGTGCTTTATGTGTCAGCATCAGAACCGGAAGAAATTCTTGGCATTATAGTAGCTTATATCTTCTATCATTTGATTTACGCGTTCCCTTTCAGAAGCCGGTATTTCGCCGTTCTCCACGTCTTTGCCTACCAGGTTGCAAAGCGTTCTGCGGAAGTATTCATGACGCGGGTAGGAGAGGAAAGACCGAGAGTCGGTCAGCATCCCTACAAAACGGCTCAGCAGGCCTAATACCGATAAGGCATTCATCTGTTTTTCCATGCCGTCTTTCTGGTCGAGGAACCACCATCCTGAACCGAACTGAATCTTGCCGGGCACGGTACCATCCTGGAAGTTGCCCAGCATAGTGGCAATCACTTCATTGGCACAGGGGTTGAGGTTATAGAGAATGGTTTTGGTCAGCTTGCCTTTGGCATCCAGGGCATCCAGAAATTTAGCCATAGCTTTGGCTGTGGTAAATTCGCCGATAGAATCAAAGCCGGTGTCAGGTCCCAGCAGTTTGAACATACGGCTGTTGTTGTTGCGGATAGCTCCATAGTGGAACTGTTGTGTCCAGCCTTTTTCCCAGTCCATTTCAGCGAATACTATCAGCATGGCCGATTTGAATTTAAGAATTTCTTCCTTGCTCAGTGCACTTCCTCCATACACTTTATTGAAGATGGCATTGATTTCTGCGTCGGTATAATCTTCTGCATAGAATTCTTCGATGCCGTGGTCAGACAGCTTGCAGCCCTGTTGGGCAAAGAAGTCGTGGCGGATGCGTAAAGCATCAATCAGGTCGTTGAAGCAGCTAATGTTCACACCGCTTACTTCGGCCAGTTTCTCCACATATGCGCGGAAGTCGGCGGGCACTTCTACTGCCATAGCCTTATCCGGACGCCACGTAGGAAGCATTTTGATTTCAAAACCGCTTTCACGCGTTTTTATGTGATATTCCAGTGAGTCTATTGGGTCATCGGTAGTACAAACCGTTTCCACATGATAGCGGCGCATCATGCCGCGGGCAGTATATTCAGGCTGTTTTAGCTTTTCATTACATTCCTCATAGATTTCACGGGCGGTTTTCGGATTCAGGATTTTTTCTATACCGAATGCCGTCTTTAATTCCAGATGCGTCCAGTGATACAACGGGTTGCGCAGGGTGTAGGGCACGGTTTCTGCCCATTTTTCAAACTTTTCCCAGTCGGAAGTGTCCTTGCCGGTGCAAAAGCGTTCGTCCACCCCGTTGGTACGCATGGCCCGCCATTTATAATGGTCGCCCCCCAACCATATTTCGGTCAGCGATTTAAACTGATAATCCTCTGCCACCATTTGCGGTATCAGGTGGCAGTGATAATCTATAATTGGCATCTTGGCAGCGTGCTCATGATATAACTTCTGTGCAGTATCGGTTTGCAGCAGAAAGTTTTCATCCATAAAGTTCTTCATCTCTTTTTAATTTAAGTGTATAAATATATTTTATCTAATATTATATGGGTATACTTTATTATATATAACATTGAAAATAAGAACGGTATGTAGTGTTTATCGTTTTGCTTTTATTAACCGTTATCGAACACAAAAGTAGAAATATTACTTTGAGGAACAAAATAATTTGTATCTTTGTGCCGAAGATTTAGGTTATTTTTAATTTTCATATATGGATAACAAGAATTACACCATTAAGGAAATAGCTCAGTTGGCTGGTGTATCGGCAGGTACGGTAGACCGCGTGTTGCATCATCGCCCTGATGTGTCCGAGAAGACTCGTCAGAAGGTGCAGAAGGTGCTGGATGAAATCGATTATCAGCCCAATGTATTTGCCATCGGGCTGGCAGCCAAAAAGCCCTATCGGATTTTTTGTCTTATTCCCATGTATTCTACAGAAGACTATTGGTCGGCTGTGGTCAGAGGCATCGACCGTGCGGCTGTAGAGTTGCGTCCTTTCAATGTGGGGGTGGAATACCTGTACTATCAGCATACAGACGAGACATCGTATGAGCAATGTTGCCGCAAATTGCTGGAACAACGACCCGACGGTGTACTCATAGCACCGAACTTTCTGGAAATAACTTTAAAACTTACCGCACAGTTGGATTCGCTTTCTATACCATACGCATTTATCGACGTAAATGTAGAGCAGGCTCATGCCATCTGCTATATCGGCCAAGATTCCCAGGTAAGCGGCTATATCGCAGCCAAACTGCTGATGAGTCGTTGTAAGGCTGGGGAAGAGGTGGTGTTGTTTCTGAGTAGCAGGTCTAAGAATTCGCACGAGATACAGATGCAGCGCAGGTTGTCTGGATTTCAGCATTATCTGCTGGAATATGGCCTGTCTGTTCCGGTACATGAAGTAGTGCTCCGCAAAGATGACGAGGCGGCCAACTGCGCCATCCTGGAATCCTTTTTCTCGGCTCATCCTCAGGCGGTATGGGGGGTAGGATTCAATTCTCGCATCCATCAGGTAGGTGGATACCTGCAGGCTTCGGGGCGCAGGTTGAAAGGGTTGGTAGGTTACGACCTTCTGCAACGTAATGTGGCTTGTCTTCACTCCGGCCATGTGGACTGGCTCATTGGGCAGCGTCCGGCCTTGCAGGGATATTGTGGAGTGAAGTCTTTATGCGATTTCATTGTGTTCAAGAAACCCGTTATCCCTATACAGTATATGCCGGTGGATCTCCTTATGAAAGAAAATGTAGAATACCAGTGGATGCTGGATAATTAGCATTATAATCATTAAACATAATTTAAAAAAAAGATGAAAGCATTAAACAAATTGACGGCTCCTAAGTCCGTGGCACCTGAGAGAATCATTCAGTTTGGCGAAGGTAACTTCCTTCGCGCCTTTGTAGACTGGATTGTGTATACCATGAATCAGAAAACAGATTTCAACAGCAGCGTAGTGGTGGTTCAACCCATCGAGCGGGGTATGGCAGACTGGTTGAACGGGCAGGATTGCCTTTATCACGTGAACCTGCAAGGCCGCATGAACGGTGAGGCGGTAAACACGCTGACACGCATAGACTGCATCAGCCGTGCTCTGAATCCCTATTCGCAGAACGCTGCCTTCATGGCACTGGCCGACCAGCCTGAAATCCGTTTTGTTATCTCGAACACCACGGAGGCAGGCATTGCCTTCGATGCCAGTTGCAAGTTTACAGACGCTCCTGCTTCGTCTTATCCGGGCAAGCTTACCCAGTTGCTTTTCCGTCGCTATCAGACCTTCCAGGGCGACCCTTCCAAGGGATTGATTATCATGCCTTGCGAGTTGATATTCCTGAATGGTCACCATCTGAAAGAATGTATCTATCAGTATATTGAGTTGTGGAAAGATGACTTCGGGGCCGATTACGAAGCATTCAAGAATTGGTTTGCCCACAGCTGCTACGTATGCGCCACCTTGGTAGACCGCATCGTGCCGGGATTCCCCCGCAAGGAAATTGCCGAGATTCAGCAGAAAATCTGTTATGCCGATAATCTGGTGGTACAGGCCGAAATCTTCCATCTTTGGGTGATTGAAGCAGCCGAAAATCTCTCCTTGGAGCAGTTGGCTGCCGAATTTCCTGCCGACAAGGCCGGGCTGAACGTACTCTTTGTGAAGTCAGAAGCTCCTTACCATGAACGCAAGGTGACTTTGCTGAACGGCCCCCATACCGTATTGTCACCGGTGGCTTATCTCAGCGGTGTCAATATCGTGCGCGATGCTTGTAATCATCCAGTTATCGGCAAATATATCCATAAAGTGCAGTTCGATGAACTGATGCAGACGCTGAACCTTCCGATGGATGAGCTGCAACAGTTTGGCGCAGATGTGCTGGAGCGTTTCAACAATCCGTATGTAGACCATCAGGTAACCAGCATCATGCTGAATTCTTTCCCGAAATTCCAGACGCGCGACTTGCCCGGACTGAAAGTTTATTTGGAGCGCAAGGGCGAACTGCCAAAGGGACTAGTGCTAGGGCTGGCTGCCATCATTACTTATTATAAAGGTGGCGTGCGGGCCGACGGTGCCGAAATTCAGCCCAACGATGCGCCCGAAATCATGCAACTGCTGACCGACCTGTGGGCTACCGGTGATACCCGCAAGGTGGCAGAAGGCGTATTGGCTGCCAAAGACCTGATTTGGGGCGAGCATGGCGATTTGAATGCCATTCCGGGACTGACAGACATGGTGACGGATTTCCTGAATGCCATTCAGGAGAAAGGTATGCTGCCTGTAGTGGAAAGCATTCTGTAATACCCGTTGCGGTGATTTATGAAGAAGAGGGGTTTTTCCCCTCTTTTTTTATAGCTTTCCGTCTGCCTTCTCCGCCTCTCCGCCGTTACTGGGCCGTAGATTCCCCGTAACATCTCCGTACAGAGGTACCTCTACGGGGAGAAGTTACGGAGCAGTTCCTTTTCTGTTCCTCCCCTGTCGGGCAGAGAGCTAATTCAGATTATCGCCTACAGAAATCGGATAATATGAAAGTATATTCAGAATAAAATCCTAATTTTGCACTCTATTCTATATCATTCTAAAAATATGAATTATATACAGACGGAAATTGATGGTGTTTGGGTAATAGAACCAAAAGTGTTTAAGGATGCCCGTGGTTATTTTATGGAAGCCTTTAAGGAGGAAGAGTTTCGTAAGTATGTAGGTGACGTGCATTTTGTGCAGGACAATGAATCGATGTCGTCCTATGGTGTATTGCGTGGTCTGCATTATCAAAAGGGCGAGTTCAGTCAGGCCAAGTTGGTACGTGTCATCAAAGGACGAGTACTGGATGTGGCTGTAGATCTGCGCCGCCAATCACCTACCTTCGGGCAATACGTTTCTGTGGAACTGAGCGAGGATAACAAACGACAATTTTTCATTCCACGCGGCTTTGCACACGGATTTCTGGTATTGAGCGAAGAAGCCATATTTACTTACAAAGTAGACAATGCCTATGCTCCGCAGGCAGAGGCATCCATCCGCTACGATGATGAAAGCATCGGCATAGACTGGCCAGTATCTCCCGAACAACTGCTGCTTTCTGAGAAAGATACTAAGGCAGTGGCCTTTAAGGATGCCGACTTTTTTTAGGGATGCACCGCATAAAATCAACTTGTATACGTAAATAAAAGAAGAACCCCTCCAGAAGAGTAAACTGCTCATTCAGGAGGGGCTTTTTGTTGTATTCTATGTCCTTTCAAATATATTCTTTCTTCTTACAGGTTCTTTAAATTCAAGTAAGCTGAAAGCTCTGCAGCTGACAGGTTTTTGGCCACAATTACGCCATCACCATTCAGCAAATAGTTAGTAAATCCTTTACTCAGACGATATTTCTTATAAATATCTGAAGATTCACCGTTCGTCTCTACAAAACAGGTGGATGTTACTATTCGGTCCTTACGTATGGTTTCTCTGAACACAGATTCGTAATCGTCAAATGATACGGAAACCATTTCCATATTCTTGGGGGCAGCCAGACGAAGCACGTTGCTTAAACTGGCATTACGTATGCGCGAGGGCGCATCGTAGCTGGCCCAGAAACTTATCAACACGTAGCGGCCCTGCATATCAGAGAGGTCGTGTACGGGTTGTTCGGCAGACAATGTCCGGATGCAGAAATCCGGAGCAATATCACCTATACTCAAGCCACCGGTGGGCTTGTTCTTACTTACAAATGATGTCAAGGAACCTATTAGCAATACAACAAAAAACCATTTTACATACTTCATGTAATACGATTTTGGTTAATACTATCCGGGATTACACGCACGGTAATGATTTCTCCCCGGAATTTTCTTTTCTCTTATCCATATCAGCGTTTCCAGATAAAAACAGGCTGAAAGGATGTATTTTTTATTGAAATCGGCTGCAAAGGTATGTATTTATATAATTATCTTCCAAATAAACAAGCAAAAATCTCTCTTTTTAAGGTGCGTATTTTATGTTTTTAAGCATAAAATGAATAGAGCTGATGCTTGATGCCGCTAATATTTTTCTTTCTTTAGGAGCCAATGCCATACTTTCACTATTTATCACTATTTTTGTACACAATAATCAATTACAATCATTTTTTTGAATTTATGGAACAACCACTCGATACAGAACTTATATTAATTCGTATTACAGGGGAAGATCGTCCTGGGCTAACGGCATCTATTACTGAAGTCTTAGCAAAATATGATACAACGATTTTAGACATTGGTCAGGCAGATATTCACAATACACTTTCATTAGGAATCTTATGTATGACCGAAGAAAAAAATTCAGGCTTCATTATGAAGGAGCTACTTTTCAAGGCTTCTTCGCTGGGGGTTTCTATCCGTTTTTACCCCATATCTCCTGAAGAATATGCTGAATGGGTGGGTATGCAAGGTAAAAACCGTTATATCCTTACACTTTTAGGGCGTAAACTGACAGCGCGACAGATTACAGCCGTAACGCGTATTTTGGCAGAGCAGGGAATGAACATTGATGCTATTAAACGTCTTACGGGGCGTATTCCACTTAATGAATGTGAATCGCGTACCCGTGCCTGCATTGAATTTTCAGTACGAGGCACACCCAAAGACCGCATAATTATGCAGGAACAGCTGATGAAGTTGGCCAGCGAGTTGGAGATGGACTTCTCTTTCCAGTTAGATAATATGTACCGCCGCATGAGGAGGTTGATTTGTTTCGATATGGATTCTACCTTGATAGAAACAGAGGTTATCGACGAATTGGCCATTCGTGCCGGTGTGGGCGATCAAGTGAAAGCCATTACAGAAAGTGCCATGCGCGGAGAAATAGATTTTGTGGAGAGTTTCCGTCAGAGGGTAGCGCTGCTTAAGGGGCTGGATGCATCGGTGATGCAGGAGATAGCAGAAAACCTTCCTATAACCGAGGGAGTGGACCGCTTGATGTATGTCTTAAAGAGATATGGCTATAAGATAGCTATCCTTTCAGGAGGATTTACGTATTTCGGGCAGTATCTGCAGCAGAAATATGGAATAGATTATGTGTATGCGAATGAATTGGAAATTGTGGACGGCAAGTTGACCGGACGATATTTAGGCGACGTGGTAGACGGCAAACGTAAAGCTGAACTTCTGCGACTGATAGCACAAGTTGAGAAGGTAGACATAGCACAGACCATTGCGGTGGGTGATGGAGCCAACGATCTTCCTATGTTGGGCATTGCCGGACTAGGCATTGCGTTTCATGCAAAACCCAAGGTGGTAGCTAATGCTAAACAGTCCATTAATACTATAGGCTTAGATGGGGTGTTGTATTTCCTGGGATTTAAAGATTCGTACATTGATATGAAATAATTGAAAAAATGAGAAGTTATGAAAATGTGCCGATTATTTGTTCAGACATTTCATAACTTCTCATTACGCTGTTATCTGTCATAGCTTTCTTATTTCGGTGCTTTCCGATATAGGTAAAAGGCTATGAACATATATATCAGATTAGGTATCCATACCGCAATGACAGGGGGGACATTGCCGTTAACGGCAAAGGTAGAAGTCACGGTTTGGAACAAGATGTACGAGAAGCTAAGTCCCAAACCTATTCCTAAATGTAGCCCCATACCTCCTTTGCTTTTTTTAGAGGATAGGGAAGCACCAATAATGGTCAGAATAAACGAGGCAAACGACATGGCTATGCGTTTGTGATATTCTATCTCAAATTCTTTAATATTGGCAAATCCACGTTTCTTCTGGCGGTCGATATACTCGCTTAGCTGTGGGCTGGTAAGCATTTCCTGCTGATTTTTACTGATAAGAAAATCAGAGGGTTCCATAAAGAGTGTCGTATCAATGCGTTCACCTTTGGTGATACTTTCCCTTAGCCCATCCATTTGTCTGATCATGTAATCCTTGATAATCCATTTATGAATCCCAGTTGTATCATAGGTGATAGAGCGGGCTGTGAGGTGTGATATCAGTTGCTTATCCTTGAATTTATCCAACGAGAATCGATAGCCTGTCTTACTGTAGTCTTCATAACGGTCAATGTAAGCTATCACTCCAGAGTCTACTTCCAATTGAATGTTACGTGCTGTACTCTTTTTTCTTGGCTTATAGTATTTATCTTCAAAATTGATACGCGTTACACTGCCTTGAGGAATTACATAAGAACCCAGGTAAAAAGTGGTAAGCGCGATGATGCCTGCCGATACCATGTAAGGGCGCAGCATACGCTTAAAACTCATCCCTGTAGAGAACATGGCAATGATTTCTGAGTTTTCGGCCAGCTTGGATGTAAAGAATATAACTGCAATAAATACAAAAAGCGGACTGAAAAGATTGGCAAAATAGGGGATAAAATTCAGATAGTAATCAAAAATAATGGCACTCCAAGGCGCTTCATGCGACATGAAGCGATCCATCTTTTCATTAAAATCGAAAACTACAGCAATAGAGATAATCAAAGCAATGGCAAACACATATGTACCCAAGAATTTCTTGATGATATAGAAATCCAATCGCTTTAGTAATCCTATTTTAGGCCAATGGATAGTTTTCCCTATTTTCCAGTTTAATTTTTTCATAATCTAGTAGATACACGTTTTACCATCATAGGTTTCCAGATTGAGAAGTCACCTGCAATAATATGTTTGCGAGCTTCGCCTACCAGCCATAAATAGAAAGCCAAGTTGTGTATAGAGGCTATCTGCATAGCTAGCAATTCTTGTGCGTGGAAGAGGTGGCGTAAGTATGCCTTACTATATAACGTATCCACATAAGAAGCACCGTCAGCCTCGATGGGAGAAAAATCTGTTTCCCATTTTTTGTTGCGCATATTGATGATGCCGTCTTTGGTGAAAAGCATTCCGTTTCGTCCGTTACGGGTAGGCATCACGCAGTCGAACATGTCTACTCCTCGTTCTATGCCTTCCAGAATATTCACCGGTGTACCTACTCCCATTAGGTAGCGGGGCTTGTCGGTAGGCAATATTTCGTTGACTAACTCTATCATTTCATACATTTTTTCAGTAGGTTCACCTACGGCTAGTCCGCCGATAGCATTTCCTTCAGCTCCTTTGGAAGCTATGAATTCTGCTGACCGCTTGCGTAGGTCAGGATACACGCAACCTTGCACAATAGGGAAAAGAGCCTGATGATATCCGTATTTGGGTTCAGTTTCATTAAACCTACAGATACAGCGGTCCAGCCAGCGGTGGGTCATTTCCATGGATTTCTTTGCATAATTATAGTCGGCATCTCCAGGAGTACATTCGTCAAAGGCCATCATGATATCAGCTCCAATGGTTCTTTCGATGTCCATTACCTTTTCAGGGGTAAAGATATGTTTGCTTCCATCAATATGGGAGCGAAACTCAGCCCCCTCTTCGCGCAGTTTCCGGATACCTGATAAAGAAAAGACCTGAAAGCCACCGCTATCAGTCAACATAGGGCGGTCAAAACCGTTGAACTTGTGTAGTCCTCCGGCTTTTTCTATTACTTCCAGACCTGGACGCAGGTAGAGGTGATAGGTGTTGCCTAAAATAATCTGTGCCTGAATATCCTCTTTCAGTTCTGTGAGATGTACCCCCTTTACGCTGCCCAATGTACCTACCGGCATAAAGATGGGTGTCTGTATCTGACCGTGATCTGTGGTAATGATACCTGCACGGGCATTACTTTTACTATCTGTATATTGTAATTCGAATGTCACTGGTAATGATTCTTAAAAATGAGTATTATTTACTTTCTATTGTTGCTCTTTTGATGGTGAAATCAATAGGATTATTTACCTTATCCTCTGTAAGAGCTAATTCGAACACCTCCCTAATGTCTTTCACATAGTGGAATGTAAGTCCTTTAAGGTAAATTTCTTGAATTTCTTCTATGTTCTTTCGATTTTCGTCACAGAGAATTATTTCTTTGATACCCGCACGCTTAGCTGCCAGAATTTTTTCTTTAATACCTCCTACGGGCAGCACTTTACCTCGCAATGTAATTTCTCCGGTCATCGCCAGATTGGTTTTTACTTTTCGCTGTGTCAAAGCAGAAGCCAATGACGTGGCCATGGTAATACCTGCAGAAGGGCCGTCTTTAGGAATAGCTCCTTCTGGTACATGAATGTGGATATTCCAATTATCAAAGATTTCATCATTGATATCCAAAAGGGAGGTATGCGCCTTGATGTATTCCAACGCTAACATAGCCGATTCTTTCATTACATCTCCCAAATTTCCGGTCAATGTCAGTCGTCCACCCTTACCTCGGCTTAGACTGGTTTCTACAAACAGAATTTCACCGCCTATAGCCGTCCAGGCTAATCCGGTAACTACTCCGGCATATTCATTGCCTTGGTATTTGTCGCGTGTGTACTCCTGAACTCCCAGAAAATCGCATAAATCAGCAGGCTTAATCTCGTTCTTTTTCAGATATCCATCCGTGGCATATTGCAGGGCAGACTTACGTAAAATCTTACTGATTTTCTTTTCTAACTCACGAACACCACTTTCACGAGTATAATTTTCGATGACGCTTTCCAATGTAGCCTTGGATAACTTAACATCATTCTTGTTCAACCCGTTAGCTTCCAATTCTTTGGGAACTAAGTGCTTACGGGCTATTTCTATCTTTTCCTCGGTTATGTATCCGCTGACTTCTATCAGCTCCATGCGGTCTAAAAGAGGAGCAGGAATGCTGTTTAAGTTATTGGCTGTGGCTATGAACATGACTTTAGACAAATCATAGTCTACGTCCAAGTAATTGTCATGGAAGGTAGTATTTTGCTCCGGATCGAGTACTTCTAGTAAAGCTGATGAAGGATCGCCCTGACGGTCGGAATTTACCTTATCGATTTCATCTAGGATGAATACAGGATTTGACGAACCTGCTTTAAGCAGACCTTTGATGATGCGACCTGGCATAGCACCAACGTAAGTACGTCGGTGTCCGCGTATTTCAGCTTCATCGTGCACGCCTCCTAATGACATACGGATATATTTACGCTTTAATGCAGCAGCTATTGAACGGCCTAATGAAGTTTTACCTACTCCCGGAGGACCGTACAAGCAGATGATAGGAGATTTCATATCACCCTTCAGCTTAAGAACTGCCAAATGCTCCAAAATACGCTCTTTTACTTTTTCCAAGCCATAGTGGTCTTTATTCAGCACTTTTGTCGCATGATTCAGATTTAGATTATCTGTTGTATATTCTCCCCACGGAAGATTGAGCATGGTTTGCAGATAATTCAGTTGCACGTTATATTCGGGCGATTGAGCATGGGTGCGTTCCAATTTGTCCACTTCTTTTAGGAAGGTGTTTTTCACTTCTTCGCTCCAATGCTTGGTCTTTGCCAGACTGCGCATTTCTTCTATTTCTTGCTCTTGTCCGTTCCCGCCTAATTCATTTTGTATAGTTTTAATCTGCTGTTGCAAAAAGTATTCACGCTGCTGCTGGTCGATGTCTTCACGCGCTTGTATTTGGATATTTTCCTTGATTTCTGCCAGTTGTACTTCTCGATTAAGGAATCTAAGTAGCTGGTAAGCTCGATCGCGGAATGAATCGATACACAAGAGTTGCATTTTATCATCTTTCTTCAAAGGTAGGTTAGCGGAGATGAAGTTGATGACAAAAACAGGACTGTTGTTGTTCTTGATGGCTATGGTAGATTCTTGCGGATATAGATCGGAAGTCTTTATCAAATGAATAGTTGTATCCTTGATAGAATCAACCAGGGCTTGAAATTCCTTATCATTTTGTGACGGCATCTCGTCCTCCAATGGCGTGATATTACCTAGCAGATATGGGGTAGTTTCAGTGATTTCCTCTAGTTTGAAACGGCGAATACCTTGCAGAATAACGGCTCTGCTCTTGTCAGGCATTTCAATGGTACGGATAATGCGAGCCACTGTGCCTATTTGATGTAAATCCTTGAGTTCAGGGTATTCTGTGTCAGGCAATTTTTGACATACTATACCAATGTTCTTTCCAGCAGCTTCTGCTTCATGGATTAACTTTAAAGATGATTTTCTGCCAATAGTCACAGGTAGAAATACTCCAGGGAACAATACCATATTCCTTAAAGGTAGAATGGGCATGGAAGAATCTACTTCGGTCTTCATGAGTTGCTCTTCAGAGCCGTCATAGTCTGCTATAACAGAAAATCCATCGGGAGCCTTACAATATATATTGTTTAAGTCTTCTTTCTTTCTCATCTTTCTTTTCTTTAGTTTAATGTCAATGCTTGCAGTAAAACAAATTGTGTGCAAAGTTAATTTATTTTCTTTATTATTTATGATGAAAATACAATAAAAAAAGCCTATGTCTCAAAGATTACCGGGTATGAGGGTGGGGAAAGCTCAGGAAGCTTCTTGTTAAAGGGAATAGCGGGCGTTACCGAGGAAACCTCCGGTCTGCTTGCTTCCTACTTGAATTCAGTGTGTGCCGATGTCAGTTTTAAGCGTGCCCTGCAAGAGAAATTCTTCATCTTTTCTTCTATTCTTTTCATAGTGTTGGATATGTTAGCAATCACCTTAAACAAAGAATTTATGCTTATTGATATTACTATCACGCAAGATGCAAATCCTAGTGAATACCAGCTTTCTCTATCCATAGCCTCGAAGGCTGTCATATTTCCTACGAATATGCCTACTAGGGGTATCACCAACATTTACTACAAATGTTACTCTAAGACTGTATTTTCACAGAAATATACATAAATTAAATCTCTAAGGCTTCTAAACAATCTTAAAAAGTTAATTTATGTATATAAAATTAGACTTTTAAAGGTCTATATTCATTTATACCCAAAGCCATATTTGACTGGAATGAATATTCTCCCAGAAAATTTATGTGTGTCCAATTTAAGGGAGATATATGCTTCAATAAATTTTCATCTATACCTTTATGTTTCTTTTGGTATTCTACAGCCTTTTCCAGATAGACGGTATTCCATATACTTATGGCATTAATCAAAATATTCAATGCGCTGGCTCTTTGTAGCTGATCTTGTAAATCCCGTTCACGTAGCTCTCCTTGTTTCCCGAAAAATACAGCCCGTGCAAGTCCATTCATTGCTTCTCCTTTATTCAGTCCTACAAGAATCCTCCTTCTCAATACATTATCTGTAGCATATCTCAGTATAAATATGGTTTTCTCTATTCGTCCCATTTCCTGGAGTGCCTTGGCCAATGAATTTTGCCTTGAATATGATCCAAGCTTTGACAGGATTAATGAACTTGATACCAATCCATCCTTGATAGAATAGGCAAGCCGAAGTATATCCTCATAATTCTGTTCAATGATATTCGTATTTATCCTGGCAGAAGTAAGGTTGTTAATATTCTTTTTGAGTTCCATTCCTGGCAGCAGATAAAGTTTTGAATCAGAAATATCCCTGATTCTTGGAGCAAATACGAATCCCAGCAAATGGCTTAGTCCAAACACCTGGTCTGTGTATCCCGCTGTGTCTGTATAATGTTCGTTAATACATAAGTCTGTTTCATGTTCCAACAATCCGTCTATAACGTGAACGGCTTCCCTTGCATTGGTATTGATAACCTTGGTGTAGAATGTAGAGTATTGGTCACTGACAAACCTGTATATTGTACTTCCTTTACCGGAACCATAATGGGGATTATGCTCTGATACCAAAGAAGATACTCCGACCTGTACACGCATACCATCACTTGATGATGTTGTCCCGTCGCCCCAATATGATGGGAGAGACAGCCTGTGTTGGTAATTTACAAGACAGGCCTGCGCCTTTTTCATTGCATCATCATGTAATCTCCACTGGGATATATTTGCAAGTTTGTGATAATCAAATTCTTTTGTGCAGTCTGCCATTTTACTTAACCCTATATTTGTTCCTATTGCCATCAATGCTGCCATAATGGAGGGTATTTCATCTTCCTTTGGAGTGTTACCGGAAGAGGCATGTATAAAATAGCGATCAAATCCTGTCCACTTGGATACTTCAAAAAGTATTTCAGCCAGTTTTACATTCGGAAGCATCCCATATAAGGAGTCGTTTAAACTCTTAACTTCTTCCGGAACTTCCTTTTCAAGTTTTTCTATGTGAATCTTACCATCATCTATTTCCAGATCTTTTAGTTTTGTAAGGTTTTCAGAAAGAGCTTTATACATTGAATCCAATGAGGAATACCTTTCTTTTATATACTCGTTAAAATTACTGCTTACTGCAAGTTTTTCTGAAATGTCCGTTTTCTTCTTCCATTGGGATACCGGAAGCATATAGTCGTTGAAATTCCTGTAGTTGCAACTTCCTTCTACTGCAACATCACCGGAACGTATCCTGTTTTTCAGTTCAGCCAATACTGCCATCTCATAATAGTGACGGTCAATACTGTTGTCATTTCCATAAATATGCTTTCTCCATCTTTCAGGTAGAAACTCAACAGATGTATCTTCTGGAACATTACGTCTGTTGCTCCTGTTTAGCTCACGCAAAACATCCAGACTGTGAATTAAAGGAGACATGGAGGTGTTTGTTGAGGAAAAAGTCAATGTGTCCAACAATGTTGGAGAATACTTCCGTAACTGGGAATACCATTTGTCAATCAGATCGAGGTAGTCATATCCTTGTGGTCTTACCAGAATCTTGGCATCCTCGATATATTCCACCATCTTTTCCCATGGCATAATGTTCTCTATTGCTGCGAACGGATCTGTTCCTTCTTTCCTTGACCTTATCAATGCCGCACCGATATTGATAAACAGATGTACCTTCTCATTGATTGATTTTCCGTTTTCCTGCTGCATTTTATCCTGCAACTTACGTCCTTTTGAGAGATAGGAATTAATCAGCTTGTCATGAATTTCAACAGCCATATCTACAAGCTTTTGCTCCAACATTTGCAGATATATTACCAAAAGAGCGTATTTTTTCTGATTAGGGAAACGCCTGAACATGTGTGGCTCATATCTGGAAGCAGCACGATATATCTGTTTAATTCTATTGGGGTGAATAAAGCTCAAATCAACATTTAAGTTCAGTTCACGTACCTGCTTGAGTTTGTCCGCTACATCATTAAAAGCTTGAGGGGAGCATTGCCCGGAAACATTCCTCAGCATTCCCAATACAGTCATAACCTTCTCATCCTGAGATTCAATAATCTTGTCTAACAGTCTATACTGTTCCGGAACGAGGCAGGAGTAAATATCAGAGAACAATGACGATTCAATGTTTATACAGACTTTTCTTACTATTCTTTCTATAGTTGTTATTCCAGGAAGTATTATTTTTTTGTTTCTAAGGAAGTCGATACCTGATTTTACAAGAGAAAAAGGTTCATCACTTGCTATAGCTTTTTCTTCAATATATTCTTCAAGAACCCGGCTTTCAATATCAGTAAACGGTTTATAACCATACCACGTACATATTTCTTCTATATGGGTAAATCTTGTAGCTCTCCTTTCCCCGTAATGATTAAAGTCCGTATAAGATAGATTTAGTTGTTTAGATATATAGCTTAACATTTTATGAGGAATGCTCTTTACATCCGTAAAAGTCCATCCTGGATATCTTAGACAACATAGTTGAATGGCAAATCCTATTTTGTTTACATTACGTCTGTGTGACAAGGCATAATTTATATCTTCTTCAGACAATGTATAATACTTTGCTATTGTATAATCGTTAATATCATCCGATATACTGGTAAGTTCTTTTCGCTGTTCTTCGGAAAGTATAAAGTTGTCCATGGTTCATATATTAGAAGGTTATTTTCTGTCATTCAAATATCGGTATAATGTACTTTTACTTACACCTGTAGCACTTTCTATTTCACTAATGGAATAATCATTGCTATCATACATCTTCAATGCGAGTTCTATTCCTTTTGAAGACTTTCTTGGCCTTCCTCCTTTTCTTCCTCTTGCTCTTGCACTGGATAGTCCTTCCATTGTCCTTTGCCGTATTATGTCTCGATCAAATTGACTTATTCCGGCAAAAATGGTAAATAATAATTTTCCTTGAGGAGTTGTTGTATCAAGCCATGGTTCTTTTAGAGATTTTATGTCTGCACGTCTGGAATGGATAGTTTCAACTATTTCGAATAAATCTTTAACCGAACGACTTAATCTTGTCAATTCAGTTATTACCACTGTGTCTCCATTCCTAAGAATATCAATCATTCTCTCAAGTTCAGGTCTTTCTTTTTGAGAACCGGTGATTTTCTCTTGAAAAATACGTTCACATCCATATTCAAATAATTGATCCAATTGTCTATTCAAATTTTGATCATTAGTACTAACACGGGCATATCCAATTTTCATGTTTAAATAGTATTTTATTCCCAATAAAGAACCATACTCGTATTGATTGAAAATAAAATTCAAACAAGTATATAT
>Mya_p2__coassemble_1186_pt1 | contig 15284 bp, 13 predicted proteins | sample Mya_p2__metabat2_high_PE_003 | metagenome-assembled genome bin Mya_p2
ATACGGTGATTTATCCGGACAAAGTGCGGCTGAATTGCTACTACTACCGTCACTATAGCTTTATCAAGGATATTGAAATGATTTTTGCCACGGTGCTGGGCTTCAAGGTGAAGTTTGCCGGAGAAGAAGTATGATTGCTTGGATTTTTTGCTGTTTGTTTGTTTATCTGATTCAGAATATGCATCTTTGTATGTAATAATAAAAGCAACGAATTATGAAAGCATCAGAACCTACAGCTACTTATAATACAGCTTATATTCAAGGGCTAAAAAATCGTTTGATTGCATCTATAGATGCATCTACTGATGAAGATAAACTACGACAATGCTTGCATTTACTGGATTCTTCTAGTAAGGATATGCCTTGTGTATTTACGGATGAAGAGTTCGAAGAAGAACTTCGCCTATCCGAAGAAAGTGGTTATGCCACGGAAGAGGATTTAAAAAGGGTATTCGGGAAATGGAATCTTTAAAAATTGTAGTTCTAAATAGAGCGCTGAATGCTATACAGAACACTTATGATTGGTATCGGATTAATTTGAGTATTTCTGCTGCCAATCATTTTAGAGAGGGTATCTATAATACCATTGAAACTTTATCAAAAATGCCTTCTATTGGAAGGAAAGATGATTCATATAAAGGCAAGCAACAGTATTATAGTTTTTTATCTCATCCCAAATATCGTATTGTATATCGTTATACAGATACTACACTTTATATCGTGGCTATTCGTGCTACGATGATGTCACTGTGATGTCGATATTTTACGTTCTCAACTAACTGAACTTCGTTGAAATAAATAAATTGGACCGGACAGCGTTGCTGTTCGGTCTTGTCTTTTTTGTGTCTTTGAAAATATTCAATCTTTAAATTTTATAAAAAATGGAAGAAAGAAAAACAATTTACCTCTGTCTGGCGCACATGTCAGAAGAGGGATGGGAACAGAAATATGTGAAAGAAGCCTTTGATACCAATTGGGTGGTACCAATGGGTCCCAATGTGAATGCTTTTGAGCAAGATTTGTCGAACTTTGCCAACGGATGCAGCGACGGTTCGCAGCTGGACCGCACCGTGGTGTGCCTGTCGGCGGGTACAGCAGCAGTACACCTGGCCTTGATTGGCTGTGGTGTGAAAGCTGGCGACGAGGTGTTGGTGCAGAGTTTTACGTTCTGTGCATCGTCGCACCCGATTACTTATCTGGGTGCCAAGCCGGTGTTTGTAGGTTCGGAAGCAGAAACATGGAACATGGATCCGGTGTTGCTGGAAAAGGCAATTCTGGACCGCAAGGCGGTGACTGGTAGCTACCCCAAGGCCATCGTGCCGGTGGCGCTGTATGGTATGCCGTATCGCATTGACGAAATCATGGCCATAGCAGAAAAATATGGTATTCCGGTGGTGGAAGATGCAGCCGAGGGGTTGGGCTCTCGCTTCAATGGTCAGGTTTTGGGTACCTTTGGTAAGTGTGGTGTTCTCTCGTTCAACGGGAATAAAATGATTACTACTTCGGGTGGCGGTGCGTTGATTTGCCGCTCTAAGGAAGATGCCAACGAGGTGATGTGGTATGCTACGCAGGCCCGTGATGCGTATCCGTATTACCAGCATACAGCCATCGGCTATAATTACCGTATGAGTAATGTATGTGCCGGTATCGGACGGGGGCAGATGAAGGTGGTGGATGCACACATTGCTCATCACAAGCATGTGCAGTCTTTGTATGAAGAATTGTTGAAAGAAGTACCGGGAGTACATTTGCATTGCCAGCCGGCAGATTCTCGTTATGACAGTAACTTCTGGCTGTGTGCAGCTACCTTGGATGCAGATGTGAAAATTCAGGGTCAGGAGAATGCATATAAGGAGGTTATTAAGACAGCAGTCGGTGGGGCTGCGGGGGTAATTCATGCGGTGGATTCTGCCACTACGGATTGCCAGCCGAATGAAAATGTAGAAGCCTTGCGTGTGTTTATGCTGGCCAAGAAAGTGGAATGCCGGCCGGTATGGAAGCCGATGCATAAGCAACCGGTGTATGAAGGGGCGGCAGTGTATACCAACGGAGTAGAAGAGGATATCTTTAAGGTAGGTTTCTGCTTGCCGGCCGGTCCGTATGTAACGGATGAGGATGTACGTTACATTGTGGATTGCATCAAGGAAGCTATTGTAAAATAATTGGATAGAATGGCATGATTTTTGATAAGAATTTTTTGGAGGAACTGCTGCAACAGGCGGCAGTTGCTCCTCGCTTACGGGTGAATCATGACTTGCGGAACTCGGCAGCAGACACGTCGCAGCGGATGCTGAATGCGCTGGCAGTAGGTACTGAGGTGCCTGTCCATCGCCACGAGGATACGGCTGAAACGGTGGTTTGTCTGTGCGGAAAACTGGTGGAAATTATTTACGAACAGGTAGACGGGTGTTTTGTGGAGCAGCAGCGAGTGTTGCTTTGTCCGGCCGAAGGGCTGCACGGTATGCAGGTTCCGGCAGGAGCCTGGCACACTATCGAGGTGCTGGAACCGTCGGTAATCTTCGAGGCGAAGGACGGGGCGTACAAGGGGTAGCGTGCTGACAGCTGCCGTACTACAGATGAAAGGTCTTTTTCAAAGGGGGTTCCCTTTGGGAAAGACCTTTCTTCGTTTATCCCGGTAAACGTCTGAACGGATGCCTTGCATTTTTCATAGCTATTTTTTATCTTTGTGGTAGTATTAACAAGAGTGGATTAGAAGAAAGTAGTTGAATATGATATACATAGCCAATCCTATTTATGATATTGTCTTCAAGTATCTGATGGAAGATGAGCGGGTGGTGAAGATATTATTGACTGCCTTGCTGAAGAAGCCGGTGGTAGAGGTGGAGATGCGCAAGCATGAATATACGAATGTGCAGCGGGATAAGATTTCCATGTTTCGCATAGATTTCGCCGCAAAAGTTCGTGAAGAGGATGGAGGTATCCGCTTGGTGCTGATAGAGCTGCAGAAGACGTGGCTGGAAACAGAGACCTTGCGATTTCGCCAGTATCTGGGAGCGCAGTATGCCAATCCGGACAATATGTTGAAAGAGGATGAACGGAAGAGCCGGGGTATTCCCATGGTAGCCGTTTATCTGCTGGGACATCGGGTAGGGGATATTGAAGAACCGGTGCTGTATGTAAAACATCAATCGTTCGATTATGAGGGGAATGTGGTGACGCAAGGACTTCCAGACCCGTTTGTGGATAGTCTGACGCATAACAGTATTCTGGTACAGATTCCCCGTTTGCATGGACATGTGAATAACCGCCTGGAAGAACTGCTTAGCGTGTTCGACCAGACGCGTAAGAATAAGGACAACCGTCAGGTGATGGATATTAATGAAGCGGACTATGTGGATGATGCGGAGATGATGCTGATTATTAATCGACTGGTAGCTGCAGCGGCTGATGCGCAGGTGAGACAGGATATGAATGCAGAGGATGAGTTTTTCAAAGCGATTGAAGACCGTGACACAGCCATCATGCTGCGGGATAAGCAGCTTGCCGAACAGGGGCAACAGCTTGCCGAGCAGGGTCAGCAGCTTGCCGAGCAGGGTCAGCAGCTTGCCGAAAATCGTGCGATTATTTGGGAGTCTGCCCGTCAGATGAAGGCGGTAGGTCTTTCTGTGGAACAGATTGCTGCCATTACTAAATTGAGTAAAGCTGATATTGAGAAGTTGTGAAATAAATCGCTATCTTTGTGAAAATATCCGTAGAATATGAACGAACCGTATCAGATACCTAAGCGTAAACGCATTCCGTATGGGATGATGAATTTTGTGGATGTCCGCGAACGTGACTGCTATTTCGTGGACAAGACCTCCTTTATTCCGGCTTTGGAGGCTTCCAATATGTTTTTCTTCTTTATCCGTCCGCGCCGGTTCGGAAAGAGCCTGACACTTACTATGCTACAGCATTATTATGATGTGCTGGACAGGGATAATTTTGAGAAATGGTATGGCGGGCTGTACATCGGGCAACATCCTACGCCGGAGCGAAACTCGTACCTGGTTATCAGTCTGGATTTTGCCGAGGTATTGGCGGACATCAATAATTACAGTTCTTCGCTGGATGCCTATTGCAATACGGAATTCAGAAGTTTTTGCCGGCGCTATGCGGAGTATCTGCCCGACGGCATGATGGAGGAACTTTGCCAGAAAGAAGGGGCGGTGGAGCAACTTTCTTTTCTGCATAAACGATGTGGGGAGGCCGGGCTTCAGATTTACCTGTTCATCGATGAGTATGACCATTTCACGAATAAGATTCTTGCGGAACCTGATTGCCTGAATGACTACCGAAGCGAGACGCACGGCACGGGCTATCTGCGCAGCTTCTTTGATGCGGTGAAGGCGGGAACAAAGACGGCCATCAAGCGGGTGTTCGTGACGGGTGTCAGCCCGGTGACGATGGACGACCTGACCAGCGGTTTCAACATCGGTACGAACTACAGCCTGTCGCCGGAGTTCAACGAACTAGTGGGCTTTACGGAAGTGGATGTGCGGGCGATGCTGGAGTATTATGCCACGACCTGCGAATTTCATCACACCACGGACCAGTTGATAGAAATCATGAAGCCGTGGTATGATAATTACTGCTTTGCAGAGGAGAGCTACGGACGCACCACGATGTACAACAGCAACATGGTGCTGTATTTCGTGGACAATTATATCCGTAACGGCGGGGAGGTGCCCAGACGGATGCTGGAGGAGAATATCCGGGTGGATTACAACAAGCTGAGGATGCTGATACGCAAGGACAAGGAGTTTGCAAATGATGCTTCCATCATTCAGACCATCGTGCAGCAGGGGTATATTACCGGGGAACTGAAAACCGGCTTCCCGGCGGAACAGCTCAATCATCCGGATAACTTCATCAGTCTGCTGTATTATTTCGGTATGCTGACCATCGACGGTATGAAAGAGGGAAATGTCAAACTGAGCATTCCGAACCAGGTGGTGAGGGAGCAGTTGTACGGCTATCTGCTGTCTACCTATCAGGAGAATGGGTTGTCTGTTCCTTCCATGGAGCTTCGCCGGCAGTATCAGGCCATGGCATTCCGGGGAGTGTGGCAGGACTTTTTCCAATACATAGCCGATAGCATCCGGACGTATTCTTCGCAGCGCGACAAGCAGAAAGGGGAGTATTATGTGCACGGTTTTACACTGGCCATGACGGCTCAGAACCCGTTCTACCGTCCGGTGTCTGAACTGGACAACCAGGAGGGGTATGCGGATATTTTTCTGCTTCCCTTGCTGGAAATCTATGAGGATATGCAGCACAGCTACATCGTGGAACTGAAATATGCCAAGAGCGGCGACAGTGCGGAGCGTGTGGAGGAACTGCGGCAGAAAGGCATCGCTCAGGCCAACCGCTATGCGGATACGGAAGTGGTGCGCCGACACGTGGGGCATACGCAACTGCACAAGCTGGTGGTGGTGTTTCGCGGCGTGGAGATGGCGGTGTGTGAGGAAGTGTGAATCGGAAGGATTATAAAGTAACCCTGTTCGTTTTTTCTTGGGTGGACCCGGAAAAAGGAACAGGGTTATTTTTTTTTGGTTTACTTGGTCAAATCGAAGAGGTAGGTCAGCTTGGCTACGATGACGCCGTGGGCAGAGCGCGAGAAGTAGTCTTTCTTGGTGCTCTTGTAGAAATCGGAGAGGGCGTAATAGTAACGGCCTTCGAGCAGGAAGTGGCCTGCCTTGGTGCGCAGCTCCAGACCGGCACCGCCTGTGATGCCGTAGTCGAACTTGTTCTCTACGGGTTTGGTATGCTGTTCTACCGTGATGCCGGAGTAGTCGGACCAGTTGCCGCTCTGGGTGTGGCTGTCGCCGATGAAGAATCCTACCTGCGGACCGGCATGGATGAAGAATTGCAGGCCGCGGTCTTTACCGAACGCCAGGTGAGCCAGGAAGGGAATCTCGATGTAGTTCATCTTCCGGGTGTATTGCAGTTCGGGGAAATCTTCGTAGTATTCGTCCCATCCGCGCTGGGAGAAGTTGACTTCCAATTGGGCACCGCAAATCATCTTGAAGTATTTCTCGCAGATGTAGCGGGCAGTGATGCCGCTGTTGATGCCCTTGAGGTTCTGCTGCCGCACCGTGGGCGAGAAGCTGACGGAGCTGATGTTGACACCTCCGTTTACGCCGATGGCAAAGTTGTTGCGCTGTTCGCCTACCTGCGCCTGCAGGGAAAGGGTGGACGCTGCCAGCAGAGCGGCGCCCAGTAGGATATGCTTCAGGTTCATAATCAGTCAAAATCAAGTTTTATCAGTTCGAAATTCTTGGTGAATCGCACGAAGAACACTTTCCGGTTGATGAAGCCGCCCCAGTTGTTGACGCGCTGGAACTTGAATCCGGTCTGGATGGGGGTGAGGTTCATCTGCTGCAGGTGGTTCTCCAGTTCGCTGCCGTAGGCCGACAGGCCTTTCAGGAAGAAGTAGCCGGTGTCGAAGCCCAGCATGCCGTACTTGGGGTAGCGGTCGTCCATCTCCTTGCCGTACCAGCGGCGGTACTGGTGGGTGAAGTTCTTGGCTGCCGGGAAAAGGGTATTCGTATAGAACGACGAATAGAAATAGGTGTCCAGCTCGAAGAACGCATCCAGATAGTCGTTGGTATAGGTTTGCCATTCGGGGTAACCGAACAGGTGGATGGGAGTTTCGGGAGTGTCGCGCACCAGCAGCGTGAGCTGCGGCAGGGCCTTGATGAGTACGGGGTTGCTGCCGGAGGTGGGGATGAAGACGTTGGTGCGGTCGGCACGCAACAAGGCTTTCATCGTTTCCATCGGGGCATCTTCGGATACGGAGGTCATCGGGATGGAGTGGCTGCGCAGCTCTTCCTTCAGGCCTTTGATGAATTCGGCTTTCTCGCGGGTGCCCGACGTGGCTTCGATGAAGATGACGTGGGCGCGGGGGAACTGGCGCAGGAAGTGATCGTAGACCTCGGAGTAGAGATACGACTGCGGGGTGTTGATCTGGTAGATGGCCGGGTTATTGAACACGGTATTGTCTTTCGACGTGAACGGGATGACCAGACGGATGTGGTGCTGCTCGGCAAACGCGGCCAGGGGCTTGATTTGCTGTTGCTGCAACGGACCGAAGATGATGTCCATGTCTTTCAGCTCCTTCTTGCGGAGGATGTTCCGGAGAGAGGCCTCGTCGCTACCGGAATGGTAGGTGTAGAGGTCGAGCGAGGTGCCGGTGCGCTTCAGGCTGTCTACGGCCATCAGGAAGCCTTCGTAGTATTCCACCATGCGGGCGGATTCGTTCCGGCTGGAGCCGCCGGGAAGGAGAGGCAGGATGACGGCGGCCCGGATGGTGCCGAGGCGCTCGGTTTTCTGCTTGTTTTGTTCGAACAGTTCGCTGTTGGACAAGGGGGGCTGTACCGTGGTCTCCGGACGGTAGAAGTCGGCCTTGGGATGGGGAATGCACAGGAAGGAGCCTTTCTTGATTTTGGTCTGGCCTTTCAGTTCGGGATTGGCTTCAATCAGCTCCTGCTCGGTGAGGTGGTATTGGCGGCTGATGCTGAACACCGTCTCCTTGCGCTTGACGCGGTGCATATCCTGGCAGCGGGATTCTACGGGTCCCTGTATGGACGGAGCGGCTACTGCCTGCGCTGCGGGGGCGTCGGCCTGCTGCGGATGGGATACCGGTATGCGTACCACCTGCCCGATGCGGAAATTGGCGGCGCTCAGGCCGGGATTGGCATCGCAGATCTCTTTCGAAGACAGGTGGTAGAGCTGGCTCAGGCGGTAGAGTGTGTCTCCCTGACGGATGGTGTGGAAGGTCTCTTGCTGCTGGTTGCTGCCCTGACGAGGAATGCGCAGGGTGTGGCCTGCATAGATCTGCTTGTCGCTGCCGGGATTCAATAGGATGATATCGTTCTTGCTGACTCCGTACATGCTGGCGATGGAATAGAGGCTCTGGCCTTTCTCTATGGTGTGCAGGATGTAGGTCTGGTTTTCTTGCGCATAGGTGGCATGACCCCATCCGCCGGCAAGGAGTAGCGTACAGATGATTCGCTGAACTGTTTTCATGTAAATCGCTTCTTGTTTAATTTCTTTTTTTATGGTCTAATAGAGTGGGCAAAGTTATGAAAAAATAGTCTATTTAGAAGGTTTTTCGGAGAGAAACTGCTACTTTTGCATGAATTAAGTGGAAAATATCATGCAAGAAGAGACGGAATATATCAACGTGTATGGCGCAAGGGTACACAACTTGAAAAATATTGATGCGGAGATTCCAAGAAACAGTCTGACGGTGATTACCGGGCTGAGCGGAAGCGGCAAGTCGTCGCTGGCTTTTGATACGCTGTTTGCCGAGGGGCAACGCCGCTACATAGAGACGTTTTCGGCGTATGCACGCAATTTTCTGGGCAACCTGGAACGACCGGACGTGGACAAGATTACGGGACTGAGTCCGGTTATCTCGATAGAACAGAAGACTACCAACAAGAATCCGCGGTCTACCGTGGGCACTACTACCGAAATTTACGACTATCTGCGTCTGCTGTATGCACGCGCGGGCGAGGCGTACTCGTATCTCACCGGAGAGAAGATGGTGAAGTATACCGAGGAACAGGTGCTGGAGCTGATCCGGAAGGAGTATCTGGGGAAGCGGGTCTTTATTCTGGCTCCGCTGGTGAGGAACCGAAAGGGGCACTACAAGGAGCTGTTTGAGCAGGTGCGGAAGAAGGGGTATCTGCATGTGAGGGTGGACGGCGAAATACGGGAGGCGATGCCGGGTATGAAGCTGGACCGCTATAAGAATCACAGCATAGAGGTGGTAATCGATAAGCTGGCGGTGAGCGACAAGGATGAAGCGCGCCTGAAGGGCAGCGTGGCCACGGCCATGCGGCAGGGCGACGGGCTGCTGATGGTGCTGGAGGCGCAGACGGAACAGACGCGCTATTACAGCAAGCAGTTGATGTGTCCCACTACGGGACTGTCGTACCGGGAGCCGGCACCGCATAATTTCTCGTTCAACTCGCCGCAGGGGGCTTGCCCCAAGTGCAAGGGCCTGGGGGTGGTGAGCATGATTGACATCGACAAGGTGATTCCGGACCGTAGCCTGTCTATCCATGAGGGGGCCATCGTGCCGCTGGGAAAATATAAGAACAGTATGATATTCTGGCAGATGGAGGCTTTGCTGGAACGCTATGAGGAGTCGCTGAAGACGCCGGTGAATGCATTGCCGGAGGTGCTGATTGAGGAGATTCTCTATGGCTCGGACGAGCGTATCAAGATAAAGAGTTCGCTGATAGGTACTTCTTCGGATTATTTCGTGACGTTCGAAGGGGTGGTGAAGTATATCCAGATGCAGCAGGAGAAGGATGCGTCGGCCTCGGCGCAGAAGTGGGCGGAGCAGTTTGCCAAGACGGCGGTGTGCCCGGAATGTGGCGGGGCGAAGCTGAACAAGGAGGCGCTGTCGTTCCGCATTCATGACAAGAATATCTGTGAACTGGCCAATATGGACATCTCGGAGCTGTATGAATGGCTGAAGGGGGTGGATGCGTTTCTGAGTACGAAGCAGCGGATGATAGCGGAGGAAATCTTGAAGGAAATACGGACCAGACTGAAGTTTCTGCTGGATGTGGGACTGGATTATCTGTCGCTGAACCGCAGTGCGGTGAGCTTGTCGGGCGGGGAGAGTCAGCGCATCCGGCTGGCTACGCAGATTGGCTCGCAGCTGGTGAATGTGCTGTATATCCTGGATGAGCCGAGCATCGGGCTGCACCAGCGCGACAACGAGCGGCTGATTCATTCGCTGAAGGAGCTGCGCGACCTGGGCAACTCGGTTATCGTGGTGGAGCACGACCGGGATATGATGCTGGCGGCCGACTATGTGCTGGATATGGGACCGAAGGCGGGCAGGCTGGGAGGCGAGGTGGTATTTGCCGGTACGCCGGCGGAAATGCTGAAGACGCATACGCTGACGGCCAATTACCTGAACGGGGAGTGTGCGCTGGAGGTGCCGGAAAAGCGCCGGACGGGCAACGGTCACAGTTTGTGGCTGAGGGGAGCCCGGGGCAATAACCTGAAAGGGGTGGATGTGGAGTTTCCGCTGGGCAGGCTGATTTGTGTGACGGGGGTGTCGGGCAGCGGAAAATCGACGCTGATCAATGAGACGCTGCAGCCTATCTTGTCGCAGCGGTTCTACCGCTCGCTGCAGGAACCGCTGGCGTATGAGGCCATCGAGGGACTGGAGTATATAGATAAGGTGGTGAATGTGGACCAGTCGCCGCTGGGACGGACGCCGCGCTCGAACCCGGCTACGTATACGGGGGTGTTCTCGGACATCCGGAACTTATTCGTGGGATTGCCGGAGGCGAAGATGAGGGGCTACAAGCCGGGACGGTTCTCGTTCAATGTGAGTGGCGGACGCTGTGAGGCGTGCCAGGGCAACGGATACAAGACTATCGAGATGAATTTTCTGCCGGATGTGTATGTGCCGTGCGAGGTGTGTCACGGCAAACGCTATAACCGCGAAACGCTGGAGGTGCGCTACAAGGGGAAATCGATAGCGGATGTGCTGGATATGACCATCAACCGGGCGGTGGAGTTCTTTGAGAATGTGCCGCAGATCTTGAATAAAATCAAGGTGATACAGGAGGTGGGACTGGGATATATCAAGCTGGGGCAGTCGTCGACTACCTTGTCGGGCGGAGAGAGTCAGCGGGTGAAGCTGGCTACGGAACTGTCGAAACGGGATACGGGCAAGACGCTCTACATCCTGGACGAACCTACCACCGGACTGCACTTTGAGGATATCCGGGTGCTGATGGGGGTGCTGAACAAGCTGGTGGACAAGGGAAATACGGTGGTGGTGATAGAGCATAACCTGGATGTCATCAAGATGGCCGACTATATCATCGATATGGGACCGGAAGGCGGAAAGGGGGGCGGACAACTGCTTTCGGCCGGTACGCCCGAAGAGGTGGCGAAAAGTGACAAGGGCTATACGCCGCGCTTCCTGCGGGAGGAACTGGAGAACAGTTACCGGCTAAAACAATGTAAGAGGTAAATAAAACAGTTTCTGAAAAATTTCAGAACAGGAATAACAGGATGTACTGGTTATGAAGAAGATTAACAAGACGAATGTAGCCCGACTGCTGGACAAGGCGAAGGTGGACTACGAACTGATACCTTACGAGGTGGATGAACAGGACCTCAGCGCGGTGCATGTGGCAGCCAGCCTGGGGGAGAACATAGAGTGTGTGTTTAAAACGCTGGTGCTGCACGGTGACAAGAACGGGTATTTTGTCTGTGTGATACCCGGCGAGCACGAGGTGGACCTGAAAATGGCGGCCAAGGTGTCGGGCAACAAGAAATGTGACCTGATTCCGATGAAGGAGCTGCTGCCGCTGACGGGATATATACGAGGGGGCTGTTCGCCCATCGGCATGAAGAAGGCGTTTCCTACGTATATCCATCACACGTGTACGGATTTTCCGTTTATCTACATCAGTGCCGGGCAACGGGGACTGCAACTGAAGCTGGCACCGCAAGACCTGATACGGGAGGCGCGTGCGGAAGTTTGTGCATTATTTATTGATTAATTCGAAAAAATGGTTATATTTGCACTAATTTAAATAAAGAAGCTGTCTGGAATTTATGCAGTTTCTTGAAGTGATATTATTAATTTTTTAATACCTTAATTTCTGTATGTTTGACAATCAGCCTAAAGGGCTTTATGCATTGGCACTGGCCAATACGGGAGAGCGGTTCGGCTATTATACCATGCTGGCCATTTTTACTTTATTCTTGCAAGCCAAGTTCGGCTTCAGTTCTGCTGTGACTTCCAACATCTTTGGAGGATTCCTAGCATTCGTGTATTTTTTACCTATCCTGGGTGGGGTGCTGGCCGATAAGTTCGGCTACGGCAAGATGGTAACTTCGGGTATCATCATCATGTTCATCGGATATGTGTGTCTGGCCATCCCTACAGGGGGCGATACGCTGGGCATCGTGGCCATGTTTGGTGCGCTGTTTCTGATAGCACTGGGTACGGGCCTCTTTAAAGGTAACCTGCAGGTAATGGTGGGTAACCTCTATGATGACCCGAAATATGCCGATAAACGTGATACGGCTTTCAGCTTGTTCTACATGGCTATCAACATCGGTGCGCTGTTTGCCCCGACGGCTGCTTCGAAGATTACGGAGCATTTCATGGGAAAGGCTGGATTGAAGTATCAGGGGGATATCCCGGCACTCTGCCACGAGTACCTGAACAAAGGTACGGAGATGGCAGCTGACTCAATGGACAAACTGACACAGTTTGCTCAGGCTCAGGTGGCACCGTTCGGTGGTAACCTGGAGGATTTTGCCCGGATGTACATCAACGAGCTGTCTAACTCTTATCACTATGGATTTGCGGTGGCTTGTATCTCGCTGGTGGTGTCTATGGCCATCTACCAAGCATTCAAGGGTACCTTCAAGCATGCGGATGTGAATACGAAGCAGGCAGCGGCTACCAACAAGGAAACGGTAGTTGAACTGACTCCGGAACAGACCAAGCAACGCATCACGGCACTGGTGCTGGTGTTTGCTGTGGTTATCTTCTTCTGGATGGCTTTCCACCAGAATGGATTGACACTGACTTTCTTTGCCCGTGACTATACGGCTCATGCGGCCGACGGTGCGCTGGGTATGAGCTTCAATGTGATTAACCTGGTGGCTATCATCATCTTGGTGTACAGCTTGTTCTCTCTGTTCCAGTCGAAGGTGCTGAAATCTCGCCTGATAGCAGGGGCGGCAGGTGCTCTGGCAGTGGTATTCTTGGGTTATCAGTATATGGCCAACGGAAGCACCAGCATCGAACTGCTGCCGCAGATGTTCCAGCAGTTTAACCCGTTCTTCGTAGTAGCGCTGACACCGGTTTCTCTGGCTGTATTCGGTGCTCTGGCCAGCCGTGGCAAGGAACCGTCTGCTCCGCGTAAGATCGGTATCGGTATGTTGATTGCCGCCATCGGATTCAGCATCATGGCAGCTTTCTCTTTCGGTCTGCCTACTCCGAATCCCGAAGGTGCTACCATCGTGAGCAATGACTTGCTGGTATCTCCGTGGGTGCTGATCAATACGTACCTGGTGTTGACATTTGCCGAGTTGTTCTTGTCGCCGATGGGTATCTCGTTCGTATCGAAGGTGGCTCCTCCGAAGTACAAGGGCTTGATGATGGGTCTGTGGTTTGGTGCTACGGCCATCGGTAACTACCTGGTGTCTATCATCGGTATGTTGTGGGGACAGATGAATCTGTGGGCTTTGTGGTCTATCCTGATTGTGCTCTGTCTGGTATCGGCTGTGTTCATCTTCTCGATGATGAAGCGCCTGGAGAGTGCAACGAAGTAAAAAGGCAACCGCCTCGATTTTTCTTATAAATGTATATTAGAACGCGGGTTAAGCGGATGGGCAGACGGGATAAGGGTCTGCTGTCCGTTTAGCCTGCGTTTGCTTATGGATGGATGTATGCTGCAAATAGATAATGCCTGTATCGCTTTCGACGGGAACCCGCTGTTCTCGCATTTCTGCCTGCATCTGCACCGGGGAGAGGTGGCCAGCATCTCAGGACCGTCGGGGTGTGGGAAGTCGTCGCTGCTGAATGCCGTGCTGGGGTTTCTTCCGCTGCAGGAGGGAACGATTACGGTGAACGGTATACGGCTGGGTACGGATACCGTGGACCAGATAAGACGGTATATGGCCTGGATTCCGCAGGAACTGGCACTGCCGCACGAATGGGTGAAGGAAATGGTGGAGATGCCGTTTATGCTGAAGGCCAACCGCCATGTGTCTTTCTCGGAGCAGCGGCTGTTTGCTTGTTTCGAGGCGCTGGGACTGGAGAAGGAGCTGTATGGAAAGCGGGTGAACCAGGTGTCCGGCGGACAGCGGCAGCGTATCATGATAGCGGTGGCGGCGCTGCTTGACAAGCCGCTGATAGTGGCTGATGAACCGACTTCGGCGCTGGATGCGGAGTCGGCCGAACGGGTGCTGGCTTTCTGCCGGATGCAGGCGGCGCAGGGGAAGGCGGTACTGGCGGTGTCGCACGACGAGACGTTTGCGGCCGGGTGTAATTGGCAAATACGTATGTGAGGGTATGGAAAGTATTGATTTGTCTTATGGTAGTTTGGCCGTGGGCCTGCTGTTGCTGCTGATTCCGCTGTTTTATATCTGGAAGTTTAAAACGGGGTTGCTGGGTGCTACGCTGGTGGGAACGGGCCGGATGATTGTGCAGTTGTCGCTCATCGGGGTTTACTTGAAGTATTTGTTTTTGTGGGATAATCCCTGGATCAATCTGCTATGGGGACTGGTGATGGTGCTGGTGGCTTCGCAGACGGCTCTGGCACGTACAGGGCTGAAGCGGAGGGTGCTGTGGATGCCGGTTACCATCGGTTTCCTGTGTAGCGTGGTGTGCGTGGGGATGTATTTTATCTGCATCGTGCTGCGGCCGGACAATATGCTGAGTGCGCGCTACTTTATTCCAATCTTTGGTATTCTGATGGGGAACATGCTGTCGAGCAATGTGATAGCGCTGAACACGTATTATAGTGGTCTGAAACGGGAGGAGCAATTGTACCGCTACCTGCTGGGCAACGGGGCTACGCGTACGGAAGCTCAGTCGCCGTTTATCCGACAGGCTATCATCAAGTCGTTCAGTCCGCTGATAGCGAATATCTCGGTGATGGGGCTGGTGGCTTTTCCGGGCACCATGAGTGGGCAGATTCTGGGGGGGAGCAGTCCGAATGTGGCTATCAAGTATCAGATGATGATCATGGTGATTACGTTTGCTGCGTCGATGCTCTCGCTGATGATTACTGTTTCGCTGGCTTCGCGCCGCTCTTTTGATGCGTATGGTAAGTTGTTGCCGGTATGGAGTGAGAGGGGGGATTGACTTTTTACCAAAAAGTCTTTCTGAAAAATGTTTTTTTCCTCAACTCCTCCTTTAACTCCTTTTTTAATTAATATTTATTAACTTCTCTAACTCCTCCTAACTCCTCCTAACTCCCTCTAACTCCTTCACTAACTCCTTAATAAAGTTACTGTTCTTTTTTCTTTTGCATCGCCAAAAGAAAAAGAACCAAAAAAGAAAAGCGACCGTCTGCACTTCCGGGGCTGCTGCATCGCCGTTATTCGCAGACGGGGCTATAACTCGCTGCGCTCAGACAGTCGCCCCTTCCCTGCGCCTAACGGTGATTCCGCTTACGCCCCTACAGTGATGCCGGCAGTTGTCGGCTGTACTACTACTCATCCTTGTTATGAAAGGGTTGTACTACTACTTATCCTTATTATTGGTAGGT
>Mya_p2__coassemble_2071_pt1 | contig 8432 bp, 8 predicted proteins | sample Mya_p2__metabat2_high_PE_003 | metagenome-assembled genome bin Mya_p2
TAACTCGCTTCGCTCAAACAGTCGCCCCTTACCTGCGCCTAACGGCGATTCCGCTCACGCCCCTACAGTGAGGCCGGAATCAATAAAAGCGTATGAAGCTGTTACTGAGAATAAAAGCATATAAAACTGTTACTGAGAACAAAAGCGTATGAAGCTGTTACTGAAAATAGGATTAGTAAGCTGCTGTACGAAACAGTTGTACAATACAATGGTGCGGAGTAACAGAGCAATCCCATTAAACAAATGTATATTTTTTAACAACCAACAAGGCTATCAACGCTTAAAACAACAGTAAAAGAATGCCGTATAGAGAAAAACACAAAGCAAAAAGGTAAAGCAAATCAGTAAAACAACCACACATGCTTTTAAAAAAGAAACGAGCGAAGCGATGTTGCGTAGAATGAGCCTTGCCGGAGGGGCGTAAGCGGAATCGCCGGTAGGCGCAGGGAAGGGGCGACTGTCTGAGCGAAGCGAGTTATAGCCCCGTCTGCGAATAACGGTGATGGAGTAGCCCCGTAGGCTCCAGCTCTTGACCTTTTCTTTTTTGGTTCTTTTTCTTTTGTGTCAAGACAAAAGAAAAAAGAACAACACCCTTTCACAAAAACACACTCTATACATATTCATTTTAACAAAGAAACAGCCCTATCAACCCTGTAAATCAACAGTATATAAATGCTATATACAGAAAAATACAAAGCAAAAAGGTAAAGCGAAGCAGTAAAACAACCACACATGTTAAAAAAAACGAGCGAAGCGATGTTGCGTAGAATGAGCCTTGCCGGAGGGGCGTAAGCGGAATCGCCGGTAGGCGCAGGGAAGGGGCGACTGTCTGAGCGAAGCGAGTTATAGCCCCGTCTGCGAATAACGGTGATGGAGTAGCCCCGTAGGCTCCAGCTCTTGACCTTTTCTTTTTTGGTTCTTTTTCTTTTGTGTCAAGACAAAAGAAAAAAGAACAACCCCTTTGTGTCTATACAAAAGGCAACACCCTCGTCTCCACAACCCCATTCGCCAACGTCAGCAACGCCCGGTTCCCATCCGCCAGCTCCACCGCCTGATAGCGCGGTTCCACCACCACCTTGCCATCCAGCGCCAGCACCCCCCAGCGTCCCGGGAACTGCTCGAAGGCACAGTACAATCCCACGGGCGGCCTCACCTGCCGGTAGAGCGGCGGCACCACGATGCGCTGTCCCAGCTTCAGTCCCCACTTGCTACCCATGACAAACGGCACCGCCTGGCGCAAGCTCTCCAGCCGTTCCGCCCGCCGGCGACGTTCCGCCACCAGCTGCTCCTCCAGTTCCCGTTGCTGCCGCTGCCGTATCTCCTCCTCCAGCTGTTCCACCAGCAGATCCACCCGTTCCTCTTCGGCCGGCGTCACCGCCCGTCCCAGGCACCGTTTCAGCGCCCTGGCCGAGCCCTCCTCCGCCGTGACGTGATAATACCATCCCCGCTCATCCATCACCACCACCGTGCCATCCTTCAGCGCCCGATAGTTCCAGTAATACCGGCTGAAATCCCCCGCCAGCACACACACCGCATGCAGCCACTCCGTCACCCGCCGCGCCACCAGCGGATGCTCCTCCACCATCCGTCTGCGGGGCAGCAGCAAGTAACTGCCGTTGTAGGCCAGCACCGGAGCCACGCCCCCCGTGTTCACCTCGTACACCCGTTTGGTACGCGTATACACCAGATTGCCCACCTGCAGCAACTCCAGCTGCCCGAAAGAAAGCAGCTTCGGCCATTCCGCGTACACCTGCTGCGACCTCATATCCACAAAGAAGCGCACCCCCCGGCCACTCACCCGGAGAAAATCATGCTCCACAAACGCCATCTTCTCTCCGGCGGCAAACCGCATCAGCACCTTGCCCTGCGCATCCGTCACCCCCAGACGACCGTTGTCCAGGCGCACCGCCCTCCATTCCTCTTTACTGTCCAATATTTCCATAAACCGCCCATACACAGCCACTTCCAGTGCGGCCATGCACGTTATTAAATGTTAAACTATCAATCCTTTTTACCCGTTTCTCACCCTGAAACAACCCAATCCTTTACCACCCGTACGCCCCCTTTTACATGTAAAATAAAAGTAATACCTTCGCACCATGAAAGAGACCATTATCGAACATTAAGTAACCTCTATCAAAATACTCATGAAAGAAAGCATCATGTCCTTTTTCCAAGGACCCGTACGCAACAAGAAACCTCTGAGCATCTGCAGCATTCACTCGCTGCTACAGTACATCACCAGCGACTCCTGGTTGCAGCAAACCACCCGCCAGGTGCGGATGGACCGCAACAACCCCGACGTGTTCAAGCTGAAAAAGCTCACCCTGCTGCCCTACGTCACGGTGGGCGGCGTGTTCAGCCGCTGCTGCAAGAGCGGCCTGCTCGTTCCCTCGGGCGACTTTGTGATCGACATCGACCACCTCGACTCGGCCGAGGAAGCCGCCCGTCTGCGCGACCAGCTGGCCCAAGACGTCTTTCTGAAGCCCGACCTGGCCTTCATCAGTCCCAGCGAACGCGGCATCAAGCTCTTTGTGCCCTACCGCATCGACCCCGACATTCCCTTCGAGGAATGCTTCCGGCAAGCCGTGCAAGCCTCGTGGACCTATCTGGAAGGCATCTACGACCTGCAGCCCGACCCGGCCAATACCGACATCTGCCGCGGCTGCCTGCTCTGTCACGACCCCGAAGCCCGGCAATATACCGAGCCCTCTCCCAAACCGAAACGCTAATATTCTAACCAATTATATTGACAATCATGGATGAATTAAAAACGCTGGAACGGATTGCCGAATCCGTTCGCCGGGCCCACGCCGACGTGGCCCCCTCTTACGTAGAATACTACACCCTGGCCCTGGGCATCGCCTCCACCTGCGGAGAGTCCGGCCGCCCCTATTTTCACGAGTTCTGCTCGTACTCGCCCAAGTACCGTCAGGCCGAAGCCGAGAAGTTTTATACCTACTGCCTCCGCAAGGCCGACGGGCGCATCACCCTGGGCAGCGTGGTCTACCTGGCCAGGCGCGCCGGATGCGAACTCGACCCCTTGCTGGCCACCGATACCCATCCTTCATTTCCTTCATTTCCTTCATCCTTCACGTCTTCCTCCCACACACACGCGCGTACTAATAAGGTGGAAGCAGTGAATCAACCCCCTCAGGAAGGCCTTGAGGAAGGGGTAGAAGACGACGAAAATCCGCTGATTAGCTCACTTCCCACCTTTCCTTCGTACACCTATCCCCCCTTTCTGGAGCAGATGTTGCAGTGCGCACCCAGCCTGCCGCAGCGCGACGCCATGCTGCTCAGCATCACCACCGCACTGGGCGTCTCGCTGAACTGGCTCACCTTCACCTATTACGGCAACCGGAAAGCCTACCCCAACCTGCTGAACATGACGCTGGGCAGTCCGGCGTCGGGCAAAGGAAGCGTGGCGTGGATCAAGCAACTGGTGATGCCCCTACACGAAGCCTGCCTGAAGCAAAGCGAAGAAGAGATGAAGCAATACCTGCGCGATAAAAACGCCTGGGACTGCCTGGGCAACCAGAAGAAAAAACACGACATGCCCCAAATGCCGTCGCAACGCCTCTTCATCATTCCCGGCAACAACTCGGCCACCGGTATCAAAGAAAACCTCATCAGCGCCCAAGGCGTAGGGCTGGTGTTCGAAACCGAAATAGACACCATGGCCTCGGCCATCAGCGCCGACTACGGCCATTTCGGCGACACCCTGCGCAAGGGCTACGACAACGATGAAATCTCCTTCTACCGCCGCACCGAGCGCGAATACAAGCATGTGAGGCGCAGCTGCTTCGGCATCTGCCTCACCGGCACCCTGAGCCAGCTGTTCGGCATCATCCCCACGGCCGAAGACGGACTGCAGTCGCGCTTTCTGTTCTACGTGCTGCCCGAAATCTCGGCGTGGGTCAACCAGTTCGAACACGAGAAACACGACTACTACCAGCGCTTCTACCAGTGGGGTGTGCAGTGGAAAAGCGTGCTCGATGCCGTGCGCCAGGTGGCCACCTCCTTCGAGCTGGAGCTGACCCCCGACCAGGTGACGCGATTTAACGACCATTTCTCGCAAGTTTTCGGCCGGGCCTGTGTGGTACATGGCGGACCCATGAAAAGTGCCGTAGCGCGCCTAGGATTGAACCTGTGCCGCATGATGAGCGTGCTGGCCACGGTGCGAGCCCTGGAAGGCCTGCTACCGGTGGGCAACCAGCCCCTGAGCGACGTGCTGCCCACCCAGCCCAAAAAAGTACAGCAGAAGCTGCTGGCCTCGCCCTACCTGACCCCTGCTGCCCAGACGCCGCACGAGAACCTGCAAGACGGCACCTTCTCGGTGTACACCCTGCGCATCAGCGATGCCGACTTCGAAGCCCTGCTGCAACTGGTGGAGCCGCTCTACCTGCACTCCAGCTTCGTCTTCTCCCTGCTGCCCAAGCCCAAACGTCCGCGCACCACCTGCCACCAGCGGCAAGTGTTCGACCTGCTTCCGCTGACCTTTACGCGCGAACAGGCGCTGGAGGCCGCGCAGACCCTGCGCATCAACGAAAAGACGATAGACAGCCTGCTGATGCGCAACGTGCAGAAAGGCACGCTGGAAAGGCTGGAGCGCGGCGTATACACGTTTGCCAAGAAGATACGCAACACCCCGAAAAACTAGTCTCTCGCGCGTGCGCGTGTGTGTGAGGCAAACGAACATGAAGGAAGAAAAGGAAACTGCCGCCAGATACACCCGCGCAAACCACTGATTAGAAACTATTTGCAGAAAACTCTGAAACCTCCGCTCAAAAAGTGAAGGAAACCAGACCGCCGGCTGTAGCTTTTCAAACCCCAAGCTACAGCCGGATTTTTCCGTACCTTAAGGTTGGCCGATGGCATCTACGATGAGCTGCACGTGTATCGGCAGAAACGTGCGGGCATGCAGCCGGTAACCATGCTCTATCAGCTGCTGACGCAAGCCCGGATACACATCAATCCAATATTGCAGTTTGCGATACGCCACTTGCGGGCACAAGTTAGGGAAATACAGTTGGGCCAGTTCAGTGCGGCCATAGGCGCGTATTTTCAGCGCCTCCAGAGAATCTTCAGTTTTCATACCATATCAGTTTAACGACTTAAAGATACTAAAAACCAACGGATTACGAAAGCAAAAACCTAGATAGTTTTCCGTAATAATCAACTCTAATCACCTCTAATCAACCCTAACCTACGCCAACCGTCCCTTACCAACTTTCCGCTCCATCCCCTGCTTATCTTTGCAGTGTAATCACTTGATCACCTGATTATTTAAAACCAAATTACTAACCCTAAAAAAAAACCTAAACTCATGATTCTCTACAAAAAGTATCAACTGAAATCGGGTCTGGAAAGCGCCAAGAACAAATGGTACGCCCGTCCCGTAGTAAACGAAACCCTCAACATCGAAGCCCTGGCCAAGCACATGTCCGACCACAACACCCCCTTCTCGCCCGGCGTGATTCGCGGCGTGCTGACCGACATGGTGGCGTGCATCAAAGAGCTGATTCTCGACGGCAAGAACGTGAAGCTGGACGACCTGGCCATCTTCTCGTGCGGCATCGTACCCGACCACGGAGCCGAGAGCGCCGAGACCTTCAAGATAGGCACCCACGTGAAAGGCGTGCGACTGCGGGCCCGAGCCACCGGCGAACTGAGCAACAAACAGCTGAACCTGGAAGCCACCCTGCGCGAACAAGGCGTGTACAACGTGGCCCCCTCCAGCGGCGGCACCGACACCGGTGAAGAACCCGGAGGCGGCGGCATGCTGGGCTAACCCCGCTCCTCTCTCCGTCTATCGTATTCACCCATTTAAAAACCCTAACTTATGAAGAAAAACAACGTTTGGCAAATCATCCTCAAAGTAATCATCGCCGCCGCCACGGCCGTAGCCGGAGCCCTGGGACTCCAAGCCTGTTGCCGCCTGTAGCCTATGCGACGCATCACTTTGCTCATCGTTCATTGTTCCGCCACCCCTGAGGGGCGGAACTTTGATTTTGAAGCCTGCCGCACGGACCACATCCGTCACCGCGGCTTCAAAGACATCGGCTACCACTACTACCTGACCCGCGACGGCACCATCCACCGCGGCCGCCCCCTGGACACCGTAGGCGCCCACTGCCAGCACCACAACCGCCACAGCATCGGCATCTGCTACGAAGGCGGTCTGGATGCCCGCGGCCAGCCGAAAGACACCCGCACCCTGGCCCAGAAAGCCAGCCTGCTGGCCCTGCTGCGCGAGTTGCGGAAACTCTTTCCCGACGCCCTCATCCTGGGCCATCGCGACCTGAACCCCCAGAAAGCCTGCCCCTGCTTCGACGCCGCCAGCGAATACCTGGGCATCTAACCCAAACAGCGGACGCATGCAACCCCTTACCGGCTGCATACGCCCGCTGTGGTGTCTTCCGGCAGCCTCGCCGGAAGAGCATCTTCTCCGCCTAGCCCAACTGCTCCAGGTGACGGATGTGAATCCGCACATTCTCCACCGTCATCCCCTTGGTCAACGCCCGGTCGCCCAGCAAGTCGATGAGCCGCTGCAAGTAATCCTCCTTCTTCAGCCACTCCTCCGGCAGTCCGCCCAGCTTCACGATGTCTATCGCCACCATGGCCAGGTCGATGGGCGAAATCACCGTCTCCAGCAATGCCAGGCAAGCATCCGTAATCGCCACATCCTTCAGCAGCATATTCAGCCGCCGCTCCTTCGGTTTATACTCCTGCACCCTCTTCAGGTCAGCCTCCCGGTTACGCTGCTCCAGGTAGCGGTCGCCGTTGTAAATATTTACCTCAAACACCTTCGGAGCAAAAGACGTGTTACAATTCATCAGGTGAAACACCGCCCCCTTGAAAATCTCCGACGAATCCTCGCATCCGATAGTCTTCAGCACACTATCCACATCCGTCACATCCTGATCCATAGCCTTTTTTAAATCTTCTATCTTCATACAATGGCTTCCTTGATACAATTCACGATATAATACACATCCTCGTCGGTGACATACGGCCCTGCCGGCAGACAGAAGCCCACCTTGAAGAGCTCTTCCTCTACCCCGTTGGTATACACCGGAGCCCCCTGGTACACCGGCTGCTTGTGCATCGGCTTCCACACCGGACGGCATTCCACCTTCTTAGAGAGCATAAACACCCGCAGCGCTTCTACGTTCTCATTCGGCTGGCAGTCGGTAGTGGCACAGTCTACGGCATGAATCACGCCCGCAGCCCCGCCTACTGCCGTCTTTATCACCTCCTTGTAGGCATTCTCCTGCCCCTGAATGCGCACGTCGGCATCCAGCGTAGCCGCACACAGCCAGAAGTTGGCATCGAAACGTCCGTCGGCCGGCTGGCAGTGCAAGTGTACGCCCGGCACGTCTTTCAGCAGCTCCTCGTAGAGCGCCTGCACATGCTTGTGGTGCGCTATGTGGTCGCGGAGCACCGTCATCTGTCCGCGTCCGATACCCGCACACACATTGCTCATGCGGTAGTTATACCCGATGGCCGTGTGCTGGTAATACGGATACGCATCACGCGCCTGCGTGGCATACCACATCACCTCGTTGGCATCCTCCTTGCTGCGGCAAATCAGCGCCCCGCCGCCCGAAGTGGTAATCATCTTGTTGCCGTTGAACGAGAGCACCCCGTACTTGCCGAAGGTACCCAGCACCTGACCATTGAAGCGCGAACCCATGCCCTCGGCTGCATCTTCCACCACCGGAATGCCATACTTATCGGCAATGGCCATGATGCGGTCGATGTGATACGGCATACCGTAGAGCGCCACCGGCACGATGGCCTTGGGATACCGGCCCGTCACCGCCTTGCGGTCCAGAATCGCCTTTTCGAGCAACACCGGATCCATGTTCCACGTCTCGGCCTCCGAGCCCACGAACACCGGCTTGGCCCCCAGGTACGTGATGGGGTGCGACGATGCACAGAACGTGAAGCTCTGCACCAGCACCTCGTCGCCCGCCTGCACGCCGCAGCCAATCAGCGCCAGGTGCACCGCCGCCGTACCCGCCGACAGACACACCACGGTGCGGTCCAGCTGCGAACCGTCGCTGCATCCGTTGGCAAAGTTCGACAAATCCTGCTCAAAGGCATTCACATTGGGGCCCATCGGCACCACCCAATTGGTGTCGAACGCCTCCTTTACATACTTCTGTTCCCATCCCTCTTCCGACATATGCGCCAGACAGAGGTAGATTGTTTTTCTTTCCTCCATTAAAATATACTATTTTAAAATCCCTGTATTCAATACGATACAAACAGACGCAGACCGAACATGATTTACACTTCCTCGCCTGCAAACTTCACTTTGAAACCCAGCACCGTGGCAAAAATCATTTCAATATCCTTGACAAAACTGTAGTGACGGTAGTAGTAGCAATTCAGCCGCACTTTGTCCGGATAAATCACCGTAT
>Mya_p2__coassemble_2755_pt1 | contig 6432 bp, 8 predicted proteins | sample Mya_p2__metabat2_high_PE_003 | metagenome-assembled genome bin Mya_p2
ACGATAGAGAATTACGATGTTCGGATATTTACGGATAATATAGAGGAATCGGCCATCGAACAGATCAAGGCCTTGCTATCTTCGGCACATACCTTCGGGTTGCAATTATCGCGACGAACAGTATGCCGTCTTGCCACCGAAGTATATCGAGATGTATTCGCAAGCCAAGGGATTGATTAAAAAAATGCGCTGTTACCGGGAACTCAAAGATATCAAGCGACTGAACCGTTCTGTGGGCTCACTCGGTGGCGGGAACCACTTCATTGAACTGGATAAGGACGATAGTGGCATGATGTATCTGGTGGTTCATACGGGCAGCCGGAACCTTGGAAAGCAAGTGGCACAAATTTATCAGAAGCTCGCCATGAAATGCCAGTCCGGTTGGGCAGAACTGATGATAGAGCAGAACCGTCTGATTGCCGAATACAAGGCTGCCGGACGCAAGGACGAATTGCAGGATGTGATTCGCGAATTGCACAATTCATTTAAGATGTACAAGCCTACCATTCCGGCAGACTTGTCTTATCTGGAAGGGGAATATCGGGACGATTATTTGCATGACATGCGCCTGTGTCAAGAGTGGGCTAAAATCAACCGCCGCCTGATTGTGGGTTTGCTGATGGACTATCTCACCCAACAGGGTTATGTGGAGACACCTAAAGAAACGTGGAAGGAACTGGCTTTTGAGAGCGTCCACAATTATATCGGAGATGACAACATCATCCGAAAAGGAGCCATTGCAGCCTATTCGGGCCAGAAGTGCATCATCCCGCTGAATATGCGGGACGGATCGCTGATTTGTATTGGCAAAGGAGACGAAGACTGGAACTACTCTGCTCCGCATGGGGCAGGACGTATCATGAGCCGCGCCCAGGCCTTCAAGTCCATCTCATTGGAGGATTATCAGCAATCCATGCAGGGTATCTATAGTGAGTGCTTAGTGGAAGAAACCAAGGACGAATCGCCTATGGTGTACAAGCCGAAAGATGAAATCATCCGAAACATTCAGCAGACGGTATCGGTTGTGAACATAATCCGGCCTGTCTACAATTTTAAGGCATCTGAGTAAAGCATTCAGGAAACATTCAAAGATGGATCCACCCTTTTGACAACAATAATTATCAAAGGGTGGATTTTTTAATGGCAGAATATTAAGCGGAGACTTTCCTCAAGACTCCCAAAACTGTGCAGGATTTGAAGTTAACGGTCAACGTCCAAGGGGGAGTCTATACTTGAAATGACCTTAGCTATCTTTACTGTATCCGAGACAATACTTTCAGTTGATGAATGCATGGTTGTTGAATATATTTAATCTCTGCTGTTCGGTATGAGGGGAACTATTTTTTTTCTATTAACATCCGACTTGCAACGAATGACTATTTTTGACGTAGCCAAATTATGATGTAATATCCTCTCTTTTATTGTCTTGAAGTTCCTCCAGTTCTGATAGTTGATTGGATAGTTCATCAACCAAAGCTGACAAGTTCTCATTGTTCTCTTTAAGGACGTTTATTTTCTCATTGAAAGACATGTCTTCAATCTCTTCCTCTATTTCATCCATATGGAATCCGGAATCTACTTCTTCATTGAAATTCAAATCAAATTTTTCCATGATAAAATGATTTTTAGTGATGTAATCTAGTATTATACCGAATAGTACATGTGTCATGAAAGGTAGCGCAAGCATAGTTACCTGGAACAGGTCGCACAGGACGGTTTATGAGAAGTAATGATTATGTACAATTCGTAATCTTGCCCGTGGTTGCATCTTTGAAGCAATTTTTCTTAAATTGCTGCTTCATATTTTCAATCTGATCCTTGCATGATTTTGAAATGCTGACAGTCTGTTGAGCTGTGAGTAATAATTCTTGCTCTGAAACAGTACTTTGATTTTTCAAAAAACACGTTTCAATAGCTTCTACCACTACCGATTCAATATCTGCTCCATTAAACCCGGCCGTAGCCTTTACCAATGAGGAAAGATTTGTAACCGATTTGTTCCTTCTTTTCAAGTGCACGTCAAATATAGCCTTTCGTTCTTCATTATCAGGCAGATTCACACAAAAAATCTCATCAAATCGTCCCTTTCGTTTGAGCTCAGGTGGTAAATTATCAGCGTTATTGGCTGTAGCTACTACATATACCGCACTCTTCTTATCTTGCATCCAAGAAAGGAAATAACCAAACATACGTGCCAGAATATCATTTTGGCCTGACCCAACCCCTGAAAAAGCCTTTTCGATTTCATCAATCCACAAAATGCATGGAGCTGCTGCTTCGGCAATACGAATAGCCCGACGCAAGTTTCCTTCACTGTCGCCCACATATTTTCCCATCATGCTACCCATATCTAATTTCAATAAAGGAGCCTCAAAAAGCGCAGCCGTTGCCTTGGCGCAAAGAGATTTTCCACAGCCTGGCATTCCCACAATAAACACCCCCTTAGGTATCGAAACACCAAACTTTTGTGCTTCAGACAAACGATGGATTATCTGTGATTTTTTTATCAAGTAGTCTTTAAGAGCATGCATACCGCCAATGTCATCCAATCGCTCCGGCGCATCCACCAATTCCAACAAACCCGATTTTTTGACCATCTGTTTCTTTTGACGGAGAATCATTTCTGTGTCTTCAGCACTTAATGAACCGTTGCTACTCATCGCCATATCCAACATCCGATCAATTTCAAAAGAAGTCATTCCCTTCAATGATGGCATCAGTTTCTCTCGGTCTGTTTGAGTAAACTTATTACGATCGTAACAATTTGTTTCAATATGTTCATCAATCAACTGATTGATTTCCTCCTCGTTCGGAAAATCAATTTCCAGATAGGACACATACTTTTCTATTTCTGGAGGCACATTCAGCATTGAGGAAACAATAATAATAGTCGCCTCATACTCTCGGTCATAGAGTTTACGTTGTGACATCAATGCCAACAATGCCTTAACCTTGGCATCATCCAAAAAAGGATGAACTTCTTTCAACACCAGATAACGCTCCGAAAGTGAATCAGCCTCATATCTTCTTTGCAGAAAGTCAGCCAACTCACAATCCTGTTTGCCAGTCTTGAAATTAAAATCAGTAACGCCTGATACTGGATTCCATTCTATGATCTTTTTCCCATCCAGAGCCTTAGAAATCAAGGCATCTGTACGAACAAAATCATATTCCTGTATGTATATGATCGGTGTGTTTACATCGACCATTTTCTGAAAAGAGGCAATCGTTTTCTTATTCATAATCTTCTTTAAACATAGATTCGATGATATACATAACTCGAAACAGATAGCCTGCTTGCGTCAAATAATGAGATTCTTTTTTAAGGATAATACGAGCAAACTCAGATTGATCCTTTATACTTTCAAACAAGCGGGTAGACTCATTCGTATTACCTTGTTTTTTTAATAACAATCCTAACACTAACGTCCGTTCAATATGCAAAAACTTTCCTTCTGCTTCTTTCTCTCGTATTGCATAAAAGTCTTTTATGTAGCCTAAACTCCTTCCAAAATGAAGACTTGACAGGAGAAGGTAACAATCCGATATAAATTGCAACAATTGCAGTTCTTTGTTGTTAGCATAATCGGTTTTCTCAACAGTTAAACTTCTTCGTTTAAAATTTCTATCCCATTTACAATTGTACCATCTCTTCATCTTTCGACGGTCAATTCCCCAAAAACGATTTCGTAAATGTTGTGCCTGTTCACTCTTAAGAAATTCTATGGCTGGTAACCATCCTGCTTCTGCAGACATTTCTAAATACATCAACCCTTTGTTCCCATTGTGTTCCAGCCAAAGATTACCTAATATATACAGCGATTCAGCATCCTTCAAATGAGCGAAACCAGTAAACACGCGTTTCCAATCCAAAGAGGAGAGGCTATCCATACTATCCTTCATCCGATAAAGTAACTTGGCTCCATCTATATCCGTCAACAGGTATTGATATACAGAAGCCAAATTATCCGTATACTCCTTTTTATCCAGCCAAAATTTGGCCAAATCCTTTAAGGAGAGAATATTTGTTCCTTTGAATTCATCTTGAAAGAAAAGTTTGATAAACACGAGTATTTCCTGCTCTGATTTTGGAACAGCCATACAGAACTTTTCTAATTGAATGGCCAACACAGATTCTCCCTGTTGCCTCAACCATCTTTCCAATCGTCCATCCAGCAGGGGGATAATATCTGTTAAAACGAAATGATGTTTCAGCGAGTCAAGCGTAGAGTGTTCCATACCTCCCGATTTGATTCGAATCTTGACAGGTTTGGCTTGAGCTATCAGTCTCATATTAAGCTTTTAAGAAAGAGAGATTTTTAGACGAAACTTTTTTTGCTTTTCCCACGATTGTCCGTACAATCGGTTTGGCAGCTTTGGCCATAGTTTGTATGCCCTTTCGCACAACTTGTTTCGTGACATGCGTGATAACCTTTTCTGAACGTTTAATCCATAGAGCTAAAGGTGCAGTTTTCGGGTATTTCTTCACCATAAATGTACAAAGTTTGTCAATTGCCACAGGCATTTCCTTCTCAATCAGGGCATCAGTAAATGCTATTGCACGCACTGTTGCTTGGTCAATTAAAGCATCTATCGCTTCTTCCGGTTCCAACTCCCCTTTCCCTGTTTGGTAAGCTACCTTCAAGCGTGTCAAACCTTCATCTACCAATGAAGCAATGTCTTCAGGTGTGTTAGGAATACCTTCTTCTGACAGAAACCCTTTCTTTTGGGCGATCACTGCTGTCGCAGCAAATAATTTTTTCAGAATAACTTCTTTCTTGTCATGCAAAGGTAAATCCAGGAACTCCTGCACTACCTCATATTGACGAATAGAGGAAGTATCTTTTTCAGAAAGTTCATTCCCTAACAGCAAAGACTGTAAGGCTACGATTTTACTAGTTTCACATTCAAACTGTTTTCCAAATTCCGGGCGACCAAAATCTTCATTATATTCGGTGAATTTCATAGCTTTCTCATTCATTTTCGGTTAAAGAATCAATTGCATGCTCGTTGGCTTCAGAAATCGCTGAAACAATCTGAGCTTTCTCTTCCTCGGTGCGACCTTCAAGAATCTCATCCATTTGGCTCAACACCCAACCCTGGCGATTCTTGCCTGCCGCCTTCGCTTGAGCTAAAGAAGCAGTTTTATCAGTAAAAGCATCCAAATAGGCAAAGGTGTCAGCTAATAACATCTTATCTTTATCTGATAAGTCATATTGCCCGCAAATCGATTCAATAATTTCTTCTAAATTCAGTGAAGTGTTATTTTCGTAGATTTCTAATACAGAAATCAAAATTTTATCAAATTCATTTCCCATAGCTAGTATCAATTACATTCTATTTACAAAGGTGTATATTTTCACTAAGAACGGCGCCTGCTCATCATTAAAATGGCGCCACTTAGATAGTGCCCACAAAGTTATATTTTTTAGTCTATACTTGGCTACTTATCCATCATTTTTTTGGTTTCTTTCAGTCAATAGGACTATCCAGTCATATTCACCAGGAAGGTCTTGTACGTAAGCCTATACACAAGAGTACCCACAAAACCTTGTTTTTGATGACTTCTCCCCATCTGTTGTATGCTAGATTAGTCGTGATGATGGTCGATTTCTTTTCGGCTCGCAGTGAAAGGTGGTTAAAAAGGAGTTCTCCGCTCTCTTTATAACATCCTACATAACCAAACTCATCACATATAACGAGATCATATTTCTGGAACCTGATTCCCAACTGTCTCAACCTCTTCTGCGATTTAGCCTCACGCAGTTCCGTTAGCAAATGCGGTACAGAGGCAAACATTACAGACATTCCTTCTTGGCAAGCTTTTATACCTATTCCTGTATGTACTTCAACTGATTGAAGCCTGCACGTTTAATACGGCTGGCAATCTCCTTCTCCGTACGGGATTCACATTCCTGCTACAGGACATTCAGCAGAAGTTGGGTTAACAGCCGGCGGATTCTTTCCTTGGTCAGGCATTTCCACTCCCGATGAAATTTCCGATACAAAGATACGAAGGGTCGGTACGGCGTCAAATGGCGCTTTCCCCTTGCCACATTTGCCTTCCGTCCCTTGCACCCTCCGTAAGAAGAGGCATCGTAAAAATCACCCGGGAGTGAGAAGCCGAAAGGCTTCAAACCAAAGGGAAAAAATTAGTTCAGCTATGGCATACAAACTTAAAGACCGAAAAGAAAAGATGCTCTACAAGGGCAGTGTTTACGAACTCACCCTGCAGTGGGACAGAGAGAGTCTTCCGCAAGTGTTTTTGCGGTATGCCTCCTTTCTATGCACACATCCGGAAGGACGGAAAATTTCATTGGTGAGCAAGCCTTTTTGTTTCCTTAATTTTTTCATGTGTAAATTTATAGTTATTTTTGCATTGCTTAAAGACTAAGAGTAATAAGCCTATAACATATTATGTAGAAGTTTACG